>Ga0163147_10003876_pt1 | contig 19518 bp, 16 predicted proteins | sample OliLakLV19MP6G1_FD_148597 | JGI IMG/M metagenome (GOLD analysis project Ga0163147, IMG submission 148597) | Freshwater microbial mat bacterial communities from Lake Vanda, McMurdo Dry Valleys, Antarctica- Oligotrophic Lake LV.19.MP6.G1 | ecosystem: Environmental > Aquatic > Freshwater > Lake >...
CGCAGACGGTGTGGTCGTGGCACGCCGTGCGGCATTCGGAATTGGAGGCGGGGGCGTCCCCCGGTGCGCGGTCGGACGTTCGAGGTCGAAACGGGTCCCCCCGAAAAATTCAGAATGTAAACGTATGACACGGGATGGCTCGGTCGACGGACGCGGCGCCCCCTTGGGAAGCATCCGGTACAACAAGCCCGCAAGCTCACCGGTCTCGCCCGCCGAATCGCGTGGCAACTCGTTCAGGCAAGACCGCAAGGCAATGGCAAGCTGCTGAGCCGTGGCGAAGCGATCTTGCGGATTGGGCGCAAGCGCCCGGGTCAAAACCTGCTCGAGTGCGATGGGAAGGTCGGGGCGAGCGGCGCGCGGCGCGGTCATCACGCCCGAGGCCACCAGGCGAAAGCCATCGGTTTCATCGACGATCTGACGAAGGCGCTTGCCGGTGAGCAACTCGAAAAGCACGGCGCCCATCGAGAAAATGTCACTGCGTCGATCGAGCTGCCATCGCTTGGCTTGCTCGGGCGACATATAGGCCAGCTTGCCCTTGAGCGTGCCTATCACCGAATTGTCCGTCAGGCGTTTGGCCAAACCGAAATCCGACAATTTCACCTCACCGGAGTAGGACAATAGAACGTTGGAGGGTGAGATGTCGCGGTGAACCAGACCCGCCGGCTTGCCGTCCGGGCCGTTCACCTCGTGGGCAAAGTGCACGCCCTCGGCAAGCTCGCTCACGATGTGCAAAGCCAGTGCATCGCGCATGCGCTGGGGTTCAGGCGTCATCCGTGCGAGCGATTCGATGACCGCACCCAGATCGTGGCCGTCGACGTATTCGAGAACGATGAAGTACTCGCCGCTATCTGTCTGGCCGAGATCGTGGATCTGAACGATGTTTCGGTGCGCAAGCGCCGCATGGATGCGCGCCTCCTGCACCAACATCTGCACCATGCGATCGTCCGACGCAAAGTGGGGCAGGATCCGTTTGATGACAACGGCCTTCTCGAACCCTTCGGCGCCGAGTGCTCGCCCACGGTAAACCTCTGCCATCCCGCCGGAGGCTATGGGCTCAAAGAGTTCGTACTCGCCTAGTTTCATGACAGACCGCCCAACCCACAGAAAGGGTGAGGCGCCACGCAACTTATTGCAGTGAGGGCCAAGGTTCAATCAGACCGTGGATTCGTTCTGCCGAGCCGCCCATCTGGCTGTTAGCATGGAACCGTGTTCCCCGTATCGGACATCCACCCACATCCGGATTTTGTTCTCGAGCTGGAGAACCTGTTACGGACTGCGGTGCGAACGGGCGTGGTGCCTGGCCTCGCGGTCCTCGGCCGCCGACGGGGGTGCAAGATCTTGCGCACCGACGGTTTGGTTTCAACCTTGCCCAACGCCCAAGCTGTCAATCCATCGACGATCTACGATCTGGCATCGCTCACGAAGGCGCTTTGCACAACGACGCTCGTCATGCAGGCGGTGGCCGAACAACGCATCGCCCTCGATGTCCCGGCGAAACGGTATTTACCGGAGATCGCCGACGGAACCATCACGGTCACGCATTTGCTCAGCCACAGTGCCGGATTTCCGGCCCACCGCGAATTCTACCGCGACGTCGTGCAGGCTTTTGCACTTCCCGATTCAGCGACACCTTTTTCACGTGATGCAATCGTACGACAATGTGCCAGGGAAGTCGGCGTGTATCCACGCGGCGGCAAGTCCATCTATTCAGACATTGGATTTATCTTGCTCGGGGCGATCGTCGAAGCCGTGTTCGAGGATGCGCTCGAGGTGCTTTTTGCGCAGCGGATCGCCCGGCCGCTCGGTTTATCAAAGCTCGGGTTTCGCCCCCTGCAGGTCGCGACCGCAACCGATCCCAACATCGCACCAACCGAGGATTGCCCCGTTCGACAGCGGCTCATCACGGCGGAAGTCCACGATCTGAACGCCTGGGCAATGGGGGGCGTCGCGGGGCACGCGGGTCTATTTGGGACGGCAGACGATGTCAGTAGGGTGGCCGCCGCCCTCATCGATTCGTATCACGGAACCCCGTCGCCGCTTGATTTGCCCAACGAACTGGTTCGGCGATTCTTCGCACCCGCCGGCGTGCCGGGTTCGACCTGGGGGCTAGGATGGGATCACCCCAGCACTGGTTTTTCGCTGGCTGGAACAATCGTGTCACGGTCCGCCGTCGGACACCCTGGATTCACAGGCGTTTCGCTGTGGATGGATCCGGAACAGTTCGCCTCGGTCGTCATGCTGAGCAACCGCATTCATCCCCGCGTCGTGGATGATCCACGCTTTCGTGCGTTGCGCCCGGCGGTCAACGATGCCGCCTTCAAAGCCGTTGGGTATCCGGTGTGATTCAACGTTCGTGGGGCATGCGATCGCGGGGACCGCGAAAATGCCGCATCGGCGAATAATATCGAAAATTGGAGACCCGCGAAGTGTAGAGACAGGCAAAGTCCTCGACCTGATCGCCGAATTTGCTGACCTCACGCCCTTCCTTCAGCATGGATCCCCAGAAGGGATTGAAAGCCGAGTCCACTTCCTGCTCACGCGCTTCGTGCGCCGACATGGTCGCAAGTAGATCGTCGCGCAAGCGTGCGAGGGTGTCCCTTGCCGCCGTGCGTGCGGCCTCCACACCGTCGTCGGCGTCGTCCATCTTTTGCAGCAGGCCCATGATCACCTGCTTTTCCTCGACCTCGGCGTCCAGCTGGCGAAGGTGACGTTCCAGTTCTTCCATCGACGCAAGCGCTGGCTGTAAACCATCCAGCAGTTCAATCTCTTTTTCGAGTTCTTGTAGGATCATCACGGTGCGCCAGGCCGAGGATTTGCGCGACCGCAACATGTCGCCGTAGATGTGATCACCGACGAACACAACCTTGTCGCCCCGCGCGCCCGATCGTTCCTCAAACTCCTTGAGGTTGCCGCCCTGGTAAATGTGACCGCGCTGGAACGGCCCGGGATGCAAGGTGTCGCGCGGAATCCCGTCCGCTCCCAGATCCACAAAGGGTCGATCCATGGTGAAAAAACCGGGTTTTGCCGAGCTCACCACAACGATGTCAAAAAAGTTTCGCCAGCCTGGATAGGTCGCCACCGTGTCGTCGAGCAAATACTGCATCACGGGATTGGTATAGTCCCACGCCGAGTTGGTCAGCAAAAACAGACGTTTCCCGGTTGAACGCATCTTGTGTAACGCTTCGCCAAGCTCCGGATCACGGGGGATGTAGTTCGCCAGATCTTTCGCAATGAGGTTCTTGATCGAACCGTCTGCATGCGCCCGGTCGATGCAATCTCTAATGTCATCCCAGATGAGCTCGTACCCGGGAGAGCCCTCGGGGTTTGCGTCGAAGTAGTCCACCATGGCCACAAACATCACCGCCTCGGGCAGTGCGAACAGCGTGTCGATGAAGGCATAGCGCGCATTCGAAAGGCGCGTGCGCTCGCGCTGGTACAGTTCACGCAGCGTTGCGCGATCGAGGCGACGGGTTCCGTGGTACGCCCGACCCGTAATGCCGTAGCGATCAGGCTTTAGCGTGTTGCCGGTTTGGCGGTCAATCACGAGCCCGCGCACACCCCATCGCGAATCGAATGGCAACGATCGGACGGCCTCGGCATAGCCCTTGTCTCCGATCAACTTGTCGACCGTGGCCTTGATGGAAAGCGCTTCCATTTTTGGCTGGTCGTACAGCGCCAGGGTGTAGTCCATATCAAAGCCAATCAACTCGGCTCGATCGAGGCGCAGGTTGCGATTGGCAAAGATCCGTTGCTGTGGGGGGATGGCACTTGGTCGGTCGAGTGCCGCCACGAGCCGCTCTACTCGGCTTTCAGACAAAATATTCAGTCCTCTTTGCGCTTGACGGCTTCATCCTCGAAGGAGGCCCACTCCAGGTTTGTGGCCACATGTACGCGGCTGCCGCCAGCATTCTTGGCCACATACATGGCTTCGTCGGCACACTTCAGCAGGGCCTTGAGGTTGCGCTGAAAATACGCTGGCGGAATCGGCCGCGGCAGGCTGTTGTCGTCGAAGGCGTGCGGATGCAATACCGCGCAGCCGATGCTGCCTGCGAGGGCCAGCTCACCGTCGGGTGTGGTGACCTTGTTTTTCTTGAGCAGTTCGAGCGCGCGATCGCCCACCCGTCGCGCGCCATCGGCGTCGGTTTGTGGCAAAAGGATTGCGAATTCGTCACCGCCGAAACGGCCTACGATGTCACCCGAACGGACCGCCTCGTGCAATGCCTCACCCGTGGCAATCAACGCCTGATCGCCCACCAGATGGCCTGCGGTGTCATTGATGCGCTTGAATTTGTCGAGATCCATCATGATGAGCGCGATTGGACGGTGGTTGCGGAAAGCATTGCGCAACTCGCGCAACAACCACTGCTCGAAGAATCGACGCACGTACACGCCGGTCATCGGATCGAGCGTCGCCATCTCGTAGAGCTGCGAGTTCTGGATCGCCACGGCAGCCTGGTTCGCGAACACCAACAACAACTCGGTGTCTTTCTCGCCGTTGGCAATCCCATCGAGGTACACGACGCCGACGAGGTGCTCGCCCACCCGCAATGGTAGTACGGTTATACCCTCCTCCCGTTGAATCTCAATGGCCGAGATCGCCCGCTTGACAAGCTCCATGCCCGAAGGGCTCAGGCAGTCGGTGAGCGTGCGTTTGTCGGCGAACGTCCCGGTAGAGGCCTTGATCTCAAGACCCATTTCCTCATCCAGGATTGCGACAAAGCCACTGGCCGTGAGGCCATGATCTTTCCGATTCTCGGGAATGACCGCGACAAACGAATTGCCTGCGCCGATAAAGGCCGAGATCTGCATCAGGATCCCCTGCAAAAGATGTTCAAGCGGCTGAATCTTGTGTAGCTCGGGCGTGACATCGAGGATGTAGCGCAAGCCCTGCCGACCTCGCGAAAGGGTTTGCACGGCGGCGGCGGCTTTCAGCCCCACATCGGTCCACAACAACAGGCGTTCCGGACCCTCGCTCTTGTCAAAATAGCCCTGAATGTCGAGCCGTTGCAACAGCTCGCGCGGCGGCTGCTCGCTGGCGTAACCGGTTTGCAAGATGACCTGCACAAGTGGATCGAACTTGCGCAATTGCACCACAACCTCCTCGCCGTTCATTCCCGGCATGACGAAGTCGAGCAAACAAAGATCGACGTGTTGGGTGCGCAAGATCTCAAGCGCCTCCGGCCCGTCCTTGGCACGCAACAGATTGTGGCCTTCCCGCTCGATCACGCGGCCGGTTGCCTCAAGGTATTCCGGATTGTCATCCACCAAGAGTATTGTTCGACCGGTCGCACGCCGCGTGGCTGTCTTACGCGCCATTCATTTTCCCTTCACGAACGGGCAAGTGAATCAGAAATGTCGTTCCCTTGCCAGATTCACTGTGCAATTCGATGCGACCACCGAATTCTGCGGTCACGATGTCGTTCACGATGGACAAGCCTAACCCGGTTCCTTCGCCGAAAGGCTTCGTCGTGAACATTGGCTCGAAAATCTTTTGTTGCAGCTCGACCGGAATGCCCGTGCCGTTGTCCTTGACCATGAGACACAAGCCGCCCGGCTCCACGGTCATGCCGACCTCGATGCGTCCACCACCCTTGTCCTTCAACGCATCGGCAGCATTGGTAACCAAATTGGTTACAACCTGTGCAAGACGCCCCGGTATACCTACAAGGGGAAAAGTTTGAAGCGCGGTTTCAAAGACCAGCTCGCATTTTGAACTGCGCACCAAATGAGCGAGCAACAACAACGATTCGTTCGTTGTCACCACCGCGTCGAAATCGACATGGATCTGGCCCGTCATGTTGCGGGTCTGCGATTTGATCCCGCGCACAAACGCGCTCGCGCGCGCGGCAGCGTTCTTGGCGAGGGTCAGGCTTTTCTCCATGTCGTGGCCGATCTCCTTGTGATCGTCGATCGTCACATCTGAATCACCGAGCGACCGCTGATATTCCGCCACCAGCTCTGTCACCTCACTCAAAGCCGAGCGAACGGCCGCCAGCGGCGTGTTCATTTCGTGCGCAATGCCTGCCGTCAGACGACCGAGCGACGCCATCTTTTCGGACGCGAGCAATTGCGCCTGATTTTCGTGCAAGAGCGCGTTCGCTTTTTCCAGCTGGTCGGAACGGGCCTGCAAGGCCAGCTCCGCAGTTTTGATAGGGGTCACGTCAAACAGCCAGCCCTGAACGCCCACGATTTCACCGCGTGCGTTGCGCATGGGCATTTTGCGCGTCTGGACGTAGGTCGGCTCGCCGTCGATCGGGGTGTGCTCCTCGTAGTCCTCGAATACCTGACCGGTCTCAATGACCCAGGTGTCATCCGCCTGGTATTTTTCGCCCAGGCCTGGCGACAGATCCACGTCACGTTGGCCTTCCATCTCGATCGGGGTTCGACCAAGTTTTCGCGCCAGGTTTTCGCTGACGTAGACGTGGCGCAGCTCGAGATCTTTGTGAAAGACGTAAAGCGGCAAACCCTCAATAAGGACCCGGTGGTTGGCCCGCTCTGCGGCCAGCACATCGTGGACCTGGGCGAGCTCGGATCGCAAACCATCGATTTCGCGCCGCAACGCAACGGCGTCTTTCTCCGGCTCGGCCCCGCGTGATTTTGCTTCTTCTGACTTGGTTCCCTGCAAATCCGTTTCGCGCATACTCGATGCGCGCCCCCAAGAACGGGGTGCAGTGTGCGCCTGGGTCGATTGCGTTTGCAAGCGCGGCCTCACAGCGGTATCAAGGCGCCTCGTAATTCGACCATGAAAGCAACCATCACTGTATTGCCCGGCGACGGGATTGGCCCCGAGGTCACTTCCTGTGCTGTCGAAATTTTGCAAGCCGTTGCGCAAAAATTCCGACACGACTTTTCGTTTCGGGAGGCCTTCATTGGTGGCATCGCCATCGACAAGACCGGCACGGCCTTGCCCGAAGAAACGATCGCGTCCTGCAAGGGCTCCGATGCAGTGTTGCTCGGTGCCGTCGGTGGACCCAAGTGGGACGACCCGAACGCGAGCGTGCGCCCAGAACAGGGTCTCCTTGGCATTCGCAAGGCACTCGGTCTGTACGCCAACTTGCGCCCCGTGCGTTTGACCCCGGCCACGCTGGCCGCTTCGCCGCTCAAGCCCGAGCTCCTCGTTGGGGTCGATCTGCTGGTCGTGCGCGAACTGACGGGTGGCATTTATTTCGGCGAGAAGAAAAAGACCGAGGACAGCGCGACCGACGTGTGCACGTACACGAAACACGAGGTTGAGCGGGTGGTCCGTGTGGCCGCACGCGCCGCGATGGCCCGCCGCAAGAAGCTGACTTCGGTCGACAAGGCCAACGTGCTTGAAACCTCGCGCCTCTGGCGCCGGGTCACCGACAAGCTCGTGCGCGAAGAGTTCCCCGAGCTCGAACTCGAACACATCCTTGTCGACTCGTGCGCGATGTTCCTCATGCGCCGACCGGCCAGCTTTGATGTCATCGTCACCGAAAACATGTTCGGCGACATCCTCACGGATGAAGCATCGATGATCGCAGGTTCCATGGGCCTTTTACCGTCGGCCTCGCTGGGTGACGGCAAGATGGGTCTCTACGAACCGATCCACGGCAGCGCGCCTGACATTGCGGGCAAGGGCATCGCAAATCCCTACGCCACGATCCTTTCGGCAGCGATGTTGTTGCGCAGCTCGCTTGGTCTCGAAGCCGAAGCGGCCGCAGTCGAAGCGGCGGTTTACCGCGCAGTGGAAGACGGCGTGCTGACGGCCGATCTGGTGATGTCGGGCGGCAAGTCGGTCGATACAGTTACAGCAAGCGCTGCCGTGAAGTCGCGCCTCGGGTAATTTACAATTCGAGCGTCGCCCTTGGCCCCAAATGGCTGACGATGTTCGCGTCCGACGTCGCAAGTCGCCATCCGCGCAGGATTGCATGGGCTACGATAAGGCGGTCGAACGGATCCCGTGTCCAGTTGATCGACCAAGCGTGCTCGAACAGCTGTACCGTTGAAGGATCGTCCACGACGATGCGGGGATCGTGACTGAGATCCAGGTCGCCGCCTCGGAAACGAATCCGACCCAGTTCGTTCAAAAAGCGCAGCTCCAACAAACTCACCGGCGAAACGAAATACCGATGTTCGCGTTTGGGCAGTTTGGCAATGCGCTTGTGCTCTGTGAGGAGCCAAATCAGTGCGTTTGTATCGAGCAGAATCACCGCAGTGATCGCTTTTTTCGCGTCGCAACGAACTTCAATCCACCCTTGGCCTGAACATCCCAGGACCAGTTCCCCGCTTCGACAGCGGGATCCAGAACTTCGATTGGGGGCGGGCGACGGGATCGAGGTGGGAGACGATTCGGCGTTTCCAGCAACACCCGAAATAAGACGCCTTTTCGCTCGATAAGAACGCCATTTCCCTTCTCCGCATCATCCAGCACACGCGAAATTTGTTTGCGAGCTTCCGCAACCCGGTATCGGATCATATGTACATTGTACAGAGCAGATCGGACGCGTCCACGGAGATCCTACGATTTCTTCTTGCAGTCACTGCTCGGATGACAGGGTTGGGGTATGCTCACCGTCGTGAAACGGATGGTGTTGATCTTCGTCGCGATGATGCTGGATTCGACCGGTATTGCGGCCTCGTCTTTCGATGCCCACTCCGGTCGGTTGCTGGCGGATTGGGGCACCCTTTCGGCAGCAAGCACGCGCGGTGATCGCGATGTGGCAGCACGCATCGTGAATCGAATGGGCGTCGCACCGCTTGCGTCTGCGATGCTACAAGCGGCCGAAAAAGGCGCAAACCAAAAGACCGATGCCGAGATCGAGTCGCGCGCACTGGCGGCGCTTTTTGGTGCCACTGCGGTTGAAAACCCGCTGCGTCTTGCGCCCGAAATGGCGCTGCTGTTGCATCACCCCAACGGATTGCTCGTCGCGGGTGCGCTGGCTGGGCTGCGTCACGCGCTCGCTGCTGTCGACGCGGGTGAGTGGCAACGTTGGGAATTGCCCGGCAACTTGCCCGAACAAATTTGCTCGGCCACCGCCAAACTTGCACTCGATCCAGAACGACCGACTTCGACCCGGCTGCAGGCGCTCACCCTGCTCAGCACCTTGAGCATCGACTGTCGTCCTTCGGTGCGACCCTTCTTGACCGACAGCTCGGCGGAGCTCCGCCGTTCGGCGGTGCTTTCGCTGCCTGCGGCACCCGATGAATTGCTGCCCGTGATGGAAGATGCGGATCCCCGCGTTGCACTGGCGGCGGCGGCCCGCTTGTGTGATGCCACCGCCAATGCGCAGGCAACAGCCGTCTTGACCACCGCTGCGATGCGGTTTGCAAAATCGGCCGGCGCGGCACCCGATGATCTGGTGATCTTGCTCGATTGCCTTGCGACGCGCGACGCGAGGGCATTCGCCCCGATCCTGGAACTTGCGAGCCAATCACCGCTGGGAGCGGTACGAACCCGGGCGCGGCAGCTCTTGCCAAAGCCGCAGTAGAACCGGCCTGCCGTGCTAGCTTGTCCCCGTGACAGCAACCCCGCGCGGTCCGCTCGCAACCGCATTCCTGGTGATCGAACTTCGTGGTACCCATCGCCGCGTGTTCCGGCAAAGCCGCGCGCTGACCGATGGGTTCATCGAACTCGACACACCCGCACCGTTTGAGCCCGATGAACCGGTGGAGGCGCGATTTTCACTGCCGGGCGATCCACATCGGGTGCAGGTGCATGGACCCATGCAGGTTCTCGGTGAGCCGGACGAAGAAGAAGGCAACCTCGGTTGCAAAGGCCTTCTGCTACAAGGCATGACGACCGAGGATCGCACCCGAATTGCGGCGTATGTTCGGCAGCGCCTCAACCCGGATTCGCCATCATGAGTTCCAAACATCCTTCCAGCGTTCCTCCCGGCAATACCCACGCCGACCTTGTCGCGCGCTTGCAGGCACGCCATGCACAGGCCGAAGCCGGTGGTGGAGCCGAACGGATCGCGCGCCAACACCAGGCCGGCAAGCTGACCGCTCGCGAACGCATCGATCTGCTGCTCGATCCGGGCAGCTTTGTTGAAATCGACAAGCTGGTCACCCACCGCTGCCGCGACTTCGGCATGGAAAACCAACAGATCCCGGGCGATGGCGTCGTGACCGGGCACGGAACCATTGCGGGTCGTCGTACGTTTGTGTTCGCGCAAGACTTCACCGTTTTCGGAGGCTCACTTTCGGAAACCTACGCGGCCAAGATCTGCAAGATCATGGATCTCGCCCTGTCCACGGGAGCACCCATCATTGGCCTGAACGATTCGGGTGGCGCGCGCATTCAAGAAGGCGTGGTTTCCCTGGGTGGGTACGCGGAAATCTTCCTCCGCAACACCATGGCCTCCGGCGTGGTACCGCAACTGTCGGCCGTGCTCGGGCCCTGCGCCGGTGGTGCGGTGTATTCACCGGCGATTACCGACTTTATCTTCATGGTCGAATCGACCAGTCACATGTTCATCACCGGACCGGAGGTCATCCGGGCAGTCACGCACGAAGAAGTCAGCAAAGAAGAACTGGGAGGCGCCCACACCCACTCGACGCGATCAGGCGTGGCCCACCGTGCGTTCGAGGACGAACAAAGCTGCCTGCAGGGGTTGCGAACCTTGCTGTCCTTCTTGCCGCAAAACAACAAGGAGGATCCGCCTCGCCTGGCGAGCACGGATCCAGCCGATCGGGAAGATGCCGAACTTGACACGATGGTGCCGATCGATTCGGCGAAATCGTATGACATCAAGCAGATCATCACGCGGGTACTTGATGTCGGTGACTTCTTCGAGATACAGCCAGAATTTGCCCGAAACATCGTGATTGGCCTTGGCCGACTTGACGGGCGCCCGGTTGGTGTCGTCGCCAACCAGCCGGCGCACCTTGCGGGCTGCCTCGACATCGATGCGTCAATCAAGGCGGCGCGCTTCGTTCGTTTCTGCGACTGTTTCAATATCCCGGTCGTGACCTTTGTCGATGTCCCCGGGTTCCTCCCGGGCGCGGCACAAGAATTCGGCGGCATCATCAAGCATGGGGCCAAACTCCTGTATGCCTACGCCGAGGCGACCGTCCCGAAGTTGACGGTGATTACCCGCAAGGCCTACGGCGGCGCGTACGACGTGATGGCCTCGAAACACATTCGCGCCGACGTGAACCTGGCATTTCCGACGGCGGAGATCGCCGTCATGGGGCCGGACGCGGCCGTCGGCATCATCCATCGCGAAGCGCTCGCGGCGGCGGCCGATCCGGTGGCAGAACGTGCCCGCCTCGCACGAGAATACCGGGATCGCTTCGCCAATCCTTACAGCGCGGCCGCGCTCGGCTACATCGACGAAATCATCTTGCCCCGCCAAACCCGCGCCCGCCTTTGCGTGTCACTCGACATGCTGCGCAACAAGCGGCAAACCGTTCCCTCCCGAAAACATGGCAACATTCCGCTGTGACGGAGGGCGCGGAAGCGATGCGTACGACGTTTAAGTTCGTGATTCGTGCTGCACTTACGGGGCTCGTGTTGGCCGAGCTCGCTTGCGCCACGTCGCCACGACCCATTACAAAAATCGTCGGAAACCGCATCGTCGTCACACGCGCTGTCAACCCGTACGCCTATGAACACGCCGCACGCGCCCTGCTTTACGAAAACGAGGAACGCTGGGACAACGCCGTGGTCGAACTGCGCGAGGCACTGGCCTACGACAAACAGGCACCCGAACTGCATGCGCGCCTTGCCGATGTGCTGATACGCCTCGACCACCTCGATGAGGCCGAGTCCGAGATCCTCATCTCGCTTGACATTGAACCGACCGCACCGGCCCTGCTCGCCCGAGCGCACCTATTGCTCGCGCGGGGTGAGCCGCGGGCCGCCGCCGTGGCAACCTCCGAGGCGGTCGCGTTGACCGACGCGGTTGACGATCCCGAGCAGTTCGCCACGGCCCATGTCGAGCTCGCCGAGGTCCAAATCATGGCGCTTGATCTCGATGCCGCGACCTCGGCGTTGTTGCAACTGCACGCGGCTGTGCCCGGGCACGAGGAGGCACTCTATCGACTTGCGGCGCTCTACTGGGCCACGGGTGCGACGGATGATGCCCTGCAATCCCTCGACACCCTGCTCCGGGTTTCGCCCTATTTTCTGGAAGCGCATCTGCTGCGGATAGCGCTTTTGACCTCGCTCGGACAAACGGCGTCTGCCGTCGCCGGGTTGTCCGCGGCGCTCGCCCGTTCAGAAGATGATCTTCAAGTCGCGACGCTTTATGTCGACTGGCTGGTGGATCGCGGCCGACACGCCGAGGCGATTGATCTTGTCGAACGGCTCTCGCCGGCGGAAATGGATCAAAACACCGTTGTGACGCGCATGGAACTGGAACGCGCAGCCCAACGACCGGAGCGCGCACTCGAACTGGCCAAGGCGATACTGGCGACCAGGCCGGAAGCGGAACTTGGCGCACGCGTGCATCTTGCCGAAGCGATGGCCCTGGAAGATCTCAAGCGCCATAAAGACGTCGTCGCGGCGCTGCTGCAGATTGAGGAGGATTCACCACTCTATCTGCAATCGCGCCTCGCCATGGCAGATCTGCAAGGCAAAGCCGGTGAGACGACCGCCGCCCGCACGCTCTTGCAACAGCTCGCGGCGAACGCAGAAGACGACGCCATGCGCACGAAAGTGGCCTCTGCACATGCCCTTTTTGAAGATCGATACGGCACCGCCGAACACGCGCTCGACCTGCTCAACAAGATCCCCGGCGCCCACGCAGACGACGCGGATGTGGTGATGTTGCGCGCGGCCATCGAGGATCGCAAGGGGAACTGGCAGGCTGCGCTCAAGCTGGCCGAAGGCGTGTTGCGAAAGGATCCTGGGAACGCCGAGGCGCTGAATTTTTCGGGATTCATTGCGGCCGATCACAAACACAATCTGCCGCTGGCCGAACGCCGCTGTCGAGCCGCGCTTGCACTGAACCCCGGCTCGGCGGCGATCCTCGACAGCGTTGGATGGGCACGACTGCAAGCGGGTGACCGGCAGGGGGCCGCAATCGTATTGCGCCAGGCGGCGCGGCTGGATCCGAAAGAACCGGAACTCCAGGGGCATCTCGCGGCCTTGCTGGAACAGGAGGGCAATACGGCCGAGGCGATGGTCACGCTGCAAAACGCAATGAAGCTGGAGGGCGACGCTGCCGTCCAACTGAAACTGGAAAAAGAACTCAACCGCTTGCGGGATCTGACACCGCACCCAGGAAACGCGCCATGAATCCATCCCGCTTCTGCCAAACGATCGCTTGCGTCTCGCTTTTGGTACTGGGGACGGGATGTCCGCAACGCTTCACACGAAGTTATGCAACACCGAGCCCCGATCATCTGCTCGACACGTTGCGGGCCCGACAATCCGCGGTGCAGGGCGTGGAGTTGGAAACGCGGACCGAAAGTGCGCTCGGTGGCGAGCGGGTGCGCGCGACGGTGCTGATGCTGGTCGCCCGGGATGGCCGGCTGCGCTTCGAGGTCGAGGTCAGCTTGAAAGGCACCGTTGCGGCGCTTGCGACCGATGGCGTGCGATACGATTTCGTCGACATGGATCGGCAACGGATGGAACACGGGCCGGCCTGTGCTTACAACGTTGCGACCCTGGTCCGAATCCCGCTTGAGCCGAAGGAAATAGCGGGCGTGTTGCTGGGGGACGCACCCGTCGGCGAGGGCGCCACGGCACTCGATGTGGGGTGGGACGAATCACTTGGCACCGATGTGCTGCATTTGCGCGAGGTGGTGCATGGCGAATCGCGCGAACTGTGGGTCTTCATGAAGCGCATCGACTCGGCTCGTGGTTATGCGATCGTCCGGGTGGAAGGCGCCACCGGCCGAAACAGCAAACATTTCTCGGTGGGATACGAAGACTTCAAACAGACCGGCGGACTTTTGTTACCGGACCGAATCCGTTTTGCCGAACCCGGCCGCTCGTTTGACGACGGCGTCGACATCGAGGTGAAAAGTCGGACGCTGAATCCGAAGTTCACGGACCGCGCGTTTACGCTGGAGACACCGGCGGGTTTCAGCGTGGACGAGGTTGGGTGCGGGGAGGGTCGGTGAGACGTTTCACCCTGGCGACCAAAGACCCCAGTTGAAGGCAAAATTGGGGTCCCAAATCCCCACACGAATCTAGATCGGAACGGGATAGGAAAATCAATGTCTGTCTTTTACCCGCGCTCCTGTATATTTCAGGATGCGACCCGGGTCCGACGCGCTCCAGATCATTGCGTTGGGCCGAATTTTCAGCAAGGAGTTTGTTCATGATCCTTCAACGTTCTGCCGCTTGTGTCCTCGTCCTGTTGCTTGCCGCATCCACCGGGTGTGGCGCTGACAAGGGTGGCGTTGGTGATGCAACCGGCCAAGGGTCAACCAAGGGCAGCGGTGGCAAATCCGGTTCCTCCGGATTCACCTTCGACATTCCGGATGGCGGCGCGAACAATGGCACCAGCGGTGGCCTCGGCGGCAACGGCAGCGGCGAAAACTCGAACTGCGAGCCGAATCTCACCGGCATCGTGCGCGACTTCACCCCCAAACACGCAGACTTCGAATCGTATTCCGGTAGCGGCGCATCGAAAGGCATCGTCAAAGACGAACTTGGCGCCGATCGTAAACCCGTCTACGCACAGATGGGCGCTTTCACCGATCCCAAAAACGGCAAGCAGGTCACCAGCAAGCAAACGTATGACCAATGGTATCGTGATACCGATGGCATCAACATTCGCATCGAACATCGCCTGACGCTGACGAAACAGGCAAACGGAATTTCCAGCTTCGATAGCAACGCCTTCTTCCCGGCTGACGGCAAAGGGTTTGGCGACTTCGGCACGAGCGGTCACAACTTCCACTTCACCTTCGAGTTACACACCGAATTCGTCTATCAGGGCGGCGAGGTCTTCACCTTCAAGGGAGACGACGATCTCTGGGTATTTATCAATGGCAAATTGGCGCTGGACCTTGGCGGTCTGCATTCGAGCGTGGAGCAATCGGTGAACCTTGATGCCATCGCTGCGACCTTCGGCCTCGCCAAAAACGGCAAGTACAACCTCGAGCTGTTCCACGCAGAGCGCCACACGAACCAGTCGAATTTCCGCATCGACACCAACATCAACTTCACGAACTGCGACGCCATCATCATCGACTGAGGCGTTTATCGGTCATCGCGTCATGGGTGGAGGCAGCGGCTAGCCCCGAAAGAGGCCGGCCGGGGCCGTCGCAGGGCGCCTTTTGCATTGACGAGGGCCACTTCGATTGGGACACTCCGCGTATCCGCGGCAGATAAACCAAGAAAGAAGCCCATCTCCATGTCCGAATATCTCTTTACGTCCGAATCCGTAACCGAAGGCCATCCCGACAAATTGTGTGATCAAGTCTCGGACGGAATCCTCGACGCCATCATCGCCGTGGATCCCACTTGTCGCGTGGCGTGCGAAACTGCCACCAAGACCGGGTTCGTGATGATTGCTGGCGAGATCACAACGACCGCCAAGATCGACTACCCTGAAGTGGTTCGCGCCGTGGTCAAGGACATCGGTTACAACAGCTCGGCCTGCGGTTTTGACTGGCAGACCTGTGGCGTTCTCGTCGCGGTTGAGCGCCAGTCGCCCGACATCGCCCAGGGCGTTGACGGCAAGGGTATTTATACGAAGGATGATCTCGGTGCTGGCGATCAGGGCATGATGTTCGGCTACGCCTCGAACGAGACGGCCGAGTTGATGCCCGCACCGATCCAGCTCGCTCACCGCCTGGCCAAGCGACTGGCCGACGTTCGCAAGAAGGGCAAGCTCAAGTTCTTGCGCCCCGACGGCAAGACCCAGGTCTCGATCCGCTACGACGAGAATCACCATCCCGTCGGCATCGACACGATCGTACTGTCAACGCAGCATGACGAGGACGTGAAGTACAAGACGCTTAAAGAGTCGATCATGGAAGAGGTCATCAAGCCCGTCCTTCCGAAAAACTGGGTCTCTGCCAAGACCAAATACTTCATCAACCCAACTGGCCGCTTCGTGGTCGGCGGTCCGATGGGTGACTCGGGCCTGACCGGACGTAAGATCATCGTCGATACCTATGGCGGCATGGGCCGACATGGTGGCGGTGCATTCTCCGGCAAGGATCCGTCCAAGGTGGATCGTTCCGCTGCGTACTACGCGCGCTACATCGCCAAGAACATTGTTGCGGCCGGTCTCGCCCGACGCTGCGAAGTTCAGCTTGCTTACGCCATCGGCGTTGCCAAGCCGGTCTCGCTTTATGTGCAGACCTTCGGAACCGGAACCATTGCTGACGACAGGTTGATGGCCATTGTGGATCGCCACTTCGATGCACGCCCATCGGCGCTCATCCGAGAACTCGATCTGCGACGCCCGATCTTCCGCGCCACGGCCGCCTATGGCCACTTCGGTCGTGAAGACAAGGACTTCACCTGGGAGAACACCGACAAGGCTGCAGCGCTTGCCGCTGATGCCAGGGGTGGTACGGTTGCAAAGTCCAAGTCCGCGCCTGCAGCAACGTCGTCCCGCCCGTCGAAGCGCCGGAGCGCAGGAGCGCAGGCATAGTTACCTGACGGCCGCACCGAATGCGAAGAAGGTGCGGCCGTCACGTCACCAATCGTAAATAGACCATAGAGACACCGGGCGTTTCCTCGCCAAACCCGCAACTGGAGAAGTAGCGACGGGTGTAGCCGAACGACGGAAGAATTTGGTGGGCTCGACATCGTCTTTCTCAATGCCACATGGACATCAACGTAAAAGGGGTGTTCTTTACACTCAAGCCACTGCTGCCGCTGCTGCGCGACGGCGGCTCGGTGATTGTCAACACATCGGTTGCGGGGCTTAAGGCCGCACCTCAGATGGTCGCGTATTCCGGTCTGCCGGCTGGATGGTCGCTTGATGTGACGAAAAATCTCGATCAGGTTATTATCTTGGCCGCATCATGAAAACACGAGTGTGGATTCTTGCCCTTCTGGTTGCGTCTGCTTGTGCGAGCGAGGAGGACTCCCCCGACGGTCTCGCGGATGCCAGCCAGCTTAACGGCTCCGGACAGGGAAGCGACGCTGCAGATGCGCCCCCGGAAGTTGTTGCGATCCCCGTCGACGCTGACGACGTTGCGATCCCCGTCGACGCGTCAGTTGCCGACCCGGTTGACGTGTCGCCGTCTCTCGACCTGGACAGCGCGGTGGATCCGTGTGCACCCAACCCGCGCAATGCGTGCGGCGGTTGCGTCGTGTTGACGGCCACGCCGGGAACCGCGTGCGGCGCCTGTGGCATGGTCCAGTGCGACGGCACCGACGCCACCGCCTGCAACGATCCCGGCGCCAACGCCTGCGGTGGATGCACCGCCTTGCCCTCCGCTCCGGGTGCTACGTGCGGCGTTTGCGGCGCCTATCAATGCAACGGTATGAACGCCACCGCCTGCAACGATCCCGGCGCCAACGCCTGCGGCGGCTGTTCCACGCTGCCCATGGCGATCGGCGGGGCCTGTGGGACCTGTGGCGCCTACGTCTGCGCCGGGACCAACGGCGTGGCCTGCGCCGACCCCTACGCCGATCCGGCCGCGCAATGCAGCGCGCAGCAGTACAGCTGCGGCACGGTGCCTGATGGGTGTGGAAACCAGGTCAGCTGCGGCGCTTGCAATCTCTTCCAAACCTGCGCCGGACACGGCTGCGAATGTCGTCGAAGCGACGCCGTGTACGCCAACCTGGTTTCCGGGGCGCCGAACATTGGCGGCATCGCCACGTCCCCCGATCGTGCGTTCACCGCGGAGGTCGTGTCGGCCAACACGATCCAGATCAACCAACGCGGAAACCGGTTCCACACGCTGGTGTTTTCGCCTGCCGGAGCCATTTCGTTCGCGGCGGTTGCGCTCGCCTGGGATCCAACATCGGCGTACCTGTCCGTCGAGATATCCGTCACCTACAACTTCGGCGGCGGCTCGGTCGTTCAGTACCAGATCAACGAGTTCGACGTGGCGGCCCTACCTGCAAGCCCGTCCCCCACCGCACGCCGGACGGCCACTGTGGGAACGGGAGATTTGCGCTACCGCCAGATGCGCTACACCACAGGTTCCACCGTCACCCTCGACAACGATTGCACGACGCCCTTCGTCGAGGCGCCCCTCGTGGTTCAGTGATCGTTGAATCCCCGAAAGCCCAAAACGAGGGCCGGCGTTCCCCATCCGCATTGTTGTGATACGGAACAACGTCCTCGCCGGTAGTCTAGTCGAACATCGTAGATGTAGACGTCGGGGGTCGGTGCGGTCTTCTCGCCCAAGAGCAACACATTTAGGTGCGCCGGGAAATGCAAAGCTGCCGCTTCTTGTTGACTGTAGATCCTGACCGGGAATTGATACGCAGTAGCCACGACGTCGCGAACGCTCGGGAATGGAACGCGATCATGCCGGACATAGTTTCGCCGCTCTCGCCCCGTGCCTCCTCGATCGTGATACGTCAGGAGTTTCGATCAATCACTTTTCCCTGTCGCGCCCCCAATGGATTGCAACCGATAGACGGACACATCAACCACGTCCGCGCACAGGACCGACACAGGGTCACCGCCCAGGGCAAACCCCGCCTGCTGCGCCGGCACGATGGAATGAGCAAACATTCTGGCGTCACGGATGCGATAGGGAGTGTGGTGCACTTGTCCCGCTTTCGTCTGCCCGCCGACTTTCTGCGCGAAAAGGTAGTACCGTTCCACTAAGAAGAATTCAAGGGTGCCCACGGCCGCTTCCCGAGCTGACCCGTGCGCTTGCCAAGCGTAGTCTGCGCGGGGCTCGGGACTAGACTTCCGCTGGCTGCAATAGTCGATGCGTTCGGCATTTTGGGTGGCCGCCATGGCAGCATGAAAATAAGGCAGGTGGAATGTCTTGCGTGCCAGCCAGACGGCCAGAGGTTGGTTGCAATCAAGTGAATAGAACCAGACGCCGGGGCGCCCCTCTTCATCGTGAACATACGTACGCACGTTGAGTTCCAAGAACCACGACAGCCAAGGCAAGGGCGGCAGCCAACGTGGGCGTACCCGCTGCATAAAGAAGGGAACGATGCCAAGGTAAGCGGCCCCCTCGTGCGTATCTACTGTGAGCGACTTGGGTAGCGTGGCTTGGATGATCATGGGATCGATCTGCCAATGTAGAAAAAGCAGATCGGTCCACCGCTGGTGCCCGACCACTATGGTTGAGGGCCGCACGCGCGCGTCGAGTCGGGCTTGGGTTGTGACCATAACAATGTATCCGCAGCAACGTGCAGTGAAGGACAGTATGACGCAGAGGCACTCCTGAAACCATGATCGCCCGGGTTCTCACGGAGACCGTTTCCATGAATGGAACTTCGGTCTTCACCATGCCTGGGTGCAAAATCTAATCACAATGGCCACATTGGGGGTCTTTAAGTCTTCTGACATGGATTTTCCCGCTCCGTTCAACGCGGCCTTACTCATGCGGTACCCGTAGGCGCCAGGGCAATCGCATCACTTTGCCCCCATGGAGACGCCTGGAACTTGAAGGAGAAAAGCATCTTCCCAACCTGCGCGAAGCCGCCTGTTCTTGATGCCA
>Ga0163147_10003877_pt1 | contig 19517 bp, 16 predicted proteins | sample OliLakLV19MP6G1_FD_148597 | JGI IMG/M metagenome (GOLD analysis project Ga0163147, IMG submission 148597) | Freshwater microbial mat bacterial communities from Lake Vanda, McMurdo Dry Valleys, Antarctica- Oligotrophic Lake LV.19.MP6.G1 | ecosystem: Environmental > Aquatic > Freshwater > Lake >...
GGGGCAGGGGCGAGGGGCGAGGTGTGCCCCATGTAATTAAAAAGAAAAAGGCGAAGAGCATGCTCTTCGCCTTTTCAATTGATAATCCAATTACGTTATTCTTTTTTAGAATTATCCATCTCCTCAAACTCTACATCGGTGACATCACCTTCCTGGCCCTTGCCATTTGAAGTGCCGGAAGTATCTCCCTGGTCCTGACCCGCATCTTGTTGACCTGCCTCCTGCTGCGCCTGGTAAATATCCTGGCTTGCAGCCTGCCATGCGGCATTGAGACTTTCTAATGCTGGATCGATTCGGTTTACATCCCTGGACTCATAGGCTGACTTCAATTCTGTGAGTGCTGATTCGATGGAAGATTTCTTATCTCCCGGTATTTTATCGCCATAATCCTTCAGTTGTTTCTCGGTCTGGAAGATCAGGGCATCGGCTGTATTTATTTTCTCTGCCTGGTCACGGGCAATGCGGTCTGTTTCGGCATTAGCATCAGCTTCTGCCTTCATCCGTGCGATTTCTTCTTTGGACAAACCAGTGCTTGCCTCTACGCGGATGGACTGTTGCTTGCCTGTGCCTTTGTCTTTCGCTGACACACTCAGAATACCATTGGCATCAATATCAAAGGATACTTCAACTTGAGGCAAACCTCTCGGTGCCGGTGGAATTCCATCCAGGATGAACCTTCCAATGGGCCTGTTATCCCTTGCCATCTTCCGCTCCCCTTGCAGGATATGAATTTCAACTGAAGGCTGGTTATCTGATGCAGTAGAATACACTTTCGACTTCTTGGTTGGAATCGTGCTGTTGGATTCAATCACAACATCATAAATACCTCCCATCGTTTCGATACCCATGGAAAGTGGCGTGACGTCGAGTAACAATACATCCTGCACATCTCCGCTCAATACTCCACCTTGAATCGCTGCACCAATAGCTACGACCTCATCAGGATTGACTCCTTTGCTTGGTTTCTTTCCAAAGAACTCCTCAACTGCTGCCTGTATACGAGGAATACGCGTTGAACCTCCAACAAGAATAATCTCGTCTATGTCTGACTTACTAATCCCTGCATCACGTATGGCGTCCTCACAAGGGCGTAACGTACGCATGACAAGCTCTTCAGAAAGCTGTTCAAATTTAGCTTTGGTCAGTTTGGTATCAAGGTGTTTTGGAACACCATCCACGGCGGTAACATATGGTAGCGTGATGCTGGTTTCAGAACCACTTGACAATTCGATTTTAGCTCGTTCGGCCGCTTCTTTTAAGCGTTGCAGCGCCATTGGATCCTTTCTGAGATCGATCGCCTCCTGCTTCTTGAATTCTTCCGCCAGCCAGTCGATAATCACCTGGTCAAAATCATCACCTCCCAAATGGGTATCGCCGTTGGTGGATTTTACTTCAAACACACCATCTCCGAGTTCGAGAATAGATACGTCGAAGGTTCCTCCTCCAAGGTCATAAACCGCAATGGTCATGTCCTTATGCTTCTTATCAAGACCATAAGCCAATGCTGCGGCTGTGGGTTCATTGATGATACGGCGCACATTCAAGCCTGCGATTTCGCCCGCTTCTTTTGTAGCCTGGCGCTGGGAATCGTTGAAATAAGCCGGAACTGTAATGACTGCATCCTTAACTTCCTGACCCAGATAATCCTCAGCTACTTTTTTCATTTTCTGCAGGATAATCGCGGAGATCTCCTGTGGGGTATATTGGCGACCATCAATTTCCACCTTGACGGTATCATTTGGTCCGCTCTTTACAGGGTAGGTGACCCGGCCTGCTTCCTTAGTAACTTCTGCAAAGCGATTTCCCATAAATCGCTTAATAGAATAAACGGTCCGACGGGCATTGGTGATGGCCTGTCTCTTGGCTGGATCCCCAACTTTCCGCTCTCCATTATCCAAAAAGGCAACTATTGACGGGGTAGTTCTTCTGCCTTCATCATTAGCGATAACTATAGGCTCATTACCTTCAATTACAGCAACACAGGAGTTTGTAGTACCCAGGTCAATTCCGATTATTTTACTCATACTGTTCGTTTTTTTGAATTTCTAAACCTGATATCTTATTCTTTTATAACTCCTGATCAATGCTTATGCCATGATCCTTTCGGAGCCGATTATATGCCAAAACAGGAATAAATATGTTGTATATGACAGAGCAAGCCAGTAAAATCTGACAAATAGGCAGTAATCGCCTTAAATTGCAAATCAGATGAAACCTTAAGGAAAGAGGTTACTGAAAATTGAGGTCACCGGTAACGCTACCGTTTTTAAGGCTATCCAGGGATTGGTTGTGCAGGCCGAAATCCATATTATAGGAAACGTTGCGCGACGTAAAGATGCCTTTCCCTTCTGATAGGTTAGTATACTCGGGTATTTCCTGCGTACTGGTAATACCAGTATTTGCCAGCGTAATGATTTGATAAGTCTGGAATTCCTTGCCTCCGCACCAGACAATAATATCTATGCTTTCGAACAATCTTGTGGCATCCGGATCAACGTCAATATTAGCGCTGATAGAATTATAGAACTGTGCTCCATCCATTTTAATCCCGGGATCTGTAGAACCTTCAGGATCTTCAATACCCTGTGCTATTGTCCATTGAGCTGCCAACGGAATAAACAGATTATTCGTTTCGGGTGATTTTTCTTTGTAATTGAAACGCATCTGGAGATCATAGACACCTGCATCAGGTATTTCATTCCATGAAAACGTAAAAGTGACATTTGGCTTGAATAACAAATTAGTACCAGGGGAAGGATTACGCAATACTGGTGCAGGGAGTATTATTGTTTCAGCCGTCACCAGATCTGATTGTTCATTTCGCTTTAGAATAAACTGATACTCGTCTCCAACCACAAGGTTTATGATGTTACCCTTGATTTTATACAAGTAGTTTGGCGCTAGGGCAAAAGCTCCATTCTCTCTGGGATATCCCTCTAGGTTGCCGTCAACTCTGGTCAGCGTGTATTCCTGGCCACTGGCAATTCTTTTAAGTTTAACGACGGCATCGGGATAGTAGATAGAATCTGCGATGAGTGCTATACTGTCTGCAGAGATATTCGGATCCAGGAATGCCTTTTCGACCCGGATATAAACGGCGGTATCACTTTTGGATAAAAAAGCCCAAACAATCGGAATATCCTTCCATTTGTCAGTCACTACCAGTTCATTATCACAGGAGGTAAAGAGAAATCCTGTAAAAATCAGTCCAAACATCCATTTCATCGGGCAAAAATAAGGTTTTAAACCTTCTTGAAGTCGGAAAAGGCAAGAAATGAAAGCCTCTGGTCAAAAGCCCTTGGTTTAAGTTCCTGCTTTTATCTTTGGTGAGAATTTGATTTTTCACCTTCCAGAAATACTATTCTATGTCAGTCCACAGCAGAGCAAAAAGGATAACGACCCACATTATCCATGAGATGAAAGGTGCGGGAGAAAAAATAGCCATGCTGACCGGGTATGACTTTTCTATGGCCAAGATCCTCGATGACGCAGGTATTGATATCATCCTGGTGGGTGACAGCGCCTCTAATGTCATGGCAGGGCACGAAACAACTTTGCCTATCACCCTGGATCAGATGATATATCATGCTTCCTCGGTGGTCAGGGCCGTCTCCAAAGCCTTGGTTGTTGTAGACCTTCCTTTTGGCAGCTACCAGGGAAACAGCAAACTGGCACTCGAATCATCTGTCAGAATAATGAAAGAATCCGGGGCACATGCTGTAAAACTCGAAGGAGGGGCCGAAATCGGTGAGTCTATTACAAGGATCCTGTCAGCAGGTGTTCCTGTCATGGGTCACCTGGGACTCACGCCACAATCAATCTACAAATTTGGCACTTATGTAGTCAGAGCGAAGGAAGAGGAGGAGGCGATCAAATTGAAAAGTGATGCGCTATTACTCCAGGAGTTAGGATGTTTTGCATTGGTGCTTGAAAAAATACCTGCAGCTCTTGCAACAGAGGTCAGTAAATCGCTTGAAATTCCAACCATCGGTATAGGAGCTGGAAACGGAACTGATGGCCAGGTCCTTGTCGTGCACGATATGCTTGGCTTAACTCACGATTTTCATCCTAGGTTTTTGAGGAGATACCTCAACCTCTATGATGAAATACACAAAGCTGTAGGTGAATATGTGCAGGATGTGAGATCAGGCGATTTTCCAAATGAAAATGAACAATACTAATTTATAATCCGAATCTGAACATCAAAATCATATTCCATTGAAACGTATTTTGCTCATTGCCGGCGTCCTCATTCTCCTTGCGGCAGGTTTTTATGGATACCAGTTTTACCATAAAGCTTTTTCTGTAAACACGCCTCCTTCATTAGAGAACAATGTGTTGCTCATTCCTACCGGTGCAGTCCTTGAGGATGTCATTGACAGTCTGATTGCCAATGGCCAGATTATCAAAGAGGACCATTTCAGATGGACAGCAGGTAAAATGAATTATTACGACGGAACCATCCGAAAAGGCCGATATGTGATACCCATGCCTGCAAGCAATAAGACTTTGATTTCATTACTGCGTGGTGGAAAACAGACTCCGCTAAAACTTACCATCCAGAATGTCAGAACGATTGATCAGATGTGTGCCAGAGTGGCTGCACGCATTGAATTTGACTCCATTGATCTCGCCACATACCTCAATGCACAGTTTGATTCGATTGCAGGAACAAAGACAGAGACAAGGCTTACACGCTTTATCCCCAACACCTATGAATTTTACTGGACGGTGACACCTGAAGAATTCTGTAAAAGAATGTTGAAAGAATATGAACGCTTCTGGACGGAAGAGAAAAAAGCGAAAGCATCGGGCATAGGTTTGACCCCGGAAGAAGTATATACCCTGGCTTCTATCATTGAAAAAGAAACAAATCATAATCCTGAAAAAACAAGGATGGCCGGTGTTTATCTCAACCGGATTCGGGATAGTATCCCTTTGCAAGCGGATCCTACTATCGTATTTGCGTTAGGTGATTTTGAGATCAGGCGTATACTCTATGGACATCTCGATGTTGTGTCGCCTTATAATACCTACCGTAATTTAGGCCTGCCTCCAGGACCAATCTTCATGCCGGGATTGCCTTCCATCAATGCAGTGCTTGATCGCGAGGTCCATGATTATTTGTATTTCTGTGCAAGACCTATTGATGATGGGCCTGGCCACGCATTTGCAACTACCCTACCCGCCCACAATGAAAACGCAAGAAGATATCAGCGTTGGCTTGATGAGCAAGGAATCAGGTAGCCTAGAACCCTGGTGTCAGGTTGAATTCAACACGCCTATTCAAGGTCCTGCCTGAATACGTGCTGTTATCTGCTATTGGTTTGGTAGGTCCAAATCCCTGGTAACTCAGCCTGTTAGTTGGGATACCTTTACTGGCCAGATAATCGTAGCAAGCTTTAGCCCTGTTTTCAGATAGCTTTCTGTTGACTTCTGCGGTACCTGTGTTGTCGGTATGACCATCGATACTGAGTTTATAATCAGGATACTTATTCATGATACTCACGATCTGGTTGAGAACACCATAACTTTCAGTGACTAGTGTAGCTTTTCCCAACTGAAATTGTACGGCTTTCATGGCAAAGGTCAGGACTTCCCTGTCCGCTGCTTCTATCACCGGACATCCGGCATTGGAGATAGGTCCATAGGTCTTAGGGCATTTATCCTTGCTGTCTTCCGTGCCATCCATATCTGTATCAGGGCAGCCCTGGAAAGCTGCAATTCCTTCAAAAGTCGGGCATTTATCCAAGGCATCTTCAATACCATCCCCGTCTGTGTCTGGGCAACCATTAAAGGCAGCCACTCCAGGCACTGTAGGGCATAAATCAACACCATCCTTGACACCATCACCATCTGAATCAGGACAGCCATTAAACTCAAGCAAACCAGCTATCACCGGACAATCATCTCGGGAATCCTCCACTCCGTCTCCATCTGAGTCCGGACATCCTCTGAATACCTCCAGACCTGCTACAGTCGGGCATATATCCTCCTTATCAAATATTCCATCCATGTCTGTATCCATATCCGGGATATCCAGCACAGGCATAATGGCAACGGTATCGATTTCCTTCCTTCCGAAAAAATATTTGAATCCTATTCCGTGATTTAAATTGGAATTGTTTTCGGCATTACTCCACCGATATTCAGATTGGATATTGAAATAGGCGTTTTTAGCAATTTTTATATCAAGACCAATACCCACCGGTGTCTGCACATTAAAACTGTCCATACCCTGATAAACACCTCCTACGCCTGCAAGCAGGTAAGGGCTGAAATTTTTCGGATTGCTCAGCGGGTAAAAATGCATTTGGGCATCAAGGCCAATAATAGAGGTATTGGTGAGTTCTTCTGTCTTATTACTGAGTCCGATTTTCACGGGGATATTGAGCATGAAGTGTTTTGAAAGCGGGGCATGAAATCCAAATTCGAAACCATCCCTGTAATCCTGGAAAGCACCAAAGTCTCCTCCGTTGAGCGTCTGGTAATCTAGGAAAAGCCTTTTGAAACTCACGCCTACCGGAAGTTTCTGAGCGGATAAACTAAAGCTCAATGAAAGGAGCATCCCAATGCCTAAAAGCTTGTATAGATGTGACAGTTTCATAACAGAATGGTTAAATAACAAGGATAAAGATATAATGATATTTTAATATATGACAAATTATATCCTTATTGGACAATCAGATAAGAGCAGAAAGGTCTGAAAAGATACTGAAATCCGTAGTTTAGAGGGCTTCAAACAGGCCTGTAATCCTGTTTTTCCTGACCTTATCCCAGCTGAAACAGCGCCCGTTCATGGCAATATAGACCCCAGGGGGCATCACCTGCACGAACGCGAGGGCACTGCCGAGATTGAAAAATCCATCTGAAGAAGTCCCGAAAGCGTATGGGATCATAGCGCCGGTCAGCACGATCGTTTTGTCAATATGGGCAGCTGCCAGTTCCTTTGCTGTCTCCACCATCCGATCAGTACCATGCGTGATTAGAATCTTGTCAAGCCTGGCTCTGGCACAATTATGTACGATGATCCCTCTATCCTCTTCAGTCATTTCGAGGCTATCAACCATCATTAAGGTCTTGACATCAATATCCAATGAGCAACGGCCCCGTTCAAACATTTCTTTGAGATGAGTTCCCTCAAAATATAACTGGCCGGTGATATAATTATACTGTTTATCGAATGTACCTCCAGTGACAAATACCTGTATCATGGTCTAAAGGTAGAAGTTTAATACAAAAGGTAAAAGCGAAGGTTTAAGCGAAGGGGTGAATACAGGATTTAAAAGAAGATAGGGGTTCAACATATTGAACCCCTATCTTCTTTATAAACGTTGTTTACCAATCAATCCTATGATAGAGGAAAGAAAATCAGATTTTAAACAAGGAAGAATCTACATCTCCATTCACCTTTACTGTGGCGGCCTTCATCACGATTGGTGTAGGCATAACGCCACTCCAGATAACCGTATGTGGAACGTTGATGCCATCGACCATCTTGTAGTCAGCATATTCGAAAGTCATTATTGAAGGCTGCCCCTGAGATTCAGAGGTTTGAACTTCTTTGATCTTCAGGCCAGTTGCCTGATCATAATATTCTGTGCTTTTTGCGCCTGACGGTTTAGTCACCAGGAGTTTGTAACATGGTTTACCATTGATATCTTCCATTCCTTTAACTTCTGTGGTATATCCGGCCGAATTATAATTACGCTCCACAAAAAGAACAGATTGCTCTTTAATGGATTCGAGGTCTTTGCCTTCTATGGCCATTTGCTGACCTCCTTGCTCCATCAGACCTTTCTCCCCATCATAGACCTGCTTCATAATGGTCATACCCTGCGTGCTCATGCCCATATAGAATTTGCCGGCATTCTGAACCACTCTGGAAGTGATTGAGGAGCCCATCATATCCATTGTATACGTTTGATCTAAACTCATTACTGCATCAAGCTTTTGCCGACCGCCAATAGAAGTGAGGTATTTTTCTACGAGGTCTGTTGCACTGATATCAACGACTGCACCTGATTCATCTTTGCGTGGATTAGCATAGATGTCATACAACTGGATCTTACCGTCTTCCTTGTCGAAGGCTGTAAGTTTGTTCATGACTTCATCCTTGTTGCCGACCACCACGATCCTCGCTTTAGAAGGGGTGATATACTTTTTAGCCAAGCGTGATACATCTTCAATCGTCACAGCAGCTAGTTTCTGCAGATACGTTTCGTAATAGTCTGCAGGCAATTTATACATATCAATATTGAGTGCAAAACCTGCTACGGTTTGTGGGCTTTCGAGAGATCGGGCAAATCCACCCGCAATAAAACTCTTGGCCAGGTCAAGTTCTTCCTGTGTAACCGGTTCGTTCCGCAACTTATCCAGTTCAATTAAAAACTGGGTAATTGCACTATCGGTCACTTCATTTCGCACACTTGCATTAGCAGAAAAATTCCCTACCAGTTCATCGGCATCAAGAGACGAATACGCGCCATAGGTATATGCTTTATCTTCTCTCAGGTTTTTAAATAATCTACCTGAAAAGCCACTTCCGAGAATCGTATTCATAACACGGGCAGGAATGACATCTGGTGCGCCTGGTTTCATATCCAATGCGTAGGTGATATTGATGACTGATTGCACTGCTCCGGACTTATCAACAAATGCCACTCCGGTATTATCCAAGCCCTTCGGAAATGCATATTCATATTCAGGCGTTATACCGGCTGCCCAGCTTCCAAAATATTTCTCGGCTTTGGCCTTAGCTACCTCCGGGGTGATATCGCCTACGATGACGAGGTAAGCGTTTCCGGGTTTGAAATAGGTAGCATAGTAGTTTTTACAATCCTCCAGATTGATATTAGATACTGTGCTTTCATTGGTGATTTCACCATACGGATGCGCTGCACCATAGGTCAGCACACGGGATACGTTTCCTGAAATGGCATTTGGATCATCCTTTTCAGTTTGCAATCCGGAAAGCGTCTGAGTCTTTATCTTATCAAACTCAGCCTCCGGAAAAGCGGGCTTGAGAATCACATCAGAGAAAAGAGCAAGTATTTTATCTGAGTGCTTTGTCAACGAAGAAGCAAAACCACCTGCAGAGCCCGTTGAAAGGTTGGCTCCAATGTAGTCTACAGCTTCATCGATTTCAGCTTTGGAATTCTTTGTTGTCCCTGTGGCTAAAAGACTACCGGATATATCCGCGAGTCCGGCTTTCTCCTTTTCCATCATTTCATCCCGATCGATTGTCAACTGGTAAGAAATCTGTGGCAACTTGTGGTTTTCAACAACGATTACTTTTAAGCCGTTAGCGAGGGTAAACTGATGAGATGTCCCGATTTTGACAGGTCTTGCAGGACCAGCCTTAGGGGCCATTGAACGAAAATCGCCTGATGGTGCAGCCGCAGTAGTGGTTTCCTTGGCAACCTTAGGAGCACAAGCTGCCATCCCTACGATGACCAATATGAAAAGTGATTTTATATAATTCATTTGATTGTTATTTTTTGATTGGTAAGGATGGATTCGGATCAGGATTTACTTTCCAGTGCTTTGGGAAGATAATGAAGGGTTACCCTGTTGTTTTTAACCAGGTATTTTTTAGCAGCAGCCTGAATATCTTCACGTGTGACGGCGAGATACCTGTCTATTTCATTGTTGATCAGATTAGCATCTCCAAAAAACATATAGTAGGTGGCGAGACTTTCTGCGATACCGGCAACCCGGCTGTTGCTGGTGACATATTCTGATTCAATCTGATTACGGAGTTTTTCAAATTCGGTTTCAGAGATCAGCTCATTTTGAACTTTGTTCACTTCAGCATCTATAGCCAATTCGAGTTCGTAAACATCTACACCCATATTGGTGATACCAAATGAAAGCGATACACCCGGATCTTCAAGTGCTAAAGGGAAGTTACCTACAAAAAGCGCTTTTTGTTGCTCATCCACCAAAGCCTTGTACAATCTTGAGCTTTCGCCGGAAGATAAAATCCTAGATACCATATCAACTGCATAATAATCTTTGGTCCCCTGAGCAGGAATGCGGTAAGCCTGGATAACCGCTGGCAACTGGATATTGTCATAGATGGTATCTCTGATCTCAGCCATCAGCGCAGGTTCAACGACTCTTGGTCGGTACACTGCGTTTGCTGATTTTGGAATACCGGCATAGTATTTATTAATATACATTTTCGCTTCTTCAAAGTCGATATCACCGGCAATAGATAACACTGCGTTGTTTGGCACGTAAAAATCTGTATAGAACTGTTTGTAATCCTTTTCTTCAGCAGCCTCCAGATGTTTCATCGATCCGATAACAGGCCATTTGTAAGGATGCACTGTATAACTTCTTTTGAATGTTTCTTCGAGTATTGAACCATAAGGTTGGTTGTCGATACGCTGACGGCGTTCTTCTTTTACAACTTCACGCTGGGTCTCAATTCCTTTCTCGTCTACACGGGCATGCAACATGCGCTCTGATTCGAGCCAGAGGCCGAGGCCGAGTTGATTGCTCGGAAGGACTTCGAAATAATACGTCCTGTCAAATGTGGTATTAGCATTGAGCGTGCCACCAGCATTCTGGACATATTTATCAAACTCCCCGCGATCGATATTGGCGCTGCCTTCGAACATCAGATGTTCAAAAAAGTGAGCAAATCCTGTACGCTCGGGGTTTTCGTTTTTTGAGCCCACATGGTACATCACTGAGACAGCAACGATAGGTGTTGACTTGTCCTGGTGGAGGATCACATGGAGTCCATTGTCAAGGGTATATTCCTCGAAAGAAATTTTGTTCATCTGCCCATACAAAGATGAACTGGAGACCAGGGCAAAGGCCAGAAAGGAAAAAATGTAACGCATATTGAGATGGTTTAGAATTTAGGCAAAAATAGCACAGGATGAAGGGGTGTAAGAGATGATTATCTACAAAAGAGACTTAAAATCTGACAAATCAGGCAGAGAAAGATGTACCACAACCACAGGTTTCTTTAGCATTTGGATTATTAAAAACAAATCCCCTGTTATTAAGGCCCTCAAGCCAGTCCACCTCCATCCCTAAAAGGTATAGCGAGTGGGCTTTATCCATTAGAATCTTCACTCCTTCAAAATCATAAACAGTATCCTGATCCTTTGGCTCATCAAATCCCAAAAGGTAGGAGAACCCGGAGCAACCACCGCCTTTTACACCCAACCGAAGTCCATAATAGTCTGGCACTCCCTGCTCATTTCTGATACGCAGGAGTTGTTCAAGGGCACCAGAGGTAAGGCTGACCGGCGAGGAAATAAGGGTTTCAGGCATAATATTCTGTTTAATCGGGGTTAAAGATAAATAACCTCCTGATTTCAGGCATTTAACAGCTCAAGCCACCGGCAGGTTCCATAATAGCCGGAAATTATGAAGCCGCGGCAATTTACAGGGCAATTGGCTTCTCCTTTACTATTTTTGCCTCATGACGTGGCAATTGATATTAGGATTGACGATACCTTCAGTCGTAGTTTTACTGGCAGTGTTCCTGATGTTCAGGCTATATTTCCAGCACCAGACCCAGCTTCGGGTTTTGGACTCGAAACGGGAAAAAGTACAGGTTACTCTACCCCTGAGACTTCAGGCTTTTGAGCGACTTACGCTGTTATGCGATCGCATTTCACTTCCGGATTTGGTCCTCAGACTTAAAACACCCGGCACCTCTGCAAGTGCATTGAGCGCTGCTCTTTTGTTGGCTATTCAACAAGAATATGAGCATAATCTCACTCAACAGCTTTATATTTCGGAAGAATTGTGGAGTATTTTGATAGTTGCAAAAGACAGGACCATGGATCTCATTGCTATTGCAGCTGTTGACCTTGCACCTGACGCCAGCGCAGATGATTATGCCCACCAGCTGATGAGTATGATTTCCGCTGAGCATTCGTTACCCTCACAGATTGCTAAAAGAGCAATTAAAACAGAATCTTCATTGTGGCTATAAGAAACATCCTATATGCTATCCTTATTGGCTCTTTCACCTATGGAGGATGCAGCAGTGTACAGCATATCAGCAAAACCGAGATCGGTTTCGAATCCGTTAGTTCAAAATCCGATATTGTTCCGGATGTTGAGATTACCTCCATGATCGAACCTTATAAATCCACACTTGATGTCCAGATGAATGAAGTCATCGGGACCGTCAGCCAGGAATTGACAAAAAAGAAGCCCGAATCCACCTTAGGCAACTGGTATGCAGATGCTATGATCGCCGGTACAAAAAAAGAAGGTCATCCTGTTGATTTTGCCATTTCAAATTACGGAGGATTGAGAGTTCCATATATTTCTGCAGGACCTTTGACCCGGGGTGAAATCTATGAATTGTGTCCGTTTGATAATTTACTGGTGATCGTAGATGTTCCCGGAGACATTCTTGATTCTCTACTCCAGCAAATTGCGTCTTCAGAGGGTTGGCCTGTTAGCAACGGTTTAAGAATGGTTATAAAAGATAACAAGATCGCGAGTTGCAAAATCCATAATCAATCTATCATATCCTCACAGGTATACAAAGTTGCCATGCCTGATTATGTAGCAAATGGCGGGGACGGCTTGAAAGCACTCATTCCATTATCAAGAATTCAGACATCTAAACTCATCAGAGATATCCTGATCGAATACGCGCAGGAAACCACTAGAACGGGTAAAAACATCAGTGCTTCTATCGATGGGCGAATTACCATACAGCAATAAATATATTCATCATGTGGTCACGGAGAAATTTTATATACAGAACAGCAGGTGCAGGCGCTGCACTGATGATTCCAGGATGGATAAGTGCTTCAGGACTTTCCACTGAAGAAATAACCCGGCTTGTCATTCTGCATACGAATGATGTCCATAGCCGTATAGACCCATTTCCTGAAGATGGCTCGCGGAATGCAGGGCTAGGTGGTGCAGCACGACGTGCTACGCTGATTGAAAAAATAAGAAGTGAAAATGAGCATGTGCTGTTAGTGGATGCAGGCGATATATTTCAGGGTACACCTTATTTTAATTTTTATCTGGGCGAACTTGACATCAAGCTCATGAGTAAGATGGGATATGATGCGACGACCATGGGCAATCATGATTTTGACGCAGGACTGGAAAACTATGAAAAGCAGATGCGCGAACATGGAACGTTTCCAACAGTCATCTCTAATTATGACTTCTCCGACACGGTCTTGCATGATAGATATGTACCAAGTCGTATTTTTCAAAAAGGAAATATTAAAATCGGGATCACCGGAGTGGGAATTGAACTGGATGGATTAGTCCCGCAGACTTTATATGGACCAACACGATATCTGGATCCAATTGCCCATGCGACTGCACAAGCGGACATTCTGAAACATGATGAAAAATGTGATATCGTCATTTGTCTTTCTCATCTCGGGTATAAATACGACTCCACAAAAGTGAGTGATATTGTATTGGCTCAGAATAGCAAATCCATAGATATTATCATCGGTGGACATACGCATACGTTTATGGACAAACCGGACATCTACCGGAACAAAGAAGGTGAAAATGTAATCATACACCAGGTAGGCTGGGCCGGAATCAGACTTGGAAAAATCGAAGTAACCTTTGAAAAAAGCAAGCGAAACAAATGTGTCACCTGTGAAGGTATATGGGTCAAAGAGGCATAAACCACAGGTCAAAATGACAGCTTAACTGATCATGAATTGACAGTCAATGCTTTATTGAAAGGTAAAAAATAAATGTATAACATATTCTTTTATAGTGTTTTAAAATAATATTGTCGATATTCGGTAAAAAAAAGAGTCATACTGAACATCCACCGATTTTTTTTTCATCTTTGTCCAATCCCGTAGTAAAGTGAAAGTAGAAACAAGCGTGAAAATCAAAGCTCATCCGACTCAAGGACTCCCCCCGGGGCAATATGCCGGTCAGGCTTTAGGGATCATTCAATAACCTGATAGATTGTCTTATATAATGGTACAGGACTGCAATGCAGTATGGAATGGGTGTCTGAGCGTGATTCGTGAAGAAATCAGTGAGCAGAGTTTCCGAACATGGTTTGAACCCATCCGTCCTATCCGTTTACAGGAAAACACATTAACCCTTCAGGTACCAAATAAATTTTTCTTTGAATGGCTGGAAGAGCATTATCTCCCGGTGCTGAGAAAATCAATTCGACAAACCCTGGGCCCAAAAGCTAATCTCGAATACAACTACGTAAAAGATGATCCCTGGCAAAAAAACGGAAAGCGTAAACAACCTGCGGCAGCTACTTCCGCTGAAGTTGAAAATGATATTCGTAACCCGTTTGTCATACCCGGTATTAAAAGGCTCAAAATTGACCCCCAACTCAATACGTCCTATACGTTTGAAAACCTCATTGTAGGTGATTGTAATCGTCTCGCCTGTTCGGCAGCAGAGGCTATAGCCAACAATCCTGGTGGTACCGCATTCAATCCTTTGTTTCTCTTTGGGGATGTTGGTTTAGGAAAAACGCACCTTGCTCAAGCGATCGGGAATTCAGTCGTCAAGCAGCGCGATGATAAAACTGTTTTATATGTAAGCTCTGAGAAGTTTACTAACCAGATCATCGAAGCTATTAAAAACAATGCAGTCAGTGATTTCACCAACTTCTACCAACTGGTGAATGTATTAATCATCGATGATATTCAGTTTCTGGCCGGGAAACAAAAAACACAGGAGATTTTCTTTCATATCTTCAATCAATTGCATCAGAGTGGAAACCAGATTGTCCTGACCTCTGACCGCGCCCCAAAAGATCTTCAGGGCATGGAGGAGCGCTTAATCAGCCGTTTCAAATGGGGCTTATCTGCAGATCTGCAGGCACCCGATTATGAAACGATGATGGCGATCCTCGAACACAAATCAAGTGTTGCAGGCATCAGTTTTTCTCCGGAAGTCAAGCATTATATCTGCGACAATATTCGACACAACATCCGCGAACTGGAAGGCGTAATCGTCAACCTGATCGCACATGCATCCCTGACCCATAAGGAAATTGATCTTGACCTCGCCCAGAAAGTCATCTACAACGTTGTCATCAATACCGGATCTGTCATCACCCTTGACCACATCAAAAAATGTGTGGCAGAGCACTTTGAAGTACCTATCGATAAGCTCAAATCCCAAACCCGCAAAAGAAATATCGTCTTGGCTCGCCAGTTGTCCATGTACTTCGCTAAAAACATCACCAACCATTCACTCAAGGCCATCGGGGATAGTTTTGGAGGACGTGATCACAGCACAGTGATCTACAGTGTTCGTGCCGTCAATGATATGATTGATACGGATGCTGAGTTTAAACGTACAGTGAAGGATATAGAGAAGAAGCTGCGGCAGCCTGTCGGATAGTCACTTCGACTCCGCTCAGTGACCGAGGGAATCTTGGTTTAATTGGTCACTGGAATCAAATCAAGAATACAGTTACGTTCACTTCGACTCCGCTCAGTGACCGAGGGAACCTTGGTTTAATTGGTCACTGGAATCAAATCAAGAATACAGTTGCGTTCACTTCGACTCCGCTCAGTGACCGAGGGAATCTTGGTTTAATTAGTCACTGGAATCAAATCAAGAATACAGTTGCGTTCACTTCGACTCCGCTCAGTGACCGAGGGAATCTTGGTTTAATTGGTCACTGGAATCAAATCAAGAATACAGTTGCGTTCACTTCGACTCCGTTTAGTGACCGAGGGAATCTTGGTTTAATTAGTCACTGGAATCAAATCAAGAATACAGTTGCGTTCACTTCGACTCCGCTCAGTGACCGAGGGAATCTTGGTTTAATTAGTCACTGGAATCAAATCAAGAATACAGTTACGTTCACTTCGACTCCGCTCAGTGACCGAGGGAATCTTGGTTTAATTGGTCACTGGAATCAAATCAAGAATACAGTTACGTTCACTTCGACTCCGCTCAGTGACCGAGGGAATCTTGGTTTAATTAGTATTTAGAAGACGTGATAAAAATTCCGGTGCAGTCATTAGACAACTATCAATTGTTGGCCTTATCTTCCTGCATTCCGAGTAAAACCAAATATTTATTCTCCGGCAAGCCTATCAAGGATCCGAGCATACACACTGGCGAGATACCTTCTGGTGAATTGTTGAGTGCCTTCGGCATTGCCATTCAATTTGCCATCACCGTAGAGATTGAAATATTCGAGGATCCTATTCTTTAAGCCTTCAACATCATCGTATTCATGCACTACTCCACCCTTTGTCATTTCAATCACTTTTGCGGAGTCGCTATCCTTTGGACCTACGGCCAGTAATGGCCGGCCGGATCCGAGGTATTCGTAAAGTTTTCCTGGAATGATCGTGCGTGCATTTGGTGAATTGTTGATCACCAGTAGGTTGATCTGTGCCTGTTGCTGTAGTTTGACAGCTTCATCATGAGGTATGAATTCGACAAATTCTGTGTACGACTGAAGGTCAAATTGTTCGACCGATAACCTAACAGAAAAATCTACAGGGCCGACTAATCGTATTTTCAATTTGGATGCCAATCCAGGTGATTCAGCAAGTGCCTTTTGAGTGGCCTTCCAGAACACTTCGGGGTTACGGTCCTTATTCATCGATCCGATATGCACTATCGTAAAGTCCTTGTCCAAAGCCCCACGCTGGTCAACCGGAAAATCTTCATCATCAAAGCCATTTGGAATCACAATAATATCGTCCCTTCCACACAATGTCCTGAATTCGTCTCTGGATCGCCACGTCACGGTCACGACTTTACTCGCATTGTTGAGTACATTCAATTCAAGCTTATGATGCTTCTTATCTGCCCACGACGTGAGTCGAAGGTCTCTGTAGAAATCAATATTGGTCCAGGGGTCACGGAAGTCCGCGATCCAAGGTATACCTGTGGCGCGATGTACTTTTGCTGCGATGAGGTGCATACTGTGCGGAGGTCCTGTTGAAATAATGGCGTCTACGGGATTGTCAGCGAGGTATTGTTTTAAAAATTTTACGGATGGTCTGATCCAGAACTTTCGCGCATCAGGAATAAAAAAATTACCACGGATGAATACTGAAATCTTCTGTGCCAGCGATGCTTTCTTTTTTTCGTTGATAAAACCTGAATAGAGTTTGTCCTTCTTCTTTCGGCCAAGGAAAGTCTTGTACAGGTCGTATGGCTCCCAAATGGGTGTTTTCACTACGATAGTACTTGAAGGGATTTCCTTTAGTAAACTATCGTCTTGTACGCCTACTTCACCATCAGCTGGTGTGTATACTACCGGAGTCCATCCATATTGAGAGATGTACTTTGTCATCTTGGCCCATCGCATGACGCCGGCTCCGCCGGCAGGTGGCCAATAGTAGGTAATGATGAGAAATTTCTTCACGATGCGGGTAAAGGTCTGAAATTTGGGAGTAACCGAAGATATTAGCCTGCAGAATGGTCGAATTTAGTATTTCTTTAATCCGTTAAGGCTTAAGCCAATAGCTACATAACAGGGGTGTTAACATTCGGAAAACAAAACTAAAAGCCTGATTTTCAGAACATATGCCTAAATTTAGGCTCAACATTTCCCTTTTTACTTATGTCAGAAAATATAAATACATCTGGTGGAGTGACCAGAAAAATGATCAATATGAATATCTCCGAAGATGTTAGCTATTGGATGAGCAAATGGAACATCACCCGAGAACAACTTCAGAATGCTGTTGATCGTGTTGGTGGCAAAGAGACACGGGTTTCAGATTATCTCCGGGCAAAGGGGATTATCAGGTTTTAAAGTGCTATCAGGCATATGCTGGCAGCTGTTAGCTATCCGTTTCCATATCTTCTTTGTTTTGATGTAGGTTTGATAATACTATTCATTTTTTGAAACATATTATCCATTTGCAATCTGACTTGCATTACCTCTAACTTTGTAGTACGACTAAATAAACTTTAGTCTGTAAATATTAAAGTGATGAAAGTCCTCTACCCTCTCCTATCGTTGATGGCCTTCAGCCTGACGATGACTGTTCCTTCGTGTAAAGCTCAGCCGCAACACCCCCTCTCAGGGCACATTGAAACAGATGATGACTGGAAACCTTTTGTTTATCTGGTGAAGCCCCGTCATTTCAATGAAATAGTTGCTGATTACCTGTGCCAGGTTGTTGATTCCGCTGCTATAGCTGCTGACGGGAGTTTCTCATTTCAAAACCTTTCCTTTTCGGAAGAAAAGATACTACTAACACTTGCTGTTCAGAAAAAGGGCAATCGTTTCGCCAACCACCTGGCTGACGAGATGCCTTCAGCGGCCAACTATATGCCCATTGTACTTACCAAAGGAGACACTTTGGAATTGCAAGCTAATGTATCAAACTTTCAAAGAACATTTACTCTTGAAAATCCTTTAGAAGATAATCAGGCCTTAATGGAGCTACGCGACGCACGGATCATCGCTCATAAAAACTTATTATTAGCTGCTGATAAAGATGTAGATGCAGATTCTCTATTGATGGAAAAAGAAGATATGTACATCAGGTACACTAAGGTGATGAGAGATTTTGCGGACGGCACCGAGAGTCTTGAAGCGGCCTTGGTGGCGATACGTTGGGTCAGCCCTAATGGTGATTATGAGCGTATGCCTGAGTTCCTGCATGGACAGTGTGCGAAGTGGCATCGTGTTCAACCTTACCATCCATTTACCATTGAACTCTGTGATGCTGCAGATAAAAAAATACTTCCGGTGATGATCGGAGACGTCATACCTGATTTTATAATGCCACTTGTCACTGGTGATACGGTCAGGCTACATTTATTACTGGGAAAACAATTGACCTTAGTTGATATCTGGGCCTCCTGGTGTGCTCCATGTCGAAAAGAAAATCGAGAAATCCTCGTGCCACTCTGGTCAACATTCAAGAAAAAAGGATTACAGATCGTTGCCTATTCAATTGACAGCAATGATTCTGCATGGAAAGCTGCGATCACCAAAGATGGTGCCACCTGGACGCATGCATCTCACTTGAGCGGAGATGCTACTCCGTTTATGGAGGCATTGCGAATCACTACGATTCCCGCTAATTATATTCTTGATGGAGAAGGAAAAATCATTGCGAAGAATCTGCATGGGGTGGAATTGTCAGATTTTGTGAAACAGTATCTTGAATAGTTGCATACTTACCTTAGTTAGCAGCCTACCACACACCTTCTTCAAAAGGCTACGTGGCGGAATGCGCTATCCGGGCTGCGAGGCTATCCATCTAAGAACTCTGATTTTGCTTTTCATACTTTTTAATTCTATTTCTAATTGCACTGCTTCTCCCCGTGTGCCAAATGTCACATTATGCAATAGTCGCCATGGTCCTTTGCTCTTCGTATAGGTATTTTGGTCGCTGTTGTGTCTGTACAGTCGATCTTCAAGATTATTCGTCGAGCCTATATAAAGACTTCCTGATGTAGTGCTTTGAAGGATGTAGGTGTAATATTCCATAAGTAATAAAAAAAGGCCATCCTTGCAGATGGCCTTTTATGTCGGGATACCAGGATTCGAACCTGGGACCCCCTGTTCCCAA
>Ga0163147_10003880_pt1 | contig 19508 bp, 8 predicted proteins | sample OliLakLV19MP6G1_FD_148597 | JGI IMG/M metagenome (GOLD analysis project Ga0163147, IMG submission 148597) | Freshwater microbial mat bacterial communities from Lake Vanda, McMurdo Dry Valleys, Antarctica- Oligotrophic Lake LV.19.MP6.G1 | ecosystem: Environmental > Aquatic > Freshwater > Lake >...
GGTGAAGGTGACGCCAAGCGGTGCGGAACCGCCGGCGTCGGTGATGTCCACCAGGCCATATTGGCCGAGGGTGCCGTTGTCGGGATTCTGGACCGGTGCGCCGCTGGAGTAGGGGCCGCCCTTGGTGCTGTGACTGTTACGACCGAGCGCGGCGGCGTGGAACACCTTGAGCGGTGCGCCGCCGCCGGTGGCGTAGTCGCTGTTGGTGCCATCGTCGTAGGCCAAGGCGTGCATGTCGCCGGAGAGTAGGGTCACGTTTTTAATGGCGTTCGCCTTGATGAAGTCGGCGATCTCGCGGCGCTCGGTGGTGTTGTTCTGCCACGTGTCGGTGCTGGAACTGGCGGCGCCGATCCACGGGGCGCTGCACACCCAGAGAATCAGCGGGGCCTCTTCGTCGCGGGCGGCGAGGAGTTGTTGCTTGAACCAAGCTTTCTGGGCGATACCAAGTTTGGTTTTGGTTGCGTCGTCGGTCTGGCCCTGTGGGTCGGCCTCACTGCGAAGATCGGTCATGATGACGCGCACGCGGCCGATTTTGAAACTTTGATTGATCGTGCCGACGCCGGCCTGCAGCGGATAGTGCGGCACCCACTCGCGGTAAACTTGGCGCACGGCGCTCTGCCCGATGGCGGTTCGGTCGCTGTCGTTGCCGCAGTAGTCGTGGTCATCCCACGTGTAGGCGGTGGCGACGTTGCGATAGAGCGCGGCTTGGGAGGTGTTGGCGAAAACGGCGACGTAGTTGGCGCGGTAGCGGGCGACATCGGTGCTGTTGGTATCGTAGTAATGGAAGTCGCCCATGTTGATGAAGAGCTGCGGGGAGGCGGCAAGTAACGCGTCGAACGAGAGGCGGGCGACATCGGTCTGCGCGCAGGCACCGATGCCGATCCGCAGGTTACTCGCGCCAATGGGAAACGTGCGGAAAGTGCCGCGACGTTCGCTCGACACATCGACGACTCCGCCGACTTCGAGCGCGTAATAATAAGGCGTGTTGGCTTGGAGACCGGCGAGCGCGAGGCGCACGGTTTCACCGGAGACGGCTGCACTCGTCGCCGAGCTGGAATAGACTGGATTAGACAAATCCACCGAAGTGCTCGCGACGAGGCGGGCAGTCAGTCCAGCCGTGTCGAGGCGGGCCGTGACCAAGGCGGAATTGGTGGTGACCGCGCCGACCCACGGACCGGAAGCGATGCGGCTCGGCACGTCGTCGGAGGAGATCAATTCAACATCGAGCACGAGGTCGGAACTGGTTGAGTTGTTCTGATGGACCTCGACCGCGAGGGCGTTGGTGCCCTCGACCAATGCGGACGGGTTAAGCACGAGCGTATCGTAAGCGACCGCGGTTAAGACGGTTTCGGTCGCGAAGGTGGTCGAGGTAATGGTGCCGGCGGGCATGCCGAGACGCCCGACCTCCGTGCCATTGAGATAGACCACGATACCATCGTCGCGCAGCACGTTTAGACGCAGAGCAGTCACGCTCGACGCACCCGTAACGGTGAAGCTTTTCCTGAAATAGGTGGTGATATGTTTGGCGCTCGGGTTACCGCCGAAGCTCACCGTGGTGCCAAGCGGAAGGTTCACATATTTGCCGGGCGTGTTGGAAAAACCCAGCGGAGCTGCGCCCGAAGCCCATCCACCGTCGGCAAAGGCGGTGGCCCGCCACGCGGTGGCTTGGTTGGAACCGTTATCGAGATATTTCCAGGTCGCTCCTTTTGCGATCACCGTGGTGGACACAGCGAAACTCGATGAACAGGCCGAAGCCAAAATTAGGCATAAAGCAGTGCGTGAAAAAAGAAAGTTCATGGGGTTTATTATCTATCGATTCTTTCGGGGCTGATTGGGGGGGCAGGGCTACGTCCTGATACATGCTAACAAACTTACGGTTCAGAAAATGGGGTCAGGCCGTTGTTTGTTAGTTTTCCAGTATCTTCCGTTTATGGGCTGAAGAGGCGTTCCCGTTGTAGTCGATGAGGTGGTTGTGGCGCTCTAAAGGCGGTTGGCCAAGTTTTGTTGCATTTGGTTTGGAGTGGGTCAAGCAACGAGGGTCTTTATTAAGCTCGGATTTGCGGATAGTTCGCCTTGCGCGTCAGTTACAGAGCTGATTTCGGGCCAGTGGGCGAGGAGTTGTTTGGGCTCGATTTTATTTAGGCCGCCGCCGTAAACGCGGCCTTCGCCTCGGAGTTCGTCGCCGGTGACTTGGCTCAGCCATTCGTGTATCCACGCGGCGCGGTCGGGGCGGGCGGCGAGCAGATCAGCAGATGAGTCGGGTTCGGTGGCGGAGGAGACGGATTTTTCAGAGGTGAGATCGGCGGTGGTCGGCGTGCGGTGGGCACGCGATTCAGTGGATGAAGCGTCGTGGCGGAAGATGACGGTGAGCAGCGCGGTGTTGGCGACCAGCGAGGCAGCGCTTTCATGGGGTGCATTGAGTAAGCGCCACGCAGGCGGCTAGCGGCAAACTTTTATGAAAGCTGGCGCGGAATGAATACGCCGTCGCGGAGGAAGGCGCGCACTTCGTCGAGAACGGTACGACGCCACATGAGCCAGGTGTGGGAATGGGGCACGGTGAGGTGGGCGGTTTCACCGGCTAGGTGGGTGGAGGCGACGGTAACTTTGCCGTCGTCGGACCCGTCGAGCCAGGCGGAGAACAGCGGGTTGAGGGAACGACTGCCGGCGATCACGCCGACCTCGATGCCGAGGGGCAGCGGGCCGAGGGAGTTGGGCACGGAGTCGGGGGAAGTGCCGAGTTGGAGACCGGCGGGGCCGTTGATGCGACGGTAGAGTGACCACAGGGAAAGACGATCGACGAGGGCGCTGCCCTGATTGGGCGGGGCGAGCATGACGATGCGACCGAGGGCGGTGGGAGTGCCGTGATCGTGGAGGTATTGGCGCACGAGGATGCCGCCCATGGAGTGGGTGACGATGTGGATGCGCGCGGTGTGGGCGGAGGCGACCGAGGCGGGGGACGTGGAGGACGTGGAAGTGTTGTCGGCGAAAACGGGGCCGAGGGTGGCGTCGGCGAGGGTGCGGATGTCGGCGTGTTGGGACGGGTAAGCGAGGTTGCGGACCTCGTAACCGGCGGTGCGGAGATCGTGGGCCAGGCGAGCCATGGCGAGCGGGGAGCGGCCAAGCCCGTGAAGGAGGATAACGGTGTCGGCGGCGCGGGCGATGGCGACAGTGCCGAAGATGAAAGCGATGTAGTTCAATGCGCAGCGCATGGGTTAGTCGGTTTTTGAGGGCGAGTGGCCGAAAGCATGCCGGTAACGGCGGGAAAAATAAAGGGGATCATCGAAGCCGACCTCCCGGGCAACCTCGCCGACGGGAAGGTTGGTCGAGGAGAGGAGTTGGCGGGCGAAGTCCATGCGGAGTTTTTCGCTGCAGCGTTTGGTTAAGGACACGCACGAGTCGTTCGTCCACCGGGTAAACGGTGAGGTCGGCAGATTCGCAGGGGAGGCCACCGCAGCAGAGTGAGTCGTTGTCCCAGCCGGATTCGCAGCCGTGGTTGTATTGTGGGATGCCGTCGTGGTCGTCGTCGCGGTGGGTGAGCCACCAACTGGTCCAGCGTTCGAGGGCGGTGTAGGCTTGGGCCAGTTCGCCGGGTGTGGGCGTGTAGTGGCGGAGGAGGGTGGTGAGCGCCCAGCCGTGGACGGGCGGCTTGGTCATGCCGAAGTCCACGGAGGCGTTGAGATTGAGGTGCCAGCGGCCGGTCTCGCATTGCAGCGTGGAGGAATAGAGTTGATCGACGACGTGCAGGCGAAGGGTGGCCGAGCCGCTGGGCCGCACGCGGGCGGTGTTGGTGCCGTCGAGGCAAAATTCGGCGCTACTGCCGGCGGCCGTGAGGGTGAGGCGACCGACGTAGACGTGTAGAGTGGCGGGGACGGTGCGGCCGTCTTCTTCGAGTTCGATGCGCAGAAGGGTACGATTGACCACGCCGCCGCGAGCGTTGCGCAGGTAAAGCGCGTCGCGACCCGTCTCGGGGTGAAGCGCGAAAGCGAGCCAGTGGAAGCGGCGGCTGAAGGGGGCGTCGGCGATGTCGAGATCGCCCGTCGGGGCGGCGGAGACCGAGGCGGCGGGCAGGGATGGATTCACGAATTAAACAGCTTGGTAAAATGGCTAGCCATCAAGGCGTGGCCGTAATCTGAAGGATGGCACAAGTCGGCCGATAAACCGTCGGCCCGGTCGAGGATAGCGGTGCCTTCCAGCAGGCGCAGGTGGGGGCGATTAGCACGGGCAGCGACTTCCGCGCGAAGGATTTTTGCGAAGTCCTCCAGTTGGTGCAGATCTTTCCGGCTGCGGGGTGCGCCTAGGTGCTGCCGATTGAGGAAGGGCGTGATGACCACGAGCGTCGCGTCCGGGTGGGTGGCGTGGAGGCGATCCAGCAGGTAGGCGACCCGGGTGCGAAACTCCTCCAAGGTGATCGGCTTGTCGCACAAGTTGATCCCCAGTTCCAGCGTGCAGAGGTTCCAATCGGTCCGCTCGGCGAGGTAATCGGCGAAGGCTGGTTCAGCGTGGCAACAACCGCCGAAACCAAGGTTCAGTAAATCGCAGCGCAGGTGGGTGGCGGCGAGTTGGGTCCACGGATTGGCCAGTCGCGACGCACTAAAACCCTGCGTGATGGAGGAACCGTAGGCCACCCAGCGGCGCGAAGGCGTTTCGTTGGGGAGAGGCGGGCGCACCTCGTGTCCGGCGGTGTCCAAACTCACAAAGTGGATCCGGTTGGTGCCGCTTAAGCGCACGCGCCAGAGGTGCACTGGGAAGCGCTGGAAGACTGCGGGGTCGAGGTCGGCCAGTCCTTTGGGCATCGTTAGTTCGATGGTGAGCGATTGGTGCGGCTCGATGCAGTGCTCGCCGACGAGGTAGTCGCCGCAATAGACGAAAGCATATTCGTGGTGGCCACCGCTGTAGAGGGTGAGCCGGGAAGTGGGTGCGGAGGTGACGAAGCGAATCTCGGCGTGCGAGGGGCACAGGCCCACGCCTTGCGCGGCCTCGTTGAGACCGGCCCGCACGGCGTCGGGGATGCGGTGCAGCGAGAGACCGGGGCAGCCTTCGGCGACGCTCGTATGGCTGATATTATGAAATTCGATGTGACCGTGGATCATGAGATGAACAGACCGAAGAGGCGGGGGTTTTGGAACTGCCCGTTGAGTGAGGACCGACTAGATCAGCGGAATCAGTTGTCGGTGCGGAAGGGCGATGCGGGCAGGCCGGCGGCGTTTTCTAAGGTGGTCTCGGGATTGTCCTGCCACGCGTAGCGCACGGCGGCGGGCTGGGGAACGGAAGCGGCACGCACGAAAACGGTGTCGCCCTGAATCGTGGCTTCGTCGGCCCAAACCCATTTCGTGAGATCCGCGCCCGCTATTTGGAAGCCGCTCAAAGCTTCACCGCGAACCCGCAAGCCTGAGGCGTGGCTAAAGCGCAGGCGCATGCCGCCGTCCTCGGCCCATGACTCGACGAAGAGCGGGCCGGAGTAGGCGAGGTCTTTGCGGCCGTAAACCGTGTGGAGTGCCCAGAGCGCGAGGCGTTCGCCGACGGTTTTTTTGTCGCGCGGGTGAATGTCGTCCGCTTCGCCCGCGTCGATGGCGAGCGCGAGTCCCGTGGCGGGCTCGTGGAGTGCGACCAAGCGCTGGGCTTCGCGCAGATGCGCCCAACTCTTATCGACGGGCTCGGATTCGCGTTTGCGGAAGTTGGCGAGTTGGACAATGCCGAAGGGCAGTGCGGGCGTATTAAACGTGTTGCGCCAGGAATGAATGAGGTCGGTGAGCATACGCGGGTAGAGCAGCGCGCGATCGGTGTCGGACTCGCCTTGATACCAGATCACGCCGTCGAGATGGATGCCGGCGAGCGGGGCGATCATGCCATTGAACAAAGCGCCAGTTGACGGTGGAGGACCTCCGGGGCTGCGGCTAGGCAACTTGAGTTCAGGCTGCGCGCGCCAGAGATCGTGCATTATCACCGGAGCGATATCGGGACGATTTGGCCGTTGAAGGGCTGGGGTGCCCATGAGGCCGCCACCGCCCCAGATATCGAATGCACGCACCGCGATACTTACCGTCGTGCTGGTGACGAGTGCGGCCGGCACTTTGTAGATTCGCGGGGTCGCCCAGAAAGCGGGCGTCTCGGCCGCCATAGTTCCGACGAGCGTGCCGTTGACGAAGGTGTGGTCGTAGTCGTCCACAATGCCGAGGGCGAATTCTAGGTCTTGCCCCTCCCAGTCGGCGGGTATCTCCACGGAGCGCCGATACCAGACGGCGCCATTAAAATCCCAGCCGATGTCTTGCCATTTTCCGGGCACGGGGATCGGGGTCCACGCGGAGTCATCGTGGTCGGGTTCTGACCACGTTTTTGCCTGCGGCGCGATACCGGGATCTTCATGGGCACGGTTGGCTGCAGGATCAGTCATGGCGCTGCGCACGCGCTCGATTTCGTTGACGAATTCACTGTATTCGGGGCGGGCTCGTAACGTGTCCTCCGTCATCCATTGGGAAATCGCGCTGCCGCCCCACGCGCTGATAATCATTCCGAACGGGCGTTGAGTTTCGTTGATCATCCGGCGGCCGAAAAAATATCCGACGGCGCTCATCCCGCCCGCGTCACGCGGGGTGCTGACTTGCCAGCGCCCGCCAACGGTCGAGGCGGGGCCTTTCGAGGAAGAGGTCTTAGGGACGGTGAACACCCGCAGGCGCGGTTCGTTGGCGGCGGCGATGTCGGCCTCGGTGTCTTTGGTTTGGCTGAGCGTCCACTCCATGTTCGATTGTCCACTCCCCAGCCAGACTTGGCCGAGCAGGATGTCGCGCGAAGTGATTTCTTCGCCGTCGGTGCGCGCGCTGAGCGTGTGCGGACCGCCCGCCGGGAGAGGCGGAAATTCCGCTGCCCAGCGGCCGGACGCGTCGGCCGTGGTCTTCACGGTGGAGCCGGCGAGTGAGACGGTGACTACTTCGCCGGGTTCGGCTCGGCCGAGGGGGCGCGGGTGACTTTCCGACACGACGGCGTGATCGGTGAAAAGCGGATGAAACGATAACAATGCGAAGAAGGCTAAGCTGGAAGACATGGGGAACGGAACAGGGAAGGGGCTCGTGAAGTTGTTAGTTTACTCGTTCGGATAAACCACGCCGATCTGGCGGCGGATTTCGTCCATGATTTCCATGCGCTCAATGGCTTCGGCCGCCGTGAGCAGAGGGCTTTCCGTGAGGCCGAGACGCAGGCAGCGCATCGTTTCGCTGGCTTGGTAACAGGCGGACGGCAGCGGAATCTTGGGCTCGATAATGAGCGGTTCCTGTCCGTCGCGCAAGAGGGTGGCTCCGTGCGCCCAAGTGAAACCCTCGACGTGGATCTTGCCCGTCGTGCCGATGATGACGGCGCGATGAGGCGTATGGGTGCGGTTTGCGCAGGACAAGATCGCGAGCGCGCCGGACGGATACTTTAGGAGCATGGCGGTTTGTTCATCCGTGCCTGTTTCGCAGAGGGTCGCTTGAGCTGAGATACCGGTGGGGCCGAGGCCGAGCGCCATCGTCGCGAAGGCCAGCGAATAACAACCCACATCGAGCACGCAGCCGCCGCGGCGCTCCAGGGCGAATTGACGTTTGGTTGGGTCCCAAGCTTCGCGGAAACCGAAATCTGCGATCACTTGGCGAACCTCGCCGATCTGTCCTTCGGCCAACCACGCCGAGACCTGGCGCGTGGCCGGAAGGAACCGCGACCAAAGTGCTTCCATGCAGAACACGTTTTTTTCGCGCGCCACCGCGTAAACCGCTTTGGCCTCGGCGGCGGTGATGGTGAATGGCTTCTCGACGAGGACGGATTTCCCTTGGCTCAGAACTGCGATGGCGTGTTCAGCGTGGAACTGAGGCGAGGAGCAGATATAAACCACATCGACCTCCGGATCGCGGGCGAGTTTGGCCACATCGTCGTAGCAATGAGGCACTTTGAACTCCTTGCCGAAAGCATCGGCGCTTTCTTGATGGCGCGAGGTCACGGCCACCAGTTCGGCGTCGGGCAATGCGGCGAGGGCTTTGGCGAATTCCTTGGCGTAGCCAGTGCCGACGATGCCCCAGCGGATTTTGGGAGGGTTCATCCGTTTGCGCCGATGCTTAACACCGCCGCGCCGTAGGCGGGCAGGGTGAGCTCACCGGAGCAGTCGCGGCCCGAGAGTAAATCGTGACCGGCACAGTTGTGCAGGTGCACCGTTTGGGACTCGCGGCGGAAGTTGAGGAAGAACCAGAACTCCTGTCCATCGGCGGCGATGCGGCGCTGCAAGGTCACGCCCGGCGGCAGACTGTCTGCAGGAAGGAGCGGGCGGATGCCATGCCGACGCCAAAGCGCGGCGATGAGGGCGGTGCGGAAGGGTTGTTCGGAGCGCGCGGCCTGATAATAGACGAAGCCTTTGCCGACTTTGTTCACGGTGAGCGCGGGGCGGCCCGCGTAAAAGTCGTCGCCATAGGTCGCCAGAATCTCGGCACCGGCGAGGTGGTTTAGCTCAAGTTTGGTGATGGCGTTAAAGTCGCCTTCGAGGCCGAGCGAGTTGTCGGGAGTGAGGACGAAGCGGTTGTGTTCGTCGGTGTAGAGCTGGTCGAGTTCTTCGCGGCGCAGGCCGACGAGGCGGCTCCAGCCGGCGTCCATGCCGCCGGGGAAAACGAGGTCGTTTTCGTCCACCCAGCCGGAGAGCACGCCGGTGAGGAGGACGCCGCCGGCCTCGACCCAGGTGGTGAGTTTTTCGACGAAACCGGGGCGGAGCGCGTAATGTTGGGGCAAGACGAGCATGCGGTAGCGGTTGAGGTCGGTGACCGGAGCGGAAGGGTCAACCACGGCGCACGGCACGGCGTTTTCCCAATGCTCGCGGTAGAGATCGAGTTGCTCCCACGGGTAATGGCAACGACCACGGCCACCATGGGAGAGGATTTCGGACTGTAACCACGAGTTGTCCCAGTCGAAGCCCACAGCCACCTCGGCGTGGACCAAGCTGCCCGCGACCGGGGCGAGGCGGGTGAGCGCGTCGGTCGCAGACTGCACATCCGCGAACACGCGTGAGGCGGGGCCTCCGCTGTTTTCGATGACGGCACCGTGGAATTTTTCTTCACCGCCGCGGCCTGCCCGCCATTGGAAGTAGAGTGCGCTATCGGCCCCGTGGGCGATGGATTGGAGCACCGCGAGACGATGGAGCCCGGGGCGTTTGAGTTTCGGCGCGTCCATCCAGTTGGCGGAACTGGGGGTGGATTCCATGAGCAGCCACGGCTGATCTGGCCGGATGCCGCCGCAAAGCTGCTGGATGAACGATTGGTAAACGATCGCGTTCCAAGCGACCGACCACGGCTCGTCCTTGGAGTGATAATGTGGATAGGAATCCCAGCTGATGATGTCGGTCGGCGCGGTGATGCGCCACGCGTCGAGGTGGAGGCCGCCGGGGTGAAGATTGATGGCGGTGGGGAGGGTCGAGCCGCCAGCGCGGATCGCGGCGACCTCGGCTGCGATGAAGTCGGTCCAGAGATCGGAGTTGAAGCGTCGCCAATCGAGGCAAAGGCCGTGGATGGAGGTGCCTTCGCCGTCGGTGCGGGGGGCGCGGATCTGTTCCCAAGCGGTGTAGGTGCGCGACCAGAAGGAACTCCACCAAGCGGCGTTGAGGGCGTCGAGCGTGCCGTATTTTTTCTGGAGCCAGAGGCGGAAGCCAGCCTCGCATTCCTCGCAATAACAGATGCCGTGATATTCGTTGGAAATGTGCCAGAGGGCGAGGGACGGGTGTTTACCGTAGCGGACGGAGAGGGCGGTATTCAGGGCGGCGACCTTCTCGCGGTAGATGCGGGAGGTCGGGCAAAAATTCATGCGCGTGCCGGGCTGGCGACGGTGGTCGCGTTCATCAACCCGCAGGACCTCCGGATAGCGATGGGTGAGCCAGTTGGGCGCGGCGGCGGAGGGTGTGGAGAGGAAGATTTTTAGGCCGGCGCGTTCGACGCGGGCGAAAATGTCGTCGAGCCAGCCGAAGTCATAGCGCCCCTCCTCGGGCTCCAAGCGGGCCCAGCCGAAAATATTGAGCGAGACGACGCCGATGCCGGCTTCCGGAAAAAGACGGAAGTCTTCATCAATAACCTCGGGCGCATGGAGCCATTGGTCGGGGTTGTAATCGCAGCCGTGGAGCAGTCCGGGCAAGCCGAGAACGTTGAGTGAAGTGGACTTCATATGCGGTAAAAGTGCGGTTGTGACCCGAGAAGTATGGCGCGATATCGGCGCCGAGATCAATACAGCGATGAGAGCGCCATGATACGAAGGGACTGCAACGGACAAAAAATCATAATACTTGAGGGCAAAGTGCGCCTCCGAGAGTCAAACCGTCAGGGGGCGGCAGGCCGGAGGCACTTACCCACCAAAGCTGATGGCCATGGGCCGGAAGACGGACGACGAGCTCGCTGGAAGTGGCGAACCCGCCAATTCCATCTGACCCCCAAGCAGCGATTGAAACTGGCCCCGCCATGCCAATGGTCGCAGGCCACGCAAAGCTTTGCTGGCGGGCTTCCCCAGATATGTTTGCCACTAGCACGGCCCATGCGCCGAGCTCAGGATAGGGTCGGACGATCAGCGGTAAATCCTGACCGGGCAGCCCCCAATAGGGTAGCTCTGCTGGGCCGGCGATTGGACCTTGGGCACAGAAACGCCACAGACGGCGGCGTTCTTCCGAACAGAGGTGCAAGGGATCCGAGGTGTTTACCGCCCCACCTAATGCGGCGACCCAGTAAGCGAGGGTGTGTGTCTCTTGATTGCTCAGCTCAGTGTGAAAATCTCGTAGGATCAAGGAGTCAGCATCGTTTTGCCATAAAATGCCGTTGATAAACTGCACTGTCCATGAACTGCGAATCAGATGTGAGGCCGAGTGTCCGCCGAGCGACGCGTCAAGCGGCCAAACCGAGGCGTTGTCGCCGCCCGTGCGCACGGCATCGGCAAAGCCGATCATGGGTGGAAACGGCGCAAGGCACCCAAGCCAAAACGCATCCTCGCCGATCGCCTCACGCATAGCTGTGAAAAGATTCCTCATTCGCTCAAGGGAGGTGAGCCCCGGTGAGTGGCGTCGCACTTGATCGTCCCCGGGTTCAAAAAAGGCCCAGAATAAAAAGTCCGTTTTGAAGTAACGAGCACCCCAAGTGCGGAGCGTGCGCAGGCAGTGAACGATGTAGTCAGTCACGCCGGGATGCGAGCTATCAAGCACATACCATTCCTCATCAGGATAGCCCCAAACTTTCGATTCCCCGTGAGAAGTGATGCCAAGCACTGGGGTGCCATCGTGCCGACGCAGAATCCAATCCGGATGCTCGGCGATAAGACGGCTGCGGTTCCCCGCCATGTAAGGCGCAATCCAGATTCCGGGTAGATACCCTTCTTCAGCGATGCGGGCGAAGGCGGGCTCTAGTCCGCCAGGCCAGCGCTCGTTGGCAGAAAGCCAATCGCCCGGTGCGGTGAAATAGCCCGCATCAATCTGGATGGCCCGCAGATCCGGCGATGGATGACTTTTCAAACCTTCAAGCAATGCCTCCAAATCCGCCCGGCAAAAGTTGAAGTAATGATAATACCAAGAACACCAGTGCGTGCCGCCAGCGAAGCGGTGCCTCACGCCCATCTCTGCCGCAATGGCTCGGGCGAAAGCTTGCAACGTTGGGTAGGGGCGCGGACCCCAAGAAATAAACAATGGCGGGAGATCGAGTCCCTCTGCCGGGATCGTGAGGCATTCCAAGTGATAGCCTAGAGAAACGTGCAGCCCGTCGCGCAAGGCATCGCGTCCGATAACGCGCCCTGCGACGCGGAAACGTCGGTGCTCGTGCGTCCCGAACGCCAAAGTGCCGCCGTCCGCTGAAATGACGGCGTTGACCAGTCCGTAGTCGTCGAGCACGGCGGGATCCCCAGGCTTGGGTAAATCGTTGAGGTGCCCATTTTGCATCCAGTTGACCGCACCTTCGACATACGCTGGCCCTAATACCAGAAGACGTCGCGGAGCACGGGCGAAGCCAAGCAACCGAGCACGCAGCACCAGCCCTTCAACCGTCTCTTCAATATCGAACACGAGCTTTCCGTCCACGCAACAGTAGGTCGCACAGGCAGCCCCTTCCCTCCGCTTTACGGAGATCGAAACCGCACGCAACGGAGCATCATCCCAAGCAGGGAAGGCATCCGAGAGGCGCAAGCCGGACTTCTCAATACTGAGAGTCCCATCATCGCCAAGGTGCCAGTTCAAACCAGCCCCCAACGGGAAGATTGCCAGAGCGATCTTAGGTTCTTCCACGATGGGGAGCGAGGAAAGTATCATTCAAAGAACATATATTACGGTGCCGTGACCCGCGCTCGCACGAAGCGTTTATTTGCACTGGTCAGGTTGTCCGTTACGACAACTCGTTCAAAGGTCGTGTCAATACTGGTCACTGCCGTAGTGGCCGAAGCATTCACCGCCCACGTGCCGTTAGCTAAGGTATCGCTAAACTCAGCGGAGTAGCTGATACCAGAGTTACTCGTGCTCATACGACGGATGTAGGTGATTCGGAGTTTACCCGTGCCATCCACATCAACGAGAGGTAAGCCCGAGCTGCCACTGGCCGTAACCACTGCGTTGTTTGGGCTCGTTAATACACTGACTTGGCCTGTGCCTGCGCCCACCATGTTGAAGGCGTATTTCAGCAAGTTAGGAACGCCGTCACCCGCAGGGGTTAAGGCATCTTGGGTGCCATTGGAAAGCAAGCCGTAGGTGGTGCGGAAGGTGGTGAGACCGCTGCCTGCAGCCTGCGTCACGCCGCGGAACTCAACCTCTGCAATGTCGGCAAAGCCACTTGCATTCTGATAGCGCAGGTAGCGATAGAAGGTGCTGTCGCTGACCGAGACCTGTTGCCAGGCCGCGCCAGGATCGCTGCTCACCGTATGGAGGGTGCTCCAACTCGTTCCGTTGTTTGATCCTTGGAACACGCCGCCGCTCATGCGGTTGGTGTGGCCTTCACGAGCCATGAAGCGGATCGTGCTGACCCGGCCCGCGAGGGTCGTCCCAAGATCGATCTGGACAAAGCCGCCGGTGGCGGCTTCCGGTGCAAAGAAGGTCGCCGTATTGCCGTCGAAGACCTTGTTCGCATCGTAAATCTCGAAGTTTCCGAAGGGAGCCGATCCACTGACCGTGCCGGTGAGGATCGCGTCCAAGCCAGCAGCGATCGTGATGGAGACGGACTGCGGGGCAGAGGTGCTAACGCCATTGGTCGCGGTGAAGCTCGGAGTGAAGGTGCCGCCTGCCGTCGGGGTGCCGCTGAGCACGCCCGTGGCAGTAGCTAAAGTCACGCCGTTGGGCAGGCTGCCCGAGGCGAGTGCCCACGATGTGGGGCTATTGCTTGCCGTCACCGTGTAGCTGAACGCTTGGCCCGTCGTGCCGCTGGCGGTCTGACCGGTGGTAATCACCGGCGCTGAGCCGCCGCCGCTTCCCGTGGGCGCAACGTCGGCATAGGATTGCCCGATGCGCACTTCATCCACCTCAAGTGTCTGCCCAGTGCCCAGCCCGTGCTGGATGCGGATGCGGTCGAAGGTGAAGGTCGCTAAGCCCAACAATTGAGTCGCCGTGCCGTCCGAGGGAGTGCTCGCAAGGCTCGGATTCGCCCACAGATAGACATCGTCCGTTCCGGCTTTGAGCACAATCTTCGCTACGATGAAGGACACGGTTCCAGTGCCTACTGCGGTGGTTGCACCGGCTCCTCCGCTGCGTTCCACGCCCCAGTTGGTGGCACTTGAACGCTGACCGAAGAAGAGTTGCTCGGCGCCCCCGTTAAAGAGGGAGAGACCACCCCAGTTGGTTCCGGGAATGGTGCTTCTCGCGAGGAAGCTGATCCAGTAGGTGCCATCGGGTTGGGCCGAGGCGCTGACGTTGCGGAAGCTGCCCGCATTGTTGACAAATACTCCCTTTCCGCCCGCAGCGGTGAGCGTGCCACCTGAGGTGTAAGTGAGCCCGGTGGCGTTGATGTCGTTAGCTCCTCCATCCCATGCTCCGCTCCAGTTGGTGCCTCCGCTCTTTGCGGCCAGTGCGCCTACGCCTGCCGTGTAAGAGAACCCTTCGTAGGTCGCCGGATTGAAGGTGCCGGAGAAGTCCTGATTCGTGAGGTTTCCACTCAGGGTGCCCGAGCGGTTGACTGGGCTAAACGAGTAGCCAGCCAAGCTCGGTGTGATCGTGTAGGCGCCCTGCGGCACGTTGTTCAACGTATAGACTCCGCTGACGTTGGTCGTCGCTGTGCGAGTGCCGTCACTCACGGTCACGCCATTGAGTCCTGCGGCGCCCACGGTGATTGTTCCCGTGATGCTGTAGGTCGGCAAGGCAGTCGCTGTGAAGTTCTGTCCAGTAATTGCTACTCCGTTCACCGTCACCGATCGCGTTGTCGGGGTGTAGCTGAAGCCCGAAAGGCTCGGCGTGAGCGTGTAAGCGGCGTTGGAGAGGCTCAGGCTGAAGTTTCCATTGGAATCCGTGACTGTGCTGCTGCCGCCCGAAGACACCGTAACACCACTCTGGCCGCCAGCGCCCAAGGTGACCGTTCCACTTACTGGGTAAGTCGGTGCACTGAAGCTGACGATGGCATTGTAGAAGGTCTGGCCCATTTCTGACCAGAGACCTGCATCGGGTCTTGGATGGACCCAATCGCCTTCTTGCTGCGCTTGTGTGCCCCAGTCAAAAGTGGGGGCATTACCATATTCGCGGACCGCAATTGTATTCATGTCCACGATGCGGACGCGTTCTTTCGCCGGAGCGGAAAGGCCATCATACTTTGTCTGGTAGGTCGTATTGAGTCGGTTGATGCGGCTGATGCCAGCCGCAAAGTTGGCCGAAAGGCTGTCACGTCCACGTCCCACGGGAGGGATTTTGGCGATGACGAGCCTCACGTTGGAGGGATGGTTCAGAATGGTATTTACCAATTGATCCACTTGGGAAGTGATCCACGCGTCGTGGCCGGAGTTATCGGCCAGCTTCGGTCCATCTGCCTGTCCATCACCGGTCGGGTCGGGGAAACCGGTGGAACCGCCGCCGGGAACGCCGAGTCCATGATCCATGTTGTTAATGCCAAGCAAGAGCGTCACGACATTGACCGTGCCTGAAGGCGCAGGTGTGGTGCCAAATTGCGCATCCATGTAATCCTTCATGCTGGTGCTGCCACCTGCGGTCGGCCAGTTGAAATGATCCAAGCCCCTGCCCGACCAGCCCTCATGCCTGTTAGGCGCTGAGCCCTGGGTCCCCAACCATGTGGCGGCAAAGCCACCGTTGGTGAAGAAGGTTCTCATGTGATTCTGGTAGTTATTGTTCGCAGTGATCGAGTCACCTGCCGTCATAATCCTGAACGTAGATCCGCCACCGCTTGCTGCGTTGATGGTGATGGCGATAGACACGGCGGGCGAAGTGCCTCCGGTGTTAGTCGCGGTGAAGCTCGGCGAGAACGAGCCGCTAGCTGAAGGTGTTCCGGAGAGCAATCCCGTGGTGGTGTTCAGGCTGACTCCAGTCGGGAGTGTTCCCGAGGCCAGCGCATAGGAAGTTGGGCTGTTGCTGGTTAGGATCTGGTAACTGAATGCGCTGCTCTGAGTGCCAGTAGTAGTTTGTCCCACCGTCACAACCGGCGCAGATACAGCCGCACTGATGGTGATGGCGACGCTTTGCGCAGCTGAAGTTCCTGCTGTATTGGTGGCGGTGAAGCTCGGTGTAAAGGAGCCAGATGCGGTAGGCGTGCCGCTAATAACGCCTGTAGACGTGTTGAGTGTTACACCTGCGGGTAGCCCACTGCTATTCGACCATGATGTCGGGCTGTTGCTGGCTTGAAGCGTGTAGGAAAATGCGGTGCCCACAGTGCCCGATGCCGATTGGCCGGAGTTGATGACGGGAGTGATCGCCACGGAAGAGGACTCAAAGACGCCGATATCATAGGCGGCGGTCGGCACGGCGTTCCCATAAAAATCCGTGGCGGCGGCGGTGCCGGCCTGCGTTCCGCTGGTGCCGGTCAGGGTCGGAGTGAGGCCCGCGTTAATTAGCGGGGAGGTGGAGGCCAATCTGTAGGCGCCGAGGTTGGTCCCGAGCGTGGAGGAGTTTACGACGGTGAGGATGGTTCCGCCGCCGCCGGCGTTGACCAACTGGGGGTCAACGGCTAGGCCGACGGCCGTGGCGCCCATCATCTCCTGCCCGGTTCCGCGAAAAAGAGGTAGGGTCGTGTAGGTGGTGCCGTTGATTTGAGCCTGCCACGCGGATCCGCTGGAGAAGTAATTGTTACCTTCCAGCTTGAGGTTGCCGGTGTTGGAGTAATTATTCAGCCGGACAACCGCGCGACCGCCAGTGGTGACGACGATGTTGTTGCGGGCGACGATACCGGTATAGCCGCCGGTGCCGAACGCGTAGATGCCGCTGGCGGAAGCGTGGGAGGTGTTCCCCACAAAGATAACGTTGTTGTAAATCTGGCTGTTGGTGACCTTGTTGGTGACGTCGCCGCCCCAAATCATGATGCCGCCATAGCCCTTGTTGCTCTGAGCATCGTTTTGGCTGATGTTATAGCGGATGACATTGTTGCGGAAGGCGCCGGGAGCGGGGGTGTATTGAGCCAGTAAATACCCGGCTCCCACGTTGTCGTAAGAGTAGTTGTATTGGATGACGCAGTCCTCGCTGGCGCCGTCGATATCGAAGCCGCCGCCGTCACCATTCGCGCTCTTATTTGAATGGGATACGTTATATTGGATAACGACCTTTCTGGACATATAGGTCCAAATGCCGATCGGGCCTGCACTGTTGGTGTTGTTGGCACCATTGTTATAGGCGGTGCAGAACTCTACGAGGGCGGTGTCAACGGCGCCGAGGACCAGACCCGAACCCGATGGGTCGGCGAGGCCCGCTTTCCCTGCATTGTTGTAAAAATGGGACGAGCGGACGGTGATGTTTTGGTTGGCGAAGGGGTTTTGGCCGTAGGTGGAGCAGCCATCAATGCCATTATCGCGAAACCGGGAGTTGAGCAGGCTGATTTGACTGAAGCCCGCCGTGCCGGCCCACCCTCCGATGATCAGGCCGGTTTTTCCAAAGCCATACATCTCGACATTATCAAAGGTGATCCCGGCGTAGCGGGTGTTGAGGGTGTCGGCATAGAACGAGATTCCGTCCTTGGTGTGGGTGGTGCTGCCGTTGCCCCTGATGATGAGGTTGGTGAATCTGAGGCCGCCGGCGTTCCAGATGTAGGCGAAGGGTTGGTCGTTGGCCGCGACCAAGGTCGCTTGGCCGGTGCCGTAGGAGGTGAACGTGATGGGACTGGCCTGCGTGCCGCCTTTGCCTGGGGCGATGTAGAGGTTGGCACCAGCCGCAAAGATGAAGGTCTGTCCGCCCCTGAAACGGATTTCATCGCCGGCCGCGAAGCCGGGGCTCCAGGCGACAGCGTTAACTTTGGCGAGGGTTTTCCACGCGGTGCCGGTGGAGGTGCCGTTGCCGTTATCGTTGGCCGCAGTATTATCAACGTAGTAAATCACCGCATGGGCGGTGAGCGTGCTGAAGCTCAGCAAAACGGCAAAAAGGCGGGATAGGAATTTCATGGGGGGGGCAGACCGCGACGGAGCCAAGGGGGTGAATCTTATGATAACGGCGCAACCACCGCCTGTCGATTGAGAGTTTGGTGTATGGTGCACACGCCCGCTGATCACTTGTGGTATCGTGGCGAAGTCGGGCGTAAAACTCGACCCATCTCATACCAACGTCTGTAGGGCAGTGGACTTCGGGCGTAGCGGGGAGCACCAGCGACCCGAGCGATCGCCACTCGCTGGGGCTCTACCGGGAAGTATCTGGTGCCCGCGCCATCGCGCTGTTCAAACGTAAGTCGCAGCGGCTGACTCGTAGTCGTCTCCGCTCGAACCCATGCCGAACAGAAATAACTGGCTCCAGACCGCAACCGCCCGAGCAACGACTGCTCCGCCCCCTGCCAGTTTACCGTGCGATTCGTCACCCATAATACCTTCGCACCGCTCTGCATCGTCGTGGTGGTCGCCAATCTTTCCGATCCCCTTGCCACCCACGGTGTGAGGCCATATTCAAAGCCAGGATTCCGAACAAGATTTTGAGCCATCCCGGCTGAGGGGTATAGAACGCTAAGATATGCTAAAGACAGGCAGATCGTTGAAATCAATTTGTTCATAAAGCTTTCACTGGATGAGACCCCGCAAGGCACGGGTGAAACCAAGCAATAGAGTGCTCAGCCCCAGCCCCTTCCCTCCGCTTTACGGAGATCGAAACCCCGAGAGGCGCAAGCCGGACTTCTCAATACTGAGAGTCCCATCATCGCCAAGGTACCAGTTCAGACCAGCCCCCAGAGGGAAGATGGCCTGAGCGGTTTCAGGTTCTTCCACGATGGGGAGCGAGGAAAGTATCATTCAAAGAACATGTATTACGGTGCCGTGACCCGCACTCGCACGAAGCGCTTAATTGGACTCGTGAGGTTGTCCGTTACGACGACTCGTTCAAAGGTCGTGTCAATACTGGTCACTGCAGTAGTGGCCGAAGCATTCACCGCCCACGTGCCGTTAGCTAAGGTATCGCTAAACTCAGCGGAGTAGCTGATGCCAGAGTTACTCGTGCTCATACGACGGATGTAGGTGATGCGGAGTTTACCCGTGCCATCCACATCAACGAGAGGTAAGCCTGCGCTGCCGCTAGCGGCAACCACTGCGTTGTTTGGGCTCGTTAACACACTGACTTGGCCTGTGCCTGCGCCCATCATGTTGAAGGCGTATTTCAGCAAGCTAGGAACGCCGTCACCCGCTGGGGTTAAGGCATCTTGGGTGCCATTGGACGCTAAGCTGTTAGCGGTGCGGAAGGTGCTGAGCCCGCTGCCAGCAGCCTGCGTCACGCCGCGGAACTCAACCTCGGCAATGTCGGCATTGTTGCTGGGATTCTGATAGCGCAGGTAGCGATAGAAGGTGCTGTCGCTGATCGAGACCTGTTGCCAGACAAAGCCGGGATCGCTGCCCACCGTATGGAGGGTGGTCCAGCTCGTTCCGTTGTTTGAACCTTGGAACACGCCGCCGACCGTGCGGTTGGTGTAGCCAGAGCGGGCCATGAAGCGGATCGTGCTGACTCGACCCGCGAGGGTTGTCCCAAGATCAATCTGAGCAAAGCCACCGCTGGCGGCATCCGGCGCAAAGAAGGTTGCCGTATTGCCGTCGAAGACCTTGTTCGCATCGTAGATCTCGAAGTTTCCGTAGGGAGCCGATCCACTGACCGTGCCGGTGAGGATTGCGTCCAAGCCGGCAGTGATCGTGATGGAGACGGACTGAGCCGCAGAGGTGCCAATTCCATTGGTCGCGGTGAAGCTCGGGGTGAAGGTGCCGCCTGCCGTCGGTGTGCCGCTGAGCACGCCCGTGGTGGTGGTAAAGGACACGCCGTTGGGCAGGCTGCCCGAGGCGAGCGCCCACGATGTGGGGCTATTGCTTGCCGTCACCGTGTAGCTGAACGCTTGGCCCGTCGTGCCGCTGGCGGTCTGACCGGTGGTAATCACCGGCGCTGAGCCGCCGCCGCCGCTTCC
>Ga0163147_10003885_pt1 | contig 19497 bp, 22 predicted proteins | sample OliLakLV19MP6G1_FD_148597 | JGI IMG/M metagenome (GOLD analysis project Ga0163147, IMG submission 148597) | Freshwater microbial mat bacterial communities from Lake Vanda, McMurdo Dry Valleys, Antarctica- Oligotrophic Lake LV.19.MP6.G1 | ecosystem: Environmental > Aquatic > Freshwater > Lake >...
GCTATGCGCCCCAAGTGTAAGACCAGCTCCGCGATGGCGCGACTGTCCATTTTCAGCTCCTTGATCATGCACAGATAGTAGCGTTTAAAAACGATATTGACAAGATGATAGTTTCGAATCGATACTAATAAAGTTCTGTTTAGATATTAAGTGAAGGTCGATGACGAAGGCGGTCCGAGCCAGTAGCCAGTAGCGATAACGTCGAAAGGGTGTCGATGAAGGAATTTGCCCGGGGGTCAATCTCCAAAGAAAGCCAGGCAGCGAAGAGGCTTTCCACCTTGGAGCAGGCGATCCGTCAGATGCAAGCGGGGAAACCGCTCATTTTGCTTGATGCCGACCACCGGGAGGGCGAAGGCGATTTCGCCATAGCGGCGCAGTTCTGCACACCGGAGCTCATAAACTTTCTTTTATCGAAGGGCCGCGGCCTGGTCTGCCTTTCATTGCCTCCGGCAGTTGCCGCCCGTATCGGCGTCAAGCCCATGGTGATCGACGGTGAGTCGTCTTCAGACACGCCTTTTGGCGTGACTATCGACATCGACGATGGATCCTCCGGCATCGCCGCGTCGGCACGCTGCGCCACGATCAGGGCTGCCTGTGATGAATCCAAGTCCGCACGGCATTTCAAGCGTCCGGGACATGTCGCCACCCTGCTAGCCAACCCGCATGGGCTTCGGGGCCGTATCGGCCACACCGAAGCAGTGTTGGACCTGCTTCGTCTGGCCGGAATCGCCGGACCGGGAGTGTTGTGTGAAATCCTGAATGCCGATGGCGAGATCGCGACACCCAATGAACTCTTCGCGATCGGTAAAGAACACGCAATCCCCGTTCTCCACATCGACACGTTGCTCGAGCATCCGAGGTTGCAAGCGCATCGACCAGATTCTGGAGCAGTTCAAACGTCCGGGGATCGAGCGCCGGGAGGCCTGGGCTAACGGCAAATTCGACCCGAACTAAGCGTATTGAATAACATTGTTGACTAAATTAATCGGATATTACGTATTCAGCTTTGACCGGTTAGGTCCCTGATTATTAAAGGTAGAGATATCTATGAGACACACTACCAAAGGTGGATACGCCGTGATGACGATGTTGGACCTCTGCATACGCCAATCGCCCAAACCGGTAACGCTTGCTGCGATCAGCGAGCGCCAGCACATCTTGCGGTCTTACCTCGAGCAGCTGTTCGGCAAGCTGCGCCGGCACAAGCTGGTCAACAGTGTGCGCGGGTCCGGTGGCGGTTATCGCCTGGCCAAGGACATGGCTCAGATTTCGGTTGCCGACATCATCGTAGCGGTGGACGAGCCGATCGACGCGACACGATGCGGCGGCAAGGAGAACTGCCAGGATAACCAGAAGTGCCTCATCCACGACCTGTGGGCGAACTTGAACGACCACATCTTCAAGTACCTCCAGACGATCACGCTCAAGCAGTTCGTGGACGAGCACACGGCGACGCAAGACGGCGTCTCGCCGCTGCAGGACATGCGCGAACCAAGCGTGTTCCCGCCGCCGCGACGGGCATGAGGCCATGACCCACATTTACCTTGATCACATTTTTACCTTGGATTTTCTCGGTTATCTCGGCGTTCTCTGTGGCTACTTTGGAGGTTGACTTATGGCGATTACCTTGACTGAAAGTGCGGCAAAACAGATTCAGAGCCAGCTTACGAAGCGCGGCAAAGGGCTTGCCCTGCGCATCGGCGTCAAGAAAGTCGGCTGTTCCGGCTTGGCTCACACGTTCGACTACGCCGACGAAGTGCGCGCGGGAGATCACACGTTCGAGTCGCATAACGCCAAGGTGGTGGTCGATGCCAACAGCCTGTCGTTCCTCGACGGCTCGCGTATCGATTTCGTCAAGGAAGGGTTCAAACAGATGTTCAAATTCGACAATCCTAACGTCGAGAGCGAGTGCGGCTGTGGCGAGAGCTTCAACATGAAAGATAAAGCGGAAAAAGCAAAAGCGTAACAGCCTCAACGCCAAGCACGTCCTGAGCCGGCGAAGGACAAGCAGGTGTACTAGAGAAAATATAACGCAAAGCAATGCAGGAATATTGTTGTCAGCGACTTTACGGAGGTACTCATGAACGCAGTAACCGAAATGCAAGCGACTGAAATGGCAATGCAAGACCCGATGCTGTTTACCGACAGCGCGGCCAACAAGGTGAAGATGCTGATCGAGGAAGAAGGCAACGCCGATTTGAAGTTGCGCGTGTTCGTTAGCGGCGGTGGTTGTTCCGGCTTTCAGTATGGTTTTACTTTCGACGAAGTGACCAATGAAGACGACACCGTGCTGAGAAAGAATGGCGTGCAGCTGTTGATTGACCCGATGAGCCTCCAGTATCTGGTGGGCGCGGAAATTGATTATCAGGATGGGTTGGAGGGTGCGCAGTTTGTGATCAAGAAGAATCCCGGCGCTACTTCTACCTGCGGTTGCGGCTCGTCCTTCTCGGCTTGATCGGCGCGCCTCCAGGATTTTGTCGGTCTAGATGCTATGGGAGTCAGTTTGACATAGGAGTCAGTTAAATGAGCGCGGTACTGCAAAATCTCGTCAACCAGCCCTACAAGCACGGTTTCGTCACCGACATCGAGTCCGATGTCGCGCCCAAAGGGCTCAATGAAGACACCATCCGGATGATTTCGGCCAAGAAGAACGAGCCTGAGTGGCTGCTTGAGTTCCGACTCAAGTCTTACCAGGCGTGGCTCAAGATGAAAGAGCCGAAGTGGCCGAACGTCCACTATCCGAAGATCGACTTCCAGGCGATCAGCTACTACGCGGCACCCAAGCAGAAGCCGAAGTTGAAAAGCATGGACGAGGTTGACCCTGAATTGCTGCGCACCTTCGAGAAGCTCGGCGTGCCGCTGCACGAGCGCATGGCGCTTGCGGGCGTCGCGGTCGACGTCATTTTCGACAGCGTGTCGGTGGCCACCACCTACAAGCACAAGCTGGCCGAGGTCGGCGTCGTTTTCTGTTCGATGTCGGAAGCCGTGCTGGAGCATCCGGAGCTGGTGAAGAAGTACCTCGGTACCGTGGTGCCGACCGGTGACAACTATTACGCCGCGCTCAACTCGGCGGTATTTACCGACGGCTCGTTCTGCTTCATTCCGAAGGGCGTCAAGTGCCCGATGGATTTGTCGACCTACTTTCGCATCAACACCGAGGAGTCGGGGCAATTCGAGCGCACCTTGATCATTGCGGAGGAAGGGGCATCGGTCTCCTACCTCGAAGGCTGCACTGCGCCCAAGTTCGACACCAACCAGTTGCATGCGGCGGTGGTCGAACTGGTCGCGCTCGACCACGCCGACATCAAGTACTCGACGGTGCAGAACTGGTATGCGGGTGACGAGAACGGCGTCGGCGGCATTTACAACTTCGTCACCAAGCGCGGCCTGGCCAAAGGCGTCAACTCGCGCATTTCGTGGACCCAGGTCGAGACCGGCTCGGCGATTACCTGGAAGTATCCTTCCGTCGTGCTGCTTGGTGACAACTCGGTGGGCGAGTTCTATTCGGTCGCGGTCACCAACAACTATCAGCAGGCCGACACCGGAACGAAGATGATCCATATCGGCAAGAACACGCGCAGCACCATCGTCAGCAAAGGCATCTCGGCCGGCCGTTCCAACAACAGCTACCGCGGGCTGGTCAGGATTGCGCCCACCGCCGCCGGTGCGCGCAATTATTCGCAATGCGACTCGATGCTGATTGGCGACCAGTCCGGCGCCAACACCTTCCCCTACATCCAGGTGCGCAACAACACCGCCAAAGTCGAGCACGAGGCATCGACCTCGAAGATCGGCGAGGACCAGTTGTTCTACTTCGCGCAGCGCGGTATCGGCGCCGAGGGGGCGGTGTCGATGATCATCAACGGATTCTGCAAAGACGTGTTTCAACAATTGCCGATGGAGTTTGCGGTCGAGGCGACCAAGCTGCTCGGGTTCAAGCTCGAAGGGAGCGTCGGATGATTCTGCAAGACAGCAAAACGCTGCTCGAAGTGCGTGGTCTGTGCGCGACCGTGAACGGCATCGAAATTCTCAAAGGCATCGATCTCACGGTGAAGAGCGGCGAAGTGCACGCGATCATGGGGCCGAATGGCTCGGGCAAGAGTACGTTCGCCAAAGCGCTCGCCGGTCACGCTGCTTATGAAATCACCGGCGGCACAGTGGTGTTCGAAGGCAAGAACCTGTTCGAGCTCGCCCCCGAAGAGCGTGCGCGTGCCGGCGTGTTTCTCGCCTTTCAGTATCCGATCGAGATAGCGGGCGTCGCCAACAGCCAGTTTTTGCGCCTTACTTACAACACGGTGCAGGCGCAGCGCGGCAAGGACGAGCTCGACCCGCTCGAGTTTGACGACTTCGTGCGCGAGAAGATGAAGCTGCTCGAAATGAATCCGGATTTTCTAGACCGCAGCGTCAACGAGGGCTTCTCCGGCGGCGAGAAGAAGCGCAACGAAATATTACAAATGGCACTGCTCAATCCCCGTCTGGCGATCCTCGATGAGACCGATTCCGGCCTCGACATCGACGCGCTCCGAATTGTCTCCCAAGGAGTTAATCACCTCGCCAAAAAAGACAATGCGATCTTGCTGGTAACGCACTACCAGCGCCTGCTGAACTATATCGTGCCCGACTACGTGCATGTAATGGAAGCGGGCCGCATCATCAAGACCGGGGGCAAAGAGTTGGCGCTAGAGCTTGAGGAACGAGGATACGATTGGGTCGGCGCAGAGCACAAAGCTGAAACTAGAGTGGCGGCATGAACACTGTCACACCTATTGCTGCGAGTTACCTCGACAGTCTGCTGACCGGACAGCCGCGGCCGGCAGTGAGTCCCTCGGCGTGGCTCAATACACTGCGCGCCGCGGCGGTCGAGCGGGTCGGCGTGCTGACAGTGCCGACCACGCGCGATGAGGAGTGGCGGTTTACCGATATTTCTCTTCCCACCAAAATGTCGTTCCATCCGGTGCGAGCAGCCATCAATTTGCAGGCGGCGGACGTTGAGCGTTTTTATATCGCAGAAGCGGCCACTCGACTTGTATTCGTTGATGGCGTCTATGCGTCGCAGTTGTTCAATATTGCCACAGACGGCGTAGAGGTCACTAATCTGGCGGCGGGGTTTGCCGCACACGCGGCGCATCTCGGCCAGCACGTCGAGTTTCAGAACAATGTATTCGCCGTGCTCAATACTGCATTTCTGCATGACGGCGCATTGGTCATCGTGCCACGTAATGTGTCAGTTGCGACACCCATACATCTGCTGTTCATAGCGACGCAAGCGGAGGCGGTGAGCTATCCACGTTGCTTGCTGCTGGCCAAATCTGGCAGCGCAGCGACGGTGATTGAGGATTACGTTTCCTTGCAAGACGAAGCCTATTTCACCAACGCCGTCACTGAAATCGCGCTGGCCGATAATGCGCGCGTTAACCACGTCCGGGTGCAACGTGAGAGCATGCGGGCGTTTCATATCGCGAACTGCGCGGTGTCAGTCGCGCATGCTGGCCGCTACCAGTCGGTCAGCGTGACACTCGGTGCGCGCATTTCGCGCTACGACTTGAATGTGCTGCAGGCGGCTGAAGGAGCCGAGTGCGCGATCGACGGCCTGGCATTGATTACCGACCGCCAGCTTGGCGACAGTCATACCTGCATTGACCATGCCAAGCCGCACGGCGTGAGCCGCCAGCTGCACAAGTGCATCGTCGGCGGCGCCGCGCATGCGGTGTTCAACGGCAAGATCATGGTGCGCCCGGGTGCGCAGCGCACCGATTCTTCGCAATCGAGCCGCAATCTGCTCCTGAGCGACAAGGCACACGTCGATACCAAGCCGCAACTCGAGATTTTCGCCGACGACGTCAAGTGTGCGCATGGCGCGACCGTCGGCCAGCTCGAAGGCGAGGAAGTGTTCTACCTCAAGAGCCGCGGGCTGTCCGATGCCACAGCGCGCAACCTGCTTACTTATGCGTTCGGCGCCGAGGTCATCGACCCCATACCGGTCGCATCGCTCAGGCATCGCCTCGAACAAACGGTGCTCGCACAAACCAAACGCCAGCCATGACCGCAACCCGCACCGCATTCAAATCCCGCCCGGCGTCCGCATTCGATGTCGAGCGTATTCGCGCCGACTTCCCGATCCTCGAGCTCAAGGTCGACGGCAAGCCGCTGGTCTATCTCGACAATGCCGCCTCGAGCCAGATGCCGCGGCAGGTGATCGACCGCCTGGTGCGCTATCAGACCACGCAGCACGCCAATATCAATCGCGCGGTGCATACCCTGTCGGAAACCGCGACCTCCGAATACGAGGAAGCGCGCCGCAAGCTGCAGCGCTTCATCGGCGCGCGCGAGGAGCGCGAGGTGATCTTCACCAGCGGCACCACCGATGCGATCAACCTGGTGATGCACGGCTACGGCCGCAAGTTCATCGGTGCCGGCGACGAGATCATCCTGACCACGCTCGAGCACCATTCGAACATCGTGCCGTGGCAGATGCTGGCCGAAGAGAAGGGCGCGAAGATTCGTGTAGTGCCGATCAACGACGCCGGAGAGCTGCTGATCGGCGAATACGAGAATCTGTTCAACGAGCGCACCAGGTTCGTCGGCGTGATGCACGTCTCGAACGCGCTGGGCACCATCAACCCGGTCAAGCACATGATCGCGTTCGCGCATGCGCGCGGCGTGCCGGTGCTGGTTGACGGCGCGCAGGCGGCACCGCACATGAAGGTCGACGTGCAGGATCTCGACTGCGACTTCTATGCGTTCTCCGGCCACAAGCTGTGCGGCCCGACCGGCATCGGCATTCTTTACGGCAAGGCCGCGCTGCTCGAGCGCATGCAGCCCTTCAAGGGCGGCGGCGACATGATTCTGTCCGTCACCTTCGAGAAGACCACCTACAACACGATTCCGCACAAATTCGAGGCGGGCACGCCGCCCATCGCCGCTGCGATCGGGCTCGGCGCCGCGGTCGATTACCTGTCGGCAATCGGCATGGAAGCGATCGCCGCGCACGAACTCGACCTGCTCAATTACGCGACCGAGCAGATGAACCGCATGGCGGGCGTGCGCATTATCGGCACCGCCGGGAACAAGGCCGCGGTGCTGTCATTCACAGTCGACGGCGTGCATCCGCATGACGTCGGCACACTGCTCAATCAGGAGGGCGTCGCGGTGCGCACCGGACATCATTGCGCGCAGCCGGTGATGCGGCGTTTTCGCGTGCCGGCCACGTCGCGCGCCTCGTTTGCGTTCTACAACAGCATGGCCGAGGTCGACGCGCTGATCGCCGGCATTCGCACCATGCGGAAGGTGTTTGCGTAATGGCTGACTCTAAAGCGCTGTATCAAGAGGTCATCCTCGACCACAACAAGAAGCCGCGCAATTACGGCACGCTCGAGCACGCGAGCCACCATGCGGTGGGCCACAACCCGCTGTGCGGCGATCACATCAGAGTGGCGCTCAATCTCGATGGCGAGTGCATCGACTGCATCGCGTTTCAGGGCGAGGCGTGCGCGATCTGCAAGGCGTCGGCGTCGATGATGACTGCCGCCGTCAAAGGCAAGACGCGTGTGGACGCGGAAACGCTGATCCAGGAATTTCTCGCTATGGCCACCGGCAAGCTCGACCTTGACAGCCAGAATCACATCGGACGGCTCGCGGTATTCGCCGGCGTGCGCGACCTGCCGACGCGCGTCAAATGCGCGATCCTGCCGTGGCACACGCTGCACGCCGCGTTCAACTCGGTCGCCAGCACTTCGACCGAAGCCGAGGATGATCCGATGCACGCGCCGATCGGCAACGCGTGATGATGCCCCGGTTTTTTGCCACAGAGTACCCAGTTGAGAGGATAAGAGGATGACTGCGGATGAGGTGAGAAGCACCATCATGAATGGCCTGCGCTGCGATCATGTGGAAGTGCTGGGCGATGACGGCCAGCACTTCGAGGCGGTGATCGTGAGCCCGCAATTCACCGGCAAAAATAGGGTACAGCAGCATCAATTGGTGTATCTGACACTGGGAGAGCGCATGCGCGCGGAAATTCACGCGCTGTCCATGCGCACATTTACGCCTGAAGGTTGGACACCATCGGCAATGCAATAACTTTGGAGAAATGAAAGATGAACGTACAGGAAAAAATTCGCAACCAGGTAACAAAAAATGCCGTCGTGCTTTACATGAAAGGGACGCCGCAGTCCCCGCAGTGTGGTTTTTCCAGCGCGACAGTGCAGATACTCAAGGCGTGCGGTGTGCAGGACTTTGCCGCCGTGGACGTGCTGGCCGATCCGGAAATCCGGGAGGGCATCAAGTCCTACGCCAACTGGCCGACCATTCCGCAGCTTTATATCAATGGCGAGTTTGTCGGCGGCTCCGATATTGTGCGCGAGATGTATCAGCAAGGTGAATTGCAGAAGTTGATCAATTCAGCGGTGGGTTGATGACATTGAAACGGGTTATGGGCGGGGTACCCACTCAATGGGGTTGTCGTATTTCCGGCGCCAAGAGTGTGGCCCCGCTTTCAGGAGATTGAGATGCCGAAAATTGCCGAAATAGAAGACACGCCCAATCCGAACGCGGTGAAGTTCATCCTCAGGGAGCCGCTGACCTGGGGGATAACGCGCTCATATGAAAACGCCGGGCAGGCGAAGGATGATGCGCTCGCCTCCACGCTGTTCGACATAGAGCACGTGACCAATGTGTTTTATGTCGATCGCTGGCTCACGGTCACACAGGACGGCGAAGCCGACTGGCCGGAGTTGGTGCGCAAAGTCGCCGAGCCGATCCGCGCCGCGCCGGCGGCGGATCAACAATCGGCCGCCACAGTTGCGGCGGCGACCACCGCAATCGCCGGCCTAAGTCCCGAGGACCAGCAGCGCCTCGATAAGATCAACGTGCTGCTCGACGAGCAGATCCGCCCCGCGCTGCAAGGCGATGGCGGCGACCTCCACGTGATCGGCCTCGACGGCAACCAGCTCAGCGTGCACTACCAGGGCGCGTGCGGCACCTGTCCGAGCTCGATAGCGGGCACGCTGCGCGGCATCGAGAATCTGGTTCGGTCGATTGAACCGGACATCGACGTCGTGGCTGTTTAGGTTTTTGAATCGACACTGGTCCCGAGTTAGGCAGTCATGAACATCGCGTTTCGGCCTGTCGCTGACCTCGACGCTCCCCCCGCAGGCGCGATGTTCCCTTTCGACAACTCGTTTGCCCGGCTGCCGGCAACGTTTTACACGCGGCTGGCGCCCACCGCGTTGCCCGACCCGTATCTGGTGGCCGCTTCGCCGGCGGCTGCCGCGCTCGTCGGCCTCGGCCCGCAAGACCTCGGCCGTGAGCCATGGCTCGCTGCGTTGGCGGGCAACCGCGTCCTGCCGGGAAGTGATCCGCTGACCGCGGTCTATGCGGGTCATCAGTTCGGCGTCTGGGTCGGCCGGCTTGGGGACGGACGCGCGCTGCTGCTCGGCGAGGCGATCGGGCCTGACGATCGTCAATGGGAACTGCAGCTCAAGGGCGCCGGCAAGACGCCGTACTCGCGGATGGGCGATGGCCGCGCGGTGCTGCGCTCGTCGATCCGCGAATTTCTTTGCTCGGAGGCGGTGCACGCGCTCGGTGTTCCGACGACGCGCGCGTTGTGCGTGATCGGTTCCGACCACCCGGTATTTCGCGAAAACGTGGAGACCGCCGCGGTCGTCACACGGATGGCGCCCAGCTTCATTCGCTTCGGCTCCTTCGAGCACTTCTATTACACCGATCAGCATCAGGCCTTGCGACAGTTGGCCGATTACGTGATCGACAAATCTTATCCGGCGTTACGCACTGAGCCCAACCCGTATGCGGCGCTGCTGCGCGAAGTCGCCGCGCACACCGGCCGGCTGATCGCACAATGGCAGGCCGTCGGCTGGTGTCACGGTGTGATGAATAGCGACAACATGTCAATCCCCGGACTGACCATTGACTACGGGCCATTTGGTTTTATCGACGGCTTCAATGCCGACCATGTCTGCAACCATTCCGATAAAAAGGGCCGCTATGCGTACGGAATGCAACCGCAGATCGGTGAATGGAACTGCCATGCACTCGGTCAAGCGCTGATGCCGCTGATCGGTTCTGCCGATGAAGCCCAGGCCGCGTTGGCCAATTATCGAGCCGCATTCGAACTGGAATTCAAGGTTCGGATGCGAGCAGAACTTGGCCTCTGCTCGGCGAGGGAAGACGACGAGCGCCTGTTCAACCGGCTTTTGGAAGTGCTGCACGCGGGTCGCGCCGACTTCACTCTGTTTTTCCGCAAACTGTCTCGGCTGCGCAGCGCCGATGCAGCAGGCGACGCGCCGGTGCGCGATCTTTTTATCGATCACCTCGCATTCGACGAGTGGGCGACTGCGTATCGCGAGCGACTGCGCCATGAAGGCACGCCGGACGCCGAACGCGCTGCGGCGATGAACCGTGTCAATCCCAAATATGTGTTGCGCAACCTTTTGGCCGAGCAAGCCGTCGCGCAGGCGCGCGGCGATGCCGGCGAGCGTTCCTTCAGCGAAGTTGCGCGCCTGCTGAAAGTCTTGTCGCGGCCTTACGACGAACAGGCGGAATTCGAAATGTATGCCGCCTTGCCGCCCGTTTGGGCGGCGCAACTGGAGGTTAGTTGTTCATCTTAGGGCGCCGCCGGGCGCCAAGTCCGGTGAGCCGCCATATCGAGGAAGACATGCGGGGGAAAACGCCGTGAAACCCACGCGCGATGCATTGCTGGAACGCTTTCGGCAGGCATTTCCCGAGGCGGCGATCCAGATCGAGGACGAGAGCCATTTGCACGTCGGCCACGCCGGCGCCGCGGGTGGCGCCGGTCATTTCCGAGTCCGGGTGATCGACGCCAGGTTCAATGGATTGCAGCGCATCGCCCGGCATCGGCTGGTGTATGACGCCGTCTCCGACTGGATGCCCGCGCGGGTGCACGCGCTGAACATCATCGCCATGACCCTGGAAGAAGCCGGGCACTCATCGACCATTCAGCAGAGTCCTTCTAAATGGCTTGTTCCTCGGCCGGTTTCCAATGGCTGATTGGGTCGGAGCAGGACCGGCAAAAGGTTCGATAAGGCTAAGGAATCGCGTGAATCAAAAGTTCACGCTGAGAGTGCTCGGAAAGCCGTTTTATAGGTCGCAACCCATACAGGAAACGCACAGATGTCAGAACCACAATTTACCGAGCAGGACTGGCGCCGGCTTCTGGCCAGTTTTGGGGAGGACCCCGATAGAGCCGGCTTTGTAGAAACACCGTCCCGCGTTGCGAAGGCCTGGAAGCACTGGACTGCCGGATATGCCCAAGACCCGGCTGAATGTCTAAAAGCGCTCGAAGACGGGGCAACGGGAACTGCTCGCGGAAACCGCATAGACGAGGAGGCAAGGATCCATGGCTGAATTTGTGAAGGTAGCGAAGACAAACGAGCTCGAGCCCGGTCAGGCACGACTCGATTGGTCCGCCGGCACAGCGAGCCGTCGCGTGCTACGGCGTCCGCGTAGCGGGCGCCGACATCGAGGTTGAGGTGTAGGCAAGCGGCGGGCCGACTGACGGCTCGCGTTTTCCGACATGTCTGCGATTTTTAACTTGAAAAGGTGGAAAAGAAATGGCTAAAGTTATTTGTGTGCTCTACGACGACCCCATAGGGGGTTATCCGAAATCCTATGCCCGCGATGACATTCCGAGGCTGGAACACTATCCTGGTGGCCAGACCTTGCCGAGCCCCAAGAAAATCGACTTCAAGCCAGGGCAGCTATTGGGCAGTGTTTCCGGTGAGCTCGGGCTGCGTAAGTTTCTCGAAGAACAGGGCCACACGCTAGTCGTCACCTCGGACAAGGATGGCCCGGACTCGCTGTTGGAAAGAGAGCTGCCGAATGCGGAAATCATCATCTCCCAGCCGTTCTGGCCCGCCTACCTCACCGCAGCGAGGATCGCCAAAGCGCCGAAGCTGAAGCTGGCCGTTACGGCGGGGATCGGTTCGGATCATGTCGATCTTCAGGCCGCCATCGAGCACGATATCACGGTTGCCGAAGTCACTTTCAGCAACAGCATCAGCGTGGCCGAGCATGTGGTCATGATGATCCTGGGGTTGGTGCGAAACTACATTCCATCCTATCAATGGGTCGTGAAAGGCGGTTGGAACATTGCCGATTGCGTCGCACGCTCTTACGACGTGGAAGGCATGGAAGTTGGCACGGTAGCTGCCGGACGCATTGGCCTAGCGGTGCTGCGCCGGCTCAAGCCCTTCGACATGAAGCTGCATTACACCGACCGCCACCGCCTGCCGGAAAGCGTGGAGAAGGAACTGAACCTGACCTATCACCCAAACGTGGAATCGATGGTCAAGGTCTGCGACGTGGTCACAATTAACTGTCCGCTGTATCCGGAAACGGAGAATCTTTTCAATGCCAACTTGATCGCCAAGATGAAACGCGGTGCGTACATCGTCAACACCGCGCGCGGCAAGATTTGCGATCGGGATGCGATTGCGAGTGCGCTAGAGAACGGTCAACTGGCCGGGTACGCCGGCGATGTCTGGTTCCCGCAACCGGCACCGCAGGATCACCCCTGGCGGACGATGCCGCACCATGGCATGACGCCGCATATTTCAGGGACGAGTCTATCGGCACAGGCGCGTTACGCCGCCGGGGTGCGCGAAATCCTGGAGTGCTGGTTTAGCAGTCGTCCCATTCGCGATGAGTATTTGATCGTTCACGGCGGCAAGCTGGCTGGGGTAGGTGCGCATTCGTACAGCGCCGGCAACGCCACTGGTGGCTCGGAAGAAGCGGAACGGTTCAAAAAATGATAGGGCGTAATAAGCGCGTGGATGGGGGCTCATTAGTTCTTCTGGGGGCAGAGCTCGCAGCAATTTATCCCCCCGTTAATTTAGGACACAAGGAACTTGGCCATGCAGACCACTGACCCGAACCACGATCAACACCACGCACCGGGCGCGTCATCCCAGTCGGCCGTTAGCGCCGACAAGCTGCCGGGGATCCGTCATATCATCGCCGTCGGCAGCGGCAAGGGCGGCGTCGGAAAATCCACGGTGAGCGTCAATCTGGCGCTCGCGCTGCAGCAGCTCGGAGCGCGCGTCGGGCTCGTGGATGCCGACATCCTTGGCCCCAGTATCCCCGGCATGCTCGGCATCCCAACCGGTGAGCCGCCAGCGATGACCCCGGACAGCAAGATGATCCCGGCGGAGCGGCACGGCCTGAAGGTGGTGTCGATGGGCATGCTCACCGGAGACGACAAACCGGCCGTCTTGCGCGGGCCGATGGTGGGAAAATACCTGAAGATGTTCGTCGATGGCGTGCAATGGGGTCCGCTGGACTACTTGATCCTCGACCTCCCGCCCGGTACCGGCGACACCCAACTGACGCTGGCACAGAGTATGCCGCTGTCGGGCGTGGTGATCGTAACGACACCACAGGCTGTGAGCCTCAAGATCGCCCGCCGAGGCTTGCGGATGTTCGAGAAGGTGCAGGTCAAGATTCTTGGGATCGTCGAGAACATGCGCACCTTCACCTGCCCTCACTGCGGCGAGAGCACGGATATCTTCCGTCACGGCGGCGGCGAGCGGATGAGCCAGGAGCTCGGCGTCCCATTTCTGGGCGCTTTACCTCTCGATGCCGATGTCGTCACCTGCGGTGATGAGGGTCGTCCGATCGTGGCGGACCAGCCAACGTCGGTCAGCGCCAAGGTGTATGCCGCCATCGCCACGGCGCTAGTGGAGCAGCTCCGCGCGGCGGTCACACTGCTGAAGCCCTTTGTGTGGAAATGGGACAGCAACGAGGGGGCGCCAGCCTGGATGGAGGGCGCGGCGCGGCCTGCTGGATCGCAGAAGACCCCCATCGGTTTCCTGCGTCGCGATCCGCGTACCTTATCGATTCTCTGGGAGGACGGTCATCGCGACGACTTCGACGTCCGCGACCTGCGCTTGGCCTGTCATTGCGCCCTCTGCATCGAGGAGATGAGCGGACGCAAGTTGCTCGATCCTAAGACGATACGGTCTGATGTGAGCCCGCGACAGATCGTGAGCATCGGCAACTACGCGATCCAGTTCGATTGGAGCGACGGCCATAACAGCGGGATATATTCGTTTAACGACCTGCGTGCCTTAGGCGCACGCGCTGCGGTGAAGAGCGTTGAAGATGTCTGATTTCCTGCCTGCCGATCTGCCGATCAGCATGCCGGTCAGCATTCGCGCGGAGACTTCGGTCAACGACCCCGACACGTGCCAGTTCATCGTGAGCCGCACTTTGCATCCTGGCGGCCCCTTCTTTTTCGGCAACAAGGAACGGGCCGCCGGTTCGCCGCTCGGCGAGCGACTGTTCGCACTCCCCGGCGTGGCCAACGTGCTCATTGCCGAGAGCGTGGTGACCATCTGCAAGGAGCCGATTGCCTCGTGGTCAGGACTGAAAGCAGCCATCGGGACGGCCATCCGGACGCAGCTGCTGACTGGCGTGCCGGCGATTTTGGAGATGCATGCCCACACCAGCACGCAAGGAAGGTCCGATGCAGAGCTTAATACGGCTATTCAGGAACTCCTGGACAAGGAGGTCAATCGTTCAATCGCTAACCACGGCGGGAAGATTTCGATTGTGGACGTCCGGCAAGGGAAGCTTTTCATCACCATGAGCGGCGGCTGCCAGGGATGCGCGTCCTCTCAGGTGACACTGAGGCAGGGATTCGAAGTCATGCTGAAAAGGGTCGCCCCGGAAATCGAGGAAATCGTGGATGCGACGGACCACGCAGCGGGGACGCAGCCGTTCTACCCGCGCCACGAGTAGCCCTATGGGCACTTCTAAAAATCCAGATTTCATCCCAACTGATGGAACTACTAGCCATTCGACTAAGCGAGCAAACAACGCTCGTCAAGTCGCTGGTTATGCGGCGTTGCGGAAAAGATTTCTTGCTTACATATCAACATATGCGCGCGCCGAAATTTTTTCTGCGCCTTGCATTTGGGCGAACTCCGAATTTTTAGAGGTGCCCCTATGACAAATCGACTGTCCCAGGAAACCTCCCCAACCGTCGCGACGCTCGACGATCTCGCAAAGTTGGCAAACTACTCGCTCATGGACACTCTCAACTGCGATCCTGACGCGAAAGCAAACGGAGCCGACCACGCATCGAGACAAGTCTTCACCGGCCACTATGTCCCCGTCAATCCCACGCCAATCAAAGACCCCGAGTACGTTGCGCACAGCAAAAACTTTTTTCGTGAACTTGGCTTCGCCGACAGCATGGCACAGTTGCCCGACTTCGTCCGCATGTTCTCCGGCGACATGTCGCATGTTCCGGAGCCGATGCGCAAAGTCGGTTGGGCGTGTGGGTACGCACTTTCCATCTTCGGCACCGAATATTACCAGCAGTGCCCGTTCCAAACCGGCAACGGATACGGCGACGGTCGCGCAGTTTCCGTGCTTGAGGCCGTCATCAACGGTAGCCGCTGGGAAATGCAGCTGAAAGGTGGCGGCCGGACGCCATACTGCCGCGGCGCGGACGGTCGCGCCGTCCTGCGGTCGAGTGTCCGGGAGTTCCTGGCACAGGAGCACATGCACGCGCTCGGCGTGCCAACGTCACGGTCTCTGAGTTTGTACGTTTCGAAAACGGAGAAGGTCAAGCGGCCGTGGTACTCGGAGGGCTCGCGCTCGAGGGATCCCGACATGCTTATATCAGAGGCAGTCGGCATCTCGACGCGCGTCGCACCGTCGTTCATTCGGGTCGGCCAACTAGAGCTCTTCGGTCGCCGTGCCCGCAAGACGGAACACCCGAAAGCGATGGAGGAGCTCGAGAAAATTGTGTTGCACTTGATCGATCGTGAGTACGCTGACGTCATCGACCAGAAACTAAGCACCGCCGAAAAAGTGGTGTTGCTCACGCGCGAGTTCCGCAGCCGCCTTACGTCGCTGGTGGCGAACTGGATCCGCGTCGGCTACTGCCAGGGTAACTTCAATAGCGACAACTGCGCGGCCGGTGGCTTTACACTCGACTACGGTCCATTCGGATTCTGCGATGTGTTCAACCCGCACTACCAGCCATGGACGGGTGGCGGACATCACTTCTCGTTCCTGAACCAACCCGTGGCAGCGGAACGCAACTTCCAAATGTTTTGCACAGCGTTGCAGCCGTTGCTGACGTCGCATCAGGACGATCTGCGCCAGTTCGACGAGATTCGAAGTGACTTTTCGAACGTGATGCAAGCGCAAATGGAGAAGATGTGGGCTGCCAAACTTGGACTTGGCACTTTTCACGCGGCGTTGTTCAGTGAGCTCGAAACGCTCATGGTGCAAACTCCTGTCGATTACACCATCTTCTTCCGCGAGCTCTCGATGCTACCTGACGACATAGTCCCACTCAAAAAAAGCTTCTACAATAACCTCGAAGCGATGGACAAACGCTGGTCAGCGTGGCTCACACAATGGAAATCGCTCATCGACAGCGCCAGCACGACAGCCGAGAATGCTGCTCCGCCCCGCTCCCGTGAGGAGCTCTCTAGTCAGATGAAACTCGTCAACCCAAAATACAGTTTGCGCGAGTGGTTCCTTGTGCCTGCGTATCAGCAAGCGAGCGCGGGGAACTACGCTCTAATTCGAGAACTGCAGGAAGTCATGACGCAGCCATACGCCGAGCAGTCAAAGGACGTGGAGGCGAAATACTATAGGCTGAAGTCGTCTGAGTTCTTTGAGGTCAGCGGATTGTCGTTTGTGAGCTGCTCGTCGTGATTTTTCTAAAACGGATCGGCCGGGGACGGCACACCGTAGGCGGCCTACCCGCAGCCTACGTGTCCCGAAACCGTCGCTGCGACGCGCCGGTGACCAGCGCGCAGGCGCTCATCGAGCACTGCAGCACGTCTGCAGCACGTGACGGAGAGAGCCATGGATGACGGCGAACTCAAGGACCTGGCACTGGGGTTGTGGATGAACGGTCAGCAGCAGCACCTGGACGGAGACATCGATCGTGCGATCGAGCTTTACACGAAGTCGCTCGGGTTCTACCCGACCGCCGAGGCATACACGTTCCGTGGCTGGGCCTACAGCTTTCAGGGTCGCATGGACGAGGCAATCGACGAGTGTAAGAAGGCGATCGCTGTCGACCCGGCCTTCGGCAACCCGTACAACGACATCGGGTCCTACCTCGTCCAGAAGGGGAAGGTCGACGAGGCGATCGAGTGGTTGGAGAAGGCCAAGACGGCCACTCGCTATGAGCCGCGGCACTTCCCCTACATGAACCTGGGGCGCGTCTACGCGCAAAAAGGAATGGTGCTGCGCGCGATCCAAGAGTTCGAGGCCGCGCTCGAGATCCACGCCGGGGAGCCGACCTGCGTTTCCGCGCTGGGACAACTGCGAGGAGTGCTGAATTGATGCCAGGCGCCGCATCGGTAGAGGGAACGCGCCGCTACGCGCAGCGCGCTATCGACCAAGGAATTCCGGCCAGCGCCTACCGGGCGCTGGGACGCACGGGTCTCATCACCTCGTCGCTCGGCTTCGGCAGCTATCGAATCGACGATCGGACTCCCGAGCACGCCTCGGCCATGGAGAAGGCACTTCTTGGCGGCGTCAATCTTATCGACACCTCCACCAACTACGCCGACGGCTCGAGTGAAAGCTGCATCGGACACGTACTCGCACGCCAGCAGCGCGAGGAGTTCATCGTCGTCTCCAAGGTCGGCTATGTGCAGGGGCAGGCGCTTGCGCTGGCGAGGACGCGCGAGCAGCGCGGCTCGGCCTTCCCGGAGATGGTGAAGTACACCGAGGGATGCTGGCACTGCATCCACCCAGAGTTTCTCGCCGACCAGCTCGGGCGGTCGCTCGGGCGACTCCGGGTCGAGAAGGTGGACGTCTATCTCCTTCACAATCCAGAGTACTTCTTCACGGACGCTGCCAAGCGGCGCCAGAGGGGTTCGCTCGAAGCGCTACGCGACGAGTTCTACGACCGGATCCGGCGCGCGTTCTCTCATCTCGAGGACGAAGTTCGAAGGGGCCGGATCGGCTGCTTCGGTGTTTCCTCGAATACATTCGGCGTCCCGGCGAGCGACCCGGAAGCCACTTCACTAGAGCGGATGTGGGCGATCGCCGGGGAGGTGGCCCACGCGCATCACTTCGCCGTAGCGCAGCTCCCCGCGAACTTTTTCGAGAGCGGCGCGATGCTAACGCGCAACAATGTGACCGGCACCAAAACGGTTCTGGACTTCGCGCGAGAGCACGACCTTGCGATCCTGGTCAACCGGCCGCTCAACGCCTTCTACCGGGGACAGCTCGTCCGCCTCACGGACACGCCGGTGAGAAATCGCGAGGTCCATGCCTGCGTCGATCCGTTCCTGCCGCCTGCGACCCTCGGCGAGTCGCTCTCGCGCAAGGCGCTGGCCGTTCTCACCAACACGAAAGGCGTCACCTGCGTGCTGAACGGCATGCGGCGACGGAACTACGTAGACGACTCGCTCGGCGCGCTGCGCAGCCCGCCATTTGATGTTGACCTTCACCTGTACGAGACGTTTAACCAGATGTAACGAGGAGGCAACAATGGTCACGCACGGAAATACTGCTCCTGATTTCACGTTGGAAACGGACAGAGGTGCGAAGGTCACGCTATCCGAGCTTCGCGGCAAGCAGGTCGTGCTCTTCTTTTACCCGAAAGACGACACGTCAGGATGCACGATCGAGTGCAAGGAGTTCCGTGACGCCGCGCCGAAGTTCGAAGGGAAAGCCATGGTCTTCGGTGTGAGCGCCGACGACCGCGCCAGTCATGAGACGTTCCGTGACAAGTTCTCCTTGAACTTTCCACTGCTCTGCGATGCCGGACACAAAGTCTGCGACGCGTACGGCGTCTGGGGACCATCCAAGTGGGGCGACGGGATCCAGAGGACAACGGTGATCGTGGGGGCGGACGGTCGGATCAAGAAGGTGTTCGAGAAAGTGACTCCGCAAGGGCACGCTGAGGAGGTTCTCGCTGCCCTATAGCGCGGACAAACCCATGGACTCCTATTGCGACCAGATGATGTACGCGGCGGCACGTCGTGCTCGCGGAGCTCCATGGCGTTAACTCATCTGCCGCTCTACGTCGGAACGGCAGAACCGCCATCGATTCCCGGCGACCGGTCGCAAGCGAGCTCCGCGGGCAGCAGCGACCCTTCTCCCGAGGAAGTCGTGCTGGCCTATCACGAGCGAACGAAGCATCACTACCACCGCTTCGCTGCTTCGGCCGGCACCATGGATTGGGCTACGCAGCCGGATCCGTTCCGACGCTACGCCGGGGCCGCGCTGTTCCGCCTTCCTCTCCCCGAGGCCGGGCGAGCGCTTCCGTACTGGCAGCTTTATGTCGTTGACGGGGTGGAACCGGCCCCGCTTTCGATCGAGTCCATCTCGCTCTTTTTTCGCTATGCCCTCTCGCTGACCGCGTGGAAACGGTTCCGCGAAACGACGTGGGCTCTTCGCGCTAACCCCTCGAGCGGGAACCTGCACCCGACCGAGGGATATGCGTTGCTGCCGGCCATTGGCGCCATCCACGAC
>Ga0163147_10003889_pt1 | contig 19486 bp, 15 predicted proteins | sample OliLakLV19MP6G1_FD_148597 | JGI IMG/M metagenome (GOLD analysis project Ga0163147, IMG submission 148597) | Freshwater microbial mat bacterial communities from Lake Vanda, McMurdo Dry Valleys, Antarctica- Oligotrophic Lake LV.19.MP6.G1 | ecosystem: Environmental > Aquatic > Freshwater > Lake >...
GTGGGAAGCTTTGCAGTGGTTAAAAAAAGTAGGATTTCGGGTTAATCCCAATAGTGAGTTTTGTCCGACCCTGCCAGATGTCCAGAATTTTTATACCAAGTGGGATACAGAAAGAAAAAAATTGCCATATATGACTGATGGCGTGGTGATCAAAGTGGATGATTTCGCCGTGCAGGCTCAGGTTGGATTTACCAACAAATTTCCGCGTTGGGCGATTGCTTGGAAATATGCTGCCGAAGAAGTCCCGACAATTGTGCGGGGGATGACGGTGCAGGTGGGACGTACAGGTGCACTCACTCCTGTAGCTGAGCTAGAGCCTGTATTGCTGGCAGGTACAACCGTGTCACGGGCGACTTTACATAACGTCGATCGAATTGTGGAATTAGATCTGCATCTAGGGGATACCGTGATCGTGCGAAAAGCGGGTGAAATTATCCCCGAAGTCCTGCGCGTTTTGGTTGAACTGAGGCCTGAAGGTGCGCCGAAGTTATCGATGCCGTCAGATTGCCCCGAATGCGGTCAACCCGTAGTTAAGCCCGAAACCGAAGCCGTGACTCGTTGCGTTAACCAAACTTGTCCTGCAATCGTCAGAGGTGCGATCGTCCACTGGGTTAGCCGCGATGCGATCGATATTAATGGGATTGGCGATAAGTTGGTGCAGCAATTGGTCGATCGAAACCTAGTCAATTCAGTTGCCGATCTGTACGATTTGACCCTAGAGCAATTACTCAGCCTAGAACGCATGGGTAAAAAGTCTGCCGAAAAAATCCTCGAAGCCATCCAAGTATCTAAAGCTAAATCTTGGGCGCGGGTACTTTACGGTCTGGGCATCCGTCATGTTGGCAGCACCAATGCCCAACTGCTCACAGATAAATTCTCAACCGTAGAACAATTAGCCAGTGCCGAACAAAATTCGATCGCTTCGGTATTTGGTATCGGTACAGAAATCGCCCAAGCCGTATATCAGTGGTTCCAATCTGCTGATAATCAAGCTCTGATCGATCGACTAAAAGCCTCTGGACTACAATTTGAAGCTGCGGCGAGTTCGGCGGCTCCATTAATCAAAACAGGGCTGACTGATAAAACCTTTGTGATTACTGGGACTTTACCGACGTTGAAACGAGATCGTGCCAAGGAAATGATCCAGCAAGCGGGTGGTAAGGTAACTGACTCAATTAGCAAGAAAACTAATTACCTCGTCGTGGGAGAAGATGCTGGCTCTAAGCTCAAGAAAGCCCAAGATCTAGGTATAACTTGCTTATCAGAGGATGAACTATTAGAGCTATTGGCTGATTCGCCAGATTTACTCTCAACCTCAACAAGTTGAGCTAACTCAGATCGAAGATATGAGCATAATTGAGAATTGATATTCCTCTACTCTCCTACTCTAAAAATTTGCTCTGCCGTTAGCGTCAACTCTGGAAAAGCCCGCGAGATCACACGATCTCTAGCTCGAAACTGCTGCACCTCATACTCACCATCCACCAACTGATACACCGAAATTGTTGGCTGCTTGGGAAAACCGATATAGCGTCGCCCACCTAATCCCAAATAATCTACAATCCAATATTCAGGAATGCCCAACGCTTCGTAATCTCTCAATTTGGTGAGATAGTCGTCCTGCCAGTTTGTACTCACCACCTCAACTGCCAAACGCACCGATTCCCCCTGCGAGATCATCGATCGTTTTTTCCACATCGGTTCAGTTTCCAGTTCTATCTGATTGAGCACAATTACATCTGGAATATAACCAGATCGATCGAAATCCACTGGTTTTACAATTGCTTGACGTGGAATAAAACAAGGAATCTGTAACCGCCGAATCTCCATCCCCACTTCAAGGGCAATCAATCCACTGACCTGTTCGTGAGTTCCTGTTGGTTGCATTTCAACAACCACCCCGTCATAGAGTTCATAGCAACCATAACCATCTGGATACCAATCCAGAAAGTCATTAAGGGTCATGCCTTTAGGTACAGTTTGGAACATAAAACGATGTATCCTGTTTACCTGCAACGCCTACCATCTTATCAAGTTAGTGGGGATATACTCAAAGATATCTTGATTTGTCTGGCAAAATCTCTGGTTTCTCTGTATGACAACACGATCTAAAAGCTACTAGACTTTATCCCTCACTAAATTACCGATAATGCCCAGAAAAGACATATTTCATCAACTTGTTAAAACCGCCCTCGAAAATGAAGGGTGGACAATTACCCATGATCCGTATCATATTGATTTAGGCTTTGTCGATCTCTACATTGATTTAGGAGCAGAACGATTAATTGGCGCAATCAAAGATGGGAATAAAATCGCGATCGAGATCAAAACCTTTATTGCCCCTTCAACTATCTCCGAATTTCATACAGCGATCGGACAATTCATCAACTATCGCATTGCCCTAGAGGAAGAAGAACCAGATCGATTATTATATTTAGCAATACCATCAGATATTCACAAACGCTTCTTCAAACATCCATTCATTCAAACCGTAATTCAGCGTAACCAAATTCCATTACTCGTCTACGATTCCGAAAAACAGGAGATAGCTAAATGGATAAGATAAACTCATATCGTCAACTCATCCAAGAATCCCTAACTGAAAGAGCAAAACTACGCGCTCTCACCGATCCAGTCCAAAGTGAGCTAGTCTTCGATCGCGAAGGCGATCACTATCAACTTGTCAATATCGGCTGGAAAAACAGCAACACCCGCATCTATGGCTGTGCGATTCATGTTGATATTATCGGTGAAAAGATTTGGATACAACATGACGGTATGGAAGATGCGATCGCCGATCAACTGGTATCAAAAGGCGTGCCAAGCAAAGATATCGTCATTGCCTATCATGCCCCCTATGTCCGCCAATATACAGAATTCGCTCTAGGTTAACAAGGAAAATCAGCCTAGAAGAGACGAGCAAATAATCACAAAAAAGCGATATGTCCCAATGAAAATTAATCGAATAGAGATCAAAAACTTTAAAAAATTTGCCGACTATGCCCTTGATTTGCACCCACAATTTACCCTGCTAGTGGGTGACAACGGTACGGGTAAAACTTCTATTCTCGATGCCTTAGCGATCGCCGCAGGAGTTTGGCTCGTCAACTCCCCCGACACTACCCTCAACAATAGCCGTCGTAATATTTTACGCTCTGAAATTCATTTGGAATCTATCTCTACCGACACCATCACCCAATTTATCGAACATACACCCACCCAAATTAAGTCGATCGGCATTATCAACAATCAACCTATCCAATGGCTCAGACAAATTAAAGAGAATAGTTCTCGACCTTCCAATACAGAATCAAAAAAAGCTATAGATATTATCTCTGAATTGTTTAAACAGGTCGAAGAAGGTGTAAAAATTTGGCTCCCCATCATGGCTTACTACGGAGCAGGGCGATCGGGGCTACCTTCCAATCAACGCGCTATGATCTACACCAGTCCATCCCGCCGTTGGGATGCCTTTTATGATTGTTTTGAAGAACGGATTAGCATCGCCCGCCTACATACTTGGTTTCAAAAAGAAGCGATCGCCTCAGTCAAGCGACAGGGACAAATGCGATCGGGTTACAAGGTTGTGAAGTTCGCCATCTTGCGCTGTATTCCTAATGCTAATGATCTCTGGTTTGATGGCGATCGCGGTGAAATCGTCATTGCGATCAATGGTCAGCCCCAACCCTTTAGCAACCTGAGTGCAGGACAAAAAATGATGGTAGCCCTCATTGCCGATCTCGCCATCAAGATAGTTACTCAAAACGCTGCTTTTTTAACCGAAGACCTAGATACAGAAAGTCAAGCATTACCGCAAATCTTGCAGCAAACAGCAGGGCTAGTCCTAATTGATGAAATCGATGTGCATCTACATCCCAAATGGCAACGTCAAGTCGTTAATGACCTCAAAACAACTTTCCCCGCCATCCAATTTGTCTGTACTACCCATTCGCCAATTATTATCGGGGAAGTAGAAGCAGAATGTATTCGCAGTCTTAAGCCTCATGACACTATCACTCCATTAAGTGCTTTAGGGTTAGATGCTAATCGAGTTTTAGAGGAGGTAATGGAAGTTTCAGAACGCAACCAACAAACTGCTGATGGTCTTCACAATCTCTTTAAGCTAATTGACGCTGAAGACTTCCAAGGTGCGTATCAACAAATTGAGATGAATCCATGGATTAAGAGACTAAAACTCAATCTCGATCCTGAAATTACTCGTGCTGAGACCTTGATTAAGTTTCTAGAAGGTGAAGAATGAAAAATATTCAGAAAAAACCTGAACCAAGATCGTTAACACAACATCGGTGCAATATTCACGCAGACTATGATAACTATCCTGAGAAAGACGAGCTAAGAGACAGTCTTGTGACCGAACAACGGGGGATTTGCTGCTATTGTATGCAACGAATTAAACCCAACTCAGAAGATATGAAGATCGAGCATTGGCACAGCCAAGATTTATATCCAGATAGACAAATAGACTATAGCAATCTTCTAGGAGCTTGTCTCGGCGGTGAAGGACAAGTAGCAAAAATGCACCATTGTGATACGAAAAAAGGTAATCGCGATCTCACATATAACCCTGCGAATCCTCTACATGATGTTGAAGGCAGCCTTCATTTTTTGGGCGATGGCACTATTGAATCGATAGATGCACAGTTCGATCGAGAAATTAATACCGTTTTAAATCTAAATCAAAGTCTTTTAGTTAAGAACCGCAAAGCAGTTCTAGAATCTCTTCGCCAAGGATTGATACAGAAAAAACCCTCAAATGCAGATATTCTCAGAGAACTTAAAAAGTGGAATGGTGATAACGGCGAGGATCTTGAACCATTTTGCCAAGTTATTGTTTATTACCTTCGCAAAAAAGTTAATCGAATGCCACCAAAAACAATCAAGTAAACATTATGAATAGCACTTCTGAACAAGCCTTTGAAAATACGATCGCACTGCTAAAAGAACGCCACTCTGCGCTAATCACCGCCGCCATTACAGGACAAATCAGCATAGAAGAGATAATTTAAACAGCCAATAAATCAACAGGCTCATATCGCAAAAGCATGAGATTTTCCGCCTTGACCGTCAACATCGCATATGCCTGACCATATAAATCTGAAAACTCAACCTCATACGCCTCTCCATTACCTAAGACATCAATCACAGTCCCAACCTGACCTTGACAAAGTAAAATAGGCATTTTTGTAAGAAAACGAGTCGATTTAATATCTTCCTTAATAGCAACCATTTCATGCAAATTGATTTCTTTCATAATTAGCCTAAGAGCGAATGGGATAAACACTGGTAAGTCTTGGATAGGTTTTATCTCCGTGAGGTAATTTCATAAATTAGTTGGCTGAACTCAATTTATTATGCCATTAGTCCTAATCTCTGCTATAGAATGCATCAAGTTAGATGATATACGCTACCTCCACTGGCAATACGGAATAGCCTAAAGAATAAATCCATGAAAAACAAAGCCACATCTGAAAATGCCTTTGAAAATGCGATCGCAGATGTTTTATTAGCATCAGGATTTCAGCGTCATTATTCAAAAGACTTCGATCGCGAAAATGCCATATTTCCTAAAGAATCGATCGCCTTTATCAAAGCAACTCAAAAACAAATCTGGGACAAATTAGAGGTTTTGCACGGTGACAAAACAGGCGAAAGAATTATAGCGGCTCTATGCAAATGGATGGATGAAAATGGAGCGCTCAACACCCTTAGACATGGATTTAAATGCTATGGCAAAACCCTCCGCATTGCCTTCTTTAAACCCGCTCACGGACTCAACCCCGAACTAGAGTCACGCTATGCTGCGAATATCTTAGGCATCACCCGACAGTTATGCTTCAGCCCTAAAACTAAACAATCCCTTGATGTCGCCCTCAGCATTAACGGTATTCCTGTCATTACCCTAGAACTTAAAAATCCTCTGACTAATCAAACTGTCGCCAATGCGATCGAGCAATATAACCCACATTCCGCTCGTAATGGAAGAGGAAAATAATTAAAATTCAAAACAACCGTTTCGCAATGGTTTCAAGGATCTACCTAAAAATATATGATTCTCAATAAATTAGCATTATTGAGAATAGAGTGAATTTTGATCGCTGAGATCCCTATTGTCTCGTTGTAATTATTTCTGACCTCTTTTACGAGCGGAATGTCGGCTCAAACATTTATCCCTAAAATTGCCAAAACGAAAGTCTAGCCTAGGCTACCAGTTTGATGATGAAATACAGCTAGCCTACTATCGCCTCGAAAAAATTAGTGAAGGCTCAATTAGCTTGCATGAGGGTTACGCCAAATCCCTCGATGGACCGAAAGATGTTGGTACAGGTCGAGTCCGTGAAGAAAATGTGCCGCTTTCTCGACTGATTGACCTGATTAATGAAAGGTTTGGAGAAGATCTCAACGAAGCCGATCAGCTATTTTTCGACCAGATTGCCGAAGTTGCTGCTCAAGTTGAAGCGATCGCCCAAGCAGCCCAAGCCAATCCTCTCGACAAATTTCAACTCGTTTTTGGACAAGTACTAGAGTCCCTATTTATCGAGCGCATGGAAATCAATGAAGATCTGTTTGCCCGTTATATGAACGATCCTGAGTTCAAAGAATTAGTATCGCAATGGTTGGGACAGCAAGTGTATGCTCGAATTCCTAAAAATATCTCCTATCGCCCACAGAAAAAAACTCCTAAGTGAAAACTCGATCGATTTGGTATGCCAGCCTTTAAGCGCGTACCTCTAGCTGTCTATGTCACCGCCTAGCAGTTGAATTCGATCATGTTTTTAATGGCAAAATTGCTGGTTTTTTCTGGTCGATTCGATCGAATCTCAATGCCAAAATAGCGGCAAGTAAGATGAAATAGCCCATCTTGCTGTAGTTCGGATTTAGAGTCCAGATTGCTATGTCATGGACTCTTTTTACTCTAAACTTTACTTTGAGAGTGGATATTACTTCACCCCAAATAGCCAGTGTAAGTTAAACCCAATTCCAGTGCTACCGTTGGTGTCCGAGACTACGCCCCTAGCAGTGTAGTTGCCGACAGAGTTGCTACCGTAAAGATCGGCTCCCAAATTCAAATCAGGATTAAAATAGCGAATCCCTGCACTCCAAAGGCTCCGTTCTCCCGTTAATACAGGCGTGACTTCTCCAATCAATTGCAGACCGCCGAACAGTTCATAATTTATGCCCAGTCCAATCCCAGCAATCGTGCGATTAAGGATCGGTAAGCTTGTAGCTGAACCGAGGAATCCAATCTTGGGGTTGACGAATAGTGCAACTTCAGGCGTTGGACGATAGGTGGCAGGTACTTCGATCGTGAAGAAGCCCCCTGCGCCACGATCCCCAGAAGTGTCTAGCGCAAAAGCACCTCTCACACTCACACTGGCAAAATCTCCTTGCACCTGATCGAGAAACCTCAACTTCGCCGCCCCACCAAATCGAAACGTATTAGAGCGATTCGGAATATTACTGAGACGTTCGCCAAAAATTTCTAACTGCGTATCATTCGCCAAACCATAAGCAAGGTTAAAGCCCAGTTCCGATTTCAGCCCACCCGCTCGCACCAGAAACGTGTTTGGCGGCAATGTATCGGCAGTTGTGAGCGTAATCCCATCCAATAGCAATTGGGTATCGCGCTTGCTGAGTTGAACTCGTGTGCCATCACGGAAGCTGGAGGCATAGCTGCTACCTTTGCCAAAAGCATAGTTGAGCGTTGCCGCGATCGCCACTTGATCGCCATCGGGTAAAAACGCCAAAAACCGAGTGGCAGGTGTAGCTCCCAAAGCATTAGTAGCGTAGACATCCAATCCCACGGCTGGATTTACGAGATAACGTAAACCTGCACTAAAGACCAGCTTTTTAAACAAAGACCCATCTTTAGAGCTAACAGCATTCGTGCCGCCAACAGGAAGATTGACATCCGCAAACAGACTGAGCCGAGACATCGCTTGCCAACTTACACCTGCGCCCAGATTAAAAATCGTGCCGTAGAATGGCAAGTTACTGAGGCTAGTTGGGAAGAAGGCAATTCCAGGTGTGAGATGGAGTTGGAGTTCGCGGTTAGTAGTGCTATAGGTGAGTGGGAGTTGGATCGTACCAACGATCGACTTCGCGTCAATCGTTGGTTGTGTGCCGTAATAAAATGGATCTGGCCCATTTTTAAAGTCCAAAAATTCGATCGAACTTGCTGCACTTAAACTCAAGCTCTCATTCTGGAAAAACTGATATTTGATATTAGGCGCGATCGCAGCATACCTAAACTTATAGCGAAATCCATTAATCGTCCGACCCAGATCGTCATCGAAAAATGATGCGGCAATCCCTAGCTGCAAATTGTCACTAATGCCTGCATCAATTGAGCCATTAAAAACCTGCAAACCAGTTCCTTGTCCAATCTGATCTTTGAGAAAGAAAATCGCTCCGATCGAAGTATTAAACTCGCCTGAAGATAATAGATTGGCAGTCTCTAGATTAAATAGTCTCGTTGGCGGCTTTTGTAATGGAGTTAAAACCAAAGTTGATGCCTTCACATCCGCTTCCGATCGATCGGGCACGCCAGGTAATTCAGGGTTTTGAGATGTGTATCCTCGAAATTCTAGTCGATCGATCGTTTGTCGATCGTCTTGAGCTGGTGGCTGCAATTTCAATCCTGAACTAGAATCAGGGACAGGAAAATTTAAACCGCCAGAGCTGGAAGAATCAGAAGAAAGCTGATTAGAATTATTAACTTGAGATGGTTGGAAATTTTGCTGATTTGCCTGAATACTTTCAGGCGTAGTTATTACTTGAGTCTCCTGAGTTTGGGCCTCAGCCGCATTAGTCACAGCAGAAAGAAGGACAAGACCAGCAGCACTCAAACAGAAAGAAGCATACGAGAAATTTAGCCCACGGCTATCCCATAATCTATTCATCGCTATTCAACCTCACATTAAACCAACACTTAAACCAATACCTTTATTTTACGATGATTTTGCTAAAACAAAATCTTGAAATTTATATGAATAGACGGTGCTGTCAGGCATATTTTTTTAGTAACTAAGGTTTAGCTTTAGCCAGACAGCTTATTCAAAGTTTTGGGGTTGATTATGTCTTATTAATCTAATTTCCATGTGATCTTAAATAGTCGTTAACTCAAGATATGACTAAAGCCATTTACTTTTAACAAGGGGGTAATTTGTTGGTGCGCTTGCCGAATGTCAATGCTATCTCCTTAATCCCGACAATACGCACAAAGTTTTAACTATCTATACACTAGAACTAAGATTATGGCTTTAGCAACTGGAAACATCGCATTTGTTGGCTTCAATGCTGATGGAAATGACAATATTGCTTTTGTTGCCCTTGTTGACATTGGCAGCGGCGAACAAATTATTTTTGAAGATAATGAGTGGAACGGCACTACTTTTGTTGATACTAATGAGGGAGCATTTAGCTGGACGGCAACTTCTATAGTTCCTGCTGGCACAATTGTCCGTATCGATAATATTGGTTCGGGAGCGATCGCTGCCAGCACTGGAACTGCTGCAACTCCTGTTACTGGGCGTGGCACAAATCGCGGGATCGGTGCCTCAGGAGAGACAATTTACGCTTACCAGGGATCGGCTGCTGCTCCTACTTTCATCACGGCAGTTACTAATGGTGGATTCGTTGTTGCTAATGGTGTTCTATCTAATACGGGACTTACTGCTGGTACTAATGCAATTGATTTGAGCGTAGTCGACCCTGATGCAGATATAGCAGCTTACAACGGTACTCGTTCTGGACAAGCAAGCTTTAGTAGCTATCTCACTCTGATTAATAACCCAGCTAACTGGCTCACCCAAGATGGCACAGGTGACCAGAGTATTGATGGTACTCCACCTGATGTCCCTTTTAGTTCCACGGTATTTCAAATCTCTGGTGGTAATCCTACAGTTAATCTTTCTGTAAGCTCTAATTCTGGTTCAGAGGCATCAGCTAGCATCATTACAGTTATAGCTACAGCTTCAAGTGCGGTTACAGGTAATCAAACCGTAAGTCTTGGGGTGTCTGGCACAGGCATTACAGCCGGAGATTATACGCTCAGCGATACCACGATTACCATTCCGAATGGAACGACCACAGGTTCAGTCACATTTACCATTGTCAATGACGGCATTGCCGAAGGTGCTGAAACCGCGATCTTGGCAATCAGTTCGCCTACTTCTGGGATTACTTTAGGTGGCACAGTAACCCAAAACATTGCAATAACTGATAGCAGCGGTGGTGGGTTGGCTCCAACAATTTCCGAAAATACTGCTTCTCCGCTTGTGAATTTAGCTGCGACAATTGCTGGATCTGTGAGTGGTGCGATCGGCGATCCTACCGACCCTGCAAAATTTTTGGGGATTGATTTTGGCTTAGCAGATACAGATACTCCTGTTGGCAATCTGATCGTTACGGCTACGAGTAACAATGCTGCGGTTGTACCCAACGCTAATCTCTCTCTGAGTGGCACTGGCGCGGCTCGCAATCTCAAGATTAATCCTACTGGAGTAGGATTTGCTGACATTACAGTTTCCGTCAGCGATGGCTCGAATACCGCCAACTACACGATTAACTACGCTGCTTCTGCTGCTTCTGGAACTCCTAGCACCAGTCGTTTCCTCACTGGCACAAGTGATGCAAGTACTGCTGTTGATGTTGGTGGCGGCTATATATTAGTTGGTGACGACGAAGACCAAGTACTTCGCCTATTCGATCGAGATGATTCAGGATTGTCGATCGCTGGATTTGACTTCTCTACTAGTCTGGGCTTGAGTCCGAATAATGAAGTTGATATCGAAGCTTCTACACGCAGCGGCAACACAATTTATTGGTTAGGTTCTCACAGTAACTCCAGTGTTGGTAACGATCGACCAGAACGAGAACGCATTTTTTCAACTACAGTCACTGGAACAGGCGCAACGACTTCACTCACATATGCGGGGCGTTACGATTTCTTGGAAGACGATCTGATTGCTTGGGATAATGCCAACGGTCATGGACTGGGAGCAGGGTTTCTGGGGCTGTCTGCTAGTGCTGCTGCTGGGGTAGCTCCAGAAGCTCCTGCTGGGAATGGCTTTAGTATCGAAGGTTTGACCCTCGCTCCCAATGGCACTACTGCCTATGTATCGTTTCGAGCACCGATCGAACCCACAACTAACCGCACAAAAGCACTAATCGTCTCTGTCACAAACTTTACAAGCATTCTTAGTTCTGGTGGAAGTGCTTCAGGTTCCGCGACATTCGGTGCTCCAATCCAACTCGATTTAGGCGGACGAGGCATTCGCGAGATTCAGGGAGATGGAACAAATGGCTATGTGATTGTGGCTGGTCCAGCCGATGCCGCCACAGGAGTAGCCCCTAAAGATTTCCGTCTTTATACTTGGACTGGTAATGCAGTCGATATTCCAGTTTTGCGCGCCGCCAACTTAACCAGTTTGAACACTGGCGGCAGTTTTGAGAGCTTGATTCTGCCGAGTGGTGCTCTCACAGACAGCAGCCAGATCCAAGTAATCAGCGACAACGGCGATACAGTCTGGTACGCCAACGGAGTTGCCTCCAAGAATTTAAGCCCAGATAACTTCCAAAAGTTCCGCACGGATACAGTCACTATTGGCGCGGCTGCATCGAATACCGATCTGATTAGCGGCATTCAAGGAACAGGCACAACCAGCCCCGTAGTTGGCAGCACCAAGACGATTGAAGGCATTGTCGTTGGCGCTTTTCCCGGACTGGGTGGCTTCTACGTTCAGGAAGAAAATGCCGACCAAGATGCTAACCCGCTCACATCTGAAGGGATTTCAGTGTTCTCCTCGGCAACCGTAGCGGTCGGAGACAAGGTGCGCGTCACGGGTACCGTTGCAGAATTTGTTTCAACGGGTAGCAGTCTAACTCAGCTAGCCTCAACTACAGTATCTGTGCTAAGCAACAATAACCCTCTGCCGACCACAATAGACATCGATCTGCCAGTTACTGCGGCTTCCGATCTTGAGAGATACGAAGGTATGCTAGTAAGATTTCCAGAGCCTCTCACTGTTACTGAGCACTTCCAACTGGGTCGGTTTGGTCAGGTAGTGCTATCTGCGAATGGACGTTTGATTACCCCGACCAACGTTGTCGATCCTAACGATAACCCTGCTTCTGGCAATAACGTGACGGGCACTACCAATGTCGCAGCGGTAACAGCACTGCAAACCGCCAATAACCTGCGGAAAATTGTGCTGGATGATGCCAGTAGCGCGCAAAACCCTGCAACGGTTCCTTACCTCAATCCAGCGAACAACACATTACGGATTGGTAGTAACGTCAACAATCTTACTGGTGTCCTGGATGATCGCAATGGTGCCTATCGAGTCCAGCCAACTGTAGCTCCAAGTTTTAACTACGCAGCTAGACCTCTAACCCCACCAAATGTGGGAGCGAATGCCAACGTAAAGTTAGCCAGTTTTAATGTGCTAAATTACTTTACCAATCTGGACAATAACATCTCAATCACCAACGAAATTGGTCTATTCTATGAGCCTCGTGGTGCTGAAACTGCAACAGAGTTTACTCGCCAACGTGACAAGATTATTTCCGCAATTAATCAGCTTGGTGTGGATGTGGTGGGTCTGACTGAAATTGAGAACAATGGTAGTGGTGCTACATCAGCTATCAGTAACCTAGTTTCAGGACTGAATAATATAGCGGGTCCTGGAACCTATGCTTTTATTAACGATCCAGTTGGATTTAACAGTAATCCTGGTGGCACAGATGCGATCAAGGTAGCATTTATCTATAAGCCTAGTAAGGTTACACCTTTTGGTAATGCGATCGCTCCAAACGATTCTGCATTTACGGCAGGTCGCACTCCCGTTGCTCAGACCTTCACAGTGAACTCGAATGGTGCGAAGTTCACGCCAATTATCAATCACTTCAAGTCAAAGGGTTCAGTGGCAAATCCACCATTACCTGGAGATACTGAGCAAAACGACGGACAGGCACTATCTAACGCTACACGCAAAGCCCAGTCATCAGCGCTACTCAACTTCATCAATAACATCGTGATTCCAACATCAGGAGATCCTGACGTGGTAGTATTTGGCGATCTGAACGCCTATACCCAGGAAGATCCAATTGATGTACTACGAGCAGGTGGACTGATTAGACCAAATACTGCAACTGAGTCCTATGTGTTTGGCGGACAGACTGGTTCGTTGGATCACGCGCTGATTTCTGGAAGCTTGGCGAGTCAGCTTACTGGCGTGGAGCATTGGAACATTAACTCCGATGAACCAACTGTGATCGATTACAACACCAACTTTAAGACTGCTGCCCAAATCTCTGGACTGTATAGCCCTGACCCATTCCGTTCATCTGACCACGATCCCGTGCTGGTAGGTCTGAATCTGTTGGCTGTGGCTCTTCCCGCCACTCAAATTGTCGGTACGGCTGGTCGCGATACGCTGACTGGTACTGCCGCGAACGAAACCTTTACTGGACGCGATGGTGCCGATCAACTGACTGGCGGCGGCGGTAACGATACGTTTGTCTACGAAAAAATCAACGATGGTGGCGATCGAATTACTGATTTTACCGTAGGAGGCGATGTGATTGCTCTCGGTTCGTTGTTTACAAGCCTCAGTGTCGGACCATTTACCTACGCCACTGCTACAGGACAGGGTTTTCTCAACTTCCTGACAAGCGGCAGCAATACGATCGTCCAAATCGATCGAGATGGCAGTGCTAGTTCGGCTTTCGCTCCGCTTTCGTTTATCACGGCATTGGGTGTGAATTCTGCCACGCTAGCCAATGCCGCTAACTTCAGTTTCTAGTCTTATGCAAACAGGATGGCGATTCGATCGCTGTCCTGTAGTTAAGCAATATCGATCGAGAAAAATTGGATTTTAGTAGGAGAAAATTATGTTAAAGCTAGAAAAATTGGCAATCGGCACTGCCGCAGGTGTAGTTGGATTGATAAGCGGTATTGCAATCTCCTTTCCAGCCACAGCCGCTACGATTAATGGTTTCAATGGCAGCTTTGGTACTGCCACAACAACTGGCGATGCCAGCATTCAGGGGGCATTTGCGGGAGGTCCACTCGAAGGTAGCGGTCAGGCACTAATTACAACTGCGGATACAACTGAAGTTCCTGCATTCAATTTCTCTGGGACGAATCCTGCGGGCGCGCCTGGTGCGCTTGAAACCTTTGTAGGATTAGCCAGCAATGCTCTTGATACGGGAAATGGATCGGCATTTGAGGGTTCGGCAATTCGTCAAACTTTTACAGCAGCTACTGGCGATACGATTGCATTTAACTGGAAATTCTTGACAAATGAAGTCTCTGATAGCGACTATGCATTCGTCGTACTCAATGGTGCATTGATTACTTTGGCTAATGTTAGTAATGCCACAAGCTTCTCAACTCCTTTTTCGTCTGAAACTGCATTCAACTCGTTCAGTACTGGTACGTTATTAGTTGGTTCCAACACAATTAGTTTCGGAGTTGTCGATATTATAGACTCGACTGGGGCTTCGGGACTTCTAGTAGATAACTTTACGATTACTCCAGTTCCGTTTGAGTTCTCTCCTGCTACTGGACTGGTGGCTCTAGGCGTTATGTTTGGGGTTGATCGACTACGGCGCAAAATAGGCAACCGAAAAATTCAGAAATAGCACCACTCTCGATCTATTAGGTTGTGGTTAATTTTGTCCAAAAATCTTCGTAGATGCGGAGGGCTTGTGGGTCAACTTTCACCTGCCGTTGGGCTTTAGTGATATCTGCCTGACTAGGCGACCAAGCAGGTATTGCTTTTAGTTCATCCGAAACTTGAGGCAGTGCCGCTTTGTTTGTCGTACCGAAACTATTATCGTTAATTAGTTTTGCTGCGACTTCAGGCTTGAGCGTGTAGTTAATCCACTTATAAGCAGCTTCGAGGTTCGGTGCAGTTTTGGGGATGGCAACCGTATCTGTCCATATATCTGCACCACTACTAGGCAAAATGTACTTGATATTAGGATCTTGGCGTGCCACACTCAGCCCATCACCAGAGTAAGCATGACAGATCGCTAAATCACCCGCAATCAATCGATCGCGCCAAGCATCAGTTTCAAAACTGGCGATCGAAGGTTTTAACTCTTGAAGTTTTTTATACGCTTGCTCGATCTCAGACGGGTCGGTAGTGTTGATCGAATACCCCAGAACGCGCAGTCCCACACCCATAACCGATCGAATGTCATTGAGTAGGGTAATCCTCAGCTTTTCTCTGTATTTCCACAGATCACTCCAATCAGTCGGTTCTTCGCCCACCGCCGCTTTTACGGCTTTAACGTTATAAGCAATCCCTGTCGTGCCAAGGTTAACGGGAATACTATGAGCACTTTTGGGATCGTAAGTAGGATCGAGGAATTTCTCATCAATGTTAATTAGGTTAGGAATGGCGCTCTTGTCAAGTTGCCAAAGCATTCCGATTTCAGTCATCAGCGAGACTGTAATATCACTGGGATAGATGATGCTGTAGCTGGCTCCTTTTCCTAGAGCTTGCATCCTCGCAACCATGACTTCGAGCGAGTCATAGGTGTCACTCATTACCTTAATTCCAGTTTCCTTCGTAAAGCCCCTGACCACCTCTTCATTGTTAACATAGGTCGTCCAGCCATAGATATAGAGAGTATCTTTATTTCCTTGAGGTAGGGGAGGTGTAACCGTATCAGTAGGGCTTGGAGCAGGTGTGCCATTTTCAAACAAGCCACATTGAGACAGACCGATGGAGGAAATTGCAGTGCCTGCAATCGCAGACGCGGCATAAACTGAATTTCGCAAAAATCTACGCCTAGAGCCCCGAAAACGTGACACTATGAATACTCCTCACAATCCCAATAGCTATAAGAATACATCAATTACCTTCGATCGAATGTGCTGAACTCTTGAATAATTATCGTGAGCAGAATGAAGTAAAAGTTCTAGAATGCAAATGATCCCGTAACGTTAGCTGGAGCTATGAAAGAAACTCCCTATTTGCCGCTTGGGTTATTACTGGTCGCCTATTTTATTTTGGGCTGGATTTTGTCATTCTATAGTGCTTCGTGGCTGGCATGGCTATTTGCGATCGCCGCCCCAATTGCGGGAGCATTAGCTTGGGTATTGGCTGAAGATGAAGCTGTACCTGCGGCGGGACTGATCTTATTAGCTTTCACCTCGGCATTGGCATTGCTACTAATTTTGGCGGGGACGTGGCAACTGGCGATTTTGGTAGCTATAGCATTGGGATGCATATTCGTTCTGCCTGTCGATAGTGTGGTCTATGCCATCCTCACTCATGCGATCTCGATCGTGATTTCGCTCTTCTTTCTTTCCAGTAGCATTTCTGGAGTTCTGGGCACGATCTTGATTCCGATCGCGATTTCTATTCCTGCTTCGATCGCTTGGTCATGGGCGCGGATCGAGATGCCCGAACCTCAAACACCTCGTCAACAGGCATTTCTCTCGCTTAGCAGTAGTGCATGGCTAGGTCTATCGATCGGGCTGGGGCTAGAAAATTTACTGCGATTAATCGGTTCAACTTGAATTATTTGGCAAGTAAAATACCCCTGTCGATCGAATAACCAATCGAGCAGGGGCAAGCAAACGAAATATAATGAATTAACAGCCTACATAGGTTGACGACGATACTGCATATAGGCAGCAAAAAATAAACCAGCTAAAGTAATAACGGTCAAACCCAAGACAATCCCGATTAAAATTGGTTCTATCACAAGTAATTATTGAAATGCTACGTAATCTAGTTTAGCGACTAACGATGCCAAAAACAAAATTTCGTTTAATGTCTACGATGCTGTTAGCTTTCCTAATTGCTAGCGGTCTGCCCTTGAATCCGATTGGGAATACAGCATGGCAGCAAGATGCTATGGCAAGGAGTAGTGCTGGGCGCACTGGTGGGGGTTCATTTAAGAAATCTGCACCAGCTCGATCGACTAGTCCTAGCAATTCCAACACGCCTACTCGCTCAAACAACTCACCAAGCAACTTCAACCAACCCAATCGCACCAACAATACAAACATCGTCCCGATCGTTATTCCTGGCTCCCAGCCGAACTATGGCAATAATAATTACTCTGGTGGCAATCGTAGCAGCAATGATGATGGCAGTTGGATTTTTGGGCTGATCGTAATTGTGCTCTTGCTCGGAGGGGCTGGGGCAGTAGTTTATTTCATCTGGCAGGCAATCAATAAATCTGGCTCTGGCGTTGCAGGTAATGAACTTGAAAATGAAACGGTCACAGTTAGTAAATTGCAAGTGGCCCTATTAGCAGAAGCGAGAGAAGTGCAGTCCAAGCTAAATCAAATTAGTTTGCAAGCAGATACTGATACACCCGAAGGGCTAAGCGTTTTGCTGCAAGAATCGGTCTTAGCGCTATTACGCACACCCGAAAACTGGACACACGTTCAATCTAGCTCCCAAGCCGTTCACCGCGATCGAGCCGAGGAAGTATTTAATCGGCTGTCGATCGAAGAACGTAGCAAATTCAGTGCCGAAACTCTGGTAAATGTGAATGGTCGATCGATCGGGCAACAATCTTACAAACCCGATCCTGACGAAGATCCTGCGGCTTACATTGTTGTGACATTGCTAATTGGTACGGAAAATGACAAGCCTCTATTTGGTGATATCAAGTCTAGAGAAGCTTTAGAAGCGGCCTTGCAAAAGTTGGCTGGGGTTAATTCTAGCAATTTGCTGACCTTTGAACTGATGTGGAGTCCACAAACTGAGGCAGACAGTCTCACCTATGACGAACTGTTGACCGAATATTCCAACATGATCCAAATTTAGCTAAACGAGACCAGCCCGCAGAGCCACAACTGCCGCTTGGACTCGATCGTCAACTGCCAACTTATTCATAATGCCGCGCACATGAGTCTTAATCGTATTGGGACTGAGGTAAAGTTTGGTGGCAATTTCTGGATTACTCATCCCTTCCACCATCAGCTTTAACACTTCGAGTTCGCGCTGCGACAGTTGACCCAAATTACCTGGAACCACAGGTGGTTTGAGATGCTCTATGACCTTGCGGGCAATTTGCGGATCTAAGTAGGTTGCGCCCTCTTGAGCCGCCGCGATCGCCGCGATCAGTCGATCGATACTTGTCCCTTTAATACAGTAAGCATCAGCCCCACTAGAAAGCGCGGCGATTATTTCGGTTTCGGTCGTGTGCGAAGTCAGCATCACCACTCGAATTTCAGGCGCAGCTTTTTTGATTTGTTGGGTAGCCGCGATCCCGTCCAAGCGAGGTAAACCGATATCCATCACCACAACATCGGGCTTCAGATCGAGTGCCATCGACACACCCAGATAGCCGTCTTCAGCTAAACCGACGATCGTAATTTGCTCATGCTCTTGCAGGGATTGCTCCAGCCCAAGTTGCATGAGTGGGTCGTCTTCCACAATCAGGATACGGACTGGAGGAAAGTCTAGAGCGATCATAATTTAACGGTAAGAAGTGAATTATTAGGAGATTTCCCTTAAAGAATCTACCTAGCCCCCTGCCCCCAATTCTGGGGGTTCTGAAATCAAAGTCCCCAGAATTGGGGATTTAGGGGCTTCGGAATGGGTAATTTTTTTGCCAGAAACCGCCTTAAACCCTAGTTGCCCGATTAGAACTACGTCCCATTTCACGCTCGGCTTCGCGGGGTTTCTTGCCACGCCACATAAATTTTACAGGCGTACCAATGAATCCTAAAGCTTGACGGAACTGCTTTTCGATGTAGCGACGGTAGTTATCATTAAACCGTTTTGGATCGTTGACAAACAGCACGATCGCAGGTGGGCTGCTAGAAACTTGAGTGCAGTAGTAAATCCGCCCCTGTTTACCCTGACGAGTTACAGGTGGGGAATGCCAAGATGTTGCCTCAGTCAGGGCTTCATTTAGTACCGAAGTAGAGACACGGCGGCGATGCTGCTCGGCTGAGATATTCACCTGATCGAGAATCTTGTCAACCCGTTGCCCCGACAACGCACTGACAAAGATAATTGGCGCATATTCCACAAACATCATCCGACTCTGGACATCTCGCGTGTAGTCATAGATTGTATATGAGTCCTTTTCGACGGCATCCCACTTGTTGACCACAATCACACAAGCCCGACCCTCTTCGTCAATCCGCCCTGCTAATTTTTGATCTTGTTCGGTCACGCCATCGATCGCATCAATCACCAACAGCACAACATCAGAACGACTGATCGCTTTAAAGGCTCGATTAATCCCAAAAAATTCTGGGCCATACTCAACATTTTTTTTGCGTCGAATCCCAGCCGTATCGATCAAACGGTATTGCTGACCGCCTCTTACTAAAACTGTATCGATCGCATCGCGGGTTGTGCCAGCGATCGGGCTGACGATCGAACGATCCTCACCCAGAAAGGAATTAAGTAAGCTGGACTTGCCAACATTAGGGCGACCGATGATCGCAACCTTAATTTCTTCGCTCTCCGTTACC
>Ga0163147_10003900_pt1 | contig 19445 bp, 18 predicted proteins | sample OliLakLV19MP6G1_FD_148597 | JGI IMG/M metagenome (GOLD analysis project Ga0163147, IMG submission 148597) | Freshwater microbial mat bacterial communities from Lake Vanda, McMurdo Dry Valleys, Antarctica- Oligotrophic Lake LV.19.MP6.G1 | ecosystem: Environmental > Aquatic > Freshwater > Lake >...
ATCGCGACCACCAGGAACACCACCAACAATAACCCGATGACCGTCCAAAGCCCCATGCCCCCGCCCATCCAACCGCCCATCCAACCGCCGCCATTGTTCATCATGTGAAATCCTTTCGTTAACTGCGAGCCGTCTATTGCCGTGAACTCCCATCCGCATTCCCAACGTCTCCTACCGCCTGATGCTCATGAGATCCTGGAAACTCATATTCAGGCCTTATCGCAGCAGCAGGATCATGCCGACCAGGGCCCCCAAGAGTGCCGCCCACAGTCCCAGGGCGATGCCGGTGGCCCTTACGGCCCGTTCCTTCTCCCACCAGGTCGCCGGGCGAATGCCCTGGGCCAGGAACGTCGTCACCCCGGCCAGGTTCACGCAGATCAGATTCATCAGAAACAGAGACAACGCGCCCATGGCCAGGGCCGGATGCCCGCCGCCGAACAGCAGCCCGAACGTCACCAGCGGCGGCAACAGCGCCACCGCCACCATCACGCCGATCAAGGTTGCCGACCCTCCGGTGGTGAACGCCAAAGCACCCGCGCAGCCCGACGCCAACGCCACCGCGAGGTCGCCCGGCGCCACCGCGTTGCGCGAGGCCACCTCGGGCGACTCCGGGTTCACCTCCACCAGCATGCCGATGATCACCGACAACACCATCGTCGTCGCAATCCCGGCCACGGCCGTCTTGAGCGCGCGCCACAGCAGTGACAAGTCACCCAGGGTCGTGCCCAGCGACAACGCCATGTTGGGCCCGAGCAGCGGCGCAATCACCATCGCTCCGATGATGATGGCCACGCTGTCGTAGTACAGGCCCACGGCCGCCACGACGGTGGACAACACCACCATCGTCAGATACACCGCGGTGCACTGCGCGGCATCCTTGATGTCCTCGTACAATTCCTCCCGGCCGATCCGCGCCGGCGGGTTTTCCTGCTCTGACGCTTGTCCCGTGGCGGCTGTAGGTTGCGGCTCGGCGCGCGGCAGGGTTGCCTCGACGGGCAGAACCAGCACCCGGTTGCCCTTCTCACCGGCGTAGCGTTCGTCCAGGAGATCGAGCACCCCTTCGCTGTGTTCCGCGTCCAGGAGAATCCGCACCAGCACTTCCCCTTCGGACAAGCGGAGTTGCCGGTGTTCGAGCACCTTGCGCTTCTTGAGAAGCTCGCGGACATCCGCCCCGTCTTTCTCGGGCAACACCATCTCGATCAAGCGCAGGGCCATCGCCGCGTCATCCCTTCCACTGCCAGTTGCGGATTTCCGGCATGTCTTCGCCGTATTTGTCGATGTACTGTTTGTGCTCAAGCAGCTTGCCCTTGAGTTGCTGTTTCAGGTGGAGTCCCTTGGCCCCGGTCTGCGGCAGCCGGTCGATGGTGTCCATCACCAGGTGGAAGCGGTCCAGATCGTTCAGCACCGTCATGTCGAAGGGAGTGGTGATGGTCCCCTCCTCCTTGTAACCGCGGACGTGGATGTTGTCGTGATTGGTCCGCCGGTAAGTCAGCCGATGAATCAGCCAGGGGTAGGCGTGGAAGGCGAAGATCACCGGCTTATCCCTCGTGAACAGCTCGTCGAAATCCCGGTCGGGGAGGCCGTGGGGATGCTCGCTTTCCGGCTGCAGCTTCATGAGATCCACCACGTTGACCACGCGGATCTTCAATTCGGGAAGGTGCTCGTGAAGGATGGACACCGCGGCCAGGGTCTCGAGAGTGGGCACGTCCCCGCAGCAGGCCATGACCACGTCGGGGGCAACGGCCTGGTCGTTGCTGGCCCACTGCCAGATGCCGATGCCCTCGGTGCAGTGCTTCACCGCGGCCTCCATGCTCAGCCATTGGGGGGCCGGATGCTTGCCCGCGACAACCACGTTGACATAGTGGCGGCTGCGCAGGCAGTGATCCATCACGGAGAGCAGGCAGTTGGCGTCGGGCGGCAGGTACACCCGCACCACATCCGCTTTCTTGTTGACCACGTGGTCGATGAACCCGGGATCCTGGTGGGTGAAGCCATTGTGATCCTGCCGCCAGACGTGCGAGGCCAGCAGGTAGTTGAGGGAGGCGATCCTGTGTCGCCACGGCAGTTCCGAGCTCACCTTCAGCCACTTGGCGTGCTGGTTGAACATGGAGTCGATGATGTGGATGAAGGCCTCGTAACAATTGAAGAGGCCATGCCGTCCGGTCAGGAGGTAGCCCTCGAGCCAGCCTTCGCACTGGTGCTCGCTGAGCATCGAATCCACCACCCGGCCGGTCGGGGCCAGGAACTCGTCCTGGGGGATGGTCTCGGCATCCCATTGGCGATCGGTGGCCTCGAAGAGCGCGCCGAGGCCGTTCGACATCGTCTCGTCCGGTCCAAACACCCGAAAGTTCCGCGCCTCGGAGTTGAGCTTCACCAAGTCGCGGAGAAAGGGCCCGAGGACCCGGGTGTCGCCGATGCCGCGCACTCCGGGGATCGGCACTTGGGCCGCGTAGTGCTTGAAGTCCGGCATGCGCAGATCGCGGAGGAGGGTGCCGCCGTTGGCGTGGGGATTGGCCCCCATGCGGCGCAGGCCCCTGGGGGAGAGCTCAGCCAGTTCGTTCTTGAGGCGGCCCTGCTCGTCGAAGAGTTCCGCGGGACGGTAGCTCAAGAGCCAGTCTTCCAGCAGCTTCAAGTGTTCGGGATGGGCGTTTGGCTGGAGGGGCACCTGGTGTGAGCGAAAGGCCCCTTCCACTTTGAACCCGTCCACAACTTTCGGCCCGGTCCAGCCCTTGGGCGACTTGAGAACGATCATGGGCCAGCGCGGACGCTCGAAAGCGCCGCCCTCGCGGGCCTTCGCCTGGATGGCCTTGATCGCCTCCACCGCGGCATCGAGCGTCTTTGCCATGGCCTCGTGCATGAGCGCCGGATCGTCGCCCTCAACGAAAAGCGGGCTCCAGCCATAGCCGCGGAAGAGCATCTCCAGCTCGTCCCTTCCAATGCGGGCCAGCAGCGTGGGACTGGCGATCTTGTAGCCGTTGAGATGGAGAATGGGAAGGACCGCCCCGTCGGTCTTCGGATCGAGGAACTTGTTCGAATGCCAGGCGGTGGCGAGCGGCCCGGTCTCCGCCTCGCCGTCGCCCACCACGCAGGCCACGACCAGATCGGGATTGTCGAACACCGCCCCGAACGAATGGCTGAGCGAATAGCCGAGTTCTCCCCCTTCGTGGATGGACCCCGGGCACTCCGGCGAGGCGTGGCTCGGAATGCCTCCGGGAAAGGAGAACTGGAGGAACAGCTTCTGGAGCCCGGCCTCATCCTCGGAGATGTTCGGATAGATCTCCGAGTAGGTGCCTTCAAGATAGGTGTTGGCCACCACCGCCGGCCCGCCGTGGCCGGGGCCGCAGACGTAGATCATGTCGAGGTCGTACTTCTTGATGACGCGGTTCAAGTGCACGTATATGAAATTCTGTCCAGGAGTCGTGCCCCAGTGTCCCAGGAGCATGTGCTTCACGTCCGCGATGGTCAGCGGCCGCTTCAGCAGTGGATTGTCGAAAAGATAGATCTGGCCGACCGAGAGGTAGTTGGCGGCGCGCCAGTAGGCATCCATCTTCTGGAGCAGTTCGGGTGCGAGCGTGTTGGTCTTCATGGTCTAGGCCTCCTGCATCGAGCCGAGGCCGAGGACGCGGCTGGCCGATCTCGCGATCATCAGTTCCTCGTCGGTGTGGATGATCCGCACCTTGACTCGACCCTGATCCGGTGAAATCAGCGTTTCGTTCTTCCCATTGCGATTGCGGTCCAGTTCGATTCCGAGGAATGCGAGGCCGTCGCAGATCCGCTCCCGGATGACCGGTGCGTTCTCGCCGATGCCCCCGGCGAACACGAGTGTGTGCAGACCGCCGAGAACAGCGGCAAACGATCCGATCCACTTCCTGGCCTGATAGCAGAAGAGTTCGATCGCTTCCGACGCACGGGCGTCACTGGCCTCGCGCGCGAGGAGGTCGCGCACGTCGGAACTCGTCCCGGAGACCCCAAGCAGGCCGGATTCCTTGTTCACCATCCGCTGAAAGTGCGAAGGAGTCATGCGCTCCGTGCGCGCCAGGTAGTAGGCCACACCCGGATCCAGGTCTCCCGTGCGGGTGCTCATGACCAGTCCGGCCGTGGGAGTGAAGCCCATGCTGGTATCGACGCTCCTGCCATCGCGTACGGCGGCAAGACTGGCGCCATTGCCGAGATGCGCCAGGATCACGCGGTTATTCACAGCCAGGGGATCGAGGCGGCCGAGCTCCTCCACCAGATAGGCGTAGGACAGGCCATGGAAGCCGTAGCGCTCCACGCCTTTCGCCTGATAGCGCCAGGGAATGGGCAGCAGCCGGGCGACCCGCGGCATGGTGCGGTGAAACGCCGTGTCGAAGCACGCCACCTGGGGCAGGGCGGGATGGCGCCGCAAGAACGCCTCGATGAGCCCGATCTCGAGGGTCAGATGATCCGGATCAAACGGGATGATGCGGCGCAGATCTGCGAGCAGCGCCTTCGTGATCCGCTCCGGCTCGGTGTGCCTCATCCCGTGCACGACGCGGTGTCCCACGGCCCTGACCGACGCGAACGCCGGCTGTACCTCCAGCCAGCCGAGCAGGAACTCTGTCGCCGTCAGGTGGTCGGCAGCGTCGTGTCCTGGGATGCCCTGCGGCTCCTTTGCCGAATCGTCGACGGTCAAAGTGGTTCCGCTCACGCCGATGCGATCGATCTTTCCACCGAGCCGCCTGCTCAGCGTTCCGCCGGCTTCGTATATCGCGAAGCGGATGCTGGACGAGCCACCATTGATCGCGAGGACGCCAGGGCCCGACTCACTCACCGGCACCCACCGCCCATAAGGTCCTTGGACCCGAGAACCCCCTTCGCTTTCGCGACGACATGCTCGACGGTAAACCCGTAGTGGGCCATCACCTCAGGCCCCGGCGCCGACGCACCGAAGCGGTCGACGCCGATAATCGCGCCGCCCGGGCGCACGTAGCGTTCCCAGCCGAACGGCGAGGCCGCTTCCACGCTGACCCGGGCGTGCACCGCGGGTGGCAGCACGGCCTGACGGTACTCGGCGGACTGGGCCTCGAACAGCTCCCACGACGGCATCGACACCACCCGGCTGCGAATGCCCTCGCCAACGAGCTGTTGATGGGCGTCGAGGGCGATCGCTACCTCCGAGCCGGTCGCGATGAGAATCAGCTCCGGCGGTCCCTCCGCTGCGTCGACGAGGACATAGGCACCGCGGGCCGTGCCGGCGGCGGGGGCGAGGGCGGTGCGGTCGAGGATCGGAACCTTCTGACGGGTGAGTACCAGTCCGACCGGCCCGACCCTGTGCTCCATCGCGATCCGCCACGCCTCCACCGTCTCGTTCGCGTCGGCCGGCCGCAGCACCAGCATGTTCGGCATGGCCCGCAGACTGGCGAGATGCTCGACGGGCTGATGCGTCGGGCCGTCTTCACCGATCGCGATGCTGTCGTGGGTCCACACGTAGATCACGTGGGCCCCGCTCAAAGCGGCAAGCCGGATGCTGGGGCGCATGTAGTCGGAGAAGGTGAAGAAAGTGGCACCAAACGGCACGACACCGCCGTGATGGGCCATTCCGGTGAGGATCGCGGTCATCGCGTGCTCGCGGACCCCGAAATGAATGTTGCGCCCCGCGTATCCCCAGACCCCGCCCGCCGCTCCCTGCGTCGGCGGCGTCTGCCCTTCCTCCGGCACCTCCGAGCTCTGGAAGTCCCCCTTCCCCTTGAGCATCGTGCGGGTGGACGGATCGAGATCGGCCGATCCGCCGATGAAGTTCGGCACAGACTCGGCGAGTACCGCGATCACCTTGGCGCCGGCATCCCGCGTGGCCATGGGGCCGTCTTCGACCGTGAACTGCGGAAGCTTCGCGTCCCATCCCGGAGCAAGTTCGCCCGCCATCGCTCGGTCGAGTTCGCCCGCGAGATCTCCCACCGCGGTCCGATACGCCTCCATCGCTTGCTGCCAGGCGCTCCGCAGAGTCCGCCCGCGCGCGCGCACGTTGTCGAACTCTCGCCGCACCTCCTCCGGCACGAGGAAGCGCGCGTCCTCGGGCCAGCCATAGGCTCGCTTGGTCAGCCGGACCTCGTCCCTGCCGAGTGGTTCGCCGTGGGCCTCGCACGTGTCGTGCTTGTTCGGGCTCCCGAACCCGATGTGCGTGCGCGCCACGATGAGAGAAGGCCGCTTCTCGTCGGCGCGGGCCTGGGTGAGCGCCGCGTCCACGGCCGCGACGTCCATTCCGTCCACCTCGAGGACCTGCCACCCGCAGGCGGCGAAGCGAGCCCCGACATCCTCCGAGAAGGTGAGGTTGGTGGTGGCGGAGAGGGTGATCCGGTTCGCGTCATAGAGAACGATCAACCGGCCAAGATGCAGGTCGCCCGCGAGCGAGGCCGCCTCGGCGGAAACACCCTCCATCAGATCGCCATCGCTTGCGATCACGTAGGTGTGATGGTCGACGATGGAATGCCCCGGGCGATTGAAGGTGGCCGCGAGCCAGCGCTCCGCGATCGCCATCCCGACCGCGTTCCCAAACCCCTGACCGAGAGGCCCCGTGGTCACCTCGACCCCTGTCGTGACGCCCCTCTCGGGGTGGCCGGGCGTTCGGCTGCCAAAGCGCCGGAAGTGCTCGAGGTCATCGACGGTGAGCCCGTACCCCGTCAGAAACAGGAGGCTGTAGAGCAGCATGCTCCCGTGGCCCGCCGAAAGGACGAAGCGGTCGCGGTTCAGCCAGCCAGGGTCCAAAGGGTCGTAGCGGAGGTGGCGCGTCCACAAAACGTAGGCCATGGGCGCTGCACCCATCGGCATCCCCGGATGCCCCGATGCCGCCTCCTCGACCGCATCGATGCTAAGCGTGCGGATGGTGTTGATGCAGAGGTCGTCGATGGCGCTCATGCTCGGGCCCCCGCGTACGCCGGCGAAGACAGACTCCTGGTCGCGCCGCGCCTGGTATTCACCTGGCTCTGCATGGTCTCGTCCACTTTCTGTTCGGCTTCTCAATACCGATAGATCGCGGCCAGCCCCGTGAGCGTCGGCATGCGCTCGGCCGGCACCACCAGCACCTGGCCACCTTTCCCCACGACCAAATCGCCCAGATCGTCGAGGAGATCATCGACTTGTGGGTCGCTCGCATCTGCCAATGTGACCAGGCCTGAAGTGACGTCGAGCTTGCCGGGGATCTGGCGGTCGGCGTCGATCAGCAGCGTCGCCGCCCGCCCGCCCATCGCGGCCAGAGCCACCTGCGCGAGGTCGTCATGGCCCAGCGCATTGGCCTGCGCCCTCTTGAACTCATCGGTCAGGGACTCGGTGGTGAGCAGGGTGTTTGTCATGGGTTCTCCTTGGACTTGCGTTGTCGACTCTTTCGCGGTCATGGTTTCTCCGACTCGGCGCGATCCGGTTGGACCTTCACCAGCGTCTTGCGGATGGATGCCAGTTCCCGCCGACGCTTCGCACTGGTCTTGGGATAAGCCATTTCGAGATCCTCCAGGGTATCGAGGACGATGCGGGAAATGATCAACCGGGCATTCTTCTTGTCATCGGCGGGAACGATGTACCAGGGCGCGTCGTGGGTGCTCGTGGCACTCAGGCAGGCCTCGTAGGCCTTCATATACTTCGTCCAGTATCCCCTTTCGCGGATGTCCGAGGCGCCGAACTTCCAGTTCTTGTCGGGCTCGTCGATGCGTTCGACGAACCGCTTTCCTTGTTCGTCCTTCGAGAGGTGCAGGAATATCTTGACGATGCGGGTGCCGTTCCCGTGAAGGTGCGCTTCATGGCTCACGATGGAGCGGTACCTTGCGTCCCATATCGTCTTCGGGTCGACCAAGGCGTCAGGAAGCCCCTGGCCATCGAGGATCTCCGGGTGCACACGCACAATCAGCACTTCCTCGTAGTACGAGCGATTGAAGATACCGATTCGTCCGCGCTCGGGAAGCCTTCGCGTGGTGCGCCACAAAAAGTCGTGCTCCAGATCCTCAGCACTCGGCTGCTTGAAGCTGAACACCTCGCAGCCCTGCGGATTGACGCCGGACAAGACGTGCCGGATGGCGCCGTCTTTGCCAGCGGCGTCCATCGCTTGAAAGATGAGCAACAACGCATAGCGGTTGGATGCGTAGTGGAGCCGCTGCAGGGAACTCAACTCATCGACGTTGTCTGCCAGCTTCCGTCGATAGCGTTTCTTCGACTTCCAGTAGGACTTGACGCTGGTCGGCCACTCTCCGAGATTGACCTCGTCTCCTTCGTGCACGCGGAAGTCCTTCGACTTGATCTTCATCTCGATCCCCTCGGAGACGCAGTTGGCGGAGGCAGCAGCGGTCGCCCGCGATCAGCGCCAGCCGCGCCTTGTGGCGCCGGGATGGCGCAGTTGACGAGGTCGCCGATCCGCTCGACCGTGAGATCGGCCGCGGGAAAGGCCGCGACGTTGTTCGGATCGAGGGCGTAGTGGCCCTGGCGGGGAAAGATCGTCGTGAGTCGGTCCTTCCATGCCCGTTTCATCGTCGCGAGGATGCGCAGCTTGTCGTCCACCATGACGTAGTGCCGGGCCGGGTAGCGCTCGGCAACGGGCTTAGCTCCGCTCGTCATACTCACCTCCACCTGCAAGCGCCTGGTCCACGGCCGCTTGGGCTTCCGCCACGATGTGACGCAGGTGCCCCTCACCACGGAAACTCTCCGCGTAGATCTTGTAGATGTCCTCTGTGCCCGAAGGTCGCGCGGCGAACCAGCCGCTCTCCGCAACGACTTTGACCCCGCCGATCGGCGCGTCGTTGCCGGGGGCGCGGCTGAGGATGCACTCCACGGTCTCGCCGGCGAGCTGTGTGCAGCGCACCTGCTGCGGCGAGAGTGCTGCCAGTCGCTTCTTCTGCGCGAGGGTGGCGGGCGCCTCGATCCGGGCGGCGAAAGGCTCACCGAGCTCCTGGGTCAGCCCGCGGTAGATCTCGCCAGGATCGCGTCCCGCGCGGGCGGTGATCTCCGCGGCGAGCAAGCCTGGGACGATGCCGTCCTTGTCCGTCGTCCAGACCGTGCCGTCACGGCGAAGAAACGAGGCGCCCGCGCTCTCTTCTCCGCCGAAACCGAGCGAGCCGTCGAGAAGACCGCTCACGAACCATTTGAAGCCGACCGGCACCTCGTAGAGATTCCGGCCGAGCTTGGCAGTGACGCGATCGATCATCCCGGTGCTCACGACCGTCTTACCCACGCCCGCCTGCGGGCTCCAGCCCGTCCGATGCGCGAACAGGTGGCGGATGGCGACCGCGAGATAGTGATTCGGGGGAACGAGTCCGGCGCTCCGGGTGACGATCCCGTGCCGGTCGTGGTCGGTATCGCACGCGAAGGCGAGATCAAAACGGTCTTTCAGCCCGATCAGCCGCTGCATCGCGTAGGAGGACGATGGATCCATCCGGATGCGCCCGTCCCAGTCCGCGGTCATGAAAGCGAACGTCGGATCGACGGTATCGCTGACCACGGTGAGGTTCAGGCCGTAGCGCTCGGCGATCGCGGGCCAGTAGTGGACCCCGGCCCCCCCGAGAGGATCGACGCCCAGGCGAAGGCCCGCGCTGCGGATCGCCTCCATGTCGACCACGCTGCCGAGATCGCTCACATAGGCATTCAGATAGTCATGCCGGTGGGTCGTGGCCGCGCGCAACGCCCGCTCGACCGGCATTCGCTTGACCCCTTCGAGGCGGCCCCTCAGAAGCTCGTTGGCCAAAGCCTCGATCCGGCCGGTGATCGTGGTATCCGCAGGCCCGCCGTGGGGCGGGTTGTACTTGAACCCGCCGTCCTCCGGCGGATTGTGCGAGGGTGTGACGACGATGCCGTCGGCCAGGCCGTCGGTGCGCCCGCGGTTGTAACTCAGGATGGCGTGGGACACCGCGGGAGTCGGCGTGTATTCGTCGTGCTCCGCCAGCATGACGTCGACATCGTTGGCCGCGAGCACCTCGAGCGCACTGGCACAGGCCGGCACCGACAGCGCGTGCGTGTCGATGCCGAGGAAGAGCGGTCCGCCGATACCCTTCTCCGCGCGATGGCGGCAGATCGCTTGCGTGATGGCAAGCACGTGCCATTCATTGAAGGTCTTAGCGAACGCCGAACCCCGGTGTCCCGAAGTGCCGAAGGCGACGCGCTGCTCCGGGACCTCTGGATCGGGCGCCTCGGTGTAGTAAGCACTCACGAGTCGGGGCACGTTGACGAGGGTCGCGGGTGGCGCCGGTTTGCCGGCCAGAGGACTGATGTTCATGGCGCCTCCTCTCGGGCGAAAATGGTCGCCCACTCGCGGTAACGCGCGGCGATCCGCAAAACCGCGTCCGACCGGGTCGCGCGCTTCAAGACGTAGTCGGCGACCGCATCCCAGAAGGTCGTACGCCCAACCGCAAACCCGATGAACCCCGGTACCGCCGCGGCCACGCTCAGCCAGCGCACCACCTTCGCCTCATTGGCGCCCCGGCCGAGTACGATGCAGCTGACGTCGGGTCGACCGTCGCTGCGCGCGAGCGCCACGATTCGCTCGCAGTCCTCCCGGCGATCCAGACCTTCGACCTTCCACACATCCGGCTCGACGCCCGCGTCCTGCAGCTCGCGGATGGTGCGCAGCATCAGCTCCGGTCGGACCTGCAGGTCATAGGCCGCCTGGTCGCCGCCGACGCGATCCATCTGCGCCGGCGTCGCAGGCACCAGCAGCTCGAACATGAACCGCCGGTCCGTCGCCCGGCAGACGTCGGACAGTCGTACCAGTCGCGCCGTCTGCCGCTGGTTGAGGGCAGCATCGTCGCTCTCGGGGTTGTAGCGCACCAGGGCCTTGGCGAAGGTCGGATCGAAAGCGGCGACGTGCTCCGCGAACGCCGGGCCGTACTCGAAATCGAACTCGTCCGATCCGCTCGTCTCCGTGGACAGCGCCGTCGTGTACCCCTTCTCCCTCGCCTCGCGGAGGATGGAGGCGCCGAACTCCTCGTCCACGAGGATCCCCGCGCGGGAGGCCGACAGATCGAGGCCCAGGGCCTGCTGGAATCCTTCGTAGATCACCCGCTTGCTGTCGACCACGGCGGCCTGCTGGTCCGCGGTCAAGGGCGGTGTGAAGTCGAACATGCCGGTGACGTAGGAGTGCCGATGGTCGAACGGCAGCAGATACAGCGGCCCGCGATAGCCGAGACTCTTCATCCGAGGACGACCTCCACGTGCCGCTCTTCGCTCATCTGGTCGGCCTCGTTCCGCCCGCAGTATCAGCGGCGGGAAGCGGGCAGTCTGTACGATGAAACACATAGCGAGGCCGCCCGCGCCCACGCTTTGTCGTCGAAGTAGAAACCCTTCACGTGACCGATGTCGCCGTCCGTCGCGCGGATGGCGTAACCCTCAATATCCTTGACATTGCGTAACATTGTTTCTCCTCAATTTCCAATGAGCCGTGAGTCGTTGTGCTCGAGTTTCCTCACGTTCAAAGTAGGCGCGTATGCCCCGCAGTGTCGGTGCGCTGGCATACCATCGCCAGGGTCTTCTTGACCCCGTGACTGGGCAGTCAGTTCCGTGCCACGGACTTGCGACACGGGGCCCAGGCTCGACGATGACGTGATGGACTTTGCGCCGGCATCGACGCCGATCGTGCCCAAGGAGTTCTGACGCGGCCACCAGGCGGCGGGCCGCGCATCACCCGTGCGGGCGGAGCGTACCCAAGCAACGATATCTTTCGTTCGACCCCTATATGCGCGGCCGGATGAGTGACGCTCCCTCCTATGCCGCCCCGGTTGAGATCGGCGCCGTCATGGTCGGCGGCACGGTTGCGCAAGTCGTGACTTCAGGCGTGGACGGCTTTGCGCCCGGCGACTGGGTCGTGGCCTTCGGCGGCTGGCAGGATTACTCGGTGTCGGACGGCACTGGCCTGATCAACCTGGGCAAGAGCCCTCGAAACCCCTCCTGGGCGCTTGGCCCGCTGGGCATGCCGGGTCTCACCGCGTGGGCTGGTCTGACCCAGATCGGTCAGCCGAAAAGCGGTGAAACGCTCGTGGTTGCCGGGGCCAGCGGTCCCGTGGGCGCGACCGTCGGTCAGATCGGCAAGATCCTCGGGCTTCACGTCGAAGGCATCGCCGGCGGGCCGGAGAAATGCGCCCATGTGGTGGGCACTCTGGGCTTCGACGCCTGCATCGACTACAAGGCCGACGGCTTCAAGCGGCGGCCAGGGCAATCCTGGCGACCTTCCGGTGGTGATTGCGGATGAAGCGTATATGCCCGAGGAAGCTGCCCAGATTTTCCCAACCCGGAAACTCGCGAGCGTGAATGACGATTCCGCGCGGGTCTCCATGGGGCCGCCATCCAGGTGTCCGCGGTGAGGCAAGGGTATGGAATTCGTGGGGGCGCAAAGCGGCGCTGACCTCGACGACGATGGCCCCGGACTCCCGGAAGAAGCCGGTGTGAAGTGGCGGCAACGGGGGGGGGGTGGCCAGCCACTGTATGGCTCGTCCGCGCTCCCGCCGCGGAAACCACTCTGCGGCCCTTTTTAAGCGGACCGCCCTTCAACCCCTAACGATGCCCGTCCAGCCGTTCCAACGTGCTCGCGAGAGATCTCTTCAACTTATCCGTCGCACCGGCGACAGCCTGCTCCAAGGTATCTGCCTGGCACGTCACCGCGGTGGGTTGCCGCCCCTCGAGTCGGGCTTCCATGAGGCACCGCTTGTCGTTCTGGCCGTTCTTCACGCCGTTCTCGTCACTCAGGTGAATCTCAATTCGGGTGATGTGTTCGCTGAAGCGGTCAAGAGAGCTCATCACCGCGGCTTCGATCCGAGCCACCAGCGCCTCTCGCCCTTCAATATGGTTATCGGTGTTGACCTGGATGTGCATAAGCTTCCTTTTGCTGTCACTTCCCTTGCGGGGCGGCCTTCGGCTTGGCGCACGCGCAGTTCTTGCCGCAGGTGCACGTCCCACCCTTGCCGCAGGCGTACCTAGCACTGCCACATGCTGAGCGATTCATTCTCCTCACCTCTTTTCCAAATAGTTCTTTGGTTACCCCGTCTCCGGTGCCTCGACTTTTCAAGTGTCCGCCTTCCGAAGCGCCGTGTCTGTGGGCCAGCGCACAGAGCCTGGCCGGGGCCCTTGATGCACAGCGGCGACCGCGCCTCGTCTCTCGCCTGGCTTCACTACGACGACCGGTGCGTGGGCCCCAGGTCCAGGGTGCGGCAGCGCACCGGCGTTCTCGCGGATACCTTCATCTTGCTACTCACGGAAATTGTCCTGGAGACCCATCATGTCCATGAACTGTCGAACCCTGGCCCTCGGGGCCGGGCTGGCGCTCACCTGGAGCAAGCACGCCAGTGGCCTGACCACGAATGTGGATACCAACCGCGGCCGCGTCACCCTGAGTGGCGCCGCGGACAGCCCGGCGGCCCGGGATCTCGCCGGGCACCTCGCCCTGAACACACTCGGGGTGTTGTCGGTGGACAATCGGCTCGAGGTCAAGCCGGGCGCCACCTCGGGCCTGGAGGATGCGGCTCGGGCGGCTGAACTTGGCGTCGCCGACAGTTGGATCACCGCGAAGGTGAAGTCCACCCTCTTGTTGTCGAGCAATGTCTCTGGAACCGCGATCAAGGTCAGCACGACCGGCGGGGTGGTGACCCTGAGCGGCAATGTGAAGAGCGGGGCCGAGCGATCCCTGGCCATCGAACTCGCCCGGAACGTCCGCGGCGTCCGAAGCGTGACCTCGACCGAACTGAAGCCGTAGCGTTCCCGGCCGGGCCGATCCTTTTGCTGGCCTAACCTTCTTTTGGCCCGCCGAAACGGCGGGCCAGCGTTTGCCTTTAGCCTTCCGGGCTCTGAGGCTTCCCGCAGAGAGCGGTCACGGCAGGATGATTGAGACGCACCCGACGCTCCAGTTGGGCGTCAGCTTCCGTTTACCACGACATCGCCGAGAGCCACGCGCAACTGAGTCATGGCGTCGTGTGCCAGGCTCAGCGCGGCGGGGTCGTTCTGGGTGAGTGCCACCGTCAAGGCGTCCCGCCCCGTCCCGATGCGAGCCAGGGCCGCGCGCACCTGGCTCTGATCGGGGCGTTCGGCCTCCGCCCGCACGGCGTCGAAGAAGGCCGAGGCCTGCTCCTGGGCGGCGCCGAAGTTTCTCGCCTCGACCGTGGCGAGCAGGTCGATCAATCGCGACTGAAGGCCATACAGCCGATTGCGCGCTTCGGCCTGTTCCAGGCTCACGCGCGTCAGGTCCAACACTTTCTCAGAGGCCACGCCCGCCTGTCTTTGGGGCCAGTACCCCGCAAAATAGACCAGGCCGATGACCACCGCGATGAGTGCACCGAGGCGCAGCTTTGTGTGCCGTTCAGGGGTGCTCATGATCAGGCCGCCTCGATGCGCCCTGATCCGACGGGCTCGGTCATGCCGAGGATGCTCCGCTTGAAGCCAGACTTCTGGAGATCCCTGATGGCCCCTTCCGCGCTGGTATGGGTGTCGTAGACCCCTACGGCCGTGTTCTGTTCTGACATTGGCTTTTCCTCGTGGTTCCTGCTCTGTGAAGGGCCTTCGCTGACCCAGGTTGGACGATCGTCGCGGCTACCGGATCCGCTACCGTAACTGGCAGCCAGAACTCAGCAAGAGTCGGGCCACGCCGAGATTCCTCCGGTAAACAGGCTCATTTTCCTGCCTCGTCCTTCAAGGGGAACACCTGGGTTGTGCCGCCCGCGAACTCACAAACCTGGCCGCGGACCCGCAAGGAGATCGGCGCCACCCCGCGACTCCGCCCGCGCACCGTGAGCGAGTCGCGCGTAAGCCCCAGATCGAGGGAGTGCCCACGGTAGCGGATACGCATGTCGAGGCGCTCCAGCTCCTGCGGCAACTCCGGATCGATCCGAAGCACGTCGCCCTTCACCTCGAGCCCGGTGGAGACGCGCTGAATCAGGTCGACGCTGCCGGCCATCGCTCCCAGGTGAATACCCTCCTGGGTGGTGCCCTGTTGAATGTCGGCGACATCGCTTTGCAGCGCCTCGGCGAAGAACTTCATCGAGCGCGGTCGGTCCGAGCGAGCGAGAACCCAGGCGGACACGACACGGGAGAGCGTGGAGCCATGGGACGAGCGCGGGGTGTAGTAGGCGACGTTGTTCGGAATGGTCTCGTACTCGAACGGATAGTCGAGGCGCCTGAACAGTTCGCCGAGTTCCTCGGCCGAGAACAGGTAAAACAACATCAAGACGTCGGCCTGCTTCGACACCTTGTAGGCGTTGGGCGAGTCGTTCTCGGCCTCGAGAATGAGGTCGAGCCGCTGGATGTTGCCGTATCGGTCTCGGTAACGCTGCCAATCGAGCTCGCGCAGGTTCTCGTAGCCCTCGAACTGGCTGATGAGCCCATCCCCAAAGAAAGGCACGAACATCTTGCCGCTGATCTCGGCCCATCGCGCGAGCTCTTCTGCCGACAGATCGAGTCGCGCGATCAACTCGGAGCGGCGCGTCTCGGAGATCGCTTCGAGCACTTCGAGGGCCCGACAAAGCACCCACACCGCCATGAGGTTCGTATAGGCGTTGTTGTTGAGCCCGGGTGAGGTGGCGCCGGGGTAGCCCTCGTGGAACTCGTCGGGACCCATCACTCCGTGAATCTCGTAGCGCCCCCGCGTCTCGTTGAGCCGGGCGACGCTTGACCAGAAGCGGGCGATGTCGAGGATCATCTCGGCGCCGTAGGCCTCGAGGAACTCGAGGTCGCGCGTCACCTGGAAGTACTGCCAGACGTTGTAGGCAATGGCACTGCCTACGTGGCGCTGGAGATAGGAGTTGTCCTGAACCCAACGCTCCGAGTGCGGATTCAGGTTGAGCGCCTGAGTCTCCTCTTGTCCGTCGCTTCCGCTTTGCCAGGGGAACATCGCTCCCCTGAAGCCACCGGCGCGGGCCGCGACGCGCGCCTCGCCAAGGCGACGGTAGCGGTACATGAGCAGCGCCCGGGTGATCTCGGGCATGCGATAGTTCAAGGACGGGAAGACGAAGAGCTCGTCCCAAAAGACGTGGCCCTGGTACGCCTCTCCCGTCCAGCCGCGCGCGGGTACCCCGGTGTCGTGCCCGATCGAATGGGGTGAGGCAGTTTGCAGCACGTGAAAGATGTTGAGCCGCAACAGCATCGGGAGGTTGAACTTGAACCCCGGCTCGCCTGGCTGCATATCGACGGTGAAATGGCCCCAGAGGTGCTCCCACGCCAGAACGTGCTCCGCCATCAGAGCATCGAAGCGCCCGGCTTGGGCAATGGCCTTCTGCGCGGCCAGGCCGCACTCCGAGATCGCACAGTCGCGCGACGTGAAGAGCGCGGCGACCTTCTCCACCACCAAAGTCTCACCTTGCTTGACGTCAACCTTCAGTTCCTGCCCGATGTATCCGGGCTCTTCGATGGTCGTCCGCCGGGCCACGAGAGGTTGTCCGTCGAGGAAGGCCTGGGTCCTCGCTACCTGGGCAACATCGATATGCGACTGGCCGGTCCGGGTCAGCAGGTAGACCGCGTCGTCGCCCACCACCTCCGCAGCCTGAGGGTCGAAGTGACGATTGTTGAATCTGCGATACAGGTGAGCGCCGGCGTTGACCACGCGTCCGTCGATCGCCGACCGGATGGCGACGCGTCCCGACCAATTCTCGGCGGTCAGCGCCAGAGCCAGCGCGCCCACGTGCATGTCGCTCATCGAGACGAGCCGGCGTTCCTCGAGCAAACTGCGTCGGCCCTTGAGGTCCTCGAAGCGAAGAGTCCGCAGCAGCACGCCCCGCCGCAGGTCGAGCTTCTGGCGGTACGAGAGGAGCTTGACCGCTCTCTCGTCGAACCATTCGTCGCCGGCGACCTGAAGACCGAGGGCCAGCCAGTTCGGGAGATTGACCAGATCTTCGTTCTCGACTACCCGGCCCGCGATATCGGAGCGGAGGCGGTTGTAGCCACCGGCGAGGTAGGTGCCGGGATAGTGGAAATCATCCGCCACCGACCAGGCGGCGGCGGCGCGCGTTGCGAAGTAGCCGTTCCCCAGTGTGCAAAGAGCTTCGCGGATCCCTTCACGACTCGGATCGAACCCATCGAAGGCCAGCGACCACGCTGAAGGGGGCACGGCTGCAACCGCGACCTGCGCGAGGTTGGTGACCACGACATCGGCGCCGGCCTCACGCAACGCCAGCGATTGTCCTCTTCGATCAACGCCGATCACGCAGCCGAAAGCGCCCGCGCGACCCGCGGCGACGCCGACGATTGCGTCCTCGACCACGACGGCACGCGACGGTTCGACGCCGAGACGCCGTGCCGCCTCCACGAAGGCGTCCGGCGCCGGTTTTCCCTTGAACCCAAGCCGGGTGACATCCAGGCCGTCGACACGCGTGTCGAAGAGCGGTGCGATGCCCGCTCGCTCGAGCACCGCTGCGCAGTTGTTGCTGGAGGACACGACCGCGGTCCTGATCTTTTGCGCCCGCAAGGCACGCACGAGCGCAATCGCCGCTTCATAGGGCAGAACGCCTCGCTCCTTCAACTGGTCCAGGAAGAAGTGGTCCTTGCGACTACCCAGGGCGCGCCGTGCTTCCGGTCCGAGTTCGATGTGTCGCGACTCGAGGAAGGCCGTCACGCCGTCTTGTCGCGGCTTGCCGTCGACGTGCTGGCGGTAGTCCTCGCCGATGTCAAACGGGACGAAGGGTTCGCCAGTCTCCGCGGACCACCGCTCGAGAAACTCGTCGAAGAGCCTTTTCCAGGCCGCCGCGTGCACGGTGGCCGTTTTCGTCAAGACGCCGTCCAGATCGAACAGAACAGCGTCGTAGTCGCGTGGGGAAATGGTGATCGCGGTGGAGATGCAGGTCATGGCCAAACTCCCGGCTCGCGGCCTTCCTGTCCTAACGCATAGGCGTGCGGACCTTCCCGGTTGGTCTCGCGCAGGAAATACTCGAAGGCATGACGCTGCAACGCGTCCAGCCTCGCCTCACTGAAGCCCGCTGGGTACGCATGTTCCGGCCGCTCGGCATCGACCCTGATGTGGCTGTCTTCGCGAGGTGAGTCATTCATCAGGCTCCTGCCAGCCCTCGAAGCCGGTTTCTCGGAGCTCGGCGTGCCGGGTGGCGACCCGCCCCAGCGCTGGCCACCCGCGCCGACGATGATTACGTCGTGGGTGTTATCCACGAAGGCCCCCGCACGGGAGCGGACCAACTATCACGGGCCGTGCCCGGGAGCCGAAAGTCTCCAAGAATGTGTCCTATACCGGATGCCCGACCGAATGTAGCGGCACATTGGCCTGGTCGGGCTCTACGACATAACGTCACTGCAGCAGGTCATTCGTGGTACTCCTTTACCTGTCTCTCGAGATCGGCCGCGACGCACTGAGAAGGCTTCCAGCGGGCCGCTCCTCAGCGTCGGCGCGGAGGGCAGCGAGCCGGTGCGCCTCGCGGTCCATCATGCAAGCAGGAATCAGGCCACAAACCCCACTCCCCTGGGTCGCTTCTGTCGCCGTCCGTCCTTGATGCCGGCCGCGGATGTCCTTTTCCGGAGCTTGTCGGCCAGGGGGACCCAACGGCTCCCGATCTTCGCCGCGGAGGGCAGCGAGCCGGTTCGCCTCGCTTCTCAGCATCCGAGCGAGAATCAGACCGGAAACCCCCTACTCTCCTCTGGCACACGCCTTGCTGTCCTGGATGGTGGACGTCTCCCCGCTCCGGGGAGAGATCGGGAACGGGGAGGTTGACATGGCAAAGTGGGCGATCGGCTGCGGGGGTCTCTTCATCCTCGTCGCGCTGGTGCTGGGTGTGGCGAGCGTGGGCGGGTACAACAGCCTGGTCGCGCTGGACCAGGCGGTCCAGGCTCAATGGGGTCAGGTCGAGAACGTCTATCAGAGGCGGGCAGATCTGGTCCCCAACCTCGTCGAGACCGTGAAGGGCGCTGCTGCGTTCGAGAAGGACACCTTCACGGCCGTGACGGAGGCGCGCTCGCGGGTCGGCCAGGTTGCCACCGGGGGCCAGGCCGTCCCCACCGATCCTGCCGCCTTCGCGAAGTTCCAGCAGGCCCAGGACGGTCTGTCGTCGGCCCTCTCGCGGCTCATGGTGGTGGTCGAGAAGTACCCGGATCTGAAAGCGACCGGGAACTTCCTGGAGTTGCAGGCGCAGCTCGAAGGAACCGAGAACCGCATCGCGGTGGAGCGTATGCGCTTCAACGAAACCGCGCGCGCCTTCAACACCCGGCGGCAGAGCTTTCCGACGATGCTGATCGCCGGCTTCTTCGGCGACCGGTTCAAGGAGAAGGCCTACTTCAAGTCCCAGGCCGGGGCCGATGTCGCCCCGACCGTGAAATTCTGAGCGGGTGAGACGGACCACAGCCCACGTCCTCGCCACGCTGCTCCTGGTCGGAGGGCTGGCGGCGCGGGTCGCGGGCGGCGATGGGTCGGCCCCGCCCGCGCGCTGGGTCACCGATGCCTCGGGATTCATCTCGGAAGGCGCCCGACAAGAGCTCGACGGACAGCTCGAGGCCTATCAGCGGCAGACCGGCCACCAGCTCCTGGTGTGGATCGACCGGACCAC
>Ga0163147_10003901_pt1 | contig 19444 bp, 21 predicted proteins | sample OliLakLV19MP6G1_FD_148597 | JGI IMG/M metagenome (GOLD analysis project Ga0163147, IMG submission 148597) | Freshwater microbial mat bacterial communities from Lake Vanda, McMurdo Dry Valleys, Antarctica- Oligotrophic Lake LV.19.MP6.G1 | ecosystem: Environmental > Aquatic > Freshwater > Lake >...
TTCCAGTGCAGTGCGACGTGTTCCGCCCGTGCCAAAATCAAGCCTAATGCCAGCCCCGCCAATGCACAATCGACCACAATTGCCCAGCGCCAACCGACCCGTTGCACTTGCCATCCGGTCAGCACAACCGATAACAAGAATGAAACTCCCATTAAGGCCAAATAAGATGGCAAGTACCACCCCAACACTGATGCACCAACCCCATCAACCCCAAATAACATGACAATTTCCCCCGCGTTTTAGCACATTTGAACGACAAAAAAGGTTATGAGTGGTTTGTAACAAACGATGCGTAATGCCTTCAACCGGCCTATAATTGACTTACAGTTAATTTCACCTTTAATCTAGGCATGGGACTTCTGATGCAAAATCCGACCCTCATTGTACTGGCTGGTGGCGCATCTTCACGGTTATGGCCGCTGCGTGAAAAGTCATTGTTGCGCTTTGGAGCGCACCCTCTGTTAGTCGAACAGCTACGCCGCTATCAGGCGTTAGGCTTCACCGAAGCCGTCTTGGTCGGCAACCCCGATAACGCGAACATCCTACGTGATTTGGCCGCTGGGATTGAAGGTCTGCACACACAAGTCGTCATCCAGCCAGAAGCCAAAGGCATGGGCGACGCCCTCTTAAAGACCGCGCCCGCCCTCGCGCTCAACCCGCGCACCGCCATTTATATCACCCAAGTCCACGATGTTACCGACTTGTCGCTGCATGAATCCGTCCTCGCTGCCTACCATGATAACCCATCGGCCTCGTATATAGCGGGCGTGGAGCGCGAAGATTATTTCCCCGGTGGGTATTTGGTGGTTGATGGCGATGACCGCATCACGGGCATTATCGAAAAACCCGGCGCAGAGAATCGCCCATCGACTCTGGTCAATCTGGTCGCGCACATCCATAACGACGCGGCACGGTTGCTAGATGAGATCGCCCGCCAATACGGGCTGGCGGCCACACCGGACGATCACTATGAACGAGCGATGGATGTCCTAATGAAGGAGTCGGTTTTTAAGGTCGTGCGCTATGTCGGCCCGTGGAATGCGCTCAAATATCCGTGGCACGTCTTGGATGTGATGGACTATTTCCTGTCGCGGATTCAAGGCCAAACCATCCACCCAACCGCATTCATCCATCCCAACGCCAGCATCAGCGGCAACGTCATCATCGAGGAAGGCGCGAAAATCTTCGCGGGCGCGGCGGTGGCTGGCCCCGCCTATATCGGTAAAGGGGTCATCGTCGGGAACAATTCGCTGGTTCGGGCGTCTATGGTTATGGACAGAGCCGAGGTCGGGTTCACCACCGAGGTAGCCCGCAGTTATGTGTCTGAGCGCTGCGCGATGCACGCCTGTCGCGTGTTGGACAGCGTTTTTGCGCCGGGGGTGAACTTTTCGGCGGGGTGTACCACCGCCAATCTGCGTATGGATCGCGGGGTCGTGCCGATGAAGGTCAAAGGCCAGAAGATGGACACTGGCCGCAGTAAACTGGGCGCGGTGATTGGGCAGAACGCATTCCTCAGCGTCGATGTGATGACCATGCCGGGGGTCAAAATCGGGGAAAATGCACAAGTCGGCCCCGGCGTGCATGTATATCAAGATGTGTTAGAGGGTCAGCGCATTGTACTCCGCCAACAGTTGGAGATATCGAGACATGACGATTAAAAGACAACTACCGGTGATATTGTTGGGGTTGATGCTGATTGTGGGCTTCTCGGCACACGCCCAGCGCGATTATCTGCCGTCCTATCGTGTCGCCCAAGACCTCGCGTATAACTCTCGCTATCCAAAACAAGTGGTGGACGTATTTTTGCCCGATGGCGACTCCCGCCTAACCGACTCTGGCTATCCGGTAATTTTCATGATTCACGGTGGCGGTTATGTCACCGGCAGTAAAGCGATTATGACCCCCATCGCCGACTATTTCGCTGGAGAGGGTTTCGCAGCCGTCACGCCCAATTACCGTCTAGGGACTCGCCCCGGCCCGATTGAAGATTTGGCTTGCGCCTTAGCGTGGACGATTTCCAACGCCGATGTGTATAATTTTGACCTCAGCCGCTTGGTCATTTTGGGAGAATCGGCGGGCGGTAACGCAGCCGCGCTCATTTCTGCCCATGATGACCTCGCCCGTTTCACCACCGATTGTCCCTCTCACCTCCCCAGCCGTGTCGAATTTGCCGCCGTCATCCCCTATTATATGTACGGCGATATGACCACCTGTGAGGCGGCCTGTATTTTACTCAAACAGGCGACCAGTTTTTACCTCGGTGAGCCGATTCTGTCGTATACGCCCAACCAGATGCGCGACATCTGGGGCGATACCTCGCCGTTGGTCTGGATTGACGGCAGCGAAGCCCCCACGATGGTGATTCATGGTCAACAGGACGACATCGTACCCATCAGCGAGGCTGAACATTACGTCGAGGTCTTGTCCGCCGCCGGTATCCCCGTCGAGACGGTGTATATCCCAGATGCGATGCACGGCTTCATCGAGCGCCTGACCACCGAGCCGTCCCGCATCGCCCGTGAAGCGGTGCTGGCCTTCCTGAATCGGGTCTTAGCGCCGGTACAATAAAATCATGCAATCAAAACGCCCTGTCCAAAATCTAGTGACAGGGCGTTTTTTTGTGAACTTGAGAAGTGAGGCGCTCTAGCCTAAAACGCCGGTCTGAACACCACCCGATACGACGATTGCGTTTGCGCCCCAGTCGCATCGAAGCAACCGGACGAAATCATCACGTCTGAGGGGTCGCTCAACCCCGGCATATCGACGGTATACGAGATGTCCGGCGTCATATCGAAATCGGCATAATCTGCCCCGCGCCCGGGTTTCACGCCGCTGATGAACAAACTCTCGCCGCCATTCCAGCGGGCGCGCACGCGCTGACCCGGCAACGACGCACCGCCCGTCTCTTGGACATAGACTTCGATAATGGCGGGAAAATCCGCGTCGCAAAAACGCTCTTGGCGCACAATCGCAAACTCTTGCTGCGGGGCAACCGTTGGGGCGACCCGCACCGTCGGGGTTGGCGTCACGCCCTCGGTGAATCCATCCGGCGTGGCGGTCTTGGCGGGCGGCGGCGGCAGAGTCGGGGTCGCGCCAATCATCAAATCAAAGGTCGGGGTCGGCTGAGGGGAAAGTGGCATCACTTGGTCGGCACACCCACTGCGCCCCTGAAGTTGATAAAAGTTCATCATCGCACGGATGGCGTGGTCTCCGCCCGATTCAGCCACATAGCCGGTGCGGGCGAGATTACAAGCCACCACCGCGACATGCTCAATCGGGTCGCCTTCGATTCGCAGTTCCAACAGACGATTCACCGCTTTGCTCAGGTCGCTATCATGGGCATAGGCCAACATAATCGCAACAATATAATCGGCTTGCCCTTGCTCATTCAACTGCCACGGCGCGGTATTCTGTTCCTCAACCGGCGCAAGCTCCCACGCGATGTATAATCCGCCGGCAATCCCAGCAATCAGCCCGATAATCAGCACAGTCATAGAGATTGGGCGGCGCGGACGGTAATACCGACTGGAGCGCGGCGGGCGGGCGCTAGATTCCGGCATCGTCATGGCGTCCCTACCGGGCGATATTGGTCAAATAGCGGCGAGGTACGCCCCAAGCCTTCGCTGAGGGCAATCAACGCCTGAATCTCTAACGGCGTGCCAGAGTTGGTGATATAGCGCTCGGCTTGCAAGAACACATATTCCGGCACATTTTCCACGCCCAACACGCGCAACCGTTGAACCGCCCCTACCGCGTCGGAATCAGACTGGAAACCCTGCGCGACCATGACGGCGTAGCTGTCCTGATATTTAGGGTCAAGCGCAGTTATCGGGCTGCTGAGGTATTCCACTGGGAACTGTACCCAACCGAGGTACAGCCCAAGCGCCAAACCCAGCACCGCCCCTAAAATCAACGAGATTAAAAATCGCAGCATAGCCCGCTCACATAACAATCATCCCAACGTGCAAGCATACACACACTGGGATGATTTGCAAAGTCGTGTCTGGCGTATTTTAGACCTGTGATGCGAGGTGGATGACCGTCACGCCGTCGCCGCCCTCATTGGGATGCGCCGTCTCAAAACTGGAGATGAGCTTATGGCCGTCCAATTGGTCGCGGATGGCCTTCCGTAGCGCCCCCGTCCCTTTGCCGTGGATAATGCGCCCGAACGGGAGTCCAGAGTTATAGGCCGCGTCCACATACTTGTCCACCGCTTGCAAAGCGACATCGACTCGCTGGCCGCGCAAGTCAAGTTCCAAGCCGGGAGATTTACCACGCGGGTAAATCGTCTCGCTCTCGTCCAATTGGCGGACTTGCCCACGCTTCATTTGGCGCTTGGCGCTGGCCTCGCGCTTTTGAAGCTCGCCCATATCAGCACGAACGCGCAAGTTGCCAATTTGAACCATCGCATCCGTGCCGGAGATTTCGATCACGTTCCCCTCGATATTCAAGGTAGACAGCCAGACCGTATCGCCGATACGCGGCTTCCATGAGCCACGATCTTCGGGGATGGGTTGGATGACTGCCTGCATCGGAGCGTTGGCCTGCTGCATCAGCCTGTCCGCCGCTAGACCGATAGCACGCACGGTCTCCAATGGCAGCCCCGCCGTGCGGAGGTCATTGCGGAGGCGTTTTAGCTCACGCTGTAAGTCTTTGAGTTCATTTTCCGCATTGCGCCGCGCCGTGTTGATGATGTCGCGGCGCTCATCTTCGATTTGGTCGATACGAGCTTGCAGATTATCGCGCTGCTCTTGGAGTTGGGTTTGCAACGACGAGAGTTCGGCGGTCTGTTTACGCATCGTCTCGCGGGTGCGGTGAATCTCATCTAAGAGGTCATCGGCCACGAGGTCTTCCATCGCCACCATGCCCCGCGCATCTTCGATGATGAATTCGGCCAGACCAAGCCGCTTGGCAATCGCCAGCGCGTTGGAGCGCCCCGGCAAGCCGACGATTAAGCGATAGGTTGGGCGGAGGGTGTTGAGGTCGAATTCGACGCTGGCGTTGCGGACGCCGGGGGTTTCAACGCTGTAGATTTTCAGTTCGGGGTGATGGGTCGTCACCATTGTCGTCACGCGGCGGTCAACCAAATGGCTGAGGATTGCCCGCGCTAATGCCGACCCTTCGGCGGGGTCAGTGCCTGCGCCAAGTTCGTCCATCAGCACCATTGAGCGATTGTCACAGGTTTCCAAGATGGTGATGATGTTGGTCATGTGGCCGCTGAAGGTACTCAGTGATTGCTCGATGCTCTGCTCGTCGCCGATGTCGGCGTACAGACCTTCAAACACGCTGAGTTTGGCCGTCTCTGCGGGCAGTTGTAGGCCGCATTGCGCCATCACGACCATCAGTCCTACCGTCTTGAGCGCGACGGTTTTGCCGCCGGTATTCGGCCCCGTCACGACCATGACCCACGTATCGGGGTCAAACTCGATGTCTAACGGGACGACGTTACCCCGCAACAGCGGGTGTTTCGCGCCTTTGAGGGCGATGGTGCTGCCGGGGTGCTTGCCCGCCGTATTTTCCGACCCACCATGCTTATGACCAAATCGTACCAGCTTCGGCTCGGTGGCGTTGATTTCCTCTGCGTAGCGGGCTTTCGCCATCACAAAGTCGATATACGCCAGCACTTCTACAGTGCGACAGATGCGCTCGGAGTCCTCACCCACTTGTGTCGCCAGCGCCAACAGGATTCGGCGGATTTCCTTCTCCTCCTCAAGCTGCATCTCGCGCCATTTGTTGTTCAATTCCACCGTCTCTAACGGTTCGATGAACAGCGTAGCGCCGCTGGCGGAAGAGTCATGGATGATGCCGGGGATTTTGCCTTTATGGTCGGCCTTGATGGGGACGACATAGCGCCCGTTGCGCTGGGTGATGAGCGCTTCTTGCAAGAAGCCGTTCTTGATGTTGTTAGCGACGATGCGATTCAGGCGCTGTTGTAAACGCTCAAACGCCACCTTCAAATCACGCCGGATGACCGCCAGCCGGACGCTGGCGCTGTCTTTCACATCGCCGTTTTCATCAATCGCTCGCTCAATCGAATCTTGCAGTTCCAAGCATTCTTCCGCCTGTTCTGCCAAATCCGCCAGTAGCGGGTAGTTGATTTTCATGCGCCCCAACGTGCGCTTGATGGTGGTAGAACGGCGCAAAGTCGAGCGAATATCCAGCAAAATCGACGGTTCAATCACGAGACCGCGCACCGCATTCAAAGCCGGTTCGCGCACATCATGGACGCCGCCCATCGTCACATTAACCTTGTTTTCCAACAAGGCGCGGGCTTCAGCGGTCTCTTGCTGCCACGTCTCGGCCTCTTCATAGGCCATTGTCGGGCGCAGTTCACGGGCGAGGTCGGCGCTGCCGGTAAACGCGGTATGTTTGACCACAAGACTAAGTACCTTGTGGAATTCGAGGATAGAGAGCGTCTTATCTTCAATCATCATGAGGTTGTGTTACCCATCGTGAACCCCGCCTGATGGTTCTCATCAGACGGGGCGATAAAATACGAGATTGGTAGGGTCACGATGGGGGACGGGCTGACCGGCTTATTGGCCGGGGATAGCAGTTTCGTCCGGGGTCGTGACCTGTGGTAGGGTTGAGGTCAGTTCATTGAAGTCGAACAGGAACGGGCTGTTGGACGGCAGTAGTATGATGCTGACGTTATCTGCGAGGTTCTGCACATACTCGTACTGCACCAGCAACGGGTTTGCTTTCAAAACTTCGCTGACCAACCGTAAAGCCTCGGCTTGCGCGATAGCTCTCACGCGGATGGCCTCGGCTTCACCTTCGGCTTCGGCGATAGCAGCGTCACGAGCGCCTTCGGCGCGCACGCGGATACGGGCAGATTCTTGCTCTTCTTGCTGGACACGGAATTCAGCTTCTTGCGCCTGACGTTCCGCAATTTGTACGCGCTCGATAGATTGAGCAAATTCCTCACTGCTGAACGCGACGTTGCGGACGATTAAGTCCGTGACCAAAAAGCCGTCGTCGGCCATACGGGTACGCATATCGCTTTCAATCTTATCTTGGATCTGGGCCCGGCTTTCGCCATAAACCGCTTCGGCACGGAAACCGCTGACCGCATCGCGCACAAAACCGCGCATGATCGGGCGAATCAGATTGTCCTCATAGCGGTTTTGCCAACGACTGTGGACAAGGTTCACATTAACAGGGTCGATGTTATAGATAAGCGTGACATCCAGTAAGACTTCCTGTCCGTCACTGGTGCGGACGCGCACCGCGTCATCTCCAGCTACAGCCCCGTCATTGGCGACGCCAGACATCGTATATTGCTGTTGACTGGTGGAGTAGATGGTTGCTTCTTGCCAGATGGGGACGATGATATGGGTTCCGGGGCCGCGTGGCGCCGCCAAATCACCGCTCACGGTCTCAAAGACCACCGCTACTTGCGCCGGTTCAACCACCAAGATACCTTGGCTCAACACGCTAAAAAGCCCGCCAATCAAGATACCAACAACGGCTACTATGCCGCCGCTGCGTTGGGAACGGTTCTGAGAGACGGCTGTGACCAATAAGCCCACTCCGACCAAGAAGATGATAAATCCTACGACCGAGACCAAGCTCAGTATCCCGCCAATTCCACCCATACGACACGCCTCTGATCTAATGAACCCACATGACAAATTTACGTGTAGATTATATCATGCAGACATTGAGTCTTATGCCCAGAATTCGTGAACCCCTAACCATTGGGGTGACGGCAGAAATTGGAAGTTTGTGTTATGCTAAATCACATTAACGGAGGCGCGGCATTCAGCGCCCCGGAGGGCTTTATGACCGATACACTGCTCACGAGACTGCTGCGCGCTGTCCTCGTCGCCACCCGTGTGGATCGAATTTACGCATTCGACCTCGCCGGGGCGCTGATTGAACATGCGATGGTTGACCCCAAAGCACCGACTGAACCGCCGATTTCGGACTTTATGATGGGGTTGGTGAAACGCGCCTTGTCACAAGGGCAATTGGTACTCTCAAACAACACCTTTACCGACCCAAACCAAGCGCCGACCACCAATATCGGAATCAATAACCTGCGGATTTATGTCATCTTGCCCGTCCCAAAGGTTGGGGTGATTTTCCTTGACCAAGCGATTGGGATGGGGGTCGTACCGCGCCAGACCATTGACCGCCTGTTTAACACCCTTCAGGCCATCGCCAACAGTCCCGACGCCGAGGCGCTGACCGACAGCGCCATCACCGAGATGTTCGCCGTTACCCCGCCTTAAAGTACGATTAAAAGTCTACCCAACGAACAGGGCGCAATAACGCCCGGTCAAACTCGCCGAGGTCGTCCCCCACGCGCAGCAATTCGCGCCGGACGGCCTCGGCGTTTTGTTTCAAGTCGGCCAAATCGACCCCCTGACAAGACTCTGGCAGACCCGCCAGCCAGCGCGACGCCCGTTTGAGCATCTTCAACGCGCCGAGACGGTTGCCTTCCGTGATGTGATAATATGCGATTCCGACCTGTAGAATCGCTCGGTATAACTCGCGGATTTCGCCGTCGGTCTCTTTCCAGAGCAATTCCAACAAATCATGCTGGGCGTAATACTCCCCTGCGTTGAAGCGCGTAATCGCCTCCTGCGCTAAATTCGGCAGCGGTTGGTCACAAGCCGAGCCGAGATCGTCACTCACGGGGCTACCGTGACAACCGGGGTGACATCTTCTAAGGCCGGTTGGGGCAGCACAGGTGATAACAGGCTGACCAACATCGCAGCCAGCAGCACCGCCCCCAGCACAAAGAGCAAGACCCGCCCGATAAACATAATCTGTTGACGTTCTTCCGCCGACAACGGCGGACGTTTTGACGATTGCGACATTATCCATTTCCTTTGGAGCTTATAAAATCGCCCAACTGGGCGCGAAACACGCTGACATCGAACAAGCGCGCATGGTCTTGGCACGCGCTGGGGTCATACTTGGCGGGGTCGAAGGCTTGTAGCACCGCCGACAACGCCTCTACCGTCTGCTCGATGAACCACTCGCCCGTCACCCCCGGCTTGACCGTATCAAGCGCTCCGCCGCCGCCATAGGCAATCACTGGGCGACCTGCCGCTTGTGCTTGCACGGGCGTGATGCCAAAATCCTCTAGGCCGGGGAATAAAAACGCCCGACAGCCCGCCATCAGCTTTGGTAGTTCATCATCCGGCACAAAGCCCAAAAATTCCACCGTCGGGCCGGCAATTTCCTTCAGCTTATCAAGGTCGCGCCCGCGCCCGCCCACTTTCAGCGGCAGACCCAACGCGGTACACGCCCGCACCGCGAGGTCAATCCGTTTATACGGAATCAGCCGCGACACGACCAGATAATACTCCCCCACCGAGTCCGTCCGCGCCGCCGCGAAACGCTCGGTATCTGTCGGCGGGTAAATCACCACCGAGTCCCGATCATAATACGTTTTGATTCGCGTTTTAATTTCGCTGGATATGGCGATGAAGTGATTGACACGTTGCGCAGCGGCATAATCCCAGCGCTTCATTAACCCAATCACGGGGCGCAACGCGGCCTGAATCACCCCGCCAAAGCCCTCACGGGCGACGTAATGCTCAAACTGCCAGACGTAGCGCGTCGGCGCGAGACAATAACAGATATGCACGGTTTTTTCGTCAACGTGCAGGCCATGACAAAACCCGCTTTTATTGGTCAGCACGACATCATAACTTGTGAGTTTCAAGCCGCCCCATGCCACCGGATACAGCGGCAGATAGGGCTGATGGTGTTTATGAATCCCCGGCAGTTTATCCATCCACAGGGTTTTAATCGGCAATTTACTAAACGCGGGCGGCAGTAAATCGGGCGCGAAAATTGAGGTGTAAATCGGGCTGGACGGATACATCTTCGCCAGTTCCAACAGCACATCTTCCGCGCCGCCCATCTGGTTCAGCCAATCGTGGACGAGGGCGACTTTCACAGCAAGCGCCTTTGCATCGGTTTGAAACTCAGACGATGTACCGGCGACACGCCGAGCCGATCTAATCCGGCGATATGCGCGGGCTGACCATAGCCCTTGTTATGCGCGAAATCATAGCCCGCGTAACGCTCATCCAACCCAATCATGATGTCATCGCGGTAAGTTTTAGCCAATAGGCTAGCGGATGCAACGGTCAAAGATAGCGAATCCATACGCGCTAAAGACAGTTGGAACAAGGGGTTATCCGGCAAGGTGATATGGTCAAGGAATAGCGCGTTGGGCTGAACATCAGCAAAATCCTGTGACAACATCGCCAGAGCGCGGCGCATCGCCAGCTTGGTCGCGCCGACGATGTTATAAGCGTCAATTTCTTGCGCGCTGGCTTGCCCTACGCCCCATGCCAACGCCACATCCCGCACGGACTCGGCCAACAGATCGCGTTGGCGCATGGTTGAGACTTTTTTGCTATCGCGCACACCTTTGAGCGCATCGCGCAAATCGGGGCGGCCTATCGGCAGAATCACCGCCCCGGCAACCACTGGGCCAGCCCACGCGCCGCGTCCGGCCTCATCAATCCCGACGATATGGGTATAGCCGAGGGCGCGATATGCTTCTTCAAGCGCTGTGCTGGCCGTCTGAGGGTCGCGCATATAGCCCCTTCTTCCAGTTCCGGCGGATGTCCCAGATTTCAAACAGCATCTTCAACGAATCTTGCACGACGCGGATTTTGCTATCGGTGTTGGCATACCACGTAATCGGGATTTCGCGGATGTCATATTTGCGTCGTAGCGCGATATAAATCAACTCGACATCAAAACCGATGCCGGTGGTGCGCTGCACGGTGAACAGGTCTTCGGCGGCTGCGCGGCTGAACATCTTGAAACCGCACTGCGTATCCTCAAACTCGCTGACCGCCATCAGCTTGATAATCAGATTATTGATGCGGCCAATCATGTGCCGATATTCCGGCTCATTGACGCGCTTCGCGCCCTTGCCCTCACGGGTGGCGATGGCGACATCGAATCCGTTGAGACGGGGCGGCAAAAAGTCGAGGATGCTCTCAATCGGCATCGAGAGGTCAACATCGCACATGAAACGATATTCCCCTTGCGCGGCCAGCATCCCGGCACGCACCGCCAAGCCCTTGCCGCGTGTGGTCACGGTCATCGGGCGGATATACGGCATCCGCTTGGCGTATTCCTGCGCGATTTCATACGTCCGGTCTTGACTGCCATTCTCGACAATCACGACCTCTGCGCTGAAAGATTGGGTTTTCAGGAAAGCATCGATTTGGTCTAGGCAAGGCGGTAGACGCTGCTCCTCGTTGTGCGCGGGCAGAATTATCGACAGCCACGGGCGGTCTTGGGCGTTCAAGTCGTTCACACTTCCCCCTCAGATGCGGCGGGTTCACCCCTGCGGCGGGGATAAGATGCTCTCAAGATAATCTAATGATACGACACGGGCGGCTTGGATGGTGCGGCGTTTGCGCCAACCGCGTAGCGCCCCCCATACCCCAGCTGCCATCCCTTTCAGGCGGGCGCGGGCGGCTTGACCACGCCATGCGCGCACGGCCTCCCAGAAATCATGCCACTGGGCGCGGAAAATCTTGCCGCCATGTTTGCGCCATAATTCGCTGGGGATGACTTTTGCCAGCAGCAATAGGGTATTGCGCCCCGCGTAATAGCTGGCCGTCACGCCGCCGCCACTCGCAGAGAGATGATGGTACACGACTGCTTTGGGCGTGTAAAGACAGCGCCACCCCGCCAACTGCGCCCGCCAGCCGAGGTCTACATCTTCCATCAGGAAGAAAAAATCGTCGTCCAGCAAGCCAATTTTATCCAACATCACCCGACGGTAGGCAGATGAGCCGCCGCACGCGCTGAATACAAATTCCTCGCGGTCAAATTGCCCCTCGTCCTTCTGCCATACCCCGCGATTGGCGGCACGGCCATCCACGCTGAAGGTATCGCCGGTGGTATGCAGATATTCACGCCGGTCAAACAAGCGCATTTTGCTGGCGACGCTACCGATTTCGGGGTATCGCGCAAAGGCATCCATCACCGCCGCCGCCCAATCCGGCTCGACTTCGGTATCGTTGTTCAACAAACAGATGATGTCACCCGTCGCGGCTCGCATCCCAGCGTTACACGCGCCCGTAAAGCCCGTGTTGGTCGGCAGTTCAATCAGGCACACCCACGGATAATCCGCTTTCATCAGCGCTTGTGACCCGTCGGACGAGGCATTATCGACCAGAATCACCTCAATCGTCGGATAGGTCTGCGCCTTGAGCGAGTTCAAGCAATCCGCCAAAAACCGTATCCCATTCCAGTGCGGAATGATGACCGAAAACAATGGTTGGGCGTTCAAGGGGCGTCATTCTCAGGCTTAGAGGCGCGTGTCCGATTGTTGTTGTTATACGGCAACCCCAATTTCTTGGCGTCAGTCTCGCCAATGCCGGGGAACCATTCATCAGACAACGCATCTTTGGGGCGTGTCAAAATTAGACCAGCGAGGTCGCGACTGACCAGATTCAACAGGTTAGGATTAGCCCAAATTGCCGCGTCAAGCTGTACCGCAGCCGCGCCTGCGTGCAAGATATAATCGCGGGCGTCGTCTACGCTGTGGATGCCGCCGGACGCAATCACCTGTACGCCGGGGAAACGTCGCGTCAGATTCCCAACCGCGTGCATAACCATCGGCTTGAGCAACGGGCCATAGACCCGCCCCGGCACGATTTTGCCAGAAATCGGGTTGCGGTCTGCACCACGCGGCGGCGCAAACGCGACCAGCGCGTCCGCCCCATTATCGACCACCGCCCGCGCCACATCTTCATTGGCGGGGAACGGTAAGCGCACCAGCAACGGCTTTTCGAGGTGCTTGGTCGCTACCCTGACCAGTGCAGCCGCGTCTTGCCACACGATATCATCTTTCAGCCCCAATTCAACGGCGCGGATACAGGTCGTCAGGCTGATTTGCTTGCAGGCTTTCTCGACATCCGATTCGCTCGTGCCAATCAGATGCAAAATGACCGGCGATTCCAACATATCCCATAGCGGCTGGTGGTCACGGATGACTTTGGTCAGGCCGGGGTTGGGCAAGCCGGTATGTAAAATCACCCCGCCGGGGCGCTGTACCAGACGTGTGCCAGAGGCAGGGTCAAATTTGTGCCAACCGACGGGGCGAGTCACCACCGCGCCGAGTTTGTCCATATCAAACAGTTTAGGGAAGGCGTCGCCATAGCCGAATGTGCCAGCGGCGGGCATGACCGGGGTTTTCAGCGTAACGGGTTCTTTATTACCCCGCCCAATCGTGATATCCATGTTATTCCGCCCCCGGCGCAACGCTCAACTTGACGAGGCTGAGGTCAAACGCGGGGCCAGTCATACACGAGAGATGCACCTCGCCCCCGACCCGCACCGCGCAGGCATCACACACCCCAAAGCCGCACCCCATCCCCGCTTGAAACAAGCCAAACAGGTAATTCTTGGGGATTTCATTGCGGCGCTCGGTGAAACGCTCCAAAATCTTGGCGAATCGGTACGGCTCGTCATCTGGGTTGACGCACACGAATACTTGATCCGCCCAACCCACCGTCATGACCTGATTCGGCCAATTAATATCCATATCCCCGTGAATCACCTCGACCTCTGGTGGGAGGTGTTTTGTGCCATAGTGCGCCGCATCGCCGAGTAAAACCAGAGTCGTCGAGACGTTATTCCGCAACAACAGGCGAATCGGCATCAGCAGCGGGGTCGGCGGGGTGTCATACGCGATGAACAGCACATTCCGCACGCCTTTGCGAAAGCGCACCAACTGCCCGCATTCCCCGATCAGGCTGACGGTCTGGCCGACCTGATACGCCTCGCTCATCGGGCGTTCAATCACCAAACGCCCCGCACGGGCGTCCACCGGAATCCACGGCACGCGCAGATACGGCTCCCATGTCTCGCCGATTCGCGCCATCAAAAATTGCCCCGGCTTGAGCGTGATGAGCGTCGGGTCTACCGAGACCTCAAGGTGCTGGTGGGTGGCATTGGGGAGGGAGATTTTCTCAATCAGCCCAGAGGTTTCTTTCATCGTTTCGACCTAAAAATAATCATGATTTCGCCTACGCAGTGTATCACAGACGCGGCAAATGCGCCCGCCTATACTCTGCTGGCATATAGGCTTCCATCTCATCTTCACTGAGCGCCATGAAGCGGTCTACCAGCGCCGGGTCGAGGTCATGGTCACGCATGAATTGGCCGGGGAATTGCTGCGCCAACCAAATTTTGAACGGGTAGAGGCGCAAACGTGAGACGACAAATTCCTCCATCACAAGCCGCCCCATCGGGCCGACTTGTTCGACGAAGCCCTGACGCTCAAACTCGGTGAGACACGCGCTAAAATCACACGGGATACGCCGGTATGTCCCGCGCCAACCATCCCAATCGCCTTCCAACAATAGATACGTCGCGCCGTGAAAACCATCCAGCGGGCAGCCCACCGTCCCGCTATTCAGGACATGATGACGCCCGAAATATTTGTCTAACATCAGATGGCTGTGGCCGGAGATATAGGTGTTTTCTTGCACCGAGGCCAATAGATTTTCGGCGGTTTCGGCGGGCATCAGTGGATGAATCGTCTTGAACGGGTTATCGGGTAGGCCATGCCAGAGTCGCACGGCGGGCGCATCGCGGAAGCGCAATTGCAGCGTGTCCGGCCAACTGCTCAATTCCGGCAGATAATCCGCGACCTGTGCATGTAACCACGGCGGCATGGTGAAGGCGCTCCACGTCTCCGGCGCACGCGGCGTCTCGTAATCCAACAGATATAACTCGTTGTTGCCGCGTAGCACTGCCCAACCCGCATTCAACACGCGCTCCAACACCTCACGATTAAACGACCCCCAATTGATGACATCGCCCGCCACAATCACATGGTCAACCGTGAATTGTCGCAAATCGGTCAGCACTGCCTCCAATGCAGGGAGGTTGCCGTGAATATCTGAAATCACCGCCAAACGGGTCATGGGTTTACTCCGTGAAAGTTAGAAGTTTTCAGTGGACAGTCAGCAGTTTTTATCCCTCATTTCAGTAGCAGAGTAATAGGACATGCCCTATCATTTTTCTGCTCATCACTCAGGACTCGCGACTCAACACTCTATTTGTTACACGGCTTTGCGGTCATCCGCCTCAGCGCGTGGTATAGTAGCGAGGGTAAGGCGTAGGGCAATTGGGAGGATAGTTGATGGACGTGCAGCAGGCGATTGAACGCCTTTATGAAGACGAATCGCTGACCTCGGCATTGGATGACGCGGCTGCCGAACCCCTGATGAAGTGGGCGGAGCGCCAACTGGAACGGCTGACCCAATCCGCACCGGATGAACCGCGTTTCGAGCAGGATTTCGCCGCCCTCCGCAAGCTCATTAAGCGCATCGGGCGGTATATTGACCGTCGGCGGGAGTGGTCAGAGGCGGAACAAGCCGATGAGTTAGATGTGATTAAAGACGAGGCGGCTTCGATTTCCGCGCCGCTGACCATCACCACCCCAGCGGATTACGCCAAAAAACCGGCCTTAGAAGTCGTGGCGACCATGATTGGCGCAGGCACAGTACAGACCTTAACCGGCGTCATCGCCACAGCCAACCCCGATAGCATGGCGACGACTCCCATCCCCATCCAGCGCACCGAGCAGCAGACCGGAGACTCCTCTGTCAATACGGCAAAAGGCAGCGAATCCCAACGCGCCATCCCTAATCAAGGGCAAACAAGACCTCTGCCCCCGATGACAGAACCCGATGAAACGCGCCCTCTCGTTGGGGGTTCAAAAGGCGGCCAATCGGTCAGCACGGACGCGCCGGAAAACCCGGAAACACCGAAAAAAGATGGTTTTCTAGGTGATTTAATCAAACGCATTTTTGAGGAGTAAGCACACATGGCACGGCGTTCCCGTCAGCAAACCCCCAACCGTTCCCCAATCGCGGTGATTATCACCGTCATCCTCTTGGCAGGCGCGGCACTCTTAGGGCAAATCACCGGCATCGACCTCGTAGGGATATTCACCGGCCAGCCCAGTACCGTCGCTACCGAAGTCCCAGAAATCGTCGCACCCGGCAATATCGAACGCTTGACCGTCTCGAAAGGGTTTGGCGCGGGCAAAGGTTTCTGGCGCGTCTATTTCAATGACCCCGCCACTATCGGCGGAGACCGCAGCACGTATAGCAACGGAATCGAAATGCCGCTGGCAACCGCCATCGGTCAAGTTCAAAGCACGCTGGACATCGCCGCTTTCGAGTGGAACAGCCCCGCTCTCACCCAAGCGGTATTGGCGGCCAAAACTCGCGGCGTGATCGTCCGCATGGTGGCGGACAACGAACACAGCATCGAAGACCTCGATACGACCATCGACCAATTCGCCGACGCAGGCATCCCCATCATCTATGATCAGCGCAGCGCCCTGATGCACAATAAGTTCATGATTATGGACGGCGCGACGGTCTGGATGGGGTCGATGAACTATACCCAGAACGACATCTACCGCAACAACAATAACCTCGTCATGCTACGTTCCAGCCGCGCCGCAGACGCTTATCAGGCCGAATTTAACGAGATGTTCGAGCAAAAGCAGTTCGGCAGCAAACGTTCAACCGATAACACATCGACCTTTACGCAAGACGGGACGCCGATGGTGGTGACGTTCTCGCCTGACGGTCAGGCCGTGCCAACGATTTTGAGCCTGATTCAAAACGCCAAGACGTCGGTCAAATTCATGGCTTTTTCGTTTACGTTAGAAGAAGTCGGCGCGGCGTTGCTCAGTCGGGCGCAAGCGGGCGTGAAGGTTGAGGGGATTTTTGAACTCATCGGCAACGAAACCGAATCCTCGCGCACGCGCACACTCAAGTGTGCGGGCTTGGATGTGCGAATTGACGGCAACCCATACCGGCTGCACCATAAGGTCTTCATCATTGATGACAGCATCGTGCTATTTGGGTCGTTCAATTTCTCGGCCAGCGCCACCAACAGCAACGACGAAAATATGGTCGTCATCACCGACCCAGATTTTGCCGCCCAATACGTCGCGGAATACAACCGTTTACGCTCCCGCGCCACCACCCCACAGATGACCTGCAACTAAAGCCAGTGATGAGTCCTGAGAATAACTAGACCTATCTCAGGACTCATCACTTACACTTTACATACCCCGTCATCGCAGTCAGACTCCGGCTCGGTGACGGGTGCGCCAGCCCATCGGTTGATGGTATAGCGGTGGCGGGCGATGAATCGATAGACCTTTGGCCCCAGCCAAGTCCCGATGATGGGCAAGCGCAGTAGCCCATACAACGGCCAGAAAATTGGCACGGCGCGGAATAGGCGGCGCGTCGCTTCAAGGCCGCGATAGAGTCGCCCGTCTGCTACGACATGGATTTCGCCCATCATTTCGGCGTGATTATAGTCAGGATAACGGGCGGCAACTTCCTCGCGCTGGTGCAAATCCAGCCATTCGATACGTCTTACCCGGTCAAACGCACCAATCAGGCGGCGTGAGGTGTTACAGATTACACAGTGACCATCATAAAGCGCAACCACGTTGGTGTGCATTTGCACCCCTATAGGATGTGTTTTCATAGATACTATTAGTGTAATCGACTTGCCTTAACATAGGATAATCTCATGAAAAGAATCGCTAGTTTCCTCATGACCCTCGTCATCATCGTCGTGGTCATCATCATCACGGTTTTTGTCACACAGGCCGGATTATTAGATGGTATTTTAGGCGGGTCGAAGCCGCCCAACGTAGACATCACCACCGTCCTGAATCAAGTTCAACTGGTCTCAGAACTCACCACCACCCGCTATGAGACGTCAGGTAGCATCGTGATTGAGCGCGATATGCCCCCACTCATCCGCGCCCTATATGGCGACAGATTGGTCTTGTTCGGCGCGGGGACGATCACAGCCGGTATCGACCTCGGAGAGATTACTGCTGACCGGGTGACGACCACGCCCGAAGGCGGCATGACGATAAACCTGCCCTATCCTCAACTGCTTGACTGCATCATCCACGAAAACGAAACCCGCGTCTTAGCGCGTGAAGTCGCGCTATTCACATGGGAAGACCGCGCCTTTGAGACCCGTGGACGGCGGCTGTTAACACTGGCGTTCCGCAATACGGCGTTGGAAAACGGTATCTATGCACAGGCCAAAGAGCAAGCCGAGACGGTGATTCGGGCGTTTGTGGGCGCAGTACAGCCGGATGTCCCACTGACCATCACGTTTGACGACCCACCCGTGCAATCGTTCATCCCAGATTCGTGCAAAGACGCGGACGCCGTTCCCCCATTGCCGACTCTGATGCCAACCCTCGTGCCGTAATCCGCTTGTATACCCCAATAATCAAAGCATATCATGACGGACACAGCGTGCCGTGTCCCTACTTCAAAAAGGATTTCGTTATATGGTCGATTGGTCTACCACTGCATTCGTTTTCCCCGGTCAGGGGTCACAAGTCGTCGGCATGGGCAAAGAGATTGCCGAAGCCTACCCCGCCGCCGCCCAAACTTTCGCTGAGGCCGATGACATCCTCGGCTTTAAGCTATCCACCATCTGCTTTGAGGGGTCGGAGGCCGACCTCAACGACACGACCAACACTCAGCCCGCGCTATATGTGATGGGGGTGGCGATTCTGCGGGCGATTCAGGCCGCATTGCCGATGAGTCACCCCGCGCTGGTAGCTGGTCACAGCCTCGGTGAATTGACCGCGCTAACCGCATCTGGGGCGCTACCATTCGCGGATGGCGTGCGCTTAGTCCGCGCCCGTGGGGAGTTGATGGCCGAGGCCGGTCAGAAAAGTCCCGGCGCGATGGCCGCCATCCTCAACCTTGACGCCGACACCGTGCGGGCAGTCTGCGCCCAAGCCTCTGAACGATCCGGTGCGCGACTGGTGCTGGCAAACGACAACTGCCCCGGCCAAATCGTCATTTCTGGTGACGAGGCCGCTTTAGAAATCGGGATGGAGTTGTGCAAGCAAGCGGGCGCAAAGCGCACTATCAAACTAGCGGTCAGCATCGCCGCGCATTCCCCACTGATGGCGTCCGCCCAAGAGGGTTTCCGCCAAGCGGTGGCCGCCGCACAGATTCAAGCGCCCATCATCCCGATTATCGGCAATGTCCACGCCGCCGCCCTCCAGACCGTCGAGGAGATTCAAGCGGAACTCGCCAACGCCTTGACTCACCCCGTCCGCTGGACAGAATCGGTTCAGACCATGCGCGGCTTAGGCATCACCCATTTCTATGAATTGGGGCCAAAAGATGTCTTAAATGGCCTGATTAAACGCATTGACCGCGAGGCATCAGCGACACCGGTTAACTCTGCGGCGGCACTGGCGGCATTGTTGGAGTAAATAAGATAATGAGGTTTGGTAAAAAATCAAACCTCATTATTTGTAACTACTCAGCCATCATTTCTTCCCTCAATTTTATGCTCTAGAGCGTCAAATTGACTGAGGCGCGGGGAAATTCCTCCCTCAGATGATTGGGCTGAGTAC
>Ga0163147_10003907_pt1 | contig 19416 bp, 14 predicted proteins | sample OliLakLV19MP6G1_FD_148597 | JGI IMG/M metagenome (GOLD analysis project Ga0163147, IMG submission 148597) | Freshwater microbial mat bacterial communities from Lake Vanda, McMurdo Dry Valleys, Antarctica- Oligotrophic Lake LV.19.MP6.G1 | ecosystem: Environmental > Aquatic > Freshwater > Lake >...
CGCGGTGGGCGCGGGCTACCCTGACACGGGGAGCGTCAATCGCAGCGCCGTTCACTGGGACATGATCTGCGATATGCGAACGGACAGCGAAATCCACGTTGACGGGGAGTTGTTTTACAAGAACGGTCAGTTCGTTGTTTAAAGAGAAGATTTAACCACAGAGAACACAGAGAGCAGAGGAGAAAGAGAAAAGCCTCTGCGTTTTATTTTGGAGCTAAGACATGGCACCCAACATCAATAAAAGTATCACAGGTCGTATTCGTGATCTGCTTGAAGACATGCAAAAATACGCGGTTGTTATCTACACGAATGATCATCCGCCTGCCCACATTCATTTCAAACAAGGGGAACGAATCGCCGTCGCTGAACTCATCCCAAATATTCGTATCAGAAGCAATAAGGGGTTTAACAATACACAGTTAGGGGAAATTATAGAATTAGCAACCTATTTTCGAGAATTTATGCTCGACAAATGGGATGAATTTCACTCAAAAAGGATGTAGGATAAGATGAGATTATGTGAGGTAAAGCAATGGATGTTGTAAATACGCCTATAGCGGCTGAATTCCGCGACTCAATGCTCTGGGTCACTCTTGAAGATGGGCGCGTAATTGGAACACCAATCGCGTGGTATCCGTTTTTGGACAATGCGACACCAGAACAACGGAACAATTTTAAGTTGGAGTGGAACGCTATTTGGTGGACAGATTTAGATGATGGGCTGTCTACTGAGGGGATGTTGTTCGGAGTCAATCCACGCGAAAACGCTGAAATCATCGCTCAACAATTGTCAAAACAGGCAAGTTAAAGGATGCAATGATGTTGAAGTGGTCGTGTTTGATACTAAGCCATATTCGAATCACATTGAATTAACTACCCTCATGCGTTCCATAATCCGCGTTTGGTCACTCTCGTCGTAAGCCGCGAAATTCACAGGCTCTACCCCGTAATCAACAGCAACCATGCCGTAATAGCGATTGCGGCTAAATGTTGTGTTGTAGACTCCCCCTAAGTTCACCTCAAGCGCCTCCGTTTCTACCAGCGGAAGCGAAATAACTGGAATCGAATCACCCACATGAAACCCGTAGATTGTGGTGCGTCCTTCACTCAGCGATGGGTGGGGGTTATTCACGAGAATCGTATAAGGATAGGCGTTCGGCTCACGATCAGGATAGCTTTTCAACGCAGTTGTGATCGGGCGCGACTCATGCAGATAATCAATCTCCACGAGATTGACGCCGCTTTCGAGCGTTTCCTGTCGCTTGCTCATGTAGGTACGGTAATGTGATCCCCCCGGTTTATTGGCGGGTGACAGGAGTTCAATTCGCGTAACGGGTATCTTGCCGTCAACAGCATCAATGCGGTAGATCACGGCTGTGTCTAACGGCGCATCTTCGACAAACGTGTCCATCAAGGGAATCGTAGCTACTGCTGTGCTATCTGGCAGCGATGTTCCACTTACCGTATAGGTTGAATCGCGGTAAATCGCTACATCGGGGCGCGAGATACCTCTTTTTTCGTAATCCGCCCCAATGACGCTCAACTGCAACGATTTTTCATTGAGGACATAGTAACCCTCTGGCAGAATGACATCAAGCGCATCAGTCAGGTGCGTGATATGGGCAGCATGAAACATTTCCCAACCGCCGCCCTCACGCTGCAATAGGCTGTGAAGATGAGCGTTCACCCCGCGATATTGATTATCACGCTGATGCACAGGCATAGCTGCTGCTCCCGATTGTCCAAATGGGGCGGACAGTGATCCGCCCCTTGTGTATATTCTATCCGATCAGCATTCCAGCGGGGTCTTTGTCTGCGAGAATTTTCTTAAGTTCGAGTACCTGATCACGCAGCAAGGCGGCTTTCTCGAATTCGAGCGCCTTTGCTGCCGCTTTCATCTCCGATTCCAGTTCCTTGATCATCTTGTGCAGTTCATCCTTCGGCAGCATGGTAATGCTGACCATGCCGTCTGCCGGAGTCTGTTCTTCGGTGATCTGCGCCCGCACACGATCTGTCAGGTCGCGGATTTGCTTGACGATCTGAGTCGGCGTGATTCCGTGCGCTACGTTATGGGCGTGCTGGACAGCACGGCGGCGATCCGTCTCGTCAATCGCCCGTTTCATCGAGTTGGTCATCTTGTCGGCGTACATGATCACCTTGCCTTCAAGGTGACGCGCAGCCCGCCCGATGTTCTGAATCAGTGCCTGTTCAGAGCGCAAAAACCCTTCTTTGTCCGCATCCAAAATGACGACCAGCGACACTTCTGGCAAGTCGATGCCTTCACGCAGCAGATTGATCCCGACAATGACATCATACACACCGAGTCGCAAGTCGCGCAGGATTTCAATACGTTCTAGTGTCTCAATTTCGGCGTGGAGATGGTGAGCGCGGATACCCACTTCGTTGATGTAGCCCGCGAGTTCTTCCGCCATGCGCTGCGTGAAGGTCGTGACAAGCGCCCGCTGTCCTTTCTTGACCCGTGCCGCGAGTTCTTGCAGCATGTCGTCAATTTGACCTTTGGTGGGTCGCACGTACACTTCAGGATCAACAATGCCCGTCGGACGAATGATCTGCTGCACGGTCTTTTCGCTGATGTTCCGCTCATAAGGTCCCGGTGTAGCAGTCGTGTAAAGCACCTGCCCCATCCGTTCCTCGAATTCCTCAAACTTGAGCGGACGGTTATCTATCGCGCTTGGCAGACGGAAGCCGTAATCCACCAGCGTGGTTTTACGGGCGCGATCTCCGTTGTACATGCCGTGCAACTGCGGGATCGTCATGTGGCTTTCATCGATCACCAGCAGATAATCTTTCGGGAAGTAATCGACCAATGTCCAGGGGGGTGTCCCCGACGCACGTTGATCAAGGTGGCGCGAATAGTTCTCAATACCGGACGTGAAACCCATCTCGCGCAGCATTTCGAGATCGTAGCGCACGCGCTGTTCAATGCGCTGTGCTTCAACCAACTTGCCTTCGCGCTTGAACTGTTGAATCGTGTCGTCTAGTTCCTTCTCGATGTCTGTGAGCGCCGCTTTGAGCTTGTCATCGTCTGCCATGAACTGCGCGGCGGGGAACAGGACTACCACATCATGCTGCGCCAGTAGCTCGCCTGTGAGCGGGTCAAACTGGACGACGCGCTCAATCTCATCACCGAACAGGGTGATGCGATAGGCGGATTGTTCGTAGGGTGGGTAAACTTCTAAGACATCACCACGCGCTCGGAATGTTCCGGGACCCAAATCCATATCGTTGCGGTCATATTGCAGCGAAACGAGTTTGCGTAGCAAAGTCTCACGCCGAACCTCGCTCCCCTTGCGGAACTCGACAGTCGATTTGCCCCACGTTTGCGGATCACCTGTACCGTAGATGCACGAGACCGACGCCACGATGATCACATCACGACGGGAGAGGAGCGCAGCTTTGGATGCGATTCGCAAGCGTTCGATCTCTTTGTTGATGTCGGTCTGCTTCTCGATGAACAGGTCATAGCGCGGCACATAAGACTCTGGTTGGTAGTAGTCGTAGTAGCTCACGTAGTATTCGACAGCGTTGCGCGGAAAGAACTCTTTGAATTCAGCGTACAACTGCGCCGCCAGCGTCTTATTGTGCGCGAGGATCAGCGTAGGTTTCTGCACCTTCTGGATCACCTGAGCGACTGTAAATGTGTTATGGACGAAAAACCCGCCGACTCCTGCGAGAAAGTTCTCAACACCTGGAACACAGAAATCGTAGACATAGGGATGTTCGTAAGCAATCCTCTGTAATTGTGCAACAGGTGTCCAATGTAAACCGCAGAGTCCATAGAGATAATCCCACACCTGCTGCCATTCATGCGTTACCCTGTCTGCGGCAATTTTCTTGAGGATGATTAACACTTTCCGCAAACTGCTGCGTGCCGGTGAGCGTTTCCCCGTTTCCCAAAATTGAATGCCGCTACGAGACAATCCACATTGTTCGCCTATCTCTTTGGCACTCGCACCAAGCTGTTCGCGCAACCAGCGGAGTTGAGTACCGTCAATGGGAACAATATCCACATTGGAATTTTCTGCATATTCAGTTTGACGTTGAAGAGATCGGCGCTTGTATTCAATGTGAAAACCGATCTTTTGCTGGAATAAACGCAAATTCGTTTGACCTGATACGGTCACTTGAAAATACCAGTCCCCAGCGTGATCCGTATTGGTTGCACGTTTCCAGCGGCGCGAAACTCGCGCCCAAATACCTAATCGCATCAATGCATACAAGAGGTCAGACGCAAGGTCTTGACTTGCAGTCATTGCCGTTACATCGCTTGCTTTGCCAACCGTTCCATCCCCATCAAAATACGCACTTAGCAATTCGCCTAAATCGGAATCCGACAGCTCTGCCCAAAATGAAGGCAAATGCTTATCTCGTGCTGTCGTTCCGCAGGTTCGCCCCAAAACCTCTGTCAGTGCTGTTGATGAGACCTGAAAATCACAGTTTGGGCGAATTCCATAGGGAATGCCAAGCAAATTGAGGGCGGCTTCGATTTCGCTCCGCACTATCTCATTCTGATTGCTGATGACGATATACCCGCGCTGATGATTCCCTTCTGCGATGTAATAGCCTAACAAACGGAGGAATTCGCGGGTTAAGGAAAGTTGTACTGGCAATCGGTTTGCTGCCGACTTTCCACCTACTGTCGCTTGAATCGGATTATACAATCCACCGAATGCATCAGTATGCTTTAGCGTGGATTGAAATACATCGACAGCCATACCACGACCCTGTGTGTGGTTGCGTACAGCATAGAGTTTGCTGTAGGGAGCAGAAATACCGGCTGTTCGTAGTGCATGAGCAATCTGACGACTCCCTTGCGCCTGTGTATAGGCGTTAATCGCTTCGGGTGCTTCTACAAACAAGCGAGTACCCGCCAAAACATCCAGTACATCGATAGTATTTCGCTCACCTAGCGAAAGGACTGTTTCTGGCAGTGGGATATAATCAGTCGATTGTGCCTCTTCGGTGCGGATTAAGGTAAGCTGCCCATGGCGCAGTACCCACAGGTTATGATCGCCCGTTAAAGTTGCGCTGCGTCCACATTTCGTTTGCACATGGTACATTACTGCTGGTGCATCGTGGCGCACGAATGATTGGATAGGGTACAAGCCAACTTCCAAGGTTTGAGGATCGAAGGACTGGGCATAATACTTTACCTCTCCATCGAACAGATCAAGGAGTTGTGTATCGCCCTCAATACGGATTCCCGTTGCAGTCTCCATCAGGGTATCGATCAAATTGCCGATAGGGACGACCCGTGTTTTCGATTGCTGACCACGTTTTTCAACCACATAAACCGGATCGTGTTTACCTAAACTCTTACCCGTACCAGTCGCTCCTAACAGGACTTGATGACGCAAACCAGAATTAAGCCCGTCTACCAACTCACCAATTGCACGGGGTTGATCGCCAGTGGGTTGAAATTCAGATACAAGTTCAAATGGGGGCATGTGGGGCACTCCTGTCAGAACACCAGTTCGTCTATTATACCCGATTTAGGGGCAATTGAGGCATATTTCGCTATACTCTATGTGAGAAATTGGCTTATTTGTGAGGTTCTATGGCACATCAAACATTGACTACGATTACCCGTTCGCTGCGCCGTGATACGCCGCCCATGCGTCTGTTCGAGAAGGCGAAACGCTACGGCATCTGGAATCCGAGTGATATTGATTTCTCGCAAGACATCGAAGATTGGAAACGCCTCACTGATGAGGAACGCGACGTGATTTTGAGGCTCACATCCATGTTTCAAGCGGGCGAAGAAGCCGTGACGCTCGACTTGCTGCCGCTGATCATGACGATTGCGCGGGAAGGTCGCATTGAAGAAGAGATGTTTTTGACCACGTTTCTATGGGAAGAAGCCAAGCATACCGATTTTTTCCGCCGCTTCTTGGATGAAGTTGCACAGCACCCCGGCGATCTCTCGCGCTACAACACGCCAAGCTATACCCTGCTCGTTTATGAGGCACTCCCGGCGGCACTTGACCGCTTGATCACGGATTCGTCGCCCGAAGCACAAATCATCGCGTCGATCACCTATAACATGATCGTAGAAGGCGTGCTGGCAGAGACGGGTTATCATGCTTATCACGCCATGCTGGAACGCAACGGCTTGATGCCCGGTCAATTGGAGGGGATCACCTACCTCAAGCAGGATGAGTCGCGGCATATCGCCTATGGCATTTACTTGATCTCGCGGCTGATCGCGGAACATCCGCATTTGTGGGAAACTGCCGAATCGACCATGAACGCCCTGCTTGTCCCCGCGCTCGGTGTGATCGGGGATGTGTTCGCACTGTACGACCCTGTGCCGTTCGGCTTACAGATTGATGAGTTCATGAATTACGCGACCATGCAGTTCAGCAAACGGTTCGCACGACTGCAAGCGGCGCGGGGAGCATCGCTTGATCAAGTGGTGGGAATCACGCAAGCGGCGATTGATCACAATGATTCATGAGCAAAAGTTAAAAACGCGCTAAGTCACCGTTGACACACAAATATGCCTCTGCTATCATCATCCCTACATTGCGGGGTAGAGCAGAGGCAGCTCGTCGGGCTCAAGGTGTCGGACTGATGACAAAGACTTAACAAAACTTACGCCAAGTTTGTTGAGGATCAGGAGGACATGGGGCTGCGTACATGGAAACGTGTACGTGATAACCTGTCAAACTCGGGGAAGCCGGTAGCGCGGTAATCCCGACCCAAGCCTCAGAAGATCGAGGAAAGGGCGAGAGACTAGACGGCAGGCACCTAAACGACGCAAGTCGCATGGTGAAGGTATAGTCCAACGTCTTAAATATTCGATGAAAATCGGTCAGACGTGCATAACCCGGAGGTCGTGCGTTCGAATCGCACCCCCGCTACAATGTATCAATCTATGATGTTAGACCCTCAGTTGGTGATATAGCTCAGTTGGTCAGAGCGATGCACTCATAATGCATAGGTTCGCAGGTTCGAGCCCTGCTATCACCACACTAAGACCCCAAATTGGGGTCTTTTTGATTCTTGTTACTTGACTAACGATAGAATTACCATATTATTTTTAAAAAAGGATAAATTGTGGCGAAACCGTTTCTTAGAGAAGAGGCACGGCAATTACGCGCAGAGGGTATTTCAGTAGGTGCTATCAGTACACGCCTTTCTGTTTCAAAAAGCTCTGTAAGTTTATGGGTTCGGGACATTCAATTAACCAATGATCAGCTAGAGCAACTAAAGAATAACCATGTGCAATATGGCGAACAAAATAAGGGAGCGCAAACCAATAAAAAGGTATTCAAAACATTGCGGATGTGCTACCAAGAGACTGGGCGTGTAAAAGCAAAAGAAGGTCATCCCCTTCACATAAACGGATGTATGTTGTATTGGGCAGAAGGGGCAAAAGAAGCGAACCGATTCTATTTCATTAATTCAGACCCAAACATGATGCGCTTAATGATGCGCTTTCTACGAGAGGAAATGAAAATATCAGACAGCGACATTACAATAAGAATACACTGTCATTTTGATAATCCGGTGGAAGTGTCTCGTGTTGAAACATATTGGCTGACTGTTTTGGGGCTAGAGTCTAACTCGTTACGAAGAACAGTTTATAAAGAAGGCAGTGAAAATCGTGAAAAACGTCTGCCAAATGGAGTATGCAGTATTCGCGTGAAGAATAGTGTTTGGCTTGTGCAGCATGTGTATGGTGCGATCCAAGAGTATTCGCAGACCGCAAATTCAGAGTGGGAGTTTTAAATGGTCACTCGTCAAACTCGCGCAAAAGCAAGGGAATTGAGAGCAAGCGGCTTAACTGGTCAGGAAATCGCAGATTTATTGCAAGTCTCACTAACCTCTATTATTAAATGGACTCGTGACCCTAACCATCCATACAGCGTAAAAGCACGTGTAAGGCGATTACAATGGCAAGAAGAGGGTCGCAAAGCGGCACGTGAAGCAAATAAACTTCATCGTATGGGTAGCCTTTTGTATTGGGCAGAGGGAGGTAAATCCCGTAACAGTGTTGTGTTCGGTAACACAGATACAGCAATGATGTTGCTCTTCATTAAATTTCTAAGAACCGAACTTGCAGTTAAAGATGATGAAATAAAGCTTCACATCCAAGCACATGCTGTTGATCCCATACAAATAAAACAAATTGAGTATTATTGGCTCAATATCCTTATTTTACCCCATTCAGCATTGATGAAGACTCATCTCAAAAAAGGAAATCACGAAAGAAAGCACAAGACTTATGAAAACGGCTTCTGTGTAATATACGTGAATGACACAAGGCTCGTCCAGCACATTTACGGGGCAATCCAAGAGTACGGCGGTTTCGACAATCCCGAATGGTTGTTCTGACTCGCCTTATCGCTCTGCTGCGACGAGATCGTCCCATGTTTCGCGGCGGCGGGCGGTGTACCACATATGACCATCCTCCCCGACGATCACCTCTGGCGGGCGGGGACGCGCATTGTAATTACTCGCCATGACCATCCCGTAAGCGCCAGCCGTTAAAATTGCCAAGCTGTCGCCCGCTTCCAACGGCGGCAAGCTGACATCACGCCCTAGTACGTCGGTTGTTTCGCAGACGGGTCCCACGACCTGCACGCTTTCGGTGAGTGTTTCTTTCAGAACTAGCGGCACAATCTCGTGATGTGCCTCGTACAGCGCGGGACGGATGAGTTCGGTCATACCCGCATCGACAATCGCAAATTTCGCCCCACCCTGATCTTTGACATACTGCACACGGGTGATCAACATGCCCGCGTCCGCAATGATGGCGCGTCCCGGCTCTAGGATCACCTCGTAGCCTTCGAGCAGCGGCAAAATCGACGCGGCAAACGACTCAACAGATGGAATCGTTTCGTCTGGCGAATAGGCGACAGGTAGTCCGCCGCCAATATTTACCGTGTTGATGTTCGGGTACGGCTTGATCAAATCGAGCGCGGCACGAATAGCCAGTTGAGTTCCTTCGGCGTCGTGAAGCTGGCTGCCGATGTGAACATGAATCCCCTTAAATTCGAGATTAGGGAACTCGTCTTGATGTTCCAGCACATAGCGGACAGCATCCGTCGTTAAGCCAAATTTCGCTTTGCCGTGACCCGTCGCTATATGTCGATGGGTGTTCGCGGCAATATCAGGGTTGAGGCGCAGCGCGACCCGCGTACAGCAGCTATGTACACCCGACATGCTGTTGAGCAAACGGCATTCTTCAATGTTTTCGACGTTGAACCAGCCGACATCGTTATTGAGGGCATAGTACAGTTCTTGACCTGTCTTGCCGACGCCCGCGAACACGATGTTTTCCGGTTGTGCGCCCGCCAGCAGCGCCCGGTGGATTTCGCCCGCGCTCACGGCGTCAATGCCCGCGCCCGCGTTGATCAGCGTTCGCAAAATGGCGAGGTTGCCGTTGGCTTTGGCGCTGTAATGCAGATGCGCGTTCGGGAAGGCTGCTTGAATGCGGCGCAAGTTCGCCAGCATCCGAATCGTGCTGTAAACGTAGACAGGTGTCCCGACTTGAGCGGTGATGTCTGCGACGGACACGCCATCACAGAACAGACGCCCATTTTCATAGTGAATAGATGTATTGAGCATATTTAAATGATCTTTTGCTAAGAGCCGCACGGGTAATACGCGGCTTAATCTACACGATGCAACTTTGATATAGTATACTCTACGTTTCAATATGTATCGCAGGACATGACGTGACCCCTGACACAAACACGAAACTGGCGACGGAATACGAAGTAATCCGCCGCCGCGAATACGAACTCATCACCGATCTACTGGAGATTGTGCCGAAGATCGATGGATTGGGTGAGGAGCGAGTGTCGCAGATGCGGGATGCGCTCTTTCACGCCGATCACCCCTATCTGATCGTTCTGATGGGACCCTATAACGCGGGCAAGTCGAGCATCATCAATGCGTTGCTTGGCACGCCCGACTTACTGCCCGTTGGACCGACCCCAACAACGGATCGGATCACCATTTTACGCTACGGCGAACAATCCTCGCGCAGCCGTTCCGGTGATGTGGATACGGTGTTTTACCCGTCGCCGCTGCTGCAAAAAGTGAGCTTTGTCGATACTCCCGGCTTGGAGTCGGTTTTCCGCGAACATGAGGAAATCACACGGCGCTTTTTGCATCGCTCCGACACGGTGATGCTGGTGATGATGGCAACGCAAGCGATGACTCAGCACAACCTCGATTACATCAAGATACTGAAAGAGTACGGCAAACAGGTCATCTTGATTTTGAATCAGGTGGATTTGCTCACGCCCGAAGAACGCGAAACCGTGCGCCAATATGTGGCGGATCAAGCGCGGGGCGAACTGGGCAAAAACCCGGAAGTCTGGCTCGTTTCCTCGCGCATGGCGATTGAAGCGCGTCACGCGGACGGCACAGTCGATGAGGAAAAATGGGCGGCAAGCAACATCAAGCAAATCGAAAACTACGTCGATAACCAGCTTGGCGATGTGCCGCGCTTGCGCCAAAAACTGCAAACGCCGCTCAACATCGCGCAGAGCGTACACGGCGAGGCGCTGACCCTCGTGCGCGGCAGTCAATCGGCGCTGGATCACTATCAGGGCATCGCGCAGAATGTCGAACAGCAGTTGAGCGTGTTCCGGCGCGAAAGTGAAAAAGTCGTCACGCAAACAACGGATGACATCAAAGCCAAGTTTGAGCAAGCGGGCAAAAACGGCGGCGAGGCGATCCGTGAGCAGTTCCAGTTTTCCCGCGCTTTAGGATCAATCTTTCGCGGTTTAGCTGAACTGGTGGGCTTATCCTCAATTGCACGGAGTACCGTTGGCGGGTCGTATACCCGTGCGGCATTTGAGCGTCATAAAGTGTTCGAGCCTATCAGCGAACTACCGACGACAGCCGATAAACTGCCTGCCCGTTTGGAAGGCAAAGATTTGCAGGATACGGACGATCTGGTCAAGTATGCGCGTAAGGAAATTGACGCGCTGCCCGCCCCGATCAAAACCAAAGTGATCGGCACGATACAGTCCCCCACGCGCTATGACCGTACCGCCTTGCAAGCGATCCGCACCGAACTGCAAACACTGGAAGAAGAAGCGCGGGTCGTTCAGACGGAAAAGATCGAAAAGGCGCTGCGAAATTCGCTGCTCTACCTCGCCGCTTATGAAGTGATCTTGCTGGTGTTCGGCATTTTCATCGGCTTGGCGAATCCGTTTGGCACGGATAGTGCTTCGACTGAATTGATCGTGATCATTGTTGTGCTTGGCTTGATGCTGTTAGGCTTGGCATTTTTGCCCTTACGCGGGCGGCAGTTGGAAAACGAATACTCTAAACGGATGCAGGCGTTAGGCGACAAATACAGCGAAACGTTGACGCGGGCGGCAACCAAGCAAATTGACTACGGCATGAGCCTACGCCGTGACTCAATTGCCCCGCTCACCCGCTTGATCGACGCGCAAACCGAAATCCATACGACTCAGCTCAAACGATTGCAAGCGGCGGGTGAAACACTCGTCAAGATCGAAGCGGACTTGACCGCGATGGGCAAACCCGGCTTACTGGGAATTTTGAGGTAACACTATGGCAGTACAAACCCTAGATGGGGCGCTGGCAGCGTTCCGTGAAGGCGAAGTGAAACTACTCACCGAAATCGCTACGGCGCTTGCGGAAGTCAAAGACGCGGACGAAGATCGGCGGCGTCTGCTGGATGTCGCGCAAGACCTCCGCGAAATGTTCTTTCTCGTGGTGATCATTGGCGAATTTAACGCGGGTAAATCGTCGTTCATCAATGCGCTGTTAGGCGATGAACTGCTGGCAATGGGCATCACGCCGACCACAGACGCGATCCACCTGATTCGCTACAACGAAAACACCACGCGCAAACCCAACGTCCGTGAAGATGGAATCCACGAATGGACTCACCCCAATACGGGCGCTGTCGGCGTGGCGTTGGTGGATACTCCCGGCACGGGGTCGGTGTTCCAGAAGCACGAAAAGACGGCGAAAGCATTTTTGCACCGATCCGACCTCGTGATTTTCGTGATCTCTGCGAAGCGAGCGTTTGCCGAAACCGAGCGCATCTATCTTGAACTGGCGAAAAGCTACGGCAAGAAGATCATCCTCGTCGTGAATCAAGTTGATTTGCTGTCGCCCAACGAACTGCGCGAAGTGCGCGGTTTTGTCGAACGACAGGCGAAAGAACTGCTCGACTTCGACCCGTTGATCTTCCTTGTGTCTGCGAAAGAGGCGCTCCAAGCCCGCCGCAATGGTCAAATTGAGGAAGGCGGCGGCATGGGTGGAGTCAAAGCCCATTTGCGCGGCGTGTTGAGCGAAGCCCCTCCCGCCAAGCAAAAGTTACTCGCGCAGTTGGACACCGCAGATCGCACGGTCAAGCACTATTATGACGAAGCGAAAGCCCTCTACGACCTGATCGGCGCAGACACCACCAAAGTCCGCGATATTCAGCGCGAATTGGATCAGCAATCCGGCGGATTGAGTGGGCAGCTTGCCCGCGCCCGTGCCGATATTGACGCGGTGTTCGAAGGAATGCGCGTGCGGGGATTGGCGTTCATCAATAAGTATTTGTCCATTCGCAGCATCGGACGTTCGCTTAATCGGGAAGCCATGCAAGCCGAATTCACCGAAACGGTTGTGAACAGCGCCAATCGTGAAATTGAGACGGCGACCAACGACTACATCAACGCTTTGATCGACAGCAGTCGCCAATACTGGCGCGGCGTGATCAACCGCCTCAACCAACTACGCGACCTTATGCAGCAGGAAATCGGCGGGTTAGACGCGGGGATGTACTCCGATCAACGTGAAGCTCTAGAAGAAGCGATCCGTATTGCCGAAAGCGAACTCAAAAGCTATTCGACAGGGCGAGTCATCGGGCAAATGCAAGAGATGTTCTCCACCAACACCAACGGCTTTTTGATCGGTTTCAGTACAGCGATCATCGGTACGCTGGTTACTATTCTGGCGATTGCCGCGCCGGGTCCGGTGATCGGGTTAGCCGCCGCCGCAACGATTATCGCCGCGCCGCTTGCCGCCGTTGGTGGCTATGCTGCCTACCGTTACTATCGCCGCGTAGAGCGCGATACCAAAAACGATTTGAACAAGCGGATTGACGGCATCGAGAAGGCGTATCACGACGCATTGGACGACCTGACACGCAAGGAACGCAGCCGCTTGACCGAATATGGCAAGCAGGTGTTGACGCCTATTTTCAGCCGTTTGCAAGTCCTCGCAGAACGCTACGAGACGCAAGCCGAAGGTTTCCGTAAGTATTTAGACCAAAGCGCGACTTTGCGGCGAGGTATTGAGGAATTGAAGTAGTGGATCTGATTGAACAGTTCATCATTGTTGTTCAACTGCTGCTGGCGGGCTTACTCGCGGGATTGATTGGCATGGATCGTGAACGTAGAGGGCGGGATGCGGGCTTACGCACGCACATGCTTGTCGGGATCGGTTCATGCTTCTTCACCTCCCTGTCGATTTTCGCATTCGATCCGGGTGATCCGGGACGGGTTGCCTCGCAAATTTTGCCGGGGATCGGCTTTCTCGGCGCGGGGGCAATCCTCAAACAGCAGTCTAACATTCAAGGTTTGACCACTGCCGCCAGCATCTGGATTACGGCGGCGGTGGGAATGGGTATCGGATCAGGTGCATGGTTCGCATCGATCAGCGCTACACTGATCATATGGTTTACGTTGGTGATCGTTCAGCGCTTGAAGCCTGAAGATGAAACGAACGAGTCAACCGAAGGTGATGCCTAAGTCACGCGCCATTTGCACCATGTCGCTGTTGGGGTCAACCTGTTTCATGTGCAGCGCGTCGATCATCGGGACAGAAGTAATTTCCTCACCGCGCAGCGCCACCATATAGCCCCATTTATTTTGCGCCGCCAGATGCACCGCCGCCGAACCAAAGCGAGTCGCCAACCAGCGATCATGCGGCGTGGGCGTTCCGCCGCGCTGCAAATGCCCTAGCACCGTGACTCGCACTTCCGCGCCGATGCAGTCCGCGATCATGTTGCCGACGAGATAGCCGATTCCGCCTAAACGCATCACGCCGCCCGACTTGATGTAATACTCTGGCGCTCCGCCGGCGGGGGCTGCGCCTTCTGCTACCACAATCAGGCTGTAGTTGCGCCCATCCGTCCGCATCTTCTGAATATGGTTGCACACGATGTTCACATCGAACGGGATTTCGGGGATCAAAATGGCGTCTGCGCCCCCTGCGACTCCCGCTTTGAGCGCAATCCAACCCGCATTACGTCCCATCACTTCCAACACCATCACGCGGTGATGACTTTCAGCCGTCGTCTGCAATTTATCGAGGGCTTCCGTCGCCGTAAGGATGGCGGTATCAAAGCCAAACGTGACATCCGTCTGCGCGAGGTCGTTATCAATCGTTTTGGGGACACCCACGATTCGAGCGCCGCGATCTACCAGCTTTTGTGCAATCGCCATCGTGCCATCGCCGCCCGCGACGATCAACGCTTCGACGCCCATGTTCTCTAAGCGGCGCAATGCCTCATCCGAGACATCAACGGGTTCAACTGTCCCGTCCGGCTGTTCGACCATTTGCACAAACGGATCGCCGCGATTGACCGCGCCCAAAATTGTGCCGCCGCGTGTCAACAAACTTCGCACCCGTTCTTCGGTCAAGATATTGGCTGGCGCATCACGCAGCAGCCCGTCAAAACCCTGACGAATGCCGATCACGTCCCACCCGTAACGATTCTTCGCGGTGAGGACAACCGAACGGAGAACCGCGTTCAATCCCGGCGCATCACCGCCGCCTGTGAGAATGCCTAATGTTTTCATCACTCTGCCTCAGTCCGAGAGCGGGATTATAGCGCAGAAAAAGCACATTTGTGTTAAAATTGAGCAACATATTGTCATCAACAGAGAGATTCTATGGCGCGTAGAAGAAGCAGCACTAGCAATACCAATAGACGCAGTTCGACAACAAGCGAACGTGGTTATCAGGGGCGGCGCAAGAGTGATGATGAAGCCCGTGTAGAGCGGATCACATGGGCGCTACTTGTGCTGGTCTTTGCGATCACGCAAATTTTACCCGAAGGTTCGCTGCCCAATTGGTTCATCCCGCTCTCTGGCGGACTCATTCTGTTAGGGTCAGGCGCGTATCAGTATTCACGCGGTTGGCAAGTCAGCCCGATCACATGGATCGGCGGCGTGGCTGAAGCTCTGCTGGCGTATTACGTATTTAACATCAACCCTGCGGCAGACATGCTGGGCGAATCGCTGTTGGTGTTCGTAGGCGTGATTTTGTTCGGTTTGATCACCGGTGAAACGTAGGCGCTTGACTTTTTCGCCTAGATAGGCTATTTCATAGTGTATGGTTTTGTGCATATTGCCCGAAGGAAACAATGAGCGAGTCCAATCCCCGTTTAACCGTTGAAGATGTGCGAAAACTGGCGCTCCCCTTAGGGACGCGAGTCGTCGCTGGAGAGGGTTTGCTCCTCAGCCGTCTCGTCTCGTGGACGACGGTCGTGTATCCCGAAGACGGGGTGAACGCCAAAACCCTGCAAAAAGACGAACTCATTCTGGTTGCGCCCAACGAACAAATTGGGTCGCGGCATATGAGCGACTCGGAAATTGTGCGCTGGGCGTCCGAACACAAAGCGTCGGCGGTGGTGTTAAGCGACTCGCCTTCCCCGACGGCGATTGCCGAAGCCAACGCCTACAGCATCCCTGTGATGACCCTGCCAGCGGGCAGCCGCATTCGCATGGTCGAAAAAGCAGTGGTCAGCCTACTGGTCGATCACAAGGGGCAAATCGAGCGGCGCGGCACACAAATCTATCGCCAACTGACGCAAATTTCCTCACGCAACGAGGGGATGCCCGAACTGATCACCGCAATGGCGCGGCTCACCAACAAATCAGTCGTCGTGCAAGATAAACGGTTGCAAATCGTTTACAGTTCGGTACAGCCGCAGTTTGTCGCCTTCTGGGAAGATGTCGAGACGTTCTTACGCAAAGTCGATAACCTGCCCATCGAAATACAGGATCGTCACCGCGTCAGCGAAATGGAAAATCCGGTATTGATGCAAGCACTCCCCACGCCCGGTTTAGCGCGGCTGGTATCGCCCATCATCACCAAAGACATCGGGCGCGGCTACCTGTCGATTATCGGGCGCGACACGGACTTAGACGATATTGACACGGCAGTCACCGAACACGGCGCGGCGGCTTGTGCGCTTGAAATGGCAAAGCAAAAAGCGGTCAGCGATACGGAAAAGCGACTGCGCGGCACGTTCTTAGATCGCCTGTTGATCGGGGATGTCAGCCAGCAAGAAGCTATCCGGCAGGGCGAACGCTTTGAACACGACATGACACTGACGCATGTGGCGATTGTGCTGTCGTGGCAAAACGACAAAGCGCCTTCGCTGCGCCGACTCGAAACGACGATCAATAGTTTAGTCACACAGCAGCACGCGGCGGCGCTGGTGTGGCAGCGTGAACGTGAAAATGAAGTGCTGGTGTTCCACGCGGCAGAAGACAAAGACCCCGTCAACAACAGCATGAAACTTGCCGAAGTCTTTAGCAAAGAGATTCAGCGCCAGTTCCCAAGCTCACGGGTTGCCATTGGCTTAGGTCAGGCGGCGCGGGATGTGACCGTGTGGCGCAACAGCTACCGTGACGCCGTGCAAGCCCTTGACCTCGCCGCCCGTCTCCAAACCGATTCACCGCTGTATATCGGTGATCTGGGCGTCTACCAGCTCATCCTCAGCCTGTCGGATCGGGATAAGTTACTGGCATTCTGTGACCAGACGCTCGGCACCTTGGTCAGGTACGACCTTAGCCAGCACGCCGACCTGATCAAGACGCTGGAAGCGTTCTTCACCTGTCATGGGAATTTGAGCCAGACGGCTGAAATGCTGATTGTGCATCGCAACACTTTGTTGTATCGTATGAATCGAATCAACGAAATCGCGCAGATTGATTTGAATCGTCCAGAGATACGACTCGCTTTGCATCTTGCATTAACGATCCGGCGATTGTTATCAATCAATTGAGAAATTGTAAAAGGGCAACCTCTAAAGTTGCCCCCAAGTTAGTCAAAACGCCTAACTAGGCAGGTTGCCTAAATTGACTAATGCGCTTTACACAAGTACTTCTCTGGAATTGACCCGAACCACGCCTCCCCATTTGTATGATTACACCAGTTTTTGCCCCCTAATTTGATGTAGATTTCACCATCGATTTGCACGATACTTACAGGCTGTCCTTATCTATATAGAATTAAGGGGGCGGGTGTAATGTCATCCGATGACTGTGATCAGTTTCCTCTACACCGTGCAGATACCCAAGAACATGACGCTTGCGCCCTCATATGCTCTGTTCGCAAGGGTGGTCAAGCTACACACGGCAACGTAAAACGCACGATTGAAGCCTTAACCCGTATGGGACATCGCACCGGCATCGTCGATGGTGAAGGCGACGGCGTTGGCATAATGACGGATATTCCCCGCGAGTTGTGGTCAAAGACCCTCGCGTCTATGGGCTTGCGTTCCGCCCTCGCGCTCAACTCAAATTTCTGGGTCGCGCACTTGATGATCCCGAACACCAGACAAGCCGAGTATGAAGGACTGACCGCCGAAGTTTGGCGACGAATCCAAAATGCGGGACTCGACCCCATTCACGATGGCAAAGGCAAGGTCAAAAGCAACGTTCTAGGGCGCAGCGCCGCGAAGAACGAACCGCTGTTCTGGCAAATTGCCGGGTTGAACGGGCGAGTCGCTCCCGACAAACTCGAAAAGACGATCTACATGCTGCAAACCACGATTGAAAAAGAAATGGGCGTGCATTTTGCCTCGTTCTCATCGCGCAGCGTGGTCTACAAAGTACAGGGGACGGTGGAAATCTTGCGCCGTTACTACCCCGAACTGCAAGACCCTGTGTTTGCCTCAACGGTCACGCTCGGTCATGCCCGTTACAGCACGAACACCAACCCCACGTTTGAACGTGTACAGCCGTTCAACGTGTTAGGACATAACGGCGAGTTCAACACCATTTCGCGCTTTCGCCTCGAAGCCTCGATGTTGGGGATCGAACTTTCTGAAAGCAACTCCGACTCGCAGGATGTGGATAACCTGATCGATGCGCTGTGCATGAAATACGACTTCGACCTGATCGAAGCGATGGAATATGTTTTCCCACCGTTTGACCATGATCTCATTCAGAATTCGGACGATGTGCGCCAGATGTATTCCAACATTCGCCGCGCCTTTGGTCCGTTCGCTCAAGGTCCCGCCGCTGTTGCCGCCCGTGTAGGCGATCAATGCGTGTTCAGCGTGGATGCGTTGGGCTTGCGTCCGCTGTGGTTTGGCGAGACTGAAAAAGAATACTTCGCCACGTCTGAACGCGGCGTCTACCCCCTGACGATGATGTCTTCCGCGCCGAAACCGCTTGCACCCGGCGAAAAGGTCGCGCTGACGGTCATCCCCGGACGCGGCATTGAAGTGATGGAATACCCGGCTATTCAAAAGCACGTCCTCAATCGTTCCCGCGAACGCGGTATGTTCCAGAACGCCAAGAGTCAAGGCATGTGGACGCTAGGCAGTTCACCCTACCCCTCTGCACAGCCGACAAACGGTCATGGCAGCGGCGGTGGTGGCACAGCAGTCGTTACTGCCCCTGCTCCAGTGGCAGTTGCCCTCGCATCACTCATGCCCCGCCGCACGACAGCGATCAACGCGGTGACGATGGCGGCGCTCGGTTGGGAACGCTATCACCTGAACGTCATCCAAACGATGGCAGAGACGAATAAAGAACTGGTCGGCTCACTCGGTTGGGATGGTCCGCTCGCGGCGATCAGCCATACCCGCGTCAATACGGCGGATTTCTTCAAAGAAGTGGTCGCCGTCGTGACCAACCCCGCGATTGATCGGGAACGTGAACAGGCGCAGTTTTCGACCACCCTCTATATCGGCTCACGTCCTGAACCGGGACAAGCCAACAGTCCTGATGACATTCTCGTCACGCTGAATACACCGCTCCTGTTGGGCGGACATGCATCGCTCGGCGCAGAGGATGATTTGCGAACCGTTGCCAGCAAACACGGCACACTGACTCTCGATGATCTACTGGCTGAATTTGGGGATCGCGCCGCTTTTATTTCCACGAGCGCCGACCTTGACGAAACCGTAGAATCGGCGCTGCAACGGATCGCGGCGGACGCGGTGGAAATGGTCGCCAGCGATATTGTGTGCATCGTCCTCGATGATACGGATGTGTTCGGCGGTGAACGCCTGTGGATTGATCCGCTGCTAGCAGTTGCTACGCTGGATCGCGTCCTGCGCGAAACTGACCGCAACGGCTCGAATCTACGCCGCCGCGCTGGTATTGTGCTGCGTTCCGGCGCAATCCGCGATTTGCACGATGTCGTTACGGCAGTCGG
>Ga0163147_10003919_pt1 | contig 19372 bp, 19 predicted proteins | sample OliLakLV19MP6G1_FD_148597 | JGI IMG/M metagenome (GOLD analysis project Ga0163147, IMG submission 148597) | Freshwater microbial mat bacterial communities from Lake Vanda, McMurdo Dry Valleys, Antarctica- Oligotrophic Lake LV.19.MP6.G1 | ecosystem: Environmental > Aquatic > Freshwater > Lake >...
GGGCGAACCAGGGCAAGCCAGGGAAATCTTTCGGGCGAAGGGCCTCCGTGCTCAGCCCTGCCCCGGTACGGGCAGGGGGGGAAGAGTGGCTTCTTCTTTGGGGCGGATGATTTTGGCAGCTTCGCCAAAATCGTAGCCGAAATTTCGAATCAGGTCGGTGAGCTTGGGATCGCCGTTAGCGCGAGCAAACGTTTCGGCCATGGTCAGGAAAGTCTGAAAGAACATAGTGTTCATTTCGTCTTTCTGCATGTCCTTGGTCCACAGATCAATGCGCAATGCCTGAGCCGCTTTTGGGTCCCAAATGGAGAGAAGAAAGGCCGCGCATTCGGACCCTTCGCTCTCTTTGCCGTCAGTAGAAGACCAGTGCATGCGATGGGGAATGCGCGCTTCGTCAAGTTCCACCTCCAATCGGATGGTGGACGTCAGATTCGGTTGGTTTTGAGTGCTCATGGTTGGAGATCAGTGTCTGTAAAGGTAACTCTTGCCATAGGCCTGCGTAACTTTGGGGTATGTTCAAGCGAATCGTTTTTGCTTTAATCTTGGTTTTGGCTGGCTTTGCCGGCCAGGCACAAGTGGTGTACATGACAGACAACAAGGCCCTGGCCACTAAGATTGTCTTTGTCACGGACAACCCCGACGAAGCCGACCTCTGGGTTTACAAAACCGAGTGGAAAAGCGATGCCACGCCCAATAGCGGCATCTGGCACCTGACCGAATGGCGCAGCAGTGCAACGCTGGTGGTTTGGATCACCACTTTTAAGAGCGAAGCAGATTGGGTGGTTTATTACACCACCAACAAAAACGAAGCGGGCTTCAAGCGCCGCTAGCCGCCGCAAACTCCCACACAAACTTCACGATACTGGCAAGGATCACGGCAATGAGCAGGCGCCGGATCCAAGTTGCGGCATTGGCACTGCCCGTGGCAAAACGCGCAGCTACCCAGGCCCCGATAATCTGACCTAGCGCCAGCAATAAGCCATAACGCCATTCCACCTGGCCCCCGGCTATGAATATGCCCAGGACGGGTAGCGAGAAGATGAGCACCACAGCCAATTTTAGCGTATTGGCCCGAACCAGGTCATACCCGGCCCCGAGAACCATGGCCGCCAGTAAAAAAATGCCCACCCCGGCCTGAATAAAGCCACCGTAAAACCCAATAGCCAAAAACATCAGCATGTTGCGCGGCTTTCGGTAAGCTTTCGGATCCGGCTCGCCCGGCGGACGCAGCCATTTCTCCGGTTTAAAAAGCACCACCCCGAGCATGAACACCATCAGCGCCCCAAGGGCCAGGTTCATCCAGCGCTCGTCAACCTGAATGGCCACCGCCGCGCCGCCTAGTGATCCAACCAGACACCAGCCAATAATCCACCAGGAGCCAGATAAGTTTAATCCAGTCCGGGAGTGGATGGTTCCCACTGCAGTAATGTTCTGAAAAATGACCCCAATGCGATTCGTCCCGTTGGCGATGTGCGCCGGCAGGCCCAAAAAGACCAACAGCGGAAGGGTAATCAACGAGCCGCTTCCCGCCAAGGTATTGATGATGCCCGCCAGGATTCCGGCGGCAACCACTAACGAATCTTGCACCCAATTCACCGGGCAAAGGTCGCTAAGCGGTTGAGGATTCGCGCATGGCCAGGCGGCTTAGAAAACGCACTCTGTCCCGTGCGCCTTTAGCCAGCGAACATATTGCTTATACTCCGGCATGTTTTTTTCAATCAACTGCCAGAAAGCGGGGGAATGGTCGTGCCGTTTCAAATGCGCCAGTTCGTGCAACACCACGTAGTCCAGGACTTCTAACGGAGCAAACAACAGGCGAATGTTCAGGTTGATGTTGCCTTTAATGGAGCAACTTCCCCAGTTGGTGGTGTTGTGTTTGAGGCGAATTTGGTTGTAGGTATAGCCAAAGTAGTGCCCATTTAACAAGGCGACCCGCTCGCGAAACCACTTGCTGAAATAGCGCGAAGCGGACTTTGCCGCAAGCTCACTCATGATACGCGCCCGCTCCTCTGGTTCCAGGTCGCGCCCGACGCGAAAGCGCAGGCACTGTGGTTCAAGGATGCAGCGAACCTGATTACCCACAATCAGGCGAACTTCAACCTGAAACAATTCTCCTCCCAGGCGAAGCAAATCGCCGTTGTGGTAGATGCGATGCGGATCTTCGCTGGTCCAGCCCTTCTCCCGAACCTTTCCGCGGGCCCAATCCAACAGTTCGCGGGCTTGGCGCAAACGGGCATCGTCGGCCATGCCGGCAGCCAGACGGACGTGAATACCCGTTTTGCCGATCGAGACCCTGCAGTCTCGCCGTCTTTCTGTGATGATGTAAACCGGGATTCGCTGTCCGTCAATCAGCAGGTGCGAGGTGTGCGCCTGCTGCTTTTTTGGGTTTGCCATTCCTCCATGGCCCTCAGGCCGTTTCCAATGCCAGGTCATCGACTTTCGACAACCATGCGCTTATTCTGCCGAGGGATGAAGCTACGGTGCCTTCTTCAAAAGGCGAATCAAGTCCTGAAAATTTAACCAACTCCAGGAAAGGTTTGCTACCACCGGCTTCACACAGGCGAACATAGTCGGCCAGTGCCTTCTCCCGATCGTCTTCAGCCTTGGCCCAGAATTGGAAGGCGCAGATTTGCGCTAGGGTGTAGTCAATGTAGTAGAAGGGCACTTCGTATATGTGCGACTGCATTTGCCAAGCTCGTCCAGACTCCAGGTAAGCGTTTCCGTCATAGTCTTTGTGGGGCAAATAGCGCTGCTCAATGCTCTTCCATGCCGCAGCGCGTTCGTCCGCGGTGGCATTATGATTTTCGTATACGAAGTGTTGAAACTCATCTACGGCTACACCATAGGGCAGGAACAACAGCGCCTTGAGCAAATGCATGTAGCGAAACTTATCGGCGCTCGGGCCAAAAAAGCGCTCCATCCAGGGCCAGGTGAAGAACTCCATGCTCATGGAGTGAATTTCACAGGCCTCCATGGTGGGCCAGTTGTACTCGTTAAACGGAAAGTGCCGGCTTTGATAAACCTGGAAAGCGTGGCCGGCTTCGTGCGTCAGCACGAAAATGTCCATGGCCGTTCCGTTGAAATTGGAGAAAATGAACGGCGCTTGGTGGTTGTGGATGTACGTGCAGTAGCCGCCGGAGGCCTTGCCTGGTTTGGTCACCAAATCCATCAGGCGGGCATCGAGCATGTAGTGAATGAACTCCTCGGTTTCCGGGCAAAGTTCCTCGTACATCTTGCGACCCTCTTCCATGATCCATTCCGGGTCTCCCAGGGGTTCGGGGTTGCCGCTTCGGAACATGTATTCCTCGTCGTAGAATTTCAAGGTGTCCACTCCGATCCGCTCTTGCTGCTTCTTTTTGATGGCAGAAGCCAGTGGCACCACTTCTTCGAGCACCTGCTTGCGGAAACGGGCCACTTCAACCGAACCATAATCTGTTCGGCCCAGGCGGTCATACCCGAGTTGTACGTAGTTGGTGTAGCCCAGCTTCGTGGCTATGCTGTGGCGGACCTTCACCAATTCGTGGAAGATTCGGTCCATTTCGCCCTGATTCACGGTCATGAAATTCCAATAGGCATCGGCAGCCCGACGCCGGACATCGCGGTCTTTGTGGCGCAAAAACGCCATCATGGCCATCAGGTTGCGCTGCTCACCGTCAAACAGAATGGAAGCCGAAGCTTTAATCTTGCGATAAGCTGTGGTCAATTCGTTTTCCTCCTGCAGATCGGCCACAATTTCCGGGCTGTAGGTTTTGATGACCAGGCGGGCCATGTTGACCAGTTGCGATCCGAAGCGGGCTTCGAGCGCAGCGCGGTGGGGGGAAGCCAAAAGCGCTTCGTAATAGGCATTGATCAGCCCCGCGAAACGAGGCTGTTCCCGGTCAAAATAGCCTTGCTCGGCCTCGTAGAAAGGATCGCGCGTATCAATGGTGTAGCGAATCGAGGCGATTTCACGCATGGACTCGAAGTTGTTGCGCACGGTGTAAAGCGCTTCGAGGGTGCGAAAGGCCAGGTCTGGATTTGCAGCTTTTTTAAACTGCTCCAGGGTTTCCCGGAATTCGGTAGAAATCGCGTCCAAATCGGGGCGTTCGTAGGGGAATTCCGTGAATTGTAAGGTGGCTGTCTGCATAGTTGGTAAAGGTAAACATTGCTTGGAGGGGCAAACGGGGGCATTGCGGAAAACTTAAGGAGACTTTCCCCAAATTTAACCTTAGATAAAAGTATATATTTGTTGGTTCTTAATGCAATTTTATCGCTGAACTCTTGCTTCAATGCATGGCAAAACAATTGCATTCGTGTAGCCCGCATTGCTTTTTCAAATGCTATCTTTGGCTGAGAATGAAGGCCTTCGGGGTTTATTCACCAAGATAATATTAGGCAGACAATACCATGTCGCATGGTACTTTAGCGCGCTGTAAAACATGCAATTCTTTCTTACTTTAAGCTTGTTGGCGCTGGGAAGCGGATTAGTGGCCTTTCGTGTCCAGGATAGGGTTAAACCCTATCGCGACCACATCGGGTTCATTTTGCTCCTCTACGGCTTTGGCAATTTTCTACTCTTCCTCTTTCAGGACTTCGTCAGGCTGCTTAGGGAGCAGCCCGCCTTTTCGGTGCTAAAACTGAGCCTTTGGATCATCCTGATGGTAATCGGGTTCGTGTTGGCATACCCCTTGTTGGAACGGCATTTGTTCCGCGAAAATGCTGCGCTGAGCGAGCAAGGACGCCGCGTCTTTGAAGGCTTTGACGGAATCCGGTCAGCCTTAGGCCTTTGCGGACTCGCCCTCACCCTCGCCTTGCTCCTCGGGCAGTGGGGCGTCTTTTGATTCGGTTGAATCGGGTGAGGGGTCTTGCACAGCAGAGTCTTCTGCCGAAGCTGTGAGCGCAGAATTGTCTTCCTTGTCTTCAGGAATAGCGAGCAATTCGGGACTTTCAGCTGCGTTGGGCTGCTCTTGTGTGGTTGGCTTGGGCTCCGCTTGTTCCTGAGTGGTTGGCTCGGACTCCGCTTGTTCCTGTGTGGTTGGCTTGGGCTCCGCTTGTTCCTGTGTGGTTGGCTTGGGCTCCGCTTGTTCCTGTGTTGTTGGCTTGGGCTCCGCTTGTTCCTGTGTGGTTGGCTCGGACTCTACCTGCTCCTGCTTGCGGCGCTGACTGGTTTCTTTCTTCTTTAAGGACTGCAGGGTTTTCTGCATGTCAACCAGTTTTTCCTCCTTTGACTTAATCCGGTCATCCATGACCTTCATGCGGGTGGCGCGCAACTGCTGTTCCAATTGCCCGATGCGGCCGCCGGCCAGCTTTCGGGCTTCAAAATCAATGTTGGCCCGGTCGCGATCGATGGAGGACTGGATCTTGCTCATGGCGTCTTCCAGGCCGTGGATTCGGTTGCCCAAATGGCTTTGCCAAAGATTTTCCTTCTGATTTTTGAGAAACTCGAAGGAATCATCCAGGGTTTTCCAAAGGGTGCGGCGGTCGCGATGGGTCAGTCGGGCATCTTTGATTTCCTTTTGAAGCAACTTGAGCTGGTCGAACAACTCATTGACCCGCGGATTCTCGCGCAACCGGCCTTGAAAAGCTTCCAAGGTCTTTTCGTACTGCTCGCGGAGCGAAGTGGAGGCGTGTTCAAACTCTACCTGGCCGCCTTCGCGCATTTTCTTTAGTTGCTCAAACAACCTGTTGATGCGGTCGCGGAGTTCGGTGGCGTGGTTGCGGGACAGGTTAAAATCCTGAGCGTGGTTGCCCACCTGATCCCAGGTTCTCTTGGCCTTGTCCCAGAGATCCTGGCTGTAGTTGCCCAAATCCTGCACGGTCTTCTGGAGGCTGTTAATTTCCTCGCCGATGCTCTCGTACAATTTATAGGAGAGCAACTTGAGCGTCCATTCGTTCTGCAGGCGAGAAATCACTTCGGGGCGGTCTGCCTTAATCTCGATGGGGAGCAGATGCTCTTCTTCCGCAGAGCGAATCAGACGCTCGGGCTCCACCTGAAAATCCAGGGCTTCCCCCTTTTCCCAAGCTTCCGCAAGCGCTTTGGCAAATTCCTCTGAAAGCCCCTCGCGCAGAAAGACCAGCAATTCCACCTGCTTTTGCTTGAGTTGCAATTCCATCCCAACCAAAATGGGAGTGTCGGCTGCATTCCGACCTGTAAATACGTAGCGATTGATCATGTTTAGCCCCTTGAGCAGACCTCAATATTCGGGAAAAAGCGGGGCTTTCCTGCTAATTCAGTCGGTAGAAAGCATAAAAACCCCCGTTTTGAAGGGGGTTTTAGAAATACTCCTAAGAACAACCGAGGCTGTTGCCGCAATTCAGGCATTTGTAGCAGGTGCCGTTGCGCACGGTGATGTGGCCACAAATGTCGCAGGGAGGGGCATCGCCCATCATGGATTCCATGAAAACCTGGTTGCCACTTGATGCCTTTTTGCTTTCGGCTTCGCCCGCTTTGGTGGTTTTGCCTGCAGCTTTTGCACTGGGAACATTGGCTGATGCCAGACTGCCGTTGACCCGGGGAGCATCGGTGATCGGCGGATGGTCCAGCGCTTCTGCCTGGGCATCGTCCAGACCGGTGGTTCCCGGCTCAATCTCCGCTGTGGAGAAGGAGAGCGACTCCAGTTCGTCGGGGGTGACGTGCACAAGGTCCGTACGACCCAGGTATTCGAAGGCGAGCAGGCGGAAAATGTAATCCACCACCGAGGAGGCGCTCTTGATGTTCGGGTGGTCGACCATGCCCGACGGCTCAAAGCGCGTAAACGTGAATTTGGAGACAAACTCCTCCAGCGGCACCCCGTATTGCAGGCCAATGGATACGGCTATGGCAAAACAGTTGACCAGGCTCCGGAAGGATGCCCCTTCCTTGTGCATGTCAATGAAGATTTCGCCCAGCGTGCCATCATTGTAGTCGCCCGTACGGACAAAGACGGTCTGTCCCCCGATTTTAGCTTTTTGCGTAAAGCCCATGCGCTTGGACGGCAGGCGCTTGCGCTCGACAATCCGCGACAATTGGCGCTTGAAGTTGGTGTCGGTTGAAGCGTTCATGAGCATCCGGGCCGCTTCCAGCACTTCTTCGGAGGTCAGGTCAGCCAACGTGCGCGCTTTAGGCGCTTCGGCGACTCTGTTTTTTCCATCGGTTTTTTCGTCGTCTTTTTCGTCGGTTTTTTCGTCGGTTTTGGTTTCGCTTTTGGAGGAAAGCGGCTGGCTTTGCTTGGAACCATCGCGGTACAGGGCGTTGGCTTTGAGGCCCAATTCCCAGGACATGCGGTAACATTCGGCAATTTCCTGCACGTTGGCTTCGTTGGGCAGATTGATGGTTTTGGAAATGGCACCGGAAAGGAAGGGCTGGGCTGCCGCCATCATGCGGATATGACCATGGGCGTGGATAAAGCGCTGGCCAATTTTGCCGCACTTGTTGGCGCAGTCGAACACGGGGTAGTGCTCGGGCTTAAGCCAGGGAGCCCCTTCAATGGTCATGGTGCCACAGATGTAGTCGTTGGCAGCGTCAATCTGCTCCCGGCTGTAGCCCAGCGAGCGCAAGAGGTTGAAACTGGGGTCGTTGTACTGCTCGGGGCGGAAGCCAAGGCGCTTGAGGGCCGGCTCGCCGAGGGTCCAGACGTTGAAGACAAAACCGATCTCGAAAGCCGACGGCAAAACCCTTTCGACCTGCTCAATTTCGTTGGCCGTCAGGCCTTTGTCCGTCAGGGTTTTGGGGTTGATGTAGGGGGCGCCGTCAAGCGTTGCCCTGCCTTTGGCGTAATCAACGATGTCGCGAACCTCGTTTTCCGTGTAATTGAGGTTGCGCAAGGCCACCGGGATGGACTGGTTGATGATTTTGAAGTAGCCTCCTCCGGAGAGTTTCTTGAATTTGACCAGCGCAAAATCAGGCTCAATGCCGGTGGTGTCGCAATCCATAACCAGACCAATGGTGCCCGTCGGGGCCAGAACCGTGGTTTGTGCGTTGCGATACCCGTGGGCTTCGCCGAGGCGCAGGGCATCATCCCAGGCGTCGCAGGCTGCTTTGAGCAGGTAGTCCGGGCAATGCTTGGCATTGATGCCCATAGGGCTGATGCTGAGCTCTTCGTACTCAGGAGTGTTGTAAGCCGCGTAGCGGTGGTTCCGCATGACGCGCTTCATGTGCTCTGCGTTCTGGGCATACCCGGGGAAGGGGCCGAGAATGGAGGCCATTTCCGCTGAGGTTTTGTAAGCCACACCGGTCATGATGGCCGTAACTGCACCAGCGATGGCGCGCCCTCGGTCGCTGTCATAGGGAATTCCGGATACCATGAGCAGGGAGCCAAGGTTGGCATAGCCCAGCCCCAGGGTGCGGTATTCGTAGGAGAGGCGGGCCACCTCTTTGGAGGGGAACTGGGCCATCAGCACGCTGATTTCCAGCACAACCGTCCAAATGCGGGAGGCGTGAACGAAGCCGTCGACGTCAAAGGTCAACGCGCGGTCGTCAAAGAACTTGCGGAGGTTGAGGGACGCCAGGTTGCAAGCCGTGTCGTCGAGGAACATGTACTCCGAGCAGGGGTTGGATGCATTGATCCGGCCGGAGGCGGGGCAGGTGTGCCACTCGTTGATGGTGGTGTCGTACTGCACGCCCGGGTCGGCGCAACGCCAGGCAGCATAAGCGATTTTGTCCCAGAGTTCCGCAGCCGGAATGCTCTTCATGGGACGGCCGTTAGTTCGGGAGATGGTATCCCACTTGCCTTTGCGGTCCAGGACCTCGAAAAAGGAATTGGGAATGCGGATGGAGTTGTTGGAGTTCTGGCCGGAAACTGTCCGGTAGGCTTCCCCTTCGTAGTCTGAAGGGTAGCCGGCAGCAATCAACGCGGCAACTTTGTTTTCCTCGCGCACCTTCCAATCGATGAAATCCACGATTTCGGGGTGGTCGAGGTTCAGGCAGACCATTTTAGCAGCGCGGCGCGTAGTGCCCCCGGATTTGATGGCACCAGCGGCGCTGTCGCCAATTTTGAGGAAAGACATAAGCCCGGACGACGTGCCGCCGCCCGACAACAACTCCCCTTCGCCCCGAATAGCGGAAAAGTTGGTGCCCACACCGGAGCCGTACTTGAAAATACGGGCTTCGCGCATCCACAAGTCCATGATGCCGCCGTCGCTGACCAGGTCATCTCCCACAGACAGGATGAAACAGGCGTGAGGCTGCGGCCGCTCGTAGGCCGACGTAGACTTCTTGACCTTGCCGGACTCCGGCTCCACAAAATAGTGGCCCTGTGGCTTGCCGGTAATGCCGTATGCGGTGTGAAGGCCCGTGTTGAACCACTGGGGCGAATTCGGAGCGGCCATTTGATCGGTGATCATGTAGGCCAGCTCGTCGTAAAAAATCTGGCTGTCCTGGGGGCTGGCGAAATAGCCGTAGCGGCTGCCCCAATCCTGCCAGCAGGCCGCCATGCGGTGAGCCACCTGTTTGATGGAGGTTTCGCGGCCTGTGCTGCCATCGGGCTTGGGCACCCCGGCTTTGCGGAAGTATTTCTGTGCGAGAATGTCTGTAGCCACCTGGCTCCATCCCTTGGGAACTTCCACGTTGTTAGCCTCAAACACCACGTCTCCGCTGGGGTTGCGGATCACCGAGGTACGCTGTTCATACTGGAACAGGTCAAAGGGACTTACGCCTTCTTTGGTGAAACGGCGGGTAAAACGAAGACCGCCATGAACTGCGTTGGTCTTGGGCATATCCTAAAGGCTTTTAAGGGGAAAAAGATTGGATTGTCGCTGCTGATCTCAAAAAATCCAGGAGGGTAAAAATTGGACGAAGCGGTTGGGCGCTGAGTACCAATTTTTCCACTCCCTGTTGAAAATGGCTGTAGGGCTTGAAGGCATTGAGGTAAATTTTTTTTGCTCCACTGTGGGCAAATTTTTTATCCACAAAACGCCTCTCTAGCGGGTCATTCGGGTGCCTTTTCAGGAGCAAAAGGTAGGACATTCAGTGGGGTGAAGGGTTTGGGCTTGCAAACAGCCGACCGTTGTTTTGCAGGCTGAAATGGACAGTGCTGGCGCAAACCCGCGCTCTCGTTGCCTCTACGGCGCAAACAGCGTATTTTCACCGGACACCGGCGTTTTCCACCACCCCCCCGCCGGAATGCTTCTCCAATGACTACCTCTTTGCTGGACCAACTCAACCGGGACCGACGACGCGGACAGCGCCGCTTCGCCGTGTTAGTGGATCCGGACGAAAGCGACACCCGGCAATGCGCCCGCATTGGCCAACAAGCGGCCAACGGCGGGGTGGACTTCCTATTGGTTGGGGGCAGCCTGGTGGTTGATGACCACCTGGAAACCTGTGTCCAGACCCTGAAAAAGGCCAGTGGCCTGCCCGTCATTCTCTTTCCCGGCAGCATCCGGCAAATCACCCCGGCGGCGGACGCCCTGCTGCTGCTCTCGTTGATTTCGGGCCGCAACCCCGACCTTCTGATCGGCCAACATGTGCAGGCCGCCCCGTTTTTAAAGCGAAGTGGACTGGAACTTCTCCCGACGGGCTACCTGCTCATTGACGGTGGAGCTCCCACCACGGTCAGCTACATTTCCAATACCCTGCCGATTCCGCGCGACAAGGCGGAAATCGCGGCGAGCACTGCTATGGCCGGTGAACAGCTCGGCCTCCGGCTGATGTACCTCGACGCCGGGAGCGGAGCCCGCTACGCCATTCCCCCGAAACTGATCCAGGCCGTGCGCCACAGCGTGGAGGTACCCATTATCGTAGGTGGGGGTATCCGAACCCCGGAAGCCGCAGCAGATGCGGCCCGTGCGGGTGCCGACGTGGTAGTAGTGGGCAATGCGCTGGAAGACGACCTGAACCTGTTGCGCGAATTCACGCTGGCCGTGCACGCCGCGAGCCCAGGTACGCCTGTTGCCACAAGGTCCGGGAGCCCTTCGCCCGAAACCGACAACCGGGAATGGGGCGAAAACCGCTAACACGTGGAGGGAATTGTCATTCAATCAACGGGCAGTTGGTACGAAGTCTCGGTAGAAGGACGGCGCTTCCAGGCGCGACTCCGCGGCAAAATGAGGCAGACCATCTCCGGGCTGAGCAACCCCATTGCGGTAGGCGATCGCGTGCTGCTGGCCCAGGACGGCGAAGACGGCGACACCACCATCGAGGACATTCTGCCGCGCAACAACTACATCATTCGCCGCTCGCCGCGCAACAAGCACCACAAGCACATTGTGGCGTCCAATCTGGATCAGGCTTTTCTGGTGGTGACGCTCTCGCACCCGCGCACCAGCCTGGGGTTCATTGACCGTTTTGTGGTTAATACGGCTACATACCACATTCCCACGTCGCTGGTGTTCAATAAGGCGGACCGCCTGGAGCCGGAAGAGCGCGTGCGCCAGCACGAGGTGGCGGAATTGTACCAGAGCCTCGGGCACCCGACCTTTTTGGTCAGTGCCAAATCGGGCGAAGGGCTGCCGTCACTCCGCGACGCCTTGCGCAACAAGGTGACGTTGCTGGCGGGACACAGCGGAGTGGGCAAAAGTTCACTGGCCAATGCGCTGGAGCCAGGGCTGGGCTTAAAAGTGCGCGAAGTGTCTACGGCTTCGGGCAAGGGCATGCACACCACCACCTACGCGACCATGCACGCGCTGGACATGGGCGGCTTTTTAGTGGACACGCCGGGCATCAAGGAGTTTGGTATTGTAGACCTGGAGCGCGAAGAGGTGGGGCACTACTTTCCGGAAATCGCCGAACGGATGGAGCACTGCCGCTTCCACAATTGCCTGCATTTGGGCGAACCGGGCTGTGCGGTGCTGGAAGCGCTGGACCGCGGCGAAATTGCGGGGTCGCGTTTTGACAGCTACCAGAGCATTTTGGAAGATACCGGCCAGGAGGAATGGGGATAGCCCGCGCGTTACCTTTGGGCGCCTGAATCAGGCCATTTTCAGCCCCATGCGAACTCTCATCCAACGCGTTTCTAAAGCTTCCGTAACTGTTGACGGCAAGGTGGTTTCCGCCATTGGTCCGGGCTTGCTGCTGCTGCTGGGCATAGAAGACGCCGACGATTTAAGCGATGTGGAATGGCTGAGCCAAAAGGTGCTGAACCTCCGCATTTTTTTGGACGATGCTGGCGCTATGAACCGGTCCGTGCTGGAAACCAGCGGTGAAGTGCTGGTGGTGAGCCAGTTCACGCTGCACGCGTCCTGCAAAAAAGGAAACCGGCCTTCGTTCATCAAAGCGGCGCGTCCCGAGAAGGCCACGCCGCTGTATGAGCAATTTGCCACGGCGCTGGCCAACGGTTTGGGCAAAGCGGTAGGGATGGGTGTCTTTGGTGCACACATGGAGGTGGCGCTGGTCAACGAGGGGCCGGTTACTATCTTGATCGACTCCCGCCAGCGGGAGTGATCAGAGCTCCCAGAAAGCCCAGCTACTTCGTTATGGCCAATTTTTTCAACGGCTAATCGCCCTATGCAGAAGTTCATCGCCTTTCTGGAGAAAAACCTGGAGTTGCTCGCCTTGGCGGGCTGCCTGCTTGCGCTGGTAGCGCTCTACGCCAAATACCCCCCGGCCCAGGCTGTGGCCGTGGTGTTGTTTTGCAGCCTGGCCTTTTTCTACCTGGCTTCTGGAATTTTGGTCTTGCTGGACCGCAGCCAGGTGGAGCGCGTCATGCGCCTGACCTGGTTTCTGGGCATGTGGGGTTTGTCGCTGCTCGTGATCGGGGCGGTAGCGCGCGTACTGTTTTGGGAATCTGCTCGCATGATGCTGATGGCTGGCGGCGCTACGGCGGCGGCAGTGGCCGGCTTTGCCTTGCTCAACCGCATGGGTTTGCAAGGCAATCTGCGGGAAGCTTATGATGTGGAGAACAGACCGTTACTGACTCGTCTGCTCATTGGTCTTATTGTGGGGGCAGCCTTGCTTTACAGCCCGGACCGTTCACTCTACCAAACTTTCGGGGCTTACCGGGATGACCCGGAGTACGTGAATCTGCTTATGAACTACATGGATGATCCGGGCGACCCAAAAGCCGAAAAGGCCTGGAAAGAAGCGGAAGCGCGAAAGCGGTTAATGCGTCAATCGGTCAAGCCCTAGCTCTTAGGAAACGGGAATGGCTCAACAAGGTGCAAAGAAGTTGCGTTCGTTTAACTTAAGCGCTTCTGCCAAAAAGAAACTGCCCATAGAAAAATCTATGGGCAGCATAAGTATTAAAATGTTATGGTCAAGTCAGCAAACCTTCCAGGCCTGAGCAAGGGGTGCTTCTAAAGACACCAGAGACAAGGCATGCCCGATTTTTAACACCGGAGTTTACTGCTGAAAATGAAGATGTTAAAAATTGGGCATAACGCAGGATATGGGGTTTTTAGGGGTACCCTTAAAAACCAACTACAGCCTGAACCATAAAGCCATTGAATTCGCCTTGGTGGCGGACATCGCTGCCTTTAAAGTCGTTGTAGTTTTGGACTACGTATTCTCCTTTCAGGAGCAAGTTAGGTGTTGGGAACCAGCCGGCTGAAAACGCGATGCGGTCAATGCTCACGTCTTCGGTATAGCCGCTCAGTTGACCGTTGACCACGTTGTAGCGAGCACCGGCAAACAGTTGTTCGTTTTTGCAGAAACGGTACACCAATTCCCCGGCATATTGCGTAAAGTCGCGGGTGTCGGCTTCTTTGTAGGTGCGGCCGCTGGCCATTTCAATGACCCCGAAAGCTTCCAATCCTTTCCACTTGATAAAGGGGTTGATCATAAAGGTGCCTACCTCGTTGCTGAACCCAGGGTTTATTCGACCGGAGGTAAAGCTGGTTTGTGAAGAGGTCGGTGCACCGTTGGTGATAGCGGGCTCCATGGCAAAATAATACTGCGACCCAGTGCGGTCACCAGCATAAAGGGTGTTGCGCTGGATGCTGGAATTGCGGTAGTACGAAGCGGACAAGCGCACGCGAAAATCTTCACTGACCTGATCGTCGTAAGCAAGCTTTAAAAAGATGGACGGATTTTTTTTGGTGGGCTCCACATCACCCACAGCCAGCGGCACATCGTCGGGATAGTCAGCTACGTTACCATTGATGAAGCCAGAGGTGATGCCGACCATACCCATAAACCCTTCGACCGGGAAAACGTACACCTCACCGCCAATTTCTGTGGTGAAGGCGTCCATGATCATGTTTTCCACAAAAGGGTTGTACATGGCGTTGCCCCCATCATTGCGACGAAAATGCATGTCGCCGTAGTTCGGGGTAAAGTGACCGATTTTGACGCGGAAGTAATCTTCAAACCATTCAGGATTTTTAAACATTGGCAGTTTGTCAATCTGAATGTAGCCGCCTTTGACCCAAAATTCCGGGTGGTGGCGCGCAGACATGTAGTTCTCCAGCGAAACGCGGATACCGTCGGCAATCTGGAAGTCCAGCATAAGGTTTGCCATGGCCAGGTTAAAGCCAGGACCCAAGTCATACAGTGCGTTTACTCCGGCCAGGCTGGTATCTACATTGGAGTGATTCAACGCCTGGAACTCCTGCGTAAACGAACCGCCGATGCGAATTTTGAACCCATCGTAAACGGGCTGCTCCGCCGATTTAGGCGGTTCAAATTGGTTGATCCCATTTTGGTCCCAGGGGCGGAAGTACTGGAGATCCGGCTGCTGGGCAACCAGGGGCATGGCCAGGCCAATCAGGCCGACCAACAGACCCAGTCGGAAGGTGTGGGTGAACGTTTTCATAAAGAACTTTATTTCAGGTTTTAAGGGCAACTTGTAGACAGAGAGAGAGGAAAGAGCGAGAGGAAAGAGCGAGTGGAAAGAGCGAGTGGAAAGAGAGAGAGGACAGTAGAAAGCGGGCAGAAGAAGTGGTCAGAAAGATTGGGCAGAAAGATTGGGCAGAAGGGCTGGGCGTTTCAATTAAGCAGGAAGGAGTATTCCAACGTGATACCGTCGCCCGTTTTCATGACACCCAAGAGGGCCGTAGGTGGTGAAATGCCGTGGTGAAATGCCAAAATCCGTCATCTTTAAGGCGTAGGAACCGCTAATCTGAATGCCTCCCGATACCGATTTCCAATCGGCTTTGAGCGTTGCGGGTTGAGTTTTTCCAGCGATGCGCAGATTGCCCAATGCGGTAATTCCGTTGCCGCTGACGGCAACCGATGTGGCAGTGAACACGATGTTGGGATGAGCGTCGGCCAGCAGGGCATCATAGGTTTTGCCATCCATCGTTTTGCCTTTTTCGCTCTTGATGGATTTAACCGGGACCTGCACCACCAGACCTTCGACGCCGCGAAAACTGCCGTTGGCTACGTCGAACTTGCCGCTGACATTCACCTGGGTGGCCTTGGATTCCCAATCGTGCAGGTTAGAGGTACCCCTGATCACCAGGTTGACGGCCTGTGGGGGGCGAATGAACTGCGCCGTGGCGATCATGCCGATGACCAGGACGACGAGAAGGGTTATTTGTTTCATGACCAGAGGATTCGGGTTGCGTTGAATTGATGCCCAAACCTAAATAGGGGTTAGAGGGCTGGTCATGGTCTGGGTTAGCCTCCGGTGTGATCTTGGTCACGCAATCAGCTGGCGCCTGCATAGATAGGAATGGACTTTTATCAGCGCCCAAGACAGGTTCAGCGCAGCTTTTGCGTATTCTCGCAAGGCAAAATCTCTCCGAATGGCCCCTGAAAAGCAGCCCGTTACCCTGACCGAAGCCCAGCAAACAGTAGACCAATGGATCCGCACTACGGGCGTCCGCTATTTCAGCGAGTTAACCAACATGGCCATATTGACCGAAGAAGTGGGCGAAGTGGCCCGGCTCATGGCGCGGCTCTACGGCGATCAGAGCTTCAGGAGCGCGGATCCGGATCGGGACAATCCCGACGCGCTGGCCGACGAAATGGCGGACGTCTTGTGGGTCTTGCTGGCGCTCGCCAACCAAACCGGGGTGGACCTGGAAGCGGCTTTTGCCCGAACACTCCAAAAAAAAACCGTCCGCGACAGCGGACGGCATCAGAACAATAGTAAGTTAAGCGGATCGGATCAGTAGTCCCCGGAAGTGGTCAAGCGCCTTTAGGCGCTTTGATTTTAGGCGCTTTCTTCCAGGAAACGTAGGTTTCACCATCCAAATCAAAAACCAGAAAGATTTTGCCGGACTTCTTGAAAGCGCTGCCATACTCCTGGTACAAGCAATCAAGACTGTAACTGTTTTCGACAGTGTGCTCTTCCCAGGTGCCCTCGTAAAGAGCCCAGTTCACAATGCGCAGATCGTGGTTGCCGGTGGGCACCTTAACCGTAAATGTTGCTCCCTTAGACTGAGGCACTTCGTTAGAAACGCCAACTTCCTCTCCATCAATCAGGACCTGGGTCCGACTGAGGTGGTCATAGCCGTCCTCGATGTTGAGGAACTTGAAACTGACCGAAAGCGGGACCGTCTGCGCAGAGACGATGCTAAAGCAAAGCAGACAGGCAAAAAGGAAGGTTATTGATTTCATGGGTAGCGCCGAACGCTTCGGCAAGGTTGATAGGAGTTGTGAAACTGCCTTGTTAATACGGGAGGCCGGGGGAAAGGTTGTTGCCTGTAGAACGGCTGAGGGCCTAACCGCTGAAATTGCCCAAAACCACCATCTGGTCCAGGCTTGGAGCCAGACTGCCCCCTTCTGGCTCTATCGTGATAGCAAAAGCTTGCGGAGCATCCACAAAGGGAAAAGCCTGCCAGGAAGCGGCCCCTGCCTCCAGCGGAAGGACCCCCATATCTACCGGCGTGCCCGCTACAATGGCCCAAAGCTGGTATTGCTTGCCAGTTGGAGCGGTTGGCAGCGAGAGCACATCAAAATAGGCGGCTTTGCGCTCCGGATTCCAATAAACGTCTACCCGCGCGTTGCCGGCACCGGGCACCGCCATCAAGGCAATCCGGCGCGTGGCCACGTCGCGAAGCAGGGCGAGTTGGTCCAACTGTTGCTCGGCTTCCGATTGCCATTCGCCCGATTGAAGGGTCAGGGCTGAAACCTCTTGTTCAAGGGCAGCCGTTCGCTCCTGCAGGTCCCGATTTTGGTTGCTCTGGTTGAGGTAGGCCAGGCCAGCGGCAAGGGCTAGCACAGCGGCAATGCCCGTGGCAAATTGCAAGGTGCGCAACCGACTCGTCGGACGGCTTGGCTGGGGAGAAGAGTCTGGCTTTTCAAAAGGCTTATTACCAGCCTTTGTATCGGGCGAAAGGCCTGGCGTACCCGCAGCGGCTTCGCGAGCGACAGCCGCCAGCACTCGGGCCCGCAAGGCGGCAGGTGGCGCAACGGCAGCCGCTTGCGCCAATCCGTCTACGGCCAGCAATGCCTCGTCCAGCGCGGTGCGCACGTCCGGGTAGCGCTCGGCGTACGAACCCAGCTCCATGGCTTCATAGCACGAAGCCTGTCCGAGCGCGTAGCGTTCGATGATTCCGGAGTTGATGTAGGCTTGCGTATCCACGGGGTGTTAGTGCATCTGGTTTTGGTTGGCGTTTGCCGGGTTCATTGGTTTGGAGCAGGCGCTAATCTTGCCATTGGTCGGTTTGTTTTTCCCACTGGTCCAACAGGCCACTCAACAGGCCACTCAACAGGAGGAACAAGGTTCCTGATGCAGCGCGGCCGGAACCGGAGGTGTCGAATTTGCCTCTTAAGGCCTGTAAAGCTGCGCGCATGCGCGTTTTGACGGTTCCGAGGGGCAATTGAAGTTCTTCAGCTATTTCCGGCTGAGTAAAACCTTGGAAATAGGCCAAATCAATTAATTCGCGGTGTTTGGGGTCAATTTTTTGGAGCAACTCTTTTAGACCAATGTGGTCGGTGCTCTCTAAATAACCTACCTGATCTACGGCAATTTCAAGCCCTTGGTTTTCGGATTGCTGTCTAAAGGCTTTGGAGCGGTAAGCGTCAATAGCGGTGTTCCGGGCAATGTTGATCAACCAGGTAAAAAGCCGACCCTGCTGCGCATCGTAGCGATCTGCGTAACGCCACACTTTAACCAGGGTATCCTGCAACACGTCTTCGGCCACGGCTTCGGAGCGCACAATGCGCAGGATCATGCCATACAAAGCAGGCGCGTAATGATCGTAGATCATGGCAATGGCCGCTTGGTCTTTTTGGGCCAACAGGGTGGTGATCTGGTTTTCGCGCAGCATGCCGGTTGGAAAGATACGTGGGATGGAGAAAAAAACTACCGTATCGAAATCCAGGCCCGGCAATCTACCGTAAGTCCTCCAAATTCAACCTTTATGCTAAACCTACCCAACCCTGCCAAAATTTTTCCTACGCGGAGAAATTTAACCGGCAACCGGGGGAAGATGCACCTTGCCGCCTTGCTGCTTGCTGCGCTGCCGCTCGGACTGCTGGCCTCTTCCCACCGGGAAGCACCCTTGATCAGCAACGACCCACTTGCTGACAATACTGACCTGTATGTGTTCCGAAGCCCGGACAACCCCAACACGGTGACTATTCTGGCCAACTATATTCCGGCCGAATTGCCCTACGGCGGTCCCAATTACCACACGTTTGGCGAGAATGTTCGCTACGAAATCCACATTGACAATGACCTGGCCACTCCCGGAGATGACATTATCTACCGCGCCACGTTTACCCAGGTCAATGAGGATCCAACCACCTTCTTCAACATCCGGCTGGGTTTGCAAAACCGCAAGACCACCTACACGTTGGAGAAGAGCACCGACGGCGGCGTGACCTTCACGGCCATTGTCACCGGAGGTATTGTTCCCCCCAACAACATCGGCGACCGTTCAATTGAATCGGCTGTCGGTTTGGGAACCAATTACCGGACCTTGCTGGAGAACGCCATTACCACCGCGAGCACCGGCGAGCGCGTGTATTGCGGACCTGCTGATGATCCCTTTTTTGTGGACCTCGGCGGGATTTTTGACTTAGGCGACGCTCCGCGCCAAAGCGGTCCTTCGCGCGATGGACTGGCCCGCTACAACGTGCACACCATTGCCCTTCAGGTGCCCATTGCCCTGTTGCAAAAAGACGGTTTGGGGGTGGCCTCTGCTACTGACATTCTGGATCCCAACTTTGTTATTGGTGTATGGGCTTCTGCCAGCCGACCAGCGATTCGCACACTAAACTCCGGTGGCTCGAGCTACAGTGGCGATTGGGTCCAGGTTTCGCGCCTGGGCATGCCGCTGACCAACGAAGCGGTGATTCCCATTGGTATGAAAGACTATTGGAATGCGCTGTCTCCTTATAGCGAAGATGCTGCCTACTTCAACAGCTTCTACAACCCCGAACTGGCGCTTTACATGGATGACGACCTTTTTGGTGGTGCCGTGCCCGCCTTTAGCCCGCTGCGCATTCAGCGCAACTCACTCGGCGCGTTTGACTTTGGCAATGGACAAGACGGCTTGTTCGGGTTGAAGGGCAGTCCGGCTGTAGCTGGAACCGCGCTGGATGATGCCGTTTTTGGCACGCTTCTCTTGCCTGGCCCTGGAATGCCGC
>Ga0163147_10003921_pt1 | contig 19364 bp, 13 predicted proteins | sample OliLakLV19MP6G1_FD_148597 | JGI IMG/M metagenome (GOLD analysis project Ga0163147, IMG submission 148597) | Freshwater microbial mat bacterial communities from Lake Vanda, McMurdo Dry Valleys, Antarctica- Oligotrophic Lake LV.19.MP6.G1 | ecosystem: Environmental > Aquatic > Freshwater > Lake >...
AGGCGAGCGGGCGGGAGGCGCAATCCGACCGCGACGCCGGGCGACGCCTCGTCTGATCCGTTTGACCATTCGAGTGGCCGCGAGGCGACGGCGCGGCGACAATGGCGAGCCCGTCCCCGCCGGCCGTCCGCCTCCTCCTCCTTCCTCCGATGACCGAGACTTCTCAATCGACCGAACCGGCGCCGCCTGAACCGACCCAACCGGCCCCACGCAAATCGACCGAGGGCTCGGCATTCGGGCGCTGGTGGCGAGCTCGCGGCACGTGGATGCGGCGGACGATGATCGGCATCCCAAGCGCGGTGCTGCTCTACACCCTCTTCGGCTTCTTCGGCGTTCCGCTGGTCGTCAAGCACATCGTGCGCCCGCTCGTCGAGCGCTCGATCGTCGGGACGATTGCGGTGGGTCGAGTCGAGAGCAACCCCTACACCTTCCGCTTCCGGCTCGAGGACCTGCTGGTGGCGGACCAGAGCGGTCGACGGACCATCGCTTTGGAGAGCGTTGAAACCAACTTCGAGTTCTGGCGATCGCTCTTCAAGGCCGGCTGGCACTTCGCCCATCTGGACCTGCGGGGTCCCTCTGTCTTCGGCGAGATCGCCGCCGACGGCACCTTCAACCTTGCCGGCCTGATGCGCCCCAATTCGGATCCGAAGGAGTCGGAGCCTCTCGGTGCGGTGCCGCACGTGGTGATCGATCAGCTCACGGTCGAGGAAGGCACCGTCCGTCTCGACGACTTCACCCTCCCCGAACCATTTGCGATGGCCGTCGGTGGCCTCACCTTCTCGCTCCAGAATCTCGACACCGCCCCCACCGTCGACAATCACCATCGACTGGTCGCCACCACCGACACCGGCGCAAGGCTCATCTGGTCGGGCGTGTTCAACACCGATCCGTTCATGTCCAGGGGCGAAATCGAGGCCACCGATCTGGTGATGTCGCAATTCATGCCCTACCTCCTGCGCTACAGCGACGCGCGGGTGGTCGACGGCCGGCTTTCGGCGTCGATCGACTACGACTTCGCCCCGCTCGCCGAACCGCGACGGGCGAGCGTGAACCTCAGTCGCGTCGACCTCGTCAACGTCGCAGTCGAGCGCAACGACGCCTCGCTGATGACGCTGCCCACGCTGACCATCGAATCGGTGGCGGTGAACGCCCAGGATCGGGTGGCCTCCATCGCCCGCATCAGCGCTCGGGACGGCACGTTGAAGGTCGATCGAGACGCCGAAGGTCAGCTCAATCTCGCGGCCATGCTGATCATGCCCGAGGGATCGCTGACCTCCGAGGAAGCGGCGGCAATCGAAGCCGCCACCCGCGAGGCCGCGGAGGTCGCGGGTGCCCCCGCGGAGTCGACCGTGCCGGAAGAGCGAGTGGATCCGCGGACGATTCCATATCCGGTCCGTCAACTGCTCACCGCAATCTCCTATCTCATCCAGGACATCGTCGGTCCCTGGGACCTCACGCTCGAGGAAGTGCGCATCGAGAATCAGTCGGTCGACGTCGTCGACCGCGTCCCCGGCGCCGCGGTCGAGCTTCCGATTCGGGAGGCCTCGATCGTCGCCGGGCCCATTCGCAGCAGCGAGGGCTTCGTCATCCCCTTCACCAGCGGGCTGCTGATCGGTACCAACGGGCGCGTCACTCTCGGTGGATCGCTCGGCGTCCGCGACCGGATCTTCGAGAGCGACGTGCGCATCGAGGGGCTCGAACTGGAACCGACGAGCCCCTATCTCGCGTTGATTCTGTCGCCTCCGCTGCAATCGCCGACCCTTCAGTCCGCGCGCTTCTTCGTCGAGGCCCGAGTCTCCGCCCGCACTCCCGATCCCAACAGCGGAACCCTGCGCTGGTCCGGGCTGATGCGGCTGGAGGACGCCGTCCTGCAGCAGACGCCGCAGGGCGGAGCGACGAGCGATCTCCTGAGGACCCCCTCTGTCGAGCTGCGCGGCGAAGCCACGGTGGCCCTCGACAACACCACCGGACAGCGCTTCGAGTGGGATGGGCAGGTGGTGCTGCGGGAGCTCGTCGGACAGGGAGCGCTCTTTGAAGCGCTGGCGCTCGGCGCCGGAACGACGGTGGTGGAACGAGTCGACCTCGACGGTCAGCTCGTCGCCGAACGGATGCTCGGCGACGCCCTGCAGCTCCGCTGGAGCGGGAAGATCGCCGTGGACGGAGCGAAGGCCGAGCAACTGGTCGTCGGCGAGACCTCGATCAGCAGCGCCTTCGACGCGTACGGACTCGACGGGACGGCGAACGTGGGGTTCGCCGCCGACGGCGGAATCGTCTCGAACTGGGATGGCACGATGACCCTCGCGGCCGGCACCCTGGCGCTCGGCGGAATCTCCCCAATCGATGGCAGCGCCGGGGCGATGGAGTTGCAGGGACGATTTGATTCGACGGTGAAGGCCGACGGGTCGATCACGGCCGAATGGACGGGCGACTTCACGCTCGAAAGGCTCTCCGGCGCGGTGCGCGACGAGAGCGTGCCGGTTCAGGCCTCGACCGCTTCGTCGACGCTCCGCGGCACGGTGAAGGCATCGCATGTCGAGGGAGTGTCGAAACTGGCCTTCGAGGGCGTGCTCGACGGAGCCGAGATCACCGCCGCGGTCCAGACCGCACCGCTGCCTGCCTCAGGCCAGCTCGGTTCGGTGAAGCTCGACGGTCGGCTCGATGGCGCCGTCGATGCCGCTGGCGCCTGGAGCGGTGCGTGGAGCGGTGTGACGGCCGTGGGAGCGGCCAAGGCCAGCGCGGGAGCCGACGCCGACGCGATGGACGCCGCCGCCGAGAGCATGACCGTCACCGGAACGACCTCGGCCCGCTCGCTCGACGGACGCGCTGCCGTCCGTTTCGATGGCGAGGCGGGCGTCAAGGGAGTGAGCTTCACCGCAGCCGATTTGAATGGGCCGGTGGCGGGATCCGCCGCCGCAGTCGAGCTTCGCGGCATCGCTGCCATCGCCGAGTCCGCGGCGGGATCGCTGGCCTGGGAGGGGGTGCTGTCGCTCGACGGCGTCAGCGCGAGTGCCGACCAGCTCGGCGGCGGCGCCAAGGCGGCCCTCGCCAGGTTGGGTTTCGACGGACGACTGGCCGGGGAAGAAAGCCCCGAAGGGGCGCGGCGTCTCTCCTGGACTGGAGAAGCCAAGGCCGAACAGGCGACGGTGAGTGCCGCCGACATTGCGGATGGCGCGCTTGATCTGCGCACCGAACTCCTGATCACCACGGTCGAACTCAGCGCGGACCTCTCGCCAGGCGGCGCCGAGTTCGCCTGGTCGGGCCCGCTCGATCTCTCCAACGCCACGTTCGGGATGGCCGGCGTGGGTGTCGAGGGCACTGCCGGGGCTCTCACTCTGAATGGAGGCGGAACGCTGCGGGCCCGGTCCGGTTCGGATCTCGAGTGGTCCGGTTCGTTCCGCGGCAGCGCCCTCACCGCGAGCGTCGACCACGCGGGCACGACCCATGACGGCACGCTCGCGGCCCTTCAGTTCGACGGCACGCTGACTTCGACCGCGCCTGACGGCGGCCCGGCGCAGACCAACGTGACCGGCGACTTCGGAATCGAGGATGGTTCACTCGGCGTCACCGACGATGGACTGCTCAAGGCGACCATCGGCGCCTTTCGCGCTCAGGGCGTCGACTTCGTGCACTCGCCGCTTTCGATTGCCATCCGCGAGGCCAGCTTCACCCGCCCCGCCCTCGTCGGCGAAGTCAGCATGGTCGGGGGATCGGACAGCGAGCGGGAGTCCTCCGATTCCGCGGCGCCGCGCGCCGCCGGTGATCAGCGGAATCTCATCGGACTCATCCCGTTCCAGTTTCGACTCGACAAGCTGCGCGTGGTCGAAGGTCGCGTTGAGGTCATCGACCGCAGCGGGGCGGCTCCTTCGACGATTGCCGCCGACGCCATCACCGTGAGCGCGACCACGATTGCCAACGACGGCGCGACCGTGGGAGAGGTCACGGCCTCGGCACGGCTCCAGAACTCCGGGCAGTTCGACTTCCGCGGCACCTTCGACGGCTTCCGCGAGAGCCCTGTCGCCGATGTCCTGATCACCCTGCAGGGCGTGCCTCTGCCGGCATACAGCGGAGTCTCCGGGCGATACGCGGGCTACGAGATCGCCGACGGTCGACTCACCACCACATTGCCGCTGGTCGTGTCGGACGGAAACGTGACTGGCGATCTGGACTTCCTCTTCGACCGGTTGAAGCTCGGCGCCAAGGTGGCGAGCCCCGACGCCCCCTCGATCCCGCTCGAGCTGGGCCTCTCGCTGCTTCGCGATCCGAACGATCAGATCCGCGGCGATGTCCCAATCAAGGGTCGGCTCGACGATCCCGAGTTCAGTTTCGGCGGACTGATCTGGAGGGCTCTGCTGGGTCTCCTCGGCAAGATCGTGACGGCGCCGTTCCAGTTGATTGCGTCGGCCTTCGCCCAAGGCACGGAACTCGACCTGTCGTTCATCGCCTACCCCGCGGGAAGCGACCGGATTCCGGTCGAGGTGCTCAGCAAGGTCGACATTCTGGCCACGGGCCTCAAGGAGCGCCCCAACGTCTCGCTCGTGATCCGCGGGCACTATCACTACGACGGCGACGTCGCCGCCCTTCGCCCCGGTCTGCTCCGCGAGGAGATGCTGAAGCAACTGCGCAGCTCCTTCCCGCAGATGAGCGAAGTCCCCCCCGATGTCTATCGGCAGCTCGTGATCACCACCTACGCCCAGCGAGTGGCGCCGACGCTGCCGCCCCCATCGCCTGGTGCCCCGGCGGCCCCGGGCCCGACCTTCGAACAGATGGAGATCGCCGTTCTCGAGACCATCGACGTGCCCGAGCCGATGCTGGAAGCCCTGGCCCGACGTCGCGCCGACATCATCGCGGGGATCATGGTGGCGGAGCAGGGTGTCCCGGCGGATCGAATCATCGTCGAAGTGCCCGGCCCCGATGAACTCGAGGGCGGCACGCACGTCGATTTCGATCTTCGCTGACAGCCTTGATTCCCAGCGCTGCGGCCCAGCGGCCGCGGGCACTTTCCGCTTGCCCGGTTCCACTGTGGTCGATACATTCAGCCCGTCGTTTCCTGCGGTATTCGACGAACCGAAACCGCAGGCGGCGCCCTGCCTTCTTTCACCCGACTTCCTTCACCCGACTTCCTTCACCCGACTTCCTTCACCCGACTTCCTTCAGACGATGCGCTGCCACCTCTGTTCGTCCACTTCGCCGGCCCGCCATGTCCATTGACCGGACTGGCGAGCTGCCCCGCAGCCCGTCTCACCTGAGAGCGACCAGTCAGACCCGGATGCCCCTCGGCTCCGCGGCGATCCCACTCGGCTGTTGCGTTCTCGGCGGTGGCGGCGGTGGCGGCGATGGCGGCGGTGGCCATCCGCGCGTTCGAACCCGGCTTTTTGGGAACAGCGCCGGGACCCTTGGTCCGGTCCCGTACGCTCTGGCCTTCGTCACGCAGGCAGGCGTGATCTCCACCCACGGGTGCGGCTCCGCCTGAACCCACACGCTTCGACCGAGCCTTCGCATTCCGGCGCGACGGTTCGGATCAGACACTCAATGCCGGCGCCACTGGAAAAAGGAAATCAGCCATCTCTCAGATCAGACGTCCGTATCGCGACTCGGGCCCGCAGGGACCTCGAGTCAACGACCGCATCCGCATCACGCCCATCCGTCTGATCGACGAGAACGGCGAAATGGTCGGAGTGGTCGAGCTTGATGAAGCCCGCCGCCGGGCTCAGGATCTCGGTCTCGACATCGTCGAAATCTCGGCCGACGTCCGACCTCCGGTGGTCCGCATCATGGACTACGGGAAGTTCAAGTACGAGAAGTCGAAGCAGGAGAAGGTCAGCAAGTCGAAGACCAAGGTCTCGGAGCTCAAGGAGGTCCGTCTCGGCCGATCGATGAAGATCGATCCGCACGACGTCGGCATCCGGCTCGACCAGGCTCGACGCTTCCTGCTCGAAGGGCACAAGGTGCAGATCGTCCAGAACTTCCGAGGCCGCGAGATCGCCCATCGCAGCCGCGGCGACGATCGCATGGAAGACGTCATCGAGCGGCTCAGCGAAGTCGGCAAGGTCGAACTTCCTCCGCGGATGAACGGTCGCCGCATGACCATGATCATCGGCCCGGACCGCACCAAGATCGAAGCCATCAAGCGCAAGGAAGCGGCAGCCAAGGCTGCCGCGACTCCCGAGCCCAAGGTCAAGGCCGACTCCGCCTCGGAGCCGAAGGCCGACGCCAAGCCCGAGACCAAGGCGGAAATCAAGGCTGCGTCGAAGGCCGCGGCGGCGAAGAGCGCCGGCTGAGGCGGCAGGTCGGGGTCGCCGACGAGGTTCGTCGGCTGCGCCGATGAAGTGTGGCCTCGGGTGTCGCCGTCGCATCCGGTGCGGGCGTGGCGCGAGAGCTTCGGATACGCGTGGCTGTTCGGCCGAGCTGGTGCTCGGCGGTCCAAGGGTGCGATTCGCCGCGAGTGCCGCAGGGCGCTGCTGTCTGCACGAGCATGAATCGTGCAACCCACTGCGGCTCCCTGCTCCCTGCTCCCTGGCCCCTCCTCCGCTACCCTCTGCCCCCATGCGCATTCACGAATATCAGGGTCGACAGCTCCTCGCCGATGCGGGCATGCCCGTTCCCGCCGGGGCGATGGTGCAGTCGGTGGACGACGCCGCGTCGGAGGCGAAGCGGCTCTTCGACGAGGGCGCGAAGATCGTCGTGGTCAAGGCCCAGGTGCACGCCGGCGGTCGCGGCAAGGCCGGGTTCGTCAAGGTCGTGAACAACACCGCCGAGGCTCGTGAAGCCGCGAAGTACATGCTGAGCCATCGCATGGTCTCGCCGCAGACGCCGCCCGAGGGACTCGACGTCAAGCGTCTTCTGGTGGCCGCCGGCGTCGACATCGCCAAGGAGTACTACCTCGCCATCACCCTCGACCGCGCCGCTCGCACCGCGACGATGATCGCCTCGGCGGAAGGTGGCGTCGAGATCGAAGCCGTGGCCGCACGCGATCCGTCGGCGATTCTCAAGGAGCGAATCCATCCGCTCCTGGGCCTCCAGCCGTATCAGGCCCGGAAGCTGGCGTTCGCCCTCGGCTTCAAGGGTCGACAGGTCAATCAGGCGGTCGAGGTGATGATGAAGCTTGCCAAGGTCTTCAAGGAGACCGACGCGAGTCTCGCCGAGATCAATCCGCTGGTGGTGACTCCGGCGACGGCGGAACTGCCCGACGGTCAGGTCATCGCCATCGACGCCAAATTCTCCTTCGACGACAACGCCATGTTCCGGCAGAAGCAGATCGCCGGAATGTTCGATCCGAGCGAGGAGAACGCCGCCGAGCTCCAGGCCAACAAGTTCGGACTCAGCTACGTGGCACTCGACGGAAACATCGGCTGCCTGGTCAACGGCGCCGGACTGGCGATGTCGACGATGGACATCATCAAGCTTCACGGCGGCGAACCCGCGAACTTCCTCGATGTCGGCGGTGGCGCCACCGAAGAAGCCGTGACCGAGGCGTTCCGGATCATCCTCTCGGACAAGCGGGTCGAGGGCGTGCTGGTCAACATCTTCGGCGGCATCATGCAGTGCGACACGATCGCCCGATCGATCGTCGCCGCGGCCAAGAGCGTGGGGTTCTCGGTGCCTCTCGTGGTTCGACTCGAGGGAACCAACGTGAACGAGGCGCGGAAGATCCTCACCGAAGCCAGCGGAGAGATCCGCTCGATGCAGACCGCGACCGATCTGACCGACGCCGCCCGGAAGGTCTGCGCCGCCGTCGCCTGAAGCGCCGTCGGCTGCGGCAGTCCAGTCGCACCGACTCCTCCAACTCCGCACCCACCCACAGGCTGATTCTCCCCAGATGCTGATCCTTTTCGATATCGACGGCACGATGCTCCACACCGAACGAGCGGGTGTCACGTCGATGCTCGAGGCCGGTCGCGAGCTCTTCGGAGATCACTTCAGTTTCGAGGGAATCGACGTGGCGGGTCGCCTCGATTCGCTGATCTGGCGCGATCTCTGCGCGGCCAATGGCGTCGAACCCAGCGATGACAATCACACCCGCTTTCGAACTCGTTACGGGCGGGCACTCGCCGATCGGCTGACCCGCGAGGCGACCGCACGAGCCCTGCCGGGTGTGGTGCCGCTGCTCGATGCCCTCACCAAATTCGAGGAGATCACAATCGGACTCCTCACCGGCAACTACCCCGAGACCGGTCGCCTGAAGATCAGCGCCGCGGGCATCGATCCCGATCGATTCCTGGTCGCCGCCTGGGGCATCGACGGTCCCTCGCGCCGGCACCTTCCACCGGTGGCCATGCGCAGGCACCGGGAGCTGCTCGGGCGCGACATCGCCGCAGACCGGGTGCTGGTGATCGGCGACACGCCGCACGACGTCGATTGCGCCCACCACAACGGCTGCAGGGTGATCGGCGTGGCGACCGGTTCGTTCAGCGTCGACCGCCTTCGTGACGAGGGCGCCGATCTTGCGGTGACATCGCTTGAAGAGACGAGTTCGCTCGTCGACTGGATCCGTTCGCTCCCGACCCGACCCGCGAGCCAGCAGACCGCACGCTGACTCGGAACCGCCCTCTCCCCGCGGAGGCCCGATTCAACTTCCGATCACGACGTCATCGCACTCCGCGGTCGCGCCGACCGCCTCGGGCGAGCGCGACCCGCTTCTCGATCTGCTGCGGGGCGTGGCCCTCTTCGGCATCTTCATGGTCAACCTCCCGATGATCGCCCTTTCCTCGTCCGGGGCGTTCATCCCGCCCGACGACGGCATCGAGCGGACCGCGTGGTGGGTGATGCAGATCGGGTTCCAGTTCAAGTTCGTGTCGCTCTACTCGCTTCTGTTCGGTGTCGGACTCGCGCACTTCATGACTCGCGCGACCGCCGCTCGCACGACCTCCATTCAGACGACGGGGCCCAGCCGCGGCGCACTTCTTGGCATCCGACGCATGGCAGGGCTCCTTCTCTTCGGCCTTGCCCATGGAATCCTCATCTGGTCGGGTGACATCCTCGTCACCTACGCAATCCTCGGGCTTCCGTTTCTTCTGATCGTTCGTTGTCGGGCGATGACGCTCGCGGTGCTCGCGACCGTCCTCTTCGTGGCGTCGCTGGGGCTTTCACTGTGGAACGCGCTTCCGCAGCCCAGCGACTGGGGCTTCGAGTACGCGGATGCGACGGCTTCTGCCGAGGTTGCGCCCGAGTATCCGGGCGCCAACGACACGGCCGACGCACCGCCCGCTCTCGACTTCGATCCGTGGTTCGAGTGCTCGAGCGAACTCCGCATCGCCGAGGCGACCGCGGATCGAGCACCCTTCATCCACCCGTGGGTGATCCTCTTCGAACTCGGCATCGAAACCTGGGACCCGGCATGGGAGGCGTACGAGTTCCGAGTGCTCCGCGACGGACCATTCATCGAGGCGTGCGGGCTTCGTTTCGCCTCGTTGGTCGATGGCAACGGGGCGAACTTCGACAAGTGGAACTGGCACATCCTGGCGCTCTTCTGTCTGGGTGCGGCGCTCCAGAAGTTCGGGGTGCTCGGGTCCACCACGGGGCCCGCCGTTCCCCCGCGCGAGACCCCTCCCGAACGCGTGTGGCTGCGCCGCGCCGCGTGGCTCGTGATCCCCGGGCTGATCCTCGAGTCGACCTACGCGGCGTCGATCACCGCCGAGTCGGGGGCGCTGGTCGACTGGTTCGCATGGATGGGTCCCATCCACTCAATCGGCGCCGTCCTCATGATGCTGGGCATCGTCGGCGCTCTCTGCCGCATTCAGGAGGCGTCGCGTCGCGTTTCCCAACTCGCCACGCCGTGTCGAGCCGTCGGCCGCATCGGCAGGATGGGTCTGACCGGCTACATCGCCGAGAACGCAGTCGGTGCGTTTCTCATGTACTCGTGGGGACTGGCCTGGCTCGGCGAGGTGAGCCGTCTTCAACTCGTCGGGCTGGCCCTTGTGATCTGGCTGGCGCTGACCGTGGGCGCTCACTTCTGGTTCGACCGCTTCAGCATGGGACCACTGGAATGGCTGTGGCGCGTCATGACCTACGGTCGGATCCGATCGTCGCCGCGGGAGGCGTCGATTGGAACCTGAACTGCCGCTCACGATGCAAGCGGAACGCGGTCACTCCGAATGACGTTCCAATCCCGGTCCCGGTCCCGGTCCCGGTCCCGGTCCTGATTCGACACTCGTCCCGTCCAATGGGGGGTATGCATGACAACGCCAATCGAACCGCCAATCGAACCGAACTGCGCCGAGCCGCCGCCGCGTACGTCCGAGGCGGCGCCTTCGGAGATCCGCTCGCTCTCCGAGCCGACCCGTGCCTCCAACCGCCTGATGGTGCTCGATGTCATGCGCGGGGTGGCGCTCTTCGGCATCTTCATGGTCAACATCCCGCTCTTTGCAATGCCCATGATGGAGGGATTCGGCGGCCCGACGCTCGCCGATGCCAGCCGCAACGACCTCATCGGCTGGTGGATCATCGAACTCTTCTTCCAGTTCAAGTTCATCTCGATGTATTCGATCCTCTTCGGCGCGGGCTTCATGCTCCAGCGAATGAGGGCCGAGCGCGATGGTCGATCGCACAACGCGGTCTTCGTGAGGCGACTGCTGGTCCTGATGGTCTTCGGGCTGATTCACGCGCTCCTCATCTGGTACGGCGACATCCTCCTCATGTATTCGATGCTGGGGTTCTCGCTGCTCCTCCTCGGCGGGATGTCGGCGAAGGCCCTGATCCGCGTGGGGCTTGGAGTGCTGATCTTCTCGGCGGTCCTGATGACCGGTTTCGGGCTGCTTCAGGCAGTCATGATTCCACCGCAGGCGGAGAGCGCAGTCGATGCCACTGCTGCGGAATCTGCGGACTCATCGGCGGACTCAACGGCGGACTCAACGACGGACTCAGCGGCGGACGATGACGGCGCCGAGCCGGCCTTCGGTTCGGCCGAGCTGGTGGTCGATGCAACCCGCAACGCGATGGCCGAGGCGGAGAACGCTGGGCAACCGCCGGTTGACGCTGCCCAAGGGGCCGACGCAGACGTGGAAGAAGACGGGGACGCAGAGCCCGCGGAGCAGGATGACCTCCGCGGATTCGGCGCGATGATGGCCAGCAAGTTCAACCCCTTCGATGAGCGCTGGATGGCCGCGGAGACCGCCGCGTTCCGAGACGGGCCGTTCCGCGATGCCTTCACCTTCCGCTCGATCCTCTTCGTCTTCGGGTTGCTGAGTAGCGTGTTCTCGTGGAGCTGGTACGTCGCCGGGCTCTTTCTGTTCGGCGCCGGCCTGATGAAGGCCGACTTCTTCGCCGCCGACAAGGTCCGCTGGCATCGGGGCTGTGCGCTTCTGGCGATCCCGGGGTTTGCACTCCAGGTGGCCCACGGATGGATCATGTCGGCCGAGAACTTCCAGATGACCCCGGGCTCGGCCTTGATGGGTGGCCCCTACGCGCTGGGGGCGGCGATGCTGACCATGGGGTACATCGGGATCATCTGTCTTCTCGTCCACGCCCGCCCCAGCGCCGCGGCCTTCCGCGTGATCTCGAAGCCGGGTCGCATGGGGCTCACCGGCTATCTCGCCGAGAGCGTGCTGGCGACCGCAATCATGTACTGGTGGGGCTTCGCCCAGTTCGGACGCTTCGACCGCCTCGAACTGATCGGCATCGTGATCGCCATCTACACCGCAATCCTTCTCTTCGCCAACATCTGGTTCCGGTTCTTCGCAATCGGCCCGCTGGAGTGGATCTGGCGGAGCGCGACCTACCTGCGTCCGATCAGTCTTCGCAGCGGGAGCTGAGGCCTTGTCGCCTCGATCGTCATGTCCCCATACGCCTCCCTCTGCACCGACTTCTACATCAATCAGAAGATCGCGCTCAAGCTCGATCTTCCGACGGGTCGCGAGACCGTCCTGCACATGTTCGACCGGCTGCGGCGGGAGTTTCCGCACATGGATCGCTTCCGCCGCTACGAGGGCGAGCTCGCCCTCGAGAGCGCCGACGCCAACCGCGCGTATTCATGGGCCTCGCTTCGGCAGACCAGCGTGCGCAGCGGCTGGGTGAATCCCGACTCCTTCGAGCAGGCGTATCGACTGCATCGGCTGCTGCTGGAGACGGCGCCGTACTTCCTCTCGATCAGCCCGCTCGACATCGACCACCTCGATCTCGTCTTCGGCTTCGATCTCGAGGCCGAGCGGAACCGTGACCAGGTGGTCTTCGATGCCCTCTTCGCCGACTCGCCGCTCGCCGGGCTTCTCGAGGGCCCGGGCGAATCGATCCTCGAAGCCCAGCCCTTCCTCGGCATCACCCTCGATGCCCCGCCCTCCGGAGAAGGGACGCTTCAGGCCTTCGTCGAGGTGAAGACTCGCCCCAAGCCCGACGAGCTGCATGGACTGGAGTCGCTGCAGGACCCAATCAGCGTCTATCTGACGCTGCGACGGGTCGGCGGACTGCGCACTCTGGAAGAGAGCGCTGCGGTCTTCGCAACCCTCGCGGCGCACGCCGAGCGACTCGCCGACAGCCGCGTGATCCCCAACGTGCTTGCCCCGATCCATGCGGTCCTCTACGGCGGACGCTGAGCGCCCGCCGTCGTCGCAGCCCCGGTCGCCAACGGGCGGCGGCGCGTCGACGGACCGTCGTCGGGCCTTCAGCCGATCTATCCTCCGCCTGTGGATCTCAACTGGTCGGTTCTGACCCCCGTCATCAGCGCAGTCGATCGAAAGGACGAGTCGACCGCGTCGCACACCGCCCGCGTTGCCCTGTACACCCAGGCGCTCGCCGAAGCCAACGAACTCGACCAGCCGACCGTGCAGCGGCTCATGCAGGCCGCACTTCTGCACGACATCGGGAAGATCGACATCCCCGAGTCCATCCTGCGCAAGCCCGGACCGCTCACCGACGAGGAGTTCGCAGTCATGCGGGCTCACACGATTCTGGGCCACGCCAAGCTGATCGAGTTGGGCATCGATGACGAGATCGCACTGCATCTCGTGCGCTCGCACCACGAGCGAATCGACGGCTCCGGCTATCCCGACAACCTCTCCGGCGAGGACATCCCGATGGCCGCCCGCTTCTTCGCGGTGATCGACACGTTCGATGCCATGACCTCGACACGACCCTACCGGCGCGATGTCGGACCCGCCGCGGCCGAACGGGCACTCGTGGAACTCAACGCGAAGTCGGGCCTTTGGTACTGGCCGCAGGCGGTCGAGAAGTTCACCGAGCTCTACCGCAGCGGGCAGATCGGCTGGATCCTCCAGCACCTCAACGATGGCGGAGCGGCGGACGGCTCGATCGACGCCCCCTCGCCGCTCGATGTTCTCGCCCTTCGCCAGACCCTCCGGGCCTGAGCGTCGCCTCCCTCGGAGTGCAACCGACGCGACGTCGGCCGCTATCCCGTCTGGGCCCCTCGGCACCAGCACATTCACCTGCACATGCTGACCTCCCTGCTGATCTTGCTGCCGATGTCTCTTCCGATGTATGGGCCGATCTGTGGGCCGAGCGGAGCCGCCCCTGCCGAGAGCGATCTCGATCAAAGCCTCGCGATTCTCGACGGGCTCGCCGAGCAGACGCTCGGACTGGTCGCCCGGGACGACGAACTCGGGGCCGTGCTTGAGGACCTTCAGGCCCGCATGACCACGCCGGTGCGCATCGAGTGGGAGGCGCTTGCGAGTCTTCAGATCAAGCCGAACACCAAGGTGACGCTTCGTGTCCCCGATGGCTCGGTTCGCGATGTTCTCGCGGCGATCATGCTGGCCATTGCGCCCGAGTACGAGACACCGGTCTTCGATGTCGGCGGTGGCCACGTCGTGATCACCACCGTCGAGGGCGCGGCCCGATTGCGGCAGACCGATGTCTACGACCTTCGCGGCCTGCTCGGCGACAACCGCGCCGAAGAGGCCCTGCGCAGCTCGCTCGAACGACGCGATGAGCGAACCCACGACGCGACTCCGCCCCCAGACGACAGGCCAGACGACAGGCCAGACGACAGGCCAGACGACAGGCCAGACGACAGGCCAGACGTCAAGCCAGACGCGGACGCGGCGGCAGCGGCGCCGGATGCCGCCGTGAGGGAGCCGCTGACCCGCGCCGGCCGACTGGTCTCGATGCTGATCGAGCATGTCGACCCCGAGGCATGGCTCGCCGCCGGAGGCTCGCGCGGACGCGTCGACGAGCGCGACGGAATCATGTACGTGACGGCGGCGCCGCGCATCCATCTCCAGCTTCGAAAGCTGCTCGACCAGCTTCAGGTCCTCCACCCGCGAGGCGCCGCAATCGAAGCAACGCTGGTTCGACTTCCGGCGACGCAGCTCGAACATCTGCGGCGCCGCCACGAGAGCGCCTCGCTCCTTCTCGGCGAGAACATCCTCCGCAGCGCTGGAGCCGAACGGCTCTGGTCGAGGAGCGGCATGACCCGCTTCGGCGAGATTCTCGAGATCTCGACCGTCGGCGCCGGCGCCACCAAGGAGGCCCCGGTCGACGGTGCCGAGCTCACCCTTCTGGCCAAGCCGACTCTCGACGCCGACGGTTCGGCGATTTCCATGCGGGTCGAGTTTCGGCAGTTCGACGGCACGACCCGCAACGTCGCCACGTCGACGGCCTCGACGCCGGTTCGGGGGGCCACGCTGCTGCTCGAGCTCGGGGAGGACGGCGGAAAGGACGGTGCGGCGAGGGCGACTGTCCTCGTGATCCTCGTCCGCGGAGCCTGAATAGCCCCGGGAATTGCCCGGTGAACGCCTCCTCGCCGCCCCGGATGGCCGCTCCGGCGGCACCCCTCACGTCGCCCTCCCCCTCGCTCCTGGGGGGCCGTGCTGCTACACTCGCCCCCTTTCCCAAAGCGGCCCCGCGCCCCCCGGCGCTGGATGGCCCCTCTGGGAGCGAGTAGGACGTTGACCCCGCGAGCTGGCCCCAAGAGCTCCACCCAAGAGCTCCACCCAAGAGCTTCCCCCAAGAGCTTCCCCCAAGAGCTTCCCCCAAGAGCTGGCCCCAAGAGCTCCCCGAAGACTGGATCCGCCATGACGACTGCGAATGCGACTGCGACTGCGACCGCCCCGACCCTGACCGTGACTCCGCTGAAGACCGCGACCTATCGGATCGCGGTCATGCCTCGCAACGCCTCCGCGGTGAAGACCATTCAGCGGCTCATGCGGCTCCAGCCCCAGATCCAGCGCGGTCTGACCAAGCTCTCCAAGCGCCGCCAGCGCGATCTGAACGACGTGCACCAGCGCGGCGGTCGCCTGTGGACCAGCCGCATCAAGGTGACCAAGCTGGTCACGCCGCAGGTCGGCGCCACCTTCAAGGTTCGCATCACCCCGCAGATCGTTCCCGACATCAGCAGCGTCGCGAAGTATCTGGAAGCTGTGTGATGTTGAGCGTTCCGCAGCGGCCTCCGGCCGCGAGTGGTTTGAGCGCTCCGTAGCGGCCTCCGGCCGCGAGTGGTTTGAGCGCTCCGTAGCGGCCTCCGGCCGCGAGTGGTTTGAGCGCTCCGTAGCGGCCTCCGGCCGCGAGTGGTTTGAGCGCTCCGTAGCGGCCTCCGGCCGCACACTCGCTTTCGTGGGTGCAACGCCTTCTCGTGGGTGCAACGCCTTCTCGTGGGTGCAACGCATTTTCGTGGGTGCAACGCCTTCTCGTGGCGTGGCACCCGGCGAGGGCGCGAAGTCTTCCTGCTGCTCTATCGAAGGGCCGGCGCAGCCCAGGGGTTCTTCACGTGACAGGCGCGGCCGGTCTTGACCACATAGTCCTGGTGATAGTCCTCGGCCGGGTAGAAGGTCTTGGCCAATTCCACCTCGGTGACGACCCGCTTCCCCCCGAAGAGGTTCTTCGCTGACAGTTCGGCGACGAATGCCTTGGCCTCGGCGAGTTGAGCCTCATCGACGCAGTAGATGCCCGAGCGGTACTGCTCGCCGTAATCGGGCCCCTGCCGATTGAGCTGGGTGGGATCGTGCATGTCGAAGAACGCCTCCAGCAGGCGGCGATAGCTGATGCGCTTCGGGTCGTAGACCACCTTGACCGCCTCGACGTGCCCGGTGTTGGCGTCGCAGACCTGCGTGTACGTGGGATTGTCGATCCGCCCCTGCATGTAGCCGCTGGCGGCGTCGAGCACTCCGACTCCCTTCTGGAACCAATGCTCGACACCCCAGAAGCAGCCCGCCGCGAAGTACGCGGTCCTGGTCTCGACTGGACGACTCTCGGGCGGCAGCGGCTTGCCGCTCTCGGCGAAGGTCAGCGACGCGGAGTTCAGGCAGTGGCGCTGCCCGCTCGGCGCGGGACCGTCATCGAAGACGTGGCCCAGATGCGAACTGCAACGGGCGCAGTTGATCTCAGTGCGGGTCATGCCGTGCGCACGATCCTCGCGGGCGGCGACATGATCGGGATCGAATGTCGAGAAGAAGCTCGGCCATCCGGTCCCGGAGTTGAACTTGTGAACGCTCGTGTACAGCGGCAGTCCGCAGACCACGCAGCAGTAGACCCCGTCCTTCTTGTTGTCGAGCAGCGTCCCGCAGAAGGGGCGCTCGGTGCCGGCGCTCTGGGTGATCTTGAAGGCCTCGGGGTCGAGCTTCTTGGCCAGCTCCGCCACCACGCCGCGCGGCAGAGGCGTGACGTCGTAGCCGGACTTCGAGTATCGAGGATGGACTGAATCGACGGTAGTAGACGCGACTGAGGGCATGGGCTTCTCGGTGGCTCCGGGGGGTGGCGATGCCGGGGGCGCTGCGAACATGGTTCCGCCGGCCTCTCCCACGACGCGGTGGGCGGCGAAACCGATCCCACACAGGATCAGTCCGAACGCGGCAAGGGCGCGAGTGGTTCTGGACGAGACGCGTCGTGATAGGTCCATGGTGGGTTGGTTCTTCGGTGAAGGCTGATCTCGGGTTCGAATACCGAGAAGGCCCGGGCAGACTCCGTCGTTGCCAGGCTGACCTGGTTCGTGCAGTCCGACAGGGTATGGAGACGCCGGATCCTCGGTTGTGGTTCGTTTCCGCAGCGCGGCCGGGGTCGCTTTCGCCGTTCCCGCCCGATCAGTTGCGGGTGCCCGTCGTTCAATGACGCGCAGACTCGTCCGGCCGAGCTGACGGCCGGAGCGCGGGCGTCCCGCCCGCTTCACGCCGGTGCGCGGGCGTCCCGCCCGCTTCACGCCGGAGCGCGGGCGTCCCGCCCGCTTCACGCCGGAGCGCGGGCGTCCCGCCCGCTTCACGCCGGAGCGCGGGCGTCCCGCCCGCTTCACGACTGCCTTGGACCAGTCGGCCCGAACGGGGCACTCGTTCGATCGACTGCCTTCGCGGTCGGGTCGGACAGAGGCGGGCCAGAGGCCCGCGCACCGAGGTTGCGATGTCACCCATGGGAGCAGAAGCACGGTTGGCACGCCCCCCGTGGCATCCAGAACTTCCCCTGGCCTCCCCAAGCTGTCCGCTCGACTCGATCGACCAAGCGGGCGCAGCCCGCGCCGCGTCGATCGTGCCGAGCGCCACAAAGGTGCCGCGCACGCGGCACACCTCAGAAGCGGAGGCGCCGCCGAAGCGCCCCAATCGGCGAAGCCGACCCCTCGAATCGGCGAAGCCGACCCCTCGAATCGGCGAAGCCGACCTCTCGAGTCGGCGAAGCCGATGACCCGGGCGGCGCAGCCGCCTCACTCCGACGTGGCCACGCGGTCGACTTCTTCCATGCTCGTGGCCCCTTGAGCGACGAGGTGGTAGCCGTAGTTGGAGAGGCTGGTGAAGAGGCCCTGTCCGAGGACTTCACGAATTGCGGTGATGGTCGGGGTCTTGAGGATCACGTCGCGCATCGAGTCGTTGAACTCGAGCAGCTCGAAGATGGCGCGGCGCCCGACGAACGCGGTCCCGAGACAGACCTTGCATCCGACCGGGGTGTAGATGCGCGGCACTCCGTCGAGAGCCTTGCCCATCTTCATGTTCTGCGCGGGCGTCGGTCGCACGGGCTTGCGGCATGACTCGCAGAGCATGCGGACCAGCCGCTGGGCCATGATCAGATTGAGGGCGTTGGCGACGAGATACGCCTCGATGCCCAGATCCAGCAGTCGGAAGATCGCCCCAATCGAGTCCTTGGCGTGGACCGTGGTGTAGACCAGGTGCCCGGTCATCGCCGCCTGCATGGCCACGGTGGCCGTCTCGATGTCGCGGATCTCGCCGACGAAGATGACGTCGGGATCCTGTCGCAGCACCGATCGAAGGATCGTGGCGAAGGTGTTGCCGGTCTTGTGATCGATGGGAATCTGGGTGCAGCCGTCGAGGTAGTACTCGACGGGATCTTCGATGGTGATGCAGTTGCGGGTCTCGACATCGATCTCTCGAAGACACGAATAGAGCGTCGTGGTCTTGCCGCTTCCGGTCGGACCGCAGGCCAGAAGCATGCCCGCGTCCTTGGTGGCGATCGTCCGCAGCTTGTCGTACATCCAGGGCAGCAGTCCGAGCTCGTGCAGTCGACTCGGCGCATTCGCGGAGTCGAGCACGCGGATCACCATCTTCTGGCCGTGCACCGCCGGGGTGAGGCTGACTCGGTAGTCGACCCGCTTGCCCTTGACCAGCACCGAGAAGTGGCCGTCCTGCACCTGCTGCTTCTGGCTTGTGTCGATCTGACAGAGGATCTTCACCATCCCGGCGATGCGCTTCAGGATCTGCAGCGACAGTTCCACGGCGCTGATCATGAAGCCGTCGACGCGGAGGCGGATGACCGCCCGGTCCATGCGCGGCTCCATGTGAAGGTCGGTGGCTCGTGCCCGGAAGGCCGCGAGAAGGAGCAGACGGAAGGCCCGGATCGACTCGCTGGTCTCCTCGTCGGAGCCGCCGGCGACTCCTTCCGCGGTCGCCTGGTGCACGGTGACACCGCGGCAGTCGACAAGGCTGATGTCGTTCTCGGTGAAGGGCCGATCGGGCGAGCTCTCGATGATCTCGCGCAGGCGCCGTTCGTAGGTCGCCTGGACATTGGTCACGGGATCGGAGAGATCAACGTCGATCGTGGCCGAGTTGTAGTTGGTCTTGGACTGCTCGCGAGCCGCCTCGGCATAGTCGGGAGTCGACTTCCGCTTGCGAACCTCCTGCTGCTCCGGGTCGATGAACCGCATCTCGGTCGTGCCGACCATGATCACGTCGCCGTTGTCGAGCACCTCTTCGGTGATCTTCTGGTTGTTCACCTTGGTGCCGTTGCGCGAACCGAGATCGCGCACTCGGAACCCTTTGCCGTAGGCCTCGACCACGCAGTGGCGACGGCTCAGCAGGTCATCGTCGAGCGGAACCGTGTTTTCCGGCAATCGCCCCACGCTGATCGGCCCCCGGCTGAGGTCGAGTCGCTTCAGTCCCTGCGGTGTCTTCAGTTCAAGAAATGGCATCCGGCGTTCATCTCCAGAAGTGGACCGTGAATCGTCAACCGGAAGCGAGTCATGCTCCGGACTCTGCCGACGATGCTTC
>Ga0163147_10003932_pt1 | contig 19332 bp, 22 predicted proteins | sample OliLakLV19MP6G1_FD_148597 | JGI IMG/M metagenome (GOLD analysis project Ga0163147, IMG submission 148597) | Freshwater microbial mat bacterial communities from Lake Vanda, McMurdo Dry Valleys, Antarctica- Oligotrophic Lake LV.19.MP6.G1 | ecosystem: Environmental > Aquatic > Freshwater > Lake >...
GTGCCTAAGGATCAGGGACCGTTCTGCACGCCGCGTTCGTACGTCGCCGCCGTCAAGATGATCCGCGGTCGCGCCGAAATGATGAAGCGGCTGGGCATTGCCTCCGCAGGTAACTACGGCTTCGCCGACCAGAACGAAGGCGCTGTCGTGCAGGAGCAACTCAACGGCATCATCGGCGAAGCCGCGAGCGTGCAGATGGCCGGGTGGATGCGCATGAGGTTGGAGACCCCGGACTACGCCGACATCGTCGCCGACCCCAAGGGTGTCGACATGCCGTCGAAGCCCGACGCGAAGATGCTGGTCTGCTACGAGTGCGCCTACCACGTCACGGCGGAGCAGATGGCTCCGGTCATCAAGTTCATCAAGCGCATGCCCCCGGAGTTCCACGTGACGTTCGCCAAGACCGCGGTGAAGCGTGACCATCGGCTCTTGGTGCAGGCGGACATGCACCAGTTCATCAAGTACAACACGGCGTTGTTGAACGCCATCGGCTAGAAACCGACGTTTCAACGAGCTACCAACAGGAGAAAACCAAATGGCACAACGCGAGTTCACCCTGCAGATCAGGGTATCGTCGGACGACACCACTGTGTTCGACACGGTCAAGCTGCTGATGATCCGGCAGTGTCAGGAGTTGTTCGCGCACTGTCTGATCGTGGCGGGTAGCTCGGCGCAGAAGCCCGACATCAAGCTGTTCAGCGACGACTGGATCGCCGGTCAGGAAGAAATCGCGCATGAAGCGTCCAAGATCGGCGACGCGCCTGCAATGGGCGGCGAAGATCCGGACGACAAGGTCCTGTGAGCGACCCGCACGTCGACGCGTTCCACGACGCTCATCGCATGTTCGTAAAGCGTCGACGTCAATAAGTACCCTAACGAGAGGCACACCATGGACTTCGTTCAAGTCGACCTCGACCCGATCCAGCAAAAAGCGTGGTATCAGTCCCGCTCGGCGCTGCTCTGGATGGCCCCCGGATTTACACACATTTTCTACACGATGTTGAACGCAAAGGGCGACGAGACGATCGTCTACTTTACTCGCGACATCAAGACCATGGCCACCGACGGCGAGTGCATCATGGCCAACCCGGAGTTCTTCTTCGGACTCCCGTTGATGGAGCGCGTGTTCGGCCTCGCGCATGAAATCGGTCATGCGATCATGGACCACTGCGCGGTCGGCTATAAGCTCGCCCTGCAGGAGTACCTCGTTACCTCCAAGGGTAAGCGCCTCAAGTACGATGGCGAGACGGCCAACTGGGCTCAGGACTACATCATCAACGATCTCCTGATTAAGTCCAAGATCGGCAAGTTCAATCCCGACTGGCTGCACGACGAGAAGCTCGGCACGTGCGACGAGGCGTGGCCCGACGTCTACGAGAAGATTTACGACCCCAAGAAGACCGGCAAGAAGGGCGGCCCCGGCTCTGGCAAGGGCACGCAGTTCGACCAGCATCTGCAGCCCGGCTCGGTGCAGGGCAAGGACCCGCAGACGGCCACCCAGCAGCGGTCGCCGCAGGCGTGGAAGAACGCCATCGCCGCGGCGGCAGCCATCCAGAAGGAGGTCGTCAAAGGACGTGGCGACGGCAGCGAGGCCATGTCGAAGTTCTTCGATCAGTTTCTTGAGCCCTACGTCTCGTGGATGGACCAGATCACCGCGTCGATGGCGCGCAAGGTTGGGTCGGGCAGCTACGACTATCGTCGTGCTGATCGGCGACTCATCCTGCGGGACATTTTCGCGCCGTCGCGGTCTGGGCATGGCGCGGGGACGATCGTCGTCGCCGTGGATAGCTCGGGTTCGATCTACGGTGTGCCCAAGCTGATCGAGCGGTTCTTCGCCGAGACCTCTGGCGTCCTCGCCGACCTCAAGCCGAAGAAAATCTGGCTGCTGTGGTGCGACGCAGCCATCGCACGCGTTGACGAGATCAACGACGAAATGGACCTGATGCACTCGGCCCGCAAGGGCGCTGCCGGAGGTGGAGGCACTCGGTTCGAGCCGGTGTTCGACTGGATCAAGGAACAGGAGATCACCGACATCGACGCGGTTATCTACTTGACCGACGGCGAGGGGTCGTTCCCCAAGGAAGTGCCCGACTACCATGTCATCTGGGGCGACGTGTCGGGCGGCAGCGTCAAGTATCCGTTCGGTGATGTCATCCAGATCCCCAACGACGGGACGGCGTAACTCTCGCGTTCACCTCAACCGTCAAACAGGAGCAAAACAAATGACCTTTACCCTCATCAAGGCGTCCGACTATCTCAATATCTGCCGTTTCACGTCGTGTGAAGGGCACCGCCTCTACCTGAACGGCGTCTACGTTGACGTCGTCAATAAGCGCCTTGTGGCGACGGATGGCCACAGGCTCGGCCTGCTAGCGCTTGAGACCGGCGTCGACATTCACACAACCAACGAGCCGACGTCCTTCATTTTGACAAACTCAAAGGATATGCAGCGTGCCTGCAAGGCTGGCCGGTATGAAACCGTCTGGCTGCGCTGCCACGCTGACAAGGTCGAGATCATCAAATACTCGGCGATGGCCGCCACGGCAGACGATACGGCGAAATATACTGGCGACGTCGAGCAGACGTTCCCGGCGAGCAGAGTCTACGTCGACGGCACATTTCCCGACTATGCGGTCGTTATTCCGCGCAACGTCACTGGCCAAGTGTACGATACGCTGCCCGGCATTGACGGTGCGGCCGGCACGGTGCTCGGGTATGGCCTGAACGCCGCCTACCTAGCCGCTTTCGCCAACCCGGACGAAAAAGGCGCGCGCATCCAATACGTTCCGAACAGCGGCGGTCCTGGCCTAGTGTTTAACAGCGACGCGCGCTTTCTCGGTGTTCTCATGCCGATACGCGACCGCGTCACGCCGGCAGACGCGGCCAAACGAGTCGCGCGCATTCTGGGGCTGCTGAGGGACTCGGACTGGACGACCCGAACAAGTACGACGCCGAGCAGCCACAACGGCGCTGCGGCAACAACCACAACCACAAACTGAAAGGAATTGAAGATGAACACCACCACCACCACCTTCGCCGACATCCCCGAGCACGACACGGCGAGCGGCGACAACGGCGCTGCCACGGCGCGCGGCCCCCGCAGCACTGCCGCGGCGAGCGGCGACAGAGGCGCTGCCACGGCGAGCGGCGACAACGGCGCTGCCACGGCGAGCGGCTACAACGGCGCTGCCACGGCGAGCGGCAACAACGGCGTTGCCGCGGCGAGCGGCTACAGTGGAAAAGTTCGCGGTGCCCAAGGCTGCGCGCTGTTTCTGGTGCAGCGCGACGGCAACTATAAGATCATGCACGCTTGGGCTGGCATCGTCGGTCAAGACGGCATCGACCCCGATGTGTTTTACACGCTGACGGCGGGTAAGCCCGTCGAAGTCAAATAGGAGACCCTCATGGCCAAGTCGAACCTCGAACGGAAACGCCCCTTCAAGGTGTTCCGCGAGTTGAGTAACCCCATCAAGGAGCAGTTCGTTCACCTAGCCAACATCACGGCGCGCAAATTCAAGCCTGCGCATATCGAGGTCGCGCACGTCATCGACTTGTGCGTGAACAAGGCAGACCAAGCGTACTTGCGTGACGTGTGGAAATTGTACAGCCGCCGGTACGGCCCCGAGTGGATCGAAGAAATGAAGTGTATCGTAGCGGGCGAGGGGCTCGTGACCAATGTCAGGGCAGTGTTCCGTACACTGCGCGACGGCGGCGGCTACGACAATTATGTCTTGCGGCCCGACTACGCCGACAACCCGACATCACCTATCGAGAGCGCCCCCGCGGAATTGTCGGCCAAGATGGCTGACGACATCAACCAGTGGCTCGGCATCGTGCAGGACATCACTATGGCCCGTGAGATCTTCACGTCGTTGGACGACACGTACCATAACACCAGTCGTGAGCAACTGCGCTACGTGTTCCCCGCTGTTGTCCCACTGCTGCGCCGCGTGGCGACGTCGAACTCCTACGGCGGATCAGCGATCGGCAAGGAGGCGGCCAAATGGGCAGCCAACCTCGCCAACCCACTCCCCGCGCACCATTGGAGCCCGGCCCCCGAGTTGCGACCCGCCCTGCAGCACGCTAACTCGACCGTTGCGATGGTGTCGCTCTACGACGACACGCCCTACGACAGGAAACCCCACCACTCCGATATCTGGCTCGAAGTGCGAGGCGAAGCCAAGTTCTGCCACCCGCTCATGCCGTGGGCGACGCTCGATCTGTTGGGCCTTAACCCGACATAATAGGTAGAACCGAAAAACTGAAAAAACGCGTGAGCGCTTATCCTTGGAGGTAACGATGGCAAGAATGTACGGCTCTGTCCGTGGGAACCGCGGTGAAGCGCACCGGCTCGGGAATAAGGACATGGTAACCCACTGTGCCACGACAAGCGGCGCGATCAGGTGCGTAGCGTTCATCGGCCCCAACGACGTGGACCACGTGCTCGTGACCATGGAGGAGTGGCAAGGCTCGGGCATGCGCAGGGTCATCTATCACGGCCCCATCGGGCAGTACACAAGGGCCTCGCTTGGCGAACCCGTCGACTGGAAGAAGGGAGGTACATCATGACAACAATGGCAGAAGCACTGCAGGTGCTGGGCGGCGTGTCGTTCACGGATATGTCGGCACCGCACGCCGAGAAGGTAGCGGCGTTCTTGGAGCGCGCCGTGGTCGAGATCACCGATCGAGAAGCCGCCGTGACCAAGCGCGAGCGCGAGGTCAACGACCGAGAGGCTGCCGTCCAGCTTCGCGAGAACAACGCTGAGGCGCGCATCAAGGCGCTCGACAGCTTCACTCGCGTCCAGAACGCCCTGTCGCCGCGCGTGAAGACGTCATGGCTTCGCCGGGGCTGATGTGGGTACACGCCCTATACTACTGGCACGACGGGCACACTTTAGGCGATGGCTACTGGCTGCTGCAGGTGCCTACAAAAAACTTCGTGTCCTCGTCGTCATACGGCGGCTACGGTGGTTCGAGCCCGCGGACCCAGACCTTCGCGTTCCCCTGCTACATCACAGCCGAGCGCAAGTTCAATTTCAACTTGCCGGGCCGACGCCGCGAGATCGACTGGCGTTCTGCGGAGGGGCATAGTTGACGAGGGTATGTCATAAAGGTATCATACCATTACCCTTAACACATAGGAGCGATCATGTCCGGACCCGGACCTAGCAAAGTGCCGTTCAACTTCTACATCAGCCGCACGCATCTGGCGGTCGTCCTCGCCGAGGCGAAGGAACAGAAGACCACGAAGACGGCGATTTTTACTGAGCTTCTCGACACGCTGGTCGCCCGGCGCGAGCGCCGCGGCGATCCGATCCCGCGCCCGACACCCAAATACAACGCGCCTTGGTTCGCCAAGAAAAAGGCCAAGGCAGCGAAGCGTAAGTGAGGACTTCATGCCACGTCGACTGATCGGCCTTGACTTCGAAACCCACTACGACAGCAAGTACTTCACGCTGCGCAAGATGGACATTCCATCTTACATCTGCGACCCTCGCTTCGAGGCGACGCTGGTTGCAGTGAAAGAAGGCGCGAACCCGGCGTTCATTGTCGACGGGCCGGACATTCCTCGTTACCTGCAGGGGTTAGGCGACCCGAGGGACATCACCCTCTACGGCCACAATCTTATGTTCGACGCCTGCATCGCGTCGTGGATCTACGACTGGCGTGCCGGGCTCAACATCTGCACGTTGGCACTGGCTCGCCAGACGATCCAAGCCTACTGCCGATCGCTCTCCCTCAAGAGCGTGCTTGAGTACTTAAATCTGCCCGCCAAGGGTGGCTTCCTGTCCGCGGTGGATGGGATGCGGCGTGACGACATTATTGCGGCTGGGCTCTGGCAGCCGTACTGCGACTACGCTGTCGGCGACATCGACGGTTCGTACGGTATCTACCAGAAGCTCGCGTCGTTGGTGCCGCCCGAGGAACACGTCATCGCTGACATGGTCCTGCGCATGGCGACCGAGCCGTCGTTCGATCTCGACCGGCCGTTGCTTCAAGCGCATCTGGACGACGTCATCGAGAAAAAGGAGGAAATGCTGGCGTTCGCCATGATCGGCGGCTCGCTGCACGGCAAAGAAGATTTGATGTCCAACGACAAGTTCGCGCAGGTCCTGACCTCATTGGGTGTCGACCCGCCCACCAAAATGTCGCCCGTCACGGGCAAGCAAGCGTGGGCGTTCGCCAAGTCCGACGAGGGAATGAAGGAGCTACAGGAGCATCCCGACCCAGCGGTGCAGGCCGTTGTCGCGGCTCGGCTAGGGCATAAGACGACGCTGGAAGAAACCCGCACGGCGCGCTTCCTGAATTGCAGTACCCTAACATTCCCGGCCTACGGCGTGGGCAAGTTCCCCGTACCCCTCAAGGTAAGCGGTGCTCACACGCATAGGCTGTGTTTGACGGGCGATACAATAATTGTCTGTCTTCGCGACAGTCGTGTAGTACACGTCCGGCTCGACGAACTCGAACCGGCCGATCTGGTCTGGGATGGAGAGTTCTTCGTGCAACACGGAGGCTTAGCCTATACCGGGATCAAACGAGTTATCTCCTATCAAGGGATCACAGGCACCCCCGACCATCAAGTTCGGAGCGTAGAATGCGGGTATTGTCGCTTGGAGGAAGCAAAAGCGCGAGGCTACGACATCGCGCGTGGAAGCGTTCCTGACCAAGCACGGATCGACCCGACTGTGCAGCGGCCTCATCCTCTACAGCACGAGAATAGAGTTCAACTGTCCTCGCTGCGGCTCCGAAGCACGGAGCCGATGGAACGATCTGTTACCTCGGAAGGTAATTCTCTGCCGCAGTTGCCATACAACAGATCGGATGAAGGGCAAGAAATTTCCGCAGCATATGATCGACACGAACGGCCATTACATGCCGGGCAACCTGCGATGGGCTTCGAAGGAACTGCAGATGCGGAACCGAAACTCATGGCGACGTGGGACATAGTCGACTGCGGGCCGCGAAATTGTTTCGTAGCCAACGGGCGCGTCGTCCATAATAGTGGGGACTGGAAATACAACGCGCAGAACATGCGGCGCGGCGGCAAGCTGCGTAAGTCTCTCAAGGCACCCCCCGGCCACACAGTGGTGGTCGGCGACGAGAAGCAGATCGAAGCGCGCATAGCGGCCGCGTTCAGCGGCCAGTCAGACCTCGTCGAGCAGTTCAGGCGGGGCGTGGATGTTTATGCAGTGATGGCCACCAAGATTTTTGGGTTCGTTGTCGACCGCAAGATCCACGTGCCACAAGGCTTCGTGGGCAAGACCTGTATTTTGGGCGGAATGTTCGGTATCGCCGCGCCCAAGTTCCGCGCCTCGGTCATCCATCTATCCAAAGAACAAACAGGCACGCGCATCGACGTCGATGTCGACTTGGGGCCGACCGTTACGTCCGAGACCATTATCAGTGCTTACCGTCAAGAGACGTGGGCGATCACTGAAATGCGGAAGCGGTTGAACAACTGCATCCCGCTGATGGCTCAGCCCGATTGTAATTTCTTCGTCGGGTGCGTGCAATTCCTACACAACAAGTTCAAGCTCCCGAACGGCCATTACCTCTACTACAACAAGCTGCGTTACGATCAGGCAGCGGGTAGTTGGATTTACGAGTACGCTGGGCGCTGGAAACGTATATACGGCGGGGCTCTGCTAGAGAACATCATTCAGGCGCTTGCGCGCATCGTGGCGATGCACGCCGCACTGCGGCTACGACCGGACATTCTTAAGTATGGCTGGAAGCTGGCACTGCAGGCGCACGATGAGTTAGTGTTGATTGTGCCGGACGCTCATGTGGCGTACGCTAAGCAACGGCTCAAGGAAGAACTTACCCGGCAGGTAACGTGGATGCCCAACTTGCCGGTCGACGCTGACATCGGCTCAGGCCCTACATACGGAGACGCGAAATGAAAGTCGGTCATTACCCCAGCGAGACCGCCGTCAAAGGCCCCAGCACGGAGGCACCGGCCACCCTCAAGGTCCGGACGAAGACTTCCGCTGCTGAGAAGCAAGCTAACTACGACCGCTTCACCGATGCGATCCTGAAATATAGCCCAGCCAAAGCCAAAGCGGAAACAACCGCCAATCCATCCGTTCTGCGCAGCGCGGAAATGTTTTCTGGATGCGGCGGCCTCGCGCTGGGAATGTCCCGCGCCGGTTTTCAGCATGCCGTTATGGCCGAGCTAGACTCTTCTGCCGTCGAGACGGCACAGCACAACAAGAAGCGCGGGCTGGAACATATCAAGGCGTGGCCGGTCGAAAAGACAGACGTGCGCGAGATCGATTGGAGCGCGCTGGCGGGCAAGCTCGCTGTCGTGTCGGGCGGGCCACCCTGCCAGCCGTTCGGCATTGGTGGAAAGAAACAAGGCCACAGGGCCAATAGGCCGGTTTATCTGCCTTAGGGGAAGGCGCTAATGATTGTTTCATGCCAGCCGAGCGCTCGCTCGCTCAATTAACCCGCGGAGGTAACGATGTCAGGAGTAACGGACGTGCTCAAAGGCGCAGAACCCCCCAAACCAAAGGTCGGAGACAGCCAGTACTTTATCGGCATCGGTCTTCACCCGTTGGACTTGCTAGCCAGTCGCTTGCGGCTACCAAAAATCACCAACGGGCCTGTGCAGCAACGCTTCGCCCCGCTGGATTTCGTGAGTGTTGTGTTCGATAACGATACGGCGTTCATTACAGTCATAGCGCACGGCAAAGGTTCTGTGGTAGAAGATGATGCGAAGAACTTTCCCACCGACGAACTGGTGGCGCAGTTCCGCATTCTCCTCGCAAGCCAATAGGTCCCCCATGGCGTTCGAAAGCACCACCGTTACCTTCGGAGGTAACACCGGCAAGCCAGCTAACGTGCCGATCAGCTATTCCAAGATCAAGAATTTCCGGTCGTGCCCCAAGCGACACTTCCACTACGACATCGCGAAAGACATCGTTGAGGAGCGCTCCGAGCAGTTGGACTACGGCGACGCTGTCCACTTGGCCATGCAGAACCGCATCGACAAGGGCACTCCGTTGCCCGCGCAGTTCGCGGACTACGAGCCGATCGTCCAGCGGTTCCTCAAAGGAGCGGACCAGCCCGGCGCGAAGGTGCTCGTGGAGCAGAAGTTCGCCATCGACCACAATTTCCAGCCTTGTAAGTTTTTCGACAACAAGGTGGTTATGTATCGAGCGATCGCCGACGCGGTAAAGATCATCGGCCAAGTCGCGCTCAACAACGATTGGAAGACCGGCAAGATCAAGGACGACCCACTGCAGATCCTCACCGCGGCAGCGTGCATCTTCGCATTCCACCCGCAGGTGCAGATCATCCGTAACGAGTACGTCTGGCTGGAGGCCAACCCAATCCAGATCACGACGGTAGACCTGCGGCGCGATCAACTGCCCCAGCTATGGGCGGACATCATGCCCGAGTTCGAGATGTACCGAGAGGCGATCCGCACGGGTACGTTCCCGCCCAAAAAGAACGGCCTGTGCCGATCGTACTGCAAGGTCGAAAGCTGTCAGTTTCACGGAGGGTAATGTGCGCCAGAAGAAAATCTACGTCGCCGGGCCTATGCGCAATATCCTCGAGTTTAACTTCCCGGCCTTCGACGCAGCCACAGCGAAGCTGATCGCTCAGGGATACATCGTGTTCAACCCGGCTGAGAACGACCGCCTTCGCGAAGGCCGCGATATCAGCAAAGAGGTCCAGTCCGGCGATTTAGCCGAGGCCGAGGCCAAAGGGTTCAGCCTGCGCGTGGCGCTTGGAGAAGATCTCGCGTGGATATGCCAGCACGCTGACAGCGTCGCGCTGCTGCCGGGCTGGCGCAACAGCAAGGGCGCAACCGCTGAGCACGCAACAGCGCTGGCGCTGGGGCTGGAAGTTATCGAGTTGTGACCCCCGAGGGTAAGGTCAAGGCGAAGGTCAAGGCCCTGCTCAACGCGCAGGGCGTCGAGTTCGATATGCCCGTCCCAAGCGGCTATAGTCGGCAAATGTTAGATTTTTGTCCCTGTTCGGTCGACGGACATCTGCTCATCATCGAGACCAAGGCCCCGGGCGAGTGGCTCACGCCGCTCCAGAGGGTAACCGCGCTGCGCTGGATCAAAACGGGGGCCAGCGTGTTCATCATATCAGACTCCGCAGGGCTTGCGGCGTTGTCGCGCTTTATTGACCGCAGACGAGGATACGCATGACCGCTCAACTGCACGTGCCGTGGCAACAGGCGGTAGCGAACCTGTTCCCTAACGCGCCTGTTGCGGATGGCAAGATCATTCTGCCGTACGGTGTTCCAGAGACCGTTATCCTGCGACGGCTCGGGATGCAGGTCGCGGCTCCCGTCCTGAGCCAGTACCAATTCACCGGCACACGGCCGCCGTTTGGCGTACAGCGCACTACCGTCGAAATGCTGACGATGAACACACATTGCTACGTGCTGTCAGGTATGGGCGTTGGCAAGACGGCGTGCCCGTTGTGGGCGTTCGATTACCTGCGGGGGCAACAGATCGCCCGCAAGATGCTGGTGGTCGCGCCACTGTCGACGCTCAGCTTCACGTGGGTGGCCGAGATATTCCAGATCATGCTCGGGCGCACCGCGGTCGTGCTGCACGGCAGTCGTGCTAAGCGGATCAAGCTGCTGGCCGAGGACTACGACATCTACATCATCAACCACGACGGCATCGGGACGATCTATCCGGAGCTATGCTTGAAGTTCGGCAAGCAAGACATCTTGACGATCGACGAGCTAGCAACCTACCGCAACACCGGGCCGCGCACGAAGCTGATGAAGAAGTTCGCCGAGCGTTTCGGTTGGGTATGGGGCATGACGGGTGCACCCACGCCAAAAGAACCCACGGACGTCTGGAACCAAGCGAACATCGTCACCCCGTCGCGCGTGCCTAAGTACTTTGGTCGGTTCCGTGAGGAACTCATGTACAAGGTCACGCAGTTCAAATGGGTGCCCAAGGAAGGCGCTGCCCAGAAGGCGTACGAAGTAATGCAGCCGAGCGTTCGCTTCACCCTAGAAGACGTGGGCGAGCTACCGCCGTATATCTCGCGACGCATCGACGTCGACCTAGGCGCAAAACAGCGACACATCTACGAGGAAATCCGCAAGTCGTGCATGGCCATCGTCGGCAACGAGACAGTGACCGCGGCCAACGCAGGCGTTCTGCTGAGCAAGCTACTCCAGATCAGCCTTGGCTACGTCTACTCTGAGAAGAAAGGGATCATTACCCTCGACAACCAGAACCGCCTCAACACAGTGATCGACCTGCTCGGGTCCGGCTGTGGCAAGGCGTTGATCTTCACGTCGTTCAAGCACTCACTCCAAGGGGTGGCTGACGCTGTTACCTCCGCAGGTTACCGTACGGCGATCGTCTCGGGCGACACCTCCGCTGCCGAGCGCAATCGCATATTCGACGCATTCCAGAACCGCGACGAGTTAGACAACATCGTCGCGCATCCCCAGTGCATGGCGCACGGCATCACGATGACAGCAGCGGACACGGTGCTGTGGTTCGGGCCGCACACGTCACTGGAGATTTACGACCAAGCCAACGCGCGCATCCGCCGCACCGGCCAAAAGAAGAAGCAGCAGTTCCTCCATCTGCAGGCGACGCTCGCGGAGAAGAAGATCTGGTCAATGCTCATCGCCCGTCAGGACGTGCAGAGCCAGTTGCTCAAGCTGTTCGAGGACGAGCTTTAGTTACTAAAATATACCGTCTAAACAATACGTACTAATACTTACTTGACAAGACCATTATCCTTGGTGTAGGGTAATGGTGGGTAATGAGAGGACCCCTGAAATGACCGATGTACCTGCTACCGCAGCGCCTCCCGTCGACGTGGACGTGGAGAAGCTGATCGGCAAATATGTGTTGCTCCGCGACAAGGTTAAGGCCCTGAACGACGCACACGCCGCCGCCATGAAGCCTTACAGCGACGCCATGGTCGGCGTTGAGAACGTGCTCATGTCGGTGCTGGACGCCAACAGACTGACCAATATGAAAACTGGCGCAGGCACCGCTTCGATACTCGACAAATGGAACGCAGTGGTGGATGATCCACTGGCGTTTCGGACGTTCTGCATCGAGCAAAACCAACTGGACCTCGCCGACGTGAGAGCGAACGTGACCGCCGTCAAGGAATACAACGAGGCTAATGGTGCGTTACCTCCCGGGGTACGCCTCACTTCGTTCCGAAAGGTCGGGGTCCGCCGGGCGGGCAAGACCGAGTAGGTCCGTCAGCCATCCACACCACCAGTAGTTAGTCGTGCAACAGGAGAAAGTATGTCCACGGAAATGATGATCCTCGCAGGCCTCGGTCTGCCCTCCACGAAACTCGCCGCCTCGCAAGTCTCGCCCAGCGATCTCGGCGCTGGTATCGGTGCGGCGTTCGCCGTCGTCAGCTACAAGGGCAAGGTCTGGTCGATCAAGCACCGCGGCGACAGCAAGCCTCTCATGCGCAGCGACGGCTCGGGTCCGCAGGGGACGATCGAGTGCGTCATCGTCAAGGCGTCGCCGGTCATCAGCAAGATCTTCTACGTCAACGGCTTCAAGGAAGGCGACAACGCTGCCCCAGACTGCTGGTCCGTGAACGGTGTCAGTCCCGACCCGGCGTCCAGCGCCAAGCAGTCCAACACCTGCGCGGGCTGCCCCAAGAACGCGTGGCGCTCACGCATCACCGACAACGGCAAGGCGGGCAAAGCGTGCAGCGACAGCAAGCGTCTCGCGCTCGTCCCGTCCGGTGATATGCGGAACGACCTCTACGGTGGTCCGATGCTGTTGCGTATCCCCGCAGGGTCACTGCAGGGTCTCAGCCAGTACAGCGCCGCCCTGCAGGCCATGGGCCATGCGTATTACGGCGTCGTGACCGAGATTGGCTTCGACTACAAGGAAGCCTACCCGCTCTTGACGTTCAAGGCCAAGCGCGTCCTCACCGAGGCCGAGGTCGACGTCCTTCTCGAACTCCAGAGCAGCGCAACCACCAACCGCATCCTCAACGAGGCGGTCGATCAGGTGAAGGCCGAGGTTGCCTCTCCGGGTAACGTCGGGGCAGTGGCAGGCGTAACCCCCGCCATGGTCGTCGCTGCTCCGGTGGTCGTGGCTCCTCCGGTGGTCGTGGCTCCTCCGGTGGTCGTGGCTCCTCCGGTGGTCGTGGCCCCCAACCCGTTTGGCGGCAGTGGTGCCAGCGCGCCGCTGGTCGATCCGCCCGCGCCTGTCGTCGCACCTGTTGTGGCGGCTCCCGTCGTGGTGCCCCCTGCGGTCGTCGCTCAGGCCCAACCGGCTACTGCCCCAGTCGAAATGACGCTGGAGCAAAAGCTGGCTGCTGCGGAGGCCAAGCTGGCAGCCATGTCAGCCGCCGCTGCGGCACCGGGCGCGAAGGCTCCGCGCAAGGCGCGCACGCCGTCTCCGTCCCCGGCCCCGACGATCATCGAGAACACCGCGGTGCAAGTCGCCACCGCCCCGATGCAGACGACCGTTAACCCGCAAGCCCTCACGGACCTTGAAGCGCAACTGGACGCCCTGACGAACGTCTAGTGGTTGAAGACTAAAGGCCGAGGCGCGGTGCCTCGGCCAACTTCAACCGTGCTGGGGCGCGCAACATGGCAGGACCTGAGAGTGTACCGAATGCGGCAGAGTTCCTAGCAAGGGCTCTGCCGTGGCCTGTTGAGGGGGGACCTAAGTTCTTCGTCAACGTCCACTATCGGACGCCGAAAGTTATCAACGGCGTGCCGATCATGCTCAAGGATGGTCGGCAGGATCAGTCGTACCCGGGGCGCGCATGTCTCAACGTGCGCGAAGCCGCCGGGGTAACGGCATGGGCTAACACGTTCGAGAACGGCGTTGGCACCGACATCTACGTGTGCATGTCCGGCCAGTCGATGGCCAAAGAGAAGGTGAACAGTCGTGGCCGAACCTATTACAACGCCATCCGAAAGGCCGAGAACGCAGTCCTACACAAGTCGTTCTATGTCGACGTCGACGTCAAGCCCGGCGATCCGTCGAAGGGATACGCAACAACTGCTGAGGCTGCCCAAGAGTTTGGACGTATTCGACGTGCCATCGGCCTCCCTGTACCCTCCATGGTTGTCGCCAGCGGAAGCGGCGGATTTCATGCGCACTGGCTGCTCATGGAAGCTATTCCGACAGCTACTTGGGAGCCTCTCGCTCACCAACTCGTCGCGGCACTTCTGGCTAATGGTTTCAAAGGCGACACTGGATGCACCATTGACGCCGCGCGACTACTCCGAGTACCTAACACTTTCAACCATAAGCAAGGCGGTCGCCGACCTGTCCAGATCGGTAACAACTCTGGTCAAGACTATTTCCTCGACGCGATAGTCAAACCGCTAGAGCCCTTCAAGGGCGCAGCCAAGATCACTACGCGCTCCACGAATACCATAGGTTTCCTTGGCAGCCCCTCGCCGAGGCTGGCCCTGTCGCAAGTCACACCTGATAGCCTCTCAGCCGGTGTCGCGCCTGCGGCGGGGCCTGTGCCCATCGCCGACCTCGCCGTCGTGTGCCCCTTTGTGGCGCACAGCTTGGCGACTGGCGGCGCTGACAACACCAATCCGCTGTGGCTCGCTACCACCAACATCGCGACGTTCACCGCCGAGGGGCGCGACGCTGCGCACTGGATGGCGCAGGGACACCCCGGCTACACGCAAGACAGCACCGACGAATTATGGCATCGCCAGCTTGGCACCAAGCTGAACCGCAACCTTGGTTGGCCCAAGTGCCAGTCGATCGCCGCGCAGGGCGCGCCCCAATGCAAGACGTGCCCGCACGCGGGGGGCGGCAAGAGCCCGTTCAATTTCATCGTCCACACACCGTTACCCCCGCAGGTAACGGAGAACGAGGCCGCGGTAATCGCCGCTAGCGACGAGCCGCCCGCGCCGCTGCCCCAGACATACTCGCGCAACGCCTACCAGCAAATCCTCTACACGGTGACCGATGAAGAAGGCGTGCAGTCGAAGCAACTGCTCACTGTCTTCCCGTTCGAAAAGCCATGGCTGCGATACGAGCCGCCCGCACTGATGTTCACGACCGTCACGGGCGGCGTCATCGGCACGAAGTCAGCGCGCAAGGAACAAATCTGCGTGCCGTTTGAGTTGTTGTACGACGCCACGACGTTCCCGCGTGAGCTTGCCAAGCTGCGGATGGATCTCAAGACACACGAAATCACGGGAGTGATCGGCTTCATGCGTAGCTGGATCGAGGTCCTCAAGCAGGACACGGAGAACTTCGTCCACGCCGCGCCCTACGGCTGGTTCCGCAACGAGAACAACAACAAGATCAGTGGCTTCTCGTACGGCGGGCAGGTCTGGTCCAAGGCCGACTACTCGCGACCCTCGGCCAACCCAGACATGGTCCTCGACCGTCAGTACAAGCCGACCGGGGACATCGAGCCGTGGCTGCTGGCATCGAAAATGCTCACCGATCAGAAACGTCCAGAAATCGACGTCATCCTCGCTACTGCGTTCGCGTCGCCTCTCGTTACCCTTGTAGGTCAGACCGGCCTGCTCCTGTCGACGTACTCGGCGGAGAGCGGCATCGGCAAGACGACGGCGCTGCGTATCGCGCAGGGTGTCTGGGGTCATCCCATCAAAGCTGTGCAGTCCCTCACCGACACGATCAACTCGGTCGTCAAGAAGATGGGCGACCTCAAGAACCTCCCTATGTACTGGGACGAGTTGAAGACGGAGGCTGACACGCAACGGTTCGTGCAGTTGGCGTTCCAGCTTTCAGGCGGCAAGGAGAAGTCACGGCTTAGCTCGGCGATCAAATACCATGAGCCCGGCACTTGGGAACTGCTGCTCTGCTCGACGTCGAACGACAGCCTGCTCAACCACATTACCGCAGCGACCAAGACTACCAGCGCGGGCATGGCTCGCATCTTCGAGTTCGTCGTACCCCCGGGGGTAACCGGCCAGATCTCGCCGGGCATGGCGCAGCAGATCCTCGATGGCGTGACGTACAACTACGGGCATGCTGGCTTGGCATACGCCAAGTTTCTCGGCGAGCACTATGCCAAGGTCGAGGCCGAGGTGAAGGACAAGCTCTACGAGATCGAGAAAGCTCACAAGGCGACCGCTGAGGAACGCTATTGGTTGGCCATGGTGACTGTGCTCATGATGGGTGCCAAGTACGGCAACCAGTTGAAGCTCACCAACATCGACGAGAAGGCGCTCTACACGTTCTTGATTGGCGTCTACACAGCGATGCGTCAGGAGCGCAAGGACAGCCCGGTCGACTTGGCGAACCCGACGTCGATGCTGGGCCACATCGCGCGCTACCTTAACGTGAAGCGCCCGCACAACACAATCGTGACCAACCTTATCCACAGCGGCAGCGGGCGTCCGCCGCAGCCCGGCATGCCGGGGGCGATCGTCCAGCGCATGGACCCTAACCACCGCGTTGACGAAGTGCAGGTTCAATTCGCTACCGACACGAGCACAGTACGCATGTTCAAGGCTCCGTTCATGGATTGGCTGGCCGAGCAGAAGTTGAGTCAACGGCTCGTGCTGCAGAAGCTCAAGAACACGTTCAACATCAAAGAAGTCCGCGGGCGTCTCGGCGCAGGCACGGCGCGCGGCACAATGCAGGAGGTCTGTCTTGAGTTCTGGTACGGCGACCCCGTCTTCAATGGGTACATCGAAATCTAAGAAATACTGTTGGTGCGGCCGGGGAGGGTCGTTCGCTGCCCGACCTGTATTCGGCGTTGGCCGAACGCGGGGTTACCAACAACAAGGCGTCTGTCCGCAGTGTCGTTTGGACCCTGAAGAATGCCAAGAAAGTCGTGCCGCATGGGGATCGGTACTACGCCGCTGCCCATGCGCCGTCGACTTAAACGAGAAACGGCCCCACGAGGGGGCCGTAACAGTCGACTGCCGAACCCAACCCCTGAACCTTTGCCGGGCAGACGGGGCGGACGGGCGGAACCAGCGAAAGGCCGTAAAGCCGTGCCGGGTTTCGTCGCGAGACTGGCCCGGCGGGTTCCTTTTACCATTTGGTGGAGTCCATGGCAAAGCCCAAGGCTCCGCGGCGGGACGACTACCCGCCTTCACAAGCGACGAAGCGGCGCGATGAAGCTTTACGTGCCGCACTGAGTATGCCTGCTATACCTCACACAAAGCCTAAGCCCTCCGGGGGGAGGACGCGAGCGAAGGCAAAGAAATGACCAAAACATGGCCTTCATCCCTATCGACTTCGGACAATCATTCCACGCCGACATGTTGCGGCGGGGATCCTCGTATTATGTCATCGTAAGGGTAGGGTACGACCCCGACCGTCAGACCAACTATTCCGTGGAAGTCGGGCTTAGACCCGTCGCAGGCTGCACCCACTTGGAGTACCATTTTTGCCTCATTGGGGCGTGGCCCCCGGACCAGGAAGAGGTCTATTGGAGCGGGTTGGACACTCCGGGCGATATCCCCCCTGAATGCCGCAAGAAAGTTCTAGAAGCGGTACTATCTGCTACCGAAAACTTGCTCAACCACGTAAAACCACAGGAAGTGTTCAGGATCACGCGCGACGTTGACGTGTCCGGTAAGATGCTTGCCAAGCACGACGCCGTAAGCCTAGTGTTTCAGCGTTGCGGGTACGAAGTGGCGCAGGCCCTCGTATATCATGGGAAGCTCACGTGGATGATGCGGCGGATTTCGCCCTCTGCGTGAGTCGCAACTTGATATCGGGCGCTGCGTTAAGCTTACCCGAGGAGGTAACGATGGACCGCGAAAAGCAAATCGCTTTGATTGAACAGCTAACCGAACGCCGCGAAGAAATGGTTCGCGAGTGGAAGGCGGATGCTGAGTTCAAGGCTGTGCTGCATCGTCATGACCACATCTTTGAAGAACCCGCACCGCAACGTCGGTTTGCGCGCTGAAATCACGTAACCGTCGTGATGAGAAGCCCCGCGCGTGCGGGGCTTTTTATTGTCATCTTAGCAGCCTCTCTAGAAGCCGCCGGAGCCGCGCGACCTCGCCGCCCTTAACGAGCTTGTTGGTACGTGAGGCGCTTGCCGCTGACGCCCTTGAGGGCGGTCACGGTGCGCTCGCTGTCGCTGACGCCAAGGGCGCTGCGCTGGTTGTGGCGGAAGTCGAACTCGGCAAGGTAACGGTGCATGTGGCGCTCGTCGCAATGCTGGTACGTACCGCGCATGCCGCGCTTGAAGACTGAGAAGAACGACTCAATCGTGTTCGTGGTGACGTCGCCTCGGGCGTATTCCTTCTGCCCATGGTTGACGCGCTCGTGGCTGGCGAACTCTTTGCCGACGTTCAGGTACACTCGGCTCTCGTCAGTGTGGAGGCGGCTTTCCTTGGCGACGTTCTCGCGGACGATCCGGGCTACTTCGGTAACGGTCGCCTGACCGGCATAGAAGGAACGGACCTGACCGCCACGCTCGACCAGTGAGACGATGGCGCGCTTGTGGTGCGGACCGAACTTGGGGCCGGGAGCGCGGAGCTTGCCCTTGCTGTTGAACTTGCCGAGCTTGGCTTCCGGCAGATTGCCGAAGTAGGTCTCGTCAGCCTCGACAACCTGGCCCTTGCCGCCCATCGGCGGGACATTGGACAGGCCGCCGTTCTTCATGGCTTCCCGTATCCGGTGCCACATGAACCACGCGGTCTTGTACGTGACGTTCAGCATCCGGTGGCCCTGATGGGCGCTGACGCCCTTCTTCGAGGCGCACATGAGGGCGAACGCGGCCAGCCACTTGCTCAGGGGGATATGGCTGCGCTCAAACACGGTACCGACCGTGACGGTGAACTTCTTGCGGCAGGGGGTGCAGTGCCAGAGGCCCTTGGCAGCGGCCGCGCCGCCTAGCTTCTTGATGCCGTCAAAGCCGCCGCAGTGGGGACAATAGACCGCATCGGCCCAGCGGATGCCTTCAAGGTGTTCGCGGGCTGCGGTTTCGTTGGAATAGATGGGGTTGGTCATGTCGAGCATGCCCCTTTCTAGGGGATGCCGCCTGTTCTGTCAAGTATACAATGCCCTTATCCGATCATCGAAGCCTGCTCATCGGGTCCGTATTTGGAGCTATTCGCGAGGGGGGAACGAAAGGGCTGGAAAACGTGGGGAAACCAAGCGGACGCCAACTACCGCCCCACATGGGACACGTATTCGAATCACTCTCAGTCTGGTGTCAGACCTTCTTCGGCGTCCAGTCGCTGACTGCTGCTGGCGTAATACCAATGACGAGGACGGGGCACCCACCATTGCGCCCTGCATTTAGGGTACTATTAAGGGAGGATGGCGATGATCGAATTCAAAACAGGTGACATCTTGAGGGCGGACGCGGAAGCGCTCGTCAACACGGTCAACTGCGTCGGCATCATGGGCCGTGGCATCGCCCTTCAGT
>Ga0163147_10003936_pt1 | contig 19318 bp, 16 predicted proteins | sample OliLakLV19MP6G1_FD_148597 | JGI IMG/M metagenome (GOLD analysis project Ga0163147, IMG submission 148597) | Freshwater microbial mat bacterial communities from Lake Vanda, McMurdo Dry Valleys, Antarctica- Oligotrophic Lake LV.19.MP6.G1 | ecosystem: Environmental > Aquatic > Freshwater > Lake >...
AGTGCCAGGTGCGGCGCGCGCCGCACCTGGCACTCGGCCCTGGGCCCTCGGCCGTCGGCACGCCGCGCGCCGCACCTGGCACTCGGCCCTGGGCCCTCGGCCGTCGGCACACCGCACTCAGCACTCAGCCCTCAGCGCGCCGCTCGCGCGCCCGGCACTCCGCACTCGGCCCTCAGCCCTGGGCCCTCGGCCGTCGGCACTCCCCACTCGGCCTTCGGCCCTCGGCCCTCGGCACGCCGCGCGCCGCACTCGGCACTCAGCCCTCAGCCCTCAGCCGTCGGCACACCGCACTCAGCACTCAGCCCTCAGCGCGCCGCTCGCGCGCCCGGCACTCCGCACTCGGCCTCGGCTTCGACCCTCAACCTCGGCCGTCGCACAGTCGCACGGTCAGACCGACGGAAGCATGTCGACACCCGCTCGTCTCCAGCGAGCGACCGAGGACGCCGCAACCGAGCTCGAGATGTCCGGTGCGCACGCACAGTTCAGGCGCGCCGATGATTCCGCGCACATTCGCTCCACCTGTAGCCTCGCGTCCGAACGCGAGCCGGAAGGATGCGCCGAACATTCGGATCCAGGCTCACGGGAACCGCGAGCTGCCCGGGATAGCTTCGAGCCGCTCACCCGGACTTCGCCGCCGCTTCGAACGCTCGAGAGCGTAGGCGGCCCGATGCCGGTCCCTCCTCCGTACATCCCGGTTCTCGACTCGAGCGTCGGTTCGCAGTGCAGCCCACGACGCCGGACGGACTTCGGAGATCGCAGACGCGCCAGGCAACGTGAAATCGACCGAGGGCGGACGCTTCCCGCGCGGCCGAACTTCGGTGGCGAGTATCCCGCGCCGCTGCTGACGGCCCACACGACTTCCCGAAGCCAAAGAAATCGAGTCTGCGGGCTCTCGGGTTCACGTGGCGACACGCTGCGCGTCGCGAGAGGGCGTGATTTCTTCACGGCCTGTGAAGCCGAGTGCAAGCAGCGTAGCGACTCGCACTCATTTCGGCGGCGCGCCCTGGTGAGTCACGGCATCCCAATGATCCGCTGCGTGTCGGTCACGTTGAACGTCGCGGACGTGCAGTAGTTCACGACGTCGCGGTAGTGAACGTGGTACCGGCGCGTGCCGCCCGCGGCGGGCACGAGGCCGCGCAACGAGATCGATTCCGTCGGGAGCGGCCAAGTCGCGACGCCGTTCGTCGCCGGTTGTTGTCCCAGCCTGTGGATCGCGCCGTCCGCGCAGCGGATCCCGTCGCCGAAGACGACGGACGGGAGGCGCGAGCCCGACCGGCTCAAGATGGACCACGCGTTGGGCTGCCTGTGCTCGGCGCGCAAGGTCAACGTGTCGCCCGAGATGGACCACGCATTGGGCTGCCTGTGCTCGGCGCGCAAGGTCAACGTGTCGCCCGAGACGGACCACGCGTTGGGCGGCATGTGCTCGGCGCGCAAGGTCAACGTGTCGCCCGAGAGGCTCGGCAGCCCGCCGCTGCGCAACGCGGCCGATTGGTTCGTGGAGTTGCGGCAGCCTCCCGCGACCGGCGGCGCCTGGAAGAACGGGGGCGTCGCGGAGACGGTGCACGGGCAGCCGGAGATCAGGCCGGCACCTGGGCACACGCGCACCCCCGGTTCGACTTCGATGGAGACGTCGTCGAGCATCCACCCGAACAGCCAGTTCTTTCCAGAGTCCACCGAGTCGAAGGCGAACCGCAGCGACACGCGCTGTCCGCCCCACTGCGTGATGTCGAAACGTCGCTCGTGCCAAGGTTCGTCGAACAACGTTTGCGCGCCGTCGCAGTATTGGAGGGGGACCGAGCCTCCGGTCTCGAACAGGAGGAAGACGCGGTGGACGTCCCAGTTCTGCCAGCAGTGTTCCGTCTCGCTGCGGCTCCAGAAGCGCACCGCGATCGATGCGGCGCCGACAGGGAGATCGACCCAGCCGTTCCAGGAGATCGCACCCGAGTTGCTCGATCCCGTGGTTTGGTAATCGCAGGCTCCGTCGATGCCGTAGTACGTGACGCCGCTGCCGTCGGGGAACGGCGTTTGGGTCGCACCGCAGGTGTCGGTGGCCGATTCCGCGTTCCAGAGCCCGGTCGCCGCCCAACCCGCGAGCCCGTTCTCGAAGGACTCCTGGAACAAGGACTGTTGCGCGGAGACAGGTCGTGCGAGGGCCAGGCGAACCGGGCACTCACGAATGCGATCCGGGGGGAACAAGGACTCTTGCGCGGGGACAGGTAGTGCGAGGGCGACGAGCACGACGAGACTGCGCATGGGAGAGCTTCAGGTCGCCGTGAGGACTTCAGGCGCTCTGGCCGGGGGACTCACGTGCTTGCGGAGACCGGACTGGTCGTTGCGCAGACCAAGCACAATTCTCTCGGCGCGGTCCCGCGTCGGGCCGAGCCGACCGTGCGCCGCGATTGACGCTCTTCCGGGTCGCCCTTACCCTCTTCGCCCCGCTCTCCCGAGCGCACCCGCGTGAGCACATCCCAAAAATCGCGCGCCGGGTCCGTCGTGATCCTCGCGGCCGGCCACGGCAAGCGCATGAAGAGCGCGAAGCCGAAGGTCCTGCACCCCGTGTGCGGACGGCCGCTCATCGCGTGGGTCCTCGACCAGGCGCTGGCGCTCGAGCCCGAGCGCATCGTGGTCGTCATCGGCCACGGCGGCGCCGAGGTCGAGAAGGCCGTGCGCGAGCTGGGTCACGGCGACCGCGTGCGCTTCGTGCGCCAAGAGCCGCAACTCGGGACGGGTCACGCGCTCCAGGTCTGCTTGCCGGAACTCGGCGCGAATCCGGGCGTCACGGTCGTCTTGTACGGCGACATGCCCTGTTTGCGGCCCGAGACGTTGCTCGCGCTCGTCGCGACGCAGGCCGAGTCGGCCGCGAACGGCATGGCGATCCTCACCGCGATGCCAGCCGAACCGCGCGGGTTCGGGCGCATCCTCAGGAACGAGAAGGACGCGGTGATCGGCATCGTCGAGGACCGCGACGCGAGCGCCGAGCAGAAGCTGATCGACGAGGTCAACCTGGGCGTCTACGCGTTCGACGGGCAGGGGCTCGTCGCGGCGCTGCCGAAGCTCTCCAACAAGAACGCGCAGGGCGAGTACTACCTGACCGACGTGCTCGCCGCGTTCGTCGCAGAAAGACGCGCGGTCGAGGCGGTCCTGCTCGAGGACGAGGACGAGGGCCTCGGAGTCAACACGCTCGCGCACCTCGCGGAAGCGCGCTGGGCGCTGCAGCTCCGCATCCTCGAGACGCACCTCGAAAATGGCGTCTACATCGAGGATCCGGCCAGCACGTACATCGACCACGGTGTCGAGATCGGCGCGGGCACGCGCATCTTGCCGTGCACCGTCATCCGCGCGGGTGCGAAGGTCGGCCGGGACTGCGAAGTCGGTCCGTTCGCGCAATTGCGCGTCGGCGCGGTGCTCGAGGACGGCGCCGAGATCGGCAACTTCGTCGAGGTGAAGAACACGCGCGTCGGCAGTCACGCGAAGGCGAAGCACCTCGCGTACCTCGGCGACGGCGACATCGGCGCGCGCTCGAACATCGGCGCGGGGACGATCTTCGCCAACTACGACGGCGTGAAGAAGCACAAGACGAAGCTCGGCGAGCGGGTGTTCGTCGGCAGCGGCTCGGTGATCGTCGCGCCGAACACGATCGGCGACGGGGCCACGACCGGCGCCGGCGCGATCGTGACGCGCGATTCGAACGTCGGTGCCGGTGAAGTCTGGGTCGGCGTGCCCGCCAAGAAGCTCGCGGGCAAGTCCGCGAGTTCCGCTCGGTCCGCGACCGGTGCCGGAGAGTCCTCGCCGGGAGCACGCAAGTCGCTGCCGGGTGACGGAAAGTCCCAGCCGGGCGCAGTGCCCTCCCAGCCGGGAGCAGGGCCCTCCCAGCCGGGAGCAGTGCCCTCCCAGCCGGGAGCAGTGCCCTCCCAGCCGGGAGCAGGGCCTTCCCTGCCGGGCGCAGGGCCTTTCCAGCCGGGAGCAGGTCCTTCCCAGCCGGGAGCAGGGCCTTCCCAGCCGGGAGCAGGGCCTTCCCTGCCGGGCGCAGGGCCATCCGACCCGGGCGCAGGGCCCTCCCTGCCGAGATCAGCGCCCTTCCAGCCGGGATCAGAGCCCTCCCAGCCGGGAGCAGGTCCTTCCGACCCGGGCGCAGCGCCCTCCCAGCCGCGAGCAGGGCCCTCCCTGCCGAGATCAGCACCCTCCCAGCCGGGATCAGCGCCCTCCCAGCCGGGAGCAGGTCCTTCCCTGCCGGGCGCAGCGCCTTCCCTGCCGGGTGCAGGCCAGTCGGAAACGGAGCGGAGGTCCTAGTGCTCGGCTACAGCGAGAAGATCACGTTGATCGCCGGCAACGCGAACCCTGCGTTGGCAATCGCGATCTCCAAGGCGCTTTCGATCCCGCTCGCGGCCGCGCACATCGCGCGCTTCCCCGACGGCGAGATCGACATCAAGGTCAACGACGACTTGCGCGGGTCCGACTGCTTCGTGCTGCAGCCGACGTGCCCGCCGGTCAACGAGAACTGGATCGAGCTCCTGCTCTTGCTCGACACGCTGCGACGCGCCAGCGCCGGCCGCATCACGGCCGTGATGCCGTACTACGGCTACGCACGGAAGGACCGTAAGGACGAGGGCCGCGTCCCGATCAGCGCCAAGGTCGTCGCGAACACGCTGGTGAACGGCGGCGCGGATCGGTTGCTGACTCTCGACATGCACGCGGCACAGATCCAGGGCTTCTTCGACATCCCGGTCGATCACCTCTACGCGAAGCCGGCGCTGCTCGGCGCGATCCGTCGCATCGGGATCGATCGCCCGGTGATCGTTTCTCCCGACGTCGGCGGCATCAAGATGGCTAGGTCGTACGCCAAATCGCTCGACAACGCCGACCTCGCGATCGTCGACAAGCGACGCATCAGCGGCTCCCACGTCGCCGTCGAGCACATCATCGGTGACGTCGAGGGTCGCAACGTCGTCCTCGTCGACGACATGATCTCGACCGGCGGCTCGATCTCGGAAGCTTCACGCGTGTGCCGCAAATACGGCGCGAAAACGATCGTGATCGCCGTCAGCCACGCCGTCTTGTGCGGCCCGGCCGTCGAGCGGCTCGACGCAGCTCCGATCGACAAGATCCTGATCACCGATTCGATTCCTCCGCGCGCACAGTTGCCGCGGAACACGGAGGTCGTGAGCGTGGCGCCTTTGCTGGCGAATGCGATCATGAACATCCACCGGAACGAGTCGGTTTCCTCCCTCTTCAACGAACCCTGCTAGGCCTGATCGAGGGACAGGCGATGAACCAGCCAGGGACGGAGTTTTCGAGATGAGCAAGAAGAGTGAAGTCCTGAAGGCCGAACTGCGCACGCGCGTCGGCTCCCGAGCCTGCCGCGCCCTGCGCGCGGAAGGCCGCATCCCGGCGAGCATGAACGCCGACTCGACGCACGGTCACGTCGACCTCTCGATCGAGGAGCACTACTTCCTCGCGACGCGGCGCCGGCACACCCACCTCTACGAGATCGAGATCGGCGGCAAGCTCGAGATGGCCGTCGTGCGCGAGCTGCAGTGGAACACGTTCGGCGAGCAGATCGTCCACATCGACTTCAAGCGCGTGCAACGCGACGTGAAGACGGAGTCGGTGGTCGAACTCGAGTTCACGGGCCACCCGAAGGGCGGCGTGCTGAACCACATCCACACGCACATCACCGTGCTGTGCTTGCCGATGGACATCCCCGACTCGATCGAAGTGCCGGTCGGCGGCCTCGACACGGGCAGCGCGATCCTCGCGAAGGAACTCAACCTGCCGCAGGGCGTCGAGCTCGTGGACATGGCACCCGAGACGAAGATCGCCGTCGTCGTCGCCCCGGCGAAGGCCGAGGAAACGGTCCCGGATCCGGCCGCGGCTGCGGCGACACCGGCAGCGGGAACGCCGGCGTCCCCGGCGAGCTGATTCGCGCACGTCGGCCCGCCCACCGAGAACGGGTCCGCCCTGGATCACCCGCGCCGAGCGGAATCCAGAGCGGGCCCGTTCTCGTGGTCCCCGAGCCGAGGACGACCGTGTCCGCCCTCGCCGCGCGCTGGCGTCGGCCGGATGCCTTCGGGACCGAGCTCGAAACCCGGCTCGACGCGGAACACCCCATGGGAGTAGACGTGCTCGTCGAGATCGTTCGTGCACTGCGCCTGGACGAGCCACAGATCCCACCACGCCAGGAGTTCCTCGAAGGAGAGCTCGGCGAGGTCCAGATCTTCGGCACTCAGGAAGCGCTCGCTCACGCGCTCACCTCGCGGGGCAGCACGTACTCGGCCCGTTGGATCAGACACGCGTGCGCCGCCGTGAGCTCCAGGCCCTCGATCTCGCGCGCCAGCGCGGGCCACAGCTCCGCCCAGGCCGCGGACGCCGCGCTGTACTTCGACAGGCGGACTTCGTTCTGCTCCATGAGATCGAGCATTTCGAGCTGGATCGCCTCCAGGAGCTGCCGACGTCCGCCCGCGATGCGGGCCAAGAGTGGCCTCGCGGCGACGAGCTCCAGCGCCAGTTCTGGATACCGTCGCGCGAGTTCGATCAGGTCGTCTGCGCTGCGCGAGTACAAGAATCGATCGCGCGGTTCCGTCATGCGGCGCGCCAGCTCGCCGAGGAACGGATAGTCCTTCTCCCGGTCGGTCTTCTTCATCTCGGCCAGCATGCGTGCGTCGGTGAAGGGCGGATCTTGGCCCTCCTGTTCGGTCCACATGCGCTCCAGCTCCGTCGGAGAGACACGCGGTGGCCGCGTGAAGAAGTCACCGCAGCACCTACTCCGGCGACACGTCGGCGTTCTGGTCCTCGCTCGATCGCGGCGAACCGCTCGGCGCAGGCGCCAGCAACCGCGCTCGGAGCTCCTGTTGGACCACCATGTAGTGCTCCACGACTTTGGCCGGGTCGTGACCGAATCGCTCGGAGATTGCGTGTCGCGCCGCGCGCACGGCGTCGATGGGATCTCGTGTCTCAGCCATCTTGCTCTCCGATCAATTCGAGTGGGGTGACGAGCGAGGGGACCAATAGCCCCAGCACACCATGGACTCGGCGGATGTGGGCGAACTTGTTGGCGTTCGCCAGGTGCTCGCAGGTCCAGGTGACGAGGAAGTCGCAGCGGTGATACGACGCCAGCGCGAGATGGAGCGCATCGCCCACGGGATCGCGCGGCATCAGGCGGTGGGTGACGTAGGCCTGCACGATGTCGAGGACGGCATGATCCACCGGCAGGAGCGGCAGGGTCTCGATCAGTCGCAAGCACTCGTCTCGCGCCGGGAAAACACCTTGTTTCAGCTCATCGAGGACGGGCGCGCTCGTCACCAGCTCGTCGCGATCCAGGGCCTCCGCCCACCACGCACGCGTCCATTCGCGACGGGCAACCATGTCCGCGCTCGTCCGACGCTCGAAGTAGAAGGTCGGTATCGTCGTCTCGACGTAGACCCTCTTCATCGCCCGAAGGATCGTAGCGCTCGAGCCGTTGCCCGCCTACTCGCGCAGCTCGTCCCCCGAACGGTGCACCTGATTCATGAGTAGCAAGCATCGAGAGTCCGGCTCGTGCGGCCCGTGATCCCGAGTGGGCTTGGATTCGGCCGCGCGCGACCTGCGCGCGGCACGGGAAGCAGATCTGGGCATCGAAGTGCAACTGCGTGGGGGAGACGATCCCTCGCGATCGGGCGTCTGGATGCCTTGGCGGGCCGCAGCCCGAGGTCGTTGTTCTGGTTCTCGGGCGTGTTGTTGTTGCGGTTCGCCGACCGTGCGTTCGAGGCGGCGTTGTTGAAGCTGCCGCCGCGGTTCACGCGGTTGCGGGCGCCGGGGACCCGCTTCCCTGTTTCGTTGTTCAAGGAGCGCGTGCGGACCCCGCCGAGGCGGAGTCGTGCGCAGTGCTCGTCAGCGGAGCGGAGGCGGCCACGACAGGCAGCGTCGAACCGGGACACTTCGGAGCGAACGAGTGCGCAGGGAGGTCCTCCGCAGGGGGCCATTGCGTAGCCAGCCGCGGCGCAGCGCGAGCGTGTCGCCATGAGCGAGGTGCGTGAACGCCGAGCGCAGCGCGGCCTCGAGGACCGATTGATCGATCCGTCCCGTGCGCTGCTCCCAGGCTCGATGGCGCAAGCGCCGCCGCAGACGCCTCAAGTTCTGCGGTCGGATGCGCATCGTTTCGGGATACAGCCTCCAGCCCAGGAGCGGCAGGCCTTCGCGGACGGGCGCGAGGATCGTCGCTCGCGCCTTCAACGCGAGACCGAGGTCCTCGCGCACGAACGCCTCGATCGCGCCGTGCGCGCGCCGCAATTCCAGCCTGTCGTCGCCGAACAGCGCGAAGTCGTCCATGTAGCGCACGTACCCCGTGATCCCGCGGTCGCGCAGCACGAACCGATCGATCCGACCCAGCACGAGGTTCGCGAACCACTGGCTGGTCAAGTTGCCGATCGGCAGGCCGACGCTGAGCGTTCCGTCCGCGCCGGCGAGGACTCGCGCGCACAAGTGCGTGACCTCCGGCTGCAGATCGAGCGGCGCCAACGTGTCGAGCACAACGCGGTGCGGAATCGAATCGAAACACTTCGCGATGTCGAGCTTCAGGAAGTACCGATGGCGTCGCACGAGCCCGCGTGCATGCGCGATCGCCGCATGCGTGCCCTTGCCGCGCCGACAAGCGAAAGTCTCGGGCACGAGTGCCGCATCGAACATCTGTTCCAGCGGATCGACGAGCGCGTGGTGCACGACCCGATCGCGGAACGGAGCCGCGGTGATGACACGCTCCTTCGGGTCCTGGATCGTGAACGTGGTCGGTCGCGCGGGTCGCCAGGTTCCGGCGCGAAGCTCCCGCTGGAGCGCGAGGACTTCGATTTCGAGCCGTTCCAGGAACCGCGCCGTGCCGCGGACTTGACGCTGCCCGCGCGCAGCACGCTTCGCCGCGCGGCCGATGTTCCCGAAGGACGTGATCTGTGCCCATTGCCCGATCGGGCTCACGTCGGGTCCTCCGACTCGAGGCCGGCGGGATCGAGGCCGGCGGGATCGAGGCCGGCGGGATCGAGGCCGGCGGGATCGAGGCCGGCGGGATCGACGCCCCACGCGCTCGTCGCGGACCCTCGCATCGAGGCACTCGGGTCCCCGTCAGGTGCCTCCAGCCCGGTGCTGGCCGTCTCGTGGGACGCCCCATCGATCGCCCAGGTGCTCGGCATCCGATCCCCGATCGCGACGCGCCAGCCGTGCACCATGCGTCCCAGTTCATCGACGCCACGCATCGCTGTTTCGAACTTTTCGGCCGGCATGACGTTGCGCGTCCGCGCGATGCGCAAGAGGAAGCGCAGTCGCTCGAGACGCAGGTTGATCTGGCGCAGGAGCTTCTTCCGCAGCCCCGGCTCGTAGCGTGCGACGACCAGCATCTCGACGATGTCGAGCGCGTGGTTGTCGACCTTCTGCACCAGGCTGAAGCGCGCCGATTTGGGCCACCTCGCGGTCGATTCGATCAGCCTACCGGCCGTGTCCTCCCACTTCTGCAGGCACAGGAGTTCCGGCCCGGCCGTGCGCGCCGGCGGTCGGGTGAACAGGGGAGCGCTCACGACGGCACCTGAGCGAGGGCGGGCTCGATCGGTGCCGAGGTCGCCCCGAGGTCCGAAGCCGTGGCGGGCTTCGGATCGTCCAAGGCCGTGTGCTCCACGTGCAGGGCTCCGGCTCCGTCGGCGGGCGAAAGTCCCGAGGTCGTTCCTGGCACGGTAGGCCCGATCGACGCAGCGTGGACCGCGGCCGGGCGCCCGCCGTGCACGCAGGCGAGGATCGCCGCGCCATAGCGCTCGAGCTTGCCGGGCCCGATCCCGTCGATGTGGCCGAGAGCGTTCAAGGACTCAGGCCGCTTGCGCACGATCGTGACGAACTGCTTGTTCGTCAGCAGCAAGTACGGAGGCAAGCCCTCGTCGTGCGCTTGCTTCGAGCGCCATTCGCGCAACGTGTTGAACAGCGCGCGCTCGTTCTCGTCGAGACCCGCGCACGGATCCGGCGCGCCGTCACGGCGTGAGCGATCGAAGCGCGCGGCCGGCGCCGCGCTCGGCGCTCGCGGCGGTATCGCGCGCGCAGCTTCGAGCGCTTCGCGCGGCACGATCGCGTCTTGGTAGGTGATCACGAGGGTGATGTGCGGCGTGTCGTTGACCAAATAGAAGTGCTCGCGCTGCGCGATCACTTCCTTGTCGCGTGTGAAGTCGGCGAGCGGCGTGTCATCGAAACCGCCCAGCGTCGCCGAGTACCGGAAGGTCAGTAGCTTCAGGCGCATGTGCGTCGAAGTACCTCGCGCGCGGACCTCAACGAAGAAGATTGTCGTCGAGGCTTCGGCGATGTGCCCAGCACCCACCCGTATAAACCGTAGCAATTCGCCGCGAAAAAATGTCGTTGTGAAGCCGCGTCCAGTGCACTCGAGAACCTCGGACACCTTCGAATCGCCATTCGGATCGAACTTGCGCTCGGCCGTCCCGTCCCGGCCCTCGGCCTGCGCAGGCGGCTCCGCTGCGCTGCGCACGCCGCTTGGCCGGGGGCCTCGCAACGGCACACGATCACTTCCCGGGAGGGTGAAGTTGTGAAGCAGAAAGTGAAGATGCCCTGGCGGGCCGCAGCCCGAGGGCGAAGCTCTGGGACTCGGGCGTGCTGCCGGTGCGGCTCGCCGACCGTGCGCCCGAGGCGGCGAGGCTGAAGCTGCCGCCGCGGAACACGCGGGCGCGGGCGCCACTCACCTGACGCTCACCATCTCGGGCTGCAAAGCTCTGCACCGTTCCGTAAAGGTCGCGGCACCACTCGAACACGTTGCCATGCGTGTCGTGCAATCCCAGCCCGTTCGCTTGGTAGCTGCCCACCGCAGCGTGCACGACATTCCCGTCGTTCCACGACTCGTGGATCGGCAAGCCTCCTCCGCCGTTCTTCTTCGCGAACTGATCCGACACGTTTCCGACATCGACCAGCGCTTCCGGATCGTCGCCACTCCAGTACACGCTCGACGTCGACCCGCGGCACCCGCGTTCCCACTGCGCCTCCGTGGGGAGAACCAGCCCAATGCGGGCCAGAAGTCGCGCGCACGAGTGCCAAGTCACCTGCTCGACTGGATGCAGAGCTGACCACGGCTTCCCGTCTCGGTTCCATCTCGATGCGTACGTGCTCGGGCCGTACTGACTTGGATTTCCGCCCGTCAAGTACTCCCACTGGCCCTGCGTCATCTCGTATTTCGACAGGAAGTACGCGTCCAAGTTCACCTCGTACGGCGTCTCATCTTCAGACGCGTCGGGGTCGTAGTTCGCCTGCGCAGCGTCCAGTTTCTGGGCCCCGAGCGTGAAAGTACCGGCGGGAATCAAGACCAAGACGAGACTCGTGTCCGCGTTCAGAAGCAGCTTGTCGTCCGCGCCGCGCAAGGGTTCCGCGCCACTCTGCAAGTGCCAGAACTCCCACAAGCCCGACGCAGGATCCGCACCGATCGGCAGCAGCCCGAGCTGCGGTGTGATGCGCAGGCCACCGTACTTCGGGCTGGCCGCGATCGACAGGGTCGCGTCCTCCCAACGACGCTGCGCCTCCGGCCCGCTCACCGAGCGCTCCTCGATCGTCCGTGCGAACTCCGCCCGCTTCACGATCGCCCAACCGTGCTTCTCCGACGTGCCCGCAGAGTAGAGACCGCCAGACTCCTCGTCCGTGAACGCCTTCAAGTCCGACACCAGCTTCGAAAGCTGCGCATGCCACCAGCGCGCGTCGCCTTCCTCGAAGTCGTAGGGACGGCTCTCGGTCACGTCGCGCTCCAACGAGAGAGCCATGCGATCCGCGAGCTGAGCCGCGTCCGTGTGCCGCTCCGCGCGGGCGGCTTCCGAACTCCACCGAGCGATCGCAGTTTCCAAGTTCGCCAGGTATCCCTCGTACTCGGCCTTCTTCGTCGGTTCGATCTCCGACACCGCACGCTGCTCCTCCGCGCGCGCTTCCTGGAAACGACCCGTCCGATAGAGTGCCCACGCCAGCGTGTCCCGGTACATCGCCCGTTCGCTCTCCTGCGCCGCCGCCACGGCGCGCTTCGCGAGCACGAGCGCCTTGACCTCGCTCCCGTGCACGACCTTCGCCGGGTCCGGGTCGACCAGGGGCCAAGCGAGGTCATTCAATGACTTAGCATCCGACGGAAGCGTCTCGCTCGCCAGCGCGACCTCGACCTCGGATTCGCTCGGCCAGAGCTCGTCGCCCAGCATCCGACGCAGCCACTGCAACTCGGCACGCGACTTCTCCCACGCCGCGAAACCTGGGCTCGACTTCCGCGCGGACTCGATTTCCGCGCGCTGCTCCGCAGTGAGCGGCTTCGCCTTCCGCCGGATCTCCAAGAGCTTCGCTTCGTGCTCGGCCAAGCTCGCACGCTTCTTCACGCCCCGTGCCTTGTCCTCGGCCTGACCCTCGATCAAGAAGCGCGCCTCGGACAGCCAAGCCTCGTACGCCGGCACCTTCTCCGGATCCGCCGGCCACAACGCGTCCGCGCGCTCCTCCAGCTCCTTCAGGTCCTGGATCGCCGACAGGGACAGCAAGTCCTCCAGCGTCGCCTTCGCCAGCGACTCTTGACGCGCCGATTCCTCCGCAGCGAGCCGCGCCACTTCGGCCGAGTCCCGCGCCTTCGCGGCCTCGCCGTCGGCGCGCCGGCTCTGCGCGCGGGCTTCGTCCGCCGCGATCCGAGCTTCCTCCGCGCGCGAGTCCGCCAGCTTCGACGCGGCGCGCGCGTTGGCGGCCTCCAGGTCCGCGCGCTGGCTCGAGCGGTAGGCCTGGAACGCCAAGATCCCGGCCGCGATCGCCAGCACGGCCACGACCGACAGCACCGCCCGCTCGATCCGCTTGCGACGGCGCACACCGGCCCGCGACGCGACGAGGAAGGCGCGCCCGCGCTCATCCAGGTCGAGCCGCTCGCTGGCGAGCAGTTCCTCGGCGCGACGCAGCTTGCTCGTGCCGTCCGTCCACAGCTCGCTCTGCCCGTCGCTCGCGCGCCAGGATTCTGCGGCGTGCTCGACCTCGCGCCGCAGCTCGAGGACCTCGCGCTCGCTGGCCAGCAGGTTTTTCAAGCGCGGCCAAGCGTCGAGCAAGCGCTCGTGCGCGACCTCGATCGTGCGCTCGCCGCCCGCGTCGCCACCGAACACGACGAGCCGCCGCTTCACGAACGGCTCGGTCAACGCGCGCAACTCGGCCTCGCTCGTCGCGAGTTCGGAGGCCAGGGCGCGCAACCCGATCCGTCGACGCGCGAAGCGTTGGTTCTCCTCGCTCTGCGCCAGCGCGCGGAACACGCGGTCCACGCGGCGGGCTGCGCTGCCCGTCTCCACGCGCGCATTCGCAACCGCGCTGTTCGTTGCGGCGTTCGCGTTCAGCGGGCCTGCGCCCTTCACGACGGCGTGACGCCCCGCCTCGCCACCGCGCGCCCGGGATTCACTGGCCGGTTGCGCGGCCGCGACGACCTCGGCCAGCGCGGCTTCGGCCGGTTGCGCGGCCGCGACGACCTCGGCCAGCGCGGCTTCGGCCTGCTTCTCCAGTGCCCCCGACACGCGGCCGGCGTCGACATAGCCTTGCTTGGTGAGCGCGCCGCCGAAGCGCTCGCGTTCCTGCCAGAGCGTCGTGAGCACTTGGCTGAGCAGCGCCAAGGAGCCCGGCTCGCTGGCCACGTCCGACACGATCGTCTCCGCGAGCCCGGGTTCGATCCCGACACCTCGGCCGTGCAGCGGATCGACGATCACGCGCGTCAGCCGTTCGGGCGGGATCGATCCGATCGGCTCGCCGTCGCTCGCGAGCCACGCGCGCACGGGTTCGTGCTCGATCAACGGAGCCAGCAAGTCCGCGCGCACGCTGGTCAGGACGACGACGCCCATCTCGCTCGCCGACGCGGCGGCGGTCGCGAGCAGTTCGAGGAACGACTTGGCCTGCGCGGCATCCGCGCTCGACGTCGCGGCTTCCTCGAGTTGATCCACGACGAGCACCGGCGTTTCGCCCTGCGCGGCGAGTCCGCGCAGGAGATGCGCCAGCGCCTTCGCGTGGATCTTCTCCGTCGCGTCGGGCAGAGCGTCGTCGACCGCGCGCGCCCAGCTCGCGATGTCCTCCGGCGTTCCGGCGCGCGCGGCGGTCAGCGCGTGGCGGAGTGCGGCCAGCGGGCGATCCCCGGGCAGCATCACGATCAGGCGGATGCGTCGTCCCGCGAGTGCGGCGCGCACGCGCAGCGCGGGCACGATCCCGGCCTTGACCCACGAGGACTTGCCCGAGCCACTCGCGCCGAAGACGAGCAGCGTGCCGCGCGCCTCGATCCGTGCCAGCGCGGCTTCGGTGTTCTCTTCTCGCCCGTGGAAAATCACCGCGTGCTCCTCGTCGTACGAGAGCAGGCCGCGGAACGGTTCCAAGAGGAGCGCGGCGGCGTTCACGCCGTCGGCCGGCGCGGAGCCGCCGGAAGTCAGCGCGCGCAGTTCGTCCGGCGCGAGCACGAGTTGGAACTCGTTCCCGGCGACGCCTTGGTAGGCGACCGTCGGCGCGTGGACTTGCCGCGCGTACCAGCCGACGTGCCAGTCGGCACCCGACGACGAGACCGCCGCCATCGGGAACAGCGGCACCACGAGGTCGGGTTCTTGGAAGAGGTACGTCCGCGCGGGGGACAGGCGCTTCCAGAGCGACTCGTCGAAGGTGCGTGTGCTCCACGAGACGGAGCTGCCCGAGAGGCGCGCGATCTCGGCCACGTGGCCGGTCGTCGCGCGTTCGAGGCGACGCACGTAGATCATCGTCAGCGAGCCGGTCAGGGGCACGCGCTCGCAGAAGTCGATCAGGCCTTCGAGGAGTGCTGGGACGCTCTCCTCGCGGAAGCTCGGCGGCACGTCGCCGTGCGTGCTCTGCGCGGCGTTGCGATAGAAGGGCAGCGCGTCGAGCAGGTCCTGGACGCGGCGCGGCTTCGGCGTGCTCTTCGCCGGCAGCGTCGTGATGCGCGCGGTGAGTTGGCGCAGGCCGCCCTCGCTCGGGATCGGCTGTTCGAGCCCGGCGAGTGTCGCGGCGAACGGGGCCGCGGCTGCTTCCGTGCGACCGCGCAGGAGCGTCGTGCAAGCCCGCGCAAGCTCGACCCAGTGGCCGAACGAAGGCCGATCGAGATTCTTGGCGGCGGTCTCGAGCGCGGTCGACGTCGCACCGATCTCGCGGCACGCGGCCCACATCGATCCGGCCAGGATGCGGAGGCTGAGTTCCCACGACAGCACCAAGCCCTCGTGCTGCGCGGCTCGTTCTGGGAAGACGAGCGCGCGGCGGATCGAGAGTTCGAGGGGCAGCGGGAGCGCGAGGCGAGCGAGCCGGACTTCGAGCACGGGGCAAGAGTCTACGGTCTCCCGAAGGGGCGCGTTCGTGATGTCCTCGAGGCGATCGCGAACATCGAGAAGTACTCAGCACGCGGACGTGGGGCATTCGGGGTGGATGAACTCCTGCGGTCCTGGTTCGTGCGTCAGCTCGAGATCAGCGGCGAAGCCGTGCGCGCCATCCCGGATGGAACGCGAGCCCTGGCTCCTTGGATGCCGTGCGGCGAGTGGGGTGATCCCGAAGTGCGCGGCATCGCTCAGGTTGACTGCGACTCCCTGGACTGAGTTGCAGCGCCTCCGAGGGATGCAGCGAACCCGCGTCGTCGCTGCGCCTGGCCAGGCAGGCGCATTCAGCCTGAGTCAGGCTGCGAATTTCGGGATAACCCCACTCGGTCAGCGGAATGAGAAATGGGCTCGTGCACGGCGACTTCGAGATCGACACGAATCTGGTGTGCGATGCGATCCCGCGGGATGCACCCGGGCTGGAGCGCCAGATGGAGACCCTCCTCCGTCAGCTCGAAGCTCGCTGAGCGTGCCGGGGGTGAGGGCGCCCGGAGGGGGGCATCGGTCGGCGGCCCGTCCGCGAGAGTCGTTCCAAGCCCCGGATCCCCGACTTCCCAGCGGACACAAGCGCCGCTATCCTCTTCGGCCCTCCTCTCGCATGGAGCCCCCAAGGCCCCGTGCGCGGATCGATCCCCAGGAACCTCGCGTGACGCGGCTCGTCGTCGGACTCGGCAACCCCGGCCCGGAATACGAGTGGACGCGCCACAACGTCGGCTTCCACGTGGTCGATCGCCTTGCCGGCGAGGAGGGAGTGATCTTTGAATCCGCACGCCGCCTTCCCGACTACACGGGGGCCGCGCTCTTCACGTTCGCGCGCTCGAAGCGATTCGACGCGCTCTTCGTGAAGCCGCTGACCTTCATGAACTTGTCGGGGACGGCCGTGACCGCCCTCGCGCAAAACCTGCAGCTCGCTCCGGAATCGATCCTCGTCGTCTACGACGACATGGACCTCGACTTCAAGCGCCTGCGGATCCGCGCGCACGGTGGTCCCGGCACGCACAACGGCATGCGGTCGATCGTGGCAACCCTCGGGACCGACCGATTTCCGCGCTTGCGCGTGGGGATCGGGATCGCCCGGACCGACGCGGCGCGCCATGTGCTCGAGCGGTTCTCGAAGGCAGAGATGCAGGATGCGGAGATCTCGGTGGCGGAAGCCGCCGATGCGATCCGCGCCTGGCTCGGCGGCGAGGACCTCGACGGTGTCATGACGCGGTTCCACAGCCGCTGGAACCAAGGGTCGTGAGGCACTTCGCCTCCCGTCCCTCGCATCGATGACGAAAGGAGAACCAGGAACTTTGAGTGTGTACGAATGCATGTTCCTCCTCGACAACACCGTGGTGCGAGAGGACTGGAAGAAAGCGAAGGCGGTCATCAGTGACGCCGTCCTGAAACACGGTGGCAACGTCGTCACGTCTCGTCGTTGGGACGAGCGTCGACTGGCGTACCCGATCAAGAACAAGAACCGCGCGACGTTCGTCCTCTGTCACCTCGACATGGCCGGCAGCAAGCTGCCCGAGCTGCGGCGTGAGCTGGAGCTCTCGGAGCGCATCCTGCGTTACTTGATCCTGGCCGTGGACGAGATCCCGGCGACCGAACACGAGCTCTCCACGGCTGAAAATGCCGATGGATTCGCCGTGCCGCCGCCGCCGTCCGACGACGTGATCGAGCCGGAGCCGGTCATCAACACGCCCGAGAGCCTGGAAGACATCCTGGCCGAGGGTGAGATGGACGATCGTCCGCGTGGTCGCCGATCCGAGCGCGTCTCGGCCGAGGTGGCCCCGTGAGTCGCGATCGCCGTGCACCTCTTCCGCCCATCGCGGGTCGCAACTGCGACGACGCGTGGCCGGAGTACAAGGACCTCGAGAACCTGAAGCGGTTCCTCAACGGGTCCGCGCAGATCTACTCGCGCAAGCGGACCGGTTTCTGCTCGCAGTGCCAGAAGGCGCTGAAGCAGGCCGTGAAGCGTGCGCGCCACATCGGCCTCCTGCCCTTCGTGGGCTGATTTCCTAAAGGAAGACCGCATATGGCACGCAACGTCGAAGTGCTCCTCCGCGAGCACGTGAAGGACCTCGGTCGCTGTGGCGACGTGGTCAAGGTGGCGCCGGGCTACGCGCGCAACTTCCTCTACCCGAGGAAGATCGCGATGATGGCCACGAACGAGAACAAGAAGGCCATGACGCGCCGCCGCCTCGTCCTCGACGCCCTCGAGGCGAAGAAGACGGCGGAGGTCGAGGCCCTGGTGGCGTCGCTCTCCGGCATCGAGGTCGAGACTTCCGCGCGCGCCGACGATCAGGGTCACCTGTTCGGGTCGGTGAACGCGGCGAACATCCTCGAGCTCCTCGTCGCGCAGGGACACAAATTCGAAGAGAAGGCCGTCCGCCTGGAAGCACCGATCAAGCAGGTCGGCAAGCACCCGGTGAAGCTGCACGTTCACGGCGATCACTACGCCGAGATCGTGGTCAGCGTCGTCGCCGCGGTCTGACCCGCTGCGAGAAGATCGAGCTTGCGAGCGCGAGCGCCTGTGAACCCATCACAGGCGCTCGCGTTCTAGTTGCGCCGCCGCTCCACGGCTCGCGACGCTTGACGTTTCGCGCCGCTCGACTGCTCGCGCCGCTCGACTGCTCGCGCCGTTCGACTGCTCGCGCCGTTCGACTGCTCGCGCCGTTCAGCTGCTCGCGCCGTTCAGCTGCTCGCGCCGCTCGACACCTCGCGCCGGTCGACAGCTCGCGCCGCAAGGCGACGCGATTGGATCGATCGGACGGCTTGCGCCGCTCAGCTGCTCGCGCCGCTCGACACCTCGCGCCGCAAGGCGACGCGATTCGATCGATCGCGCTGTGAAGCGGCGCGAGTCGATCCCCGCGCGTTGAACGGGCGCTGCTCGACACCTCGGAGTCGGGGCGATCGATCTCTCCACAGGAGCTGAAAACAGCACGTTCCTCGGGGCGGGCAGCGCGCCGCAATCGAACCGCACGCTGCCCGACTGCATTTCTTCGCGGGGATCGGTCCTTCGTTTCGCGGTGCGCGGAGCCCGGACCCTCGACCCACGCCGTGCTCCGGCCCGCGGGTTCGCCGTGGGATACGTTTCGAACGGCCCCGTTCCGCACCGGGTCCGTCCGCTTGCTCCGCGCTCTCGCCCTCCTCGCCGTTTCCGGACCCGCCTTCGCCGGCGTGCGCACCGTCGCGCCGACCGGCGCGGATCACGCGCAGATCGCGAGCGCGGTCGCGGCCGCGGCGCCTGGTGACGTGATCCTCGTCCGCACCGGGAACTACGGCTCTTTCTCGATCGATGGGCTCGGTCTGACCCTCGTGGCCGACACGAACGCGACTCCGCTCGTCCAGGGCCCGGTGCTGATTCGCAACGTGCCCGCCGGCTCGAACGTGACGATCGCCGGCCTGCGCTTCGGCGCGGCATCGACGAGCGCGCTCACCATCCTCGATTGCGCCGGATCCGTGCGCGTCGTCGACGTCCTGGCCTGGGTTTCGCCAGCGCCCTTCCAAGCGGAGGTCGCGGCGGTCCGCGTCGAGCGCTCGAGTGACGTCGCGTTCGCGCGCGCGACCTTCACCGGTGCTCCCGGTCCAGCGCCCGCGACGCGCGCCGGCGCTGCACTCCTCGTGTTCGACAGCGCGATCGCGCTCCACGACTCGAACCTCCGCGGCGGTTACGGCATCCCCGGTACGACGAGCGGTTCCGCAGGCGGTCACGGCGGCGCGGCGCTCGATCTGCGATCTGGATCAGCGTTCGTCTCGGGGACGTTTCTTTCAGGCGGGTCCGGCGGTGCCGGCGGACTGACGTCGACCGGCCAGCTCGGATGCTCCGCGTCCATTGCGCGACCCGGCGGCGATGGGGGAGTCGGACTCGACGCAGCACTCGGCTCGACGGCGCGCGTCCTCGATTCGAGTCTCGTCGGTGGTCCGCCCGGCGCTGGGGCGACGACGAGCTGTGGTCAGCACGCGTCGGACGGCACGGTCGGCGCGGCGAG
>Ga0163147_10003937_pt1 | contig 19316 bp, 14 predicted proteins | sample OliLakLV19MP6G1_FD_148597 | JGI IMG/M metagenome (GOLD analysis project Ga0163147, IMG submission 148597) | Freshwater microbial mat bacterial communities from Lake Vanda, McMurdo Dry Valleys, Antarctica- Oligotrophic Lake LV.19.MP6.G1 | ecosystem: Environmental > Aquatic > Freshwater > Lake >...
TGGCACTTGGTCGCATTCCGAATTGAGCTTCCGAAATTTCCTTACATGTTTCTAATACGCGTCTTCGTGCTGATAAATCAAGTAGCTCCTTTAACAGAGCATCTTGGGCTGTGGCCGTAGTTACTTCCTTAATGTCTATTAAACTAGAAATATTAGCAGAAACACCACGCATCGAGTTTTCAAGTCGGGCTTTGTCAATTTGATCGCCACTAATTCGTTGATCAGGAAAACCTTTATCATCGGCTTGATTCGCTAAGTTTACTAAATGCTGTGCAGTTTGAGATAAAGTTAGAGGAGTACCTTTGGTGGTTTTATCTAGTTTTCGATTAAGAACTGTAAGTATATCTTTGCTTTCCTCTATTACAGGACCAGTAGATAAAGAGAGATTTACAGGATTAGTTGCATCAAATTCAGGAGTGGGATTACTTTTTGGTACTGGAGATGCCGACATGACTAAGTTATGGCATTATTTTCTTTAGATGCTGTATTTTTTATTAAAATAAAATTTTCGAGCCGTAAAAACCATGTATTCTCAGGATCTTATCATTTTTGCGCCGGTAACTCATATTCGTTCATAACTTATTAAATGGATGGAATCTGGGAAAACATAAAATCATTGTTTGGTCATGACACAGAGTCCAAACTAACTGCAAACGATCCAGTCGATCTTAAACAAAATCGATTAACTCCGATTCCTTCCTCAGAAACTCACTTTGAGTCTGCACCAAAAAGATTAGATTCTGATTTGATAATCAGTTCACTTTCTGATGATTCTCGTAGAATACAAAATTACACCCGCCCACAATCTGTAATACCGGAGAGATTTCATGGTAGTAGTTCCGCAGATTTAGTTAATGTAATTGTTCATGGACTTATACCAAATGCTCAATTACGGGGACGATTTCCAAATTACGGAGGAGAAAATGATCCCGGCATAATTACTGGTGCAGTTAACCATGATGGAATTTCGGCAGTTGGATCTTTTCATTTAGAAGGTGCATTAGAATATGCAAGAGAGCAAAGAATAAGAAACTGGACACCCACTATTGGTATAAAACAAAAAGAGAATGCTGAAAAAGCTGCTGCAATTTTAGTTGAGGAAAATAATGATAAGTATCCAAATGGTAAAAAGACACCTCAATTCAGTTTGATTGAAAAGAGGCTTGCGTTAACAGAAAGCCGACTTTGTAACTGGAATAATTTGACTCCACTTGAGAGAAATTTAATTCAATTTCCATTTGGAGTTGTATATGGATTTACTAAAGCTGATGAAAGAAGTGTCCGCTCATCTATATCTGGAGAGGTCGGAGTCATAGGAGGTGTTCCTGCTGATAATATTATCATCTATACGTCCTCATCTCATGTTGCCGAAGTTGAACAGATAGTAAAAACACTTGGTAGACACAATAGTGTAAGGCCTTTTGGGACTCTATATCGTCACGCAGAAGAAATAAGTAGGGGGACTTTGCTGGCCTTAGCAGAAATTTGCTCATTCGCATTACCGGATCTTGCACAAGCAGCTCTTGTTAACTTTTGGATAAATAAAGATAAGGATCTTCTGCCAGCCCTTACTGTTGTTCTAGCACTGAGATCTAAAGATGATCGAAAGTTATATTTGCATGATTTGTTGGTTGGTACCCAAGAGGTGTCAACTTCTAATTTTTCTTCGTTACTGCAAGCTTTAGCCAAAGAAGGAGAGATACATGTAGTTTCTGATCTTAGAATCAAAATGGAGCGGTTAAATGGTAGATTTAAGGAACAAGCAAGTGAAGCAGCGGATGTTATATTGTCACGACATGCTGGTTTTGAACTTTCTGAGGTAATTAGTTTAGGTACAAAGCCGTTCGATCAAGTCACAATTAATGAAGTTAGTGATTTTTTGCCGTTGAAATGTAGCTATAGAGTTGAGATTCCAAAATCCTTAGAGAATAATTTTTCATGTCTTGAGGATAATGGTTCATGGCAAATCATTCGACACGATAGGTATTATAGATCTGGTACATTTATTAGAGCGGCAACAGGGGAGATTTCTCGGATAAAATAATTGGCTCCAGCAATATTTAGCGATCTTTTTTCCAAAGCTCTTCAAAAGTGCGGTAAGTGCGAATAGTTTCAGATTGGGCCACTCTTTTAGTAAAAAGAGGTACAAGTTCTAACCCAGTTGCTACAGAGTTCTTTTCTGAAAACCTAATCAAAGCACCAAATTTTCCTTCCAAAGGTGCCAGACAGGCTCTTGAGACTTGTAGATACGCAATCGAGTCAGAAACATTTTTTACTGCACCGCATTGTGAACCCATTACAGTTACTAGAGCACCTGCTGATATATCTTGGCCCTTATTTAGCTCAACGTTGATTCCATGAGGAAGCATACCCTCAAAAGTGGAGTAGAAAGAGATAACTTGAACCCAAAAACTAACTAAAAAAGTACATTCAATCACGATTGGTTTAGCCTACTTAAACTAAGATTAAGAATAGTTGATATCCCACCTATCTTACTTAAGACAAGAAGCCATTAAAAATAGACCACTATATAAGCAACTGTGACAAAAAAGTTACGAACTTAATATGTAAGGATGACAAAGGAGTGGTTAAAACGTGAATGAGGTAGGTAATAAAATAAAACGGAATAGCTCTAAGTTAGAACATGGAGAGTTGCAGGGAAACATTCCCCATGATGTGGAATCATTAGTTTTCAAATCAAATAGGAATGCCAGATCTTTATTGGGGTATGAAACCGCATCAAAGTTGATGGTGTTACCACTTAGTATAATTGTTACTAAGAATGGTGCTGAGTTATTTGTTGCAGTTCCTGAAGGTGTAACTTCTGAAATAAAAACAAATATAAAATTTGTTGTTGATAAAGAAATTCATTTTATCGAAGTAAAAAGAAGTATCTTGGTTCGAGCAATTTTCGATGCGTATTATGGGGATGCAGAGTCGTTAAAAGGTTTGATTGGAGTTGAGAAAATCGGTGCAGAAAATGATAAAGTTAATGGTGCTATTTTTTCTCTAGAGCCAAAAGCACGATTTACTGCGGAAATATTAAATAAAGAAGAGTCAGGGGCTGCAAGATTTCTTTCTTCTTTAATAAATTATTCGATAGCTCGCAGTGCCTCAGATTTACATATTTATCCAGACAAAGATGGTCCTCGGGCTAGTGTCAGAATTAGTGGTTTGCTTTTTTCTCATGAGGAATCTCTCTGTTCCAATGAGTCACTTAATCAAATTATTTCACTAACAAAAATTTTATCAAAGCTTGATACGACTCTTCGTCGAACAGCACAGGATGGCAGTTTTGTTTATGAAGCTGGATCTGATCAAGTAAATATACGTGTTAGTGTTATTCCAACAATATACGGAGAAAAGGTAGTTTATAGATTCTTAGGTCGAGGAGATCTGAAAAAATTATCAGATATTGGATTTAATACTAGAACTTTAAGATTTGTAAAAAAATTTTTAGGATTTGAAGATGGACTGGCACTTTTTTCAGGGCCTACTGGATCAGGTAAATCTACATCCTTATATGCCTCAGTTATTGAACTTAGAGATCAAGGTTTAGGTGTTATTACAGTTGAAAATCCGGTTGAATTATATGTTCCTGGTATTGTTCAAACTGAAGTCGACGAAGCTCAAAGAATGACCTACGCTAATTCATTAAAGGCTATTTTGAGACAAGATCCAGATGCAATCTTATTGGGAGAAATAAGGGATAAAGAAAGTGCCGAAGCAGTTATACAATCTTCACATACTGGACATCTAATTTTATCAACAATTCATGGTAGGAATGTTTTTGATTGCATAAAACGGATGAAAAGTTTTGGGATGGATCCTTATGCTGTAGGCGATGTTGCTAAGCTTTTAGTTTTTCAAAGATTAATTCCTAAGTTATGTGATCGGTGTAAAATAATTGATCTCGATGCTGTACGGGCACTTGGTGCACTCGATAGAGAAAAAGTCACGAGTGTGTATAGAGCTTCCAGTTGCGAGGTATGTGGATATTCAGGAGTTAAGGGGAGAGTCTTGGCTACTGAAGCTCTTCTTGTAGATTCGGCAGTATCAAGACTTATCAAAGCAGGTCAATTTGATTTGGATACTTTAAAATCTACATTAACAACCGATAATTATATATCTTTGGAAGAGTCCTTGATGGGATTGATAGCAGATGGATTTATCTCACTTGATACTGTGGATAACTGAGTTGACCCTCTGCGTACTTACGAGATACATTGCCACCGTGAATAAAATTCAGAATAAAGAACTACCTCTTCGACCAAATGTCTGCATGTTGGTTTTTAATGAAGAAGGCAAATTGTTTTTAGGCGAGCGAAAGGGGGAACCTAATATTTGGCAATTTCCTCAAGGCGGAGCAGAGAAAGGTTTAAGTTTAGAAGAGAATGTATACAAAGAGCTTTCAGAAGAATTAGGGGCATCAAAAAAACATTTTGAAATTGTTAAGAAGCTTAAAGCTACTCATGAATATAATTTTAAACATCCTCCAGCTTATGCCAAAAATAAGTGGCGTGGTCAAAGCCAGACTTTTTGGTTGGTTAAGTTTTTAGGTAAGGATACTGAGTTGGATTTAGCTAAGCATAATCCAGAATTTATGGACTTTAAGTGGTGCAGTCTTGCACAGGTTCGAAAGTTAGCAGATCCCATAAGAGTCTCTGGGTATGAAAATGCCTTGAAGGAGGCTGCAAAGCTTATAAAAAAAGATTACGATCCTCCGAAGGGATGATAAATAGTCATTCCAACTAAATGTTTTAAGTAAAGCGAAGGTTTTCAACAGAAAATGTATTTGGAAAGTACTTATTTGGATAACTATATTAGAATAGTTTAAATTGCTTGAACTAAATAGGCATAATTTACATCTTATATGATACTAAAGTTGAGAAGTTAAAAAACAGACAATGCTTACAGTTTATAAGAAAATAAAAATTCGGGATCAAAAAGAAGGTGAGGCAAAAAATATTGCTGATAAATTCTCTCTTAGTCCTGTGGCTTCTCGTGTTGTTGCAGCCAGGGGGTTTGCTGCTAATGAGGATTTGAAATTATTCCTTAATCCATCCCTAAGAGAAGGCTTGCCTCAACCCGATACTTTAAAAAATTTAGATCAAGCTTGTAAGCTAGTATCTGATACGATTCAAAAAGGTGGTGGTATTGCTATATGCTGTGATTTTGATGTTGATGGACTTTCCGGTGGTGCGCAACTAAAAACTTTCTTTGACGAAATTGCCGTTAAAAATAAAGTTTTTGTTCCAGACCGATTTGAAGATGGCTATGGATTAAATCTTGGCATGATCGAAACGGCGGCAAAAGAAGGGTATGCATTATTAATTACAGTCGATTTTGGTACTACGAATGCAAAAGAAATTGATAAAGCTAGAGAGCTTGGACTTAAGACAATTGTAGTAGATCACCATCATGTTGGAGATCATAATCCTGGGGCAGATGTTTTTATAAATCCAAATCAGGAGGGCTGTGGTTTTGGTAATAAGATTTTAAGTGCATCAGGACTTGCTTGGTATTTTGTTGTTGGTATGCGCAAAGCTTTAAAAGAAGCAGCAAATGTAGATGCCAGAAGTTATCTAGATTTAGCTTGCTTGGGAACGATTTGCGATATGGTCCCATTGGTAGGGGCTAATCGCGTGATAGCTAAACGTGGGTTAGAAATATTATCGACTACAACACGAGAAGGTTTGATTGCCATTAAGAAGATGGTAGGTGTTAAAGATATAGCAAGTTGTCATCACATCTCCTTTGGAATTGGGCCTCGTATTAATGCTGCCGGACGAATGATTCACGGCGATATTGTAATTGAGTTATTGACTACAAAAAGTGCAAAACGTGCTGAGAAAATCGCCAGTCGTCTGGATCGTCTCAACAAGCAACGCCAAGAAACTGAAGAGAGAATTAAGAATAGAGCCAAGCTTCATATCGAAAGATTGGGGCACTTGCCTTTTGGCTTGGTACTTTGGGATCAGAGCTATCATACCGGTGTTATCGGAATCGTTGCTCAGCGATTAGTTGAGAGTTTTTATAGACCATCTGCCGTAATGGGGATGGATAAAGAAGGAATCTATAAAGGATCTGTTCGGGGAATCTCGGGCTTTAGTGTCGTAGAAGCTTTGGCGGCATGTAGTAAAAGTCTCATGAAATTTGGTGGTCATGAAGGCGCAGGTGGTTTTGCGGTGTCGGCTGATAAAGTTGAAGAGTTTTCCGAAGCATTTCAAGCTGAATGCGAAACTCGATTAAAGAAGATTGAGAATAGTCCTTATGTTTGGGCTGATACTGAAGTGGATCTATCGGAAATTAAAGTTCCATTAGTAAAGGAATTGCAATCTTTTGAGCCCTTCGGAGTTGGAAATGCCTCGCCGCAATTAATGGTTAGAAACCTCTCTATTAAAGAAGTGGCAATCTTAAAAGATTCGCATATAAAGGTTCAATTTTCAGATGGTTCCAGATCTTTGGTGGGATTTTTATGGCGTCAAAATGAACATCCAGCTTTAAAGCTCGGTAATAAAGTCAATTTAGTTTTTAAGCCTGATTTAAATACTTATGGTGGCAACACTTCTATTCAAGCAAATTTGCAAGCGATTGAAGAGATAAAAGTTTAAAAACCATTATTATGATATCTCGTTGCTTAAAATGTAATCTTAGAGACGATGTCTGTATTTGCAGCGAAATTAAAGCATTAGAAACCCGTACAAAAATTTGCATGCTGATTCATTCATGTGAAGTACGTAAAACTTCCAATACTGGACATTTGGTTACTCAGATTTTAAAAAATTCTGAACTTTTTGTTCATGGCAGAAGAAATGAACCAAATGGTCTGATCGGAAAAATTCAAAGAGACGGAAAAACTTTTCTCTTATTTCCAGATGAATCAGCTAAGATCATAGATCCAGAATTTGTAAAATCTTTTTCAGAACCAATTACCTTAATTGTACCCGATGGAAATTGGAAACAGGCTAGAAAGATGACCCATACAATTCCAGAATTGATGGTTTTGCCTAGAGTAAAGATTGCAGATCCACTTCGAGGTAAATACAGACTGAGACGCGCTCCGTACAGCAGTGTGGTCTGTACAATTGAAGCTGTTGCTCGAGCTTTGGGTGTTTTGGAAGGATCGGAAATTCAATCTGAGATTGAGAGGATTTTTGAGATCTTTATGGATCGTGTAACTGCTATGAGGTTTGCGCCAGTGGTTCGACTTGAGGAGACTTGAGGTGAGTTCCGCTACTACTTTTATAATCATTCTCTCTAGGTCAGTAGTTTAGATAACTTCGATTAGGAATTTTAAATATTAACATAAAATTTTTTGAAACAAATGTGATATCGATTATGCAATTATTTCCTTTAAGATGGCGATGACAGATGTATCAAAGCCGCGTCAAGAAACTTAGATTTATGAAAACGATTGTGATAGATTTTAGTGACAGAAGTTTTGTTGGAGATTTTCTATGCAGACATTTATCCCAATTGCCCGTGCTGGTGACACAGATCTCGAGCTTCTGCTTTCCATGGCAAATCGGCATGGATTAATCGCTGGAGCAACTGGTACTGGTAAAACTGTAACTTTGCAATTGCTGGCAGAAGGTTTTAGTCGAGTCGGAGTCTCAGTTTTTCTAGCTGATGTTAAAGGCGATCTCTCAGGAATTGCGAAATCTGGAGGAAATAATCCAAAAGTTGCCGATAGAGTTTCTCAGTTAGGACTTTCTGATTATAAAGTTGAAGCTTCGCCCGTTGTATTTTGGGATTTATTTGGGGAGCAAGGTCATCCTGTACGAACCACTATTTCTGAGATGGGACCATTGTTACTAGGCCGCCTTTTAAATCTAAACGAAACTCAGAGTGGCGTTCTTCATATTGTTTTTAAAATTGCAGATGATCGCGGCCTTTTACTTTTAGATCTCAAAGATCTCAGAGCCATGCTTCAAGAAGTTGGTGAGAATGCTCAAGAGTACACTACTTCTTATGGGAATGTTTCTGCTGCAAGTATTGGGGCAGTTCAACGTGGACTTTTGATGTTAGAAGAACAAGGTGCTGAGTTATTCTTTGCAGAACCAGCCTTAAATATTGAGGATCTTTTACAGACAGATCAGAATGGTCGCGGAATAGTTAATATTTTGTCTGCTAATAAATTAATGCAGTCTCCTAAGCTTTATTCAACATTTCTTTTGTGGCTTCTAACTGAGCTTTTTGAAAAACTTCCCGAAGTTGGGGATCTTGATAAACCAAAGCTAGTTTTCTTTTTTGACGAAGCCCATCTTCTTTTTGAGGATGTTCCAAGGGCACTATTAGAAAAAATTGAACAAGTGGTTCGATTGATAAGATCCAAAGGAGTTGGCATTTATTTTGTTACTCAGAATCCGCTTGATATTCCCGATAATGTACTGGGTCAATTGGGTAATCGAGTGCAGCATGCACTAAGAGCCTTTACTCCACGTGATCAAAAAGCAGTAAGGGCCGCGGCGGAAACATTTAGAGCGAATAAGAATTTTAATGTCGAGGAAGTCATCACCCAGTTATCAGTTGGAGAAGCACTGGTTTCTCTCCTTGATCAAAAAGGCAGTCCAACTATTGTTGAAAAAGCATTAATTATGCCACCTCGAAGTCAGCTTGGAATTATTACTTCTGAAGAGAGATCTAAGTTAATAAGAAGTTCCATAATTGCTGGAATTTACGATCGTGTAATCGATAGAGAATCGGCATATGAAAAGATAAAAGGAAAATTACAAAGTGATCGGTTCCAAAATGACTCAACAGAGAATGAAGGTAGATCTGAAAAATCTCAGAGTTTGGAAAAAACACGACCTGCTACTGTCGGTCGAGCACGTCAGTCAATAGCAGAAGCTTTTGTGAAGAGCACTGTGAGAACAATCGGGAGTAGTATTGGCAGACAGTTAATTCGTGGAATTATGGGTTCACTAATGGGTTCTCGTCGCTAGCGCATTGTCGGCTAAATTCTTTCATCTAGAAATAACCATCTAGGTAATTAGACTAGCTTTTCATTTTCTTGAAAAATCTTATCGGATGCGGCACTAGGTAAGAGAAAAATCCTGAGCAATCGCCTGGAAAATCTTACTTACTTTTTTTATGCTTTCCTTATCAACCCACTCATTTGAAGTGTGACTTCCGCGTCCATGTGGTCCAAGAACTAAAGTGGGAATTCCAAGTTCGGCAATCCTATTTTCATCAGCTACGCTTCGTCCAATGCCAAGTTCGTATTTAGGTGATAAATTTTTTACGATTTTTAAAACAGATTTTATTGCAGGTGTTTCTGATGAGAAATAATACGGTTTACATGATGGAGTCGGACGAGATCGCTCTTTAACACTTGCTGCAGTTCTTGGATAAATTTCCCCATCTGTTTTAAGCTGAATTAGAAGTTCTTTTAATTCAGCAAGTGTTGAATTCGGATCTTCTCCAGGTAAATAAGTTCTATCGAGAATAAAACATGCCTTATCTGGAAGGCTGAGCATCGCACGACCGCCAGAATGTGAATTAATGTAAGCCGAATTAAGAGCTTTCATGCCATCATTAATGAATTCCTTTTTTGTGGATTCACAATAATTTACAATTGCTGCTTCAATTTTTATTGCTTCATGTACTGCATTAATGGCAGTTTCGTCAATAAAAGCATCAGCCCCGTGACAAGATTTTCCTATTACTTCAAATTCAAATTCACTCCGGCCCAATCGACCCAGGCCTAGCCATTGAATATCAGGATCGTTACCGCCCTCGCCGATCTCGGGAGCAATAGCCAGTTTTACATCTTTAAGAAAATTAGACTCACAAAGTTTTGTGGCACCAAATGACCAAAACTCTTCATCTACTAAAATTGCAATCTTTATTTTTAAATTTTTTGACAGAGTACTACCAGCTCCGCAGATAATTGCTGCCAAGCCAGACTTCATATCATTGGCACCGAGTCCATAAAGTCTGCTACGATCTTCAACAATGTTTTCTGAGATTATGAAAGGATCGGTTTTCCAACCATTTTTGACATCTACGGTATCGGAATGTCCGTAAAATAAGATCGATTCTTTAGCTTTTCCTTTTTCTGCTAAGATATTCCAGCGAGCAGGAATATGAATTTCTCTATCTGCAATTTGCAATGTCCTTTCCTCTTCAATGATTTGTCGTTCGACATCAAAGCCAAGGGATTTTAATTGATCCTCAATGAATTCATTAATAATGCTTTCAGATCCAATACCGATTTGCCTATTATTGTTTGTGATAGTCAAAAATGGATTAACAGAATTTATGGCAACGAGTTGTTTAGTTAGTTCAATTGGATCATTCATTGTTATTCTTTAAACGAGACGCTGATAGACGTATTCACAACATCCATGATGTAGAATACCTTTTGGTTTTACTTTCCTCTTTTCAAAACCAAGATCTGATAAGAATTTATCTATTGCAGCAGGCGTTGCAACTTCAAATGGATATCCACCAACCCAATCAACGACATCGTGCCAGGGGCTCATGCCACGAGATTTGTGGTATTCACGCCAGCGACTTAGACCTTTACCCCTCAATATGTCGTAAATAGTTTTTGGTAGCCACATTACAACGAAAGTTGGGAATAAAATAATCCATTTAAAAACATCGGGAAGGAGGCAGTAAACTTTTTTGATAATTTTCCAGATAAAACTAAAAATACCTTGGTCATTGTAAATTGCTAAATAGAAAGTACCTTTTGGTTTAACTAGGGTAGTCGCATTTTTAATTGCTTGCCACATGCTCCCAGTGTGATGCAGTACGCCCCAGGAATAAACTATATCAAATTGATTATTTTCAGATGAGATTTGATCTAGAAAATTTTGATCTAAAATTGAGCCTTGTTGAACTTGCCATCGAGAGTCGTCTTTGCAATATCGAGACTTTAATTCCTGGGTACAACCAACTGAATTTGGATCGTAGTCAAAAGAAGAGACATTTGCACCTAATTGATAGGCGCAAAGGGAGAAAAGGCCACTACCTGATCCGATATCTAAAAAACTTTTATTCTTTAAGGAAGGGAGCTCTAACATTGAGCTTAAGCTATCTTGGGCAATCTTAATGCGTTCATCATTAAGAACGGAAATAAAGCGAGACCAGTTTTCACCAAATTGAAATCTTTCACCTGATAGAATTTCTTGTTCAAAAGACATATAACTTGATCTCATTTATCATTAAATAGGGACGGAGCCCAATTAATTATTAAATTAATTGGGCTCCGTCCCTATTTAATTTGCATCTCTATAGTACGATGAAAGAAAATCTCGTCTACAAGAATGTTCATTCGGAATTTAGTCGCAGGCCTGCCTTTAAAAGGCGTTTCGTCAAAATCAATTTAGAATCACCTCAAAAAGTTGAAACATTAGATTCGTTGCAAAGTGAAGAATCTCAAAAATTTGAAAAAGAATGTACGGCCTTAGTAATCAACTCTAGTTTTACAATGGCCAAAGAGATTACTTTGGCAATTACTTTAAAAATGCCAAATTGTTCGATCATGTACGCTCCTGGACTTGAGATAGCGAAGTGGATTTTGAAACGTCGTAAAATCGACTTAGTCGTATCTAGTTCAATGATGCCAGATGGATCGTTTTCTAGCTTAATACCTGTATGTGAAGAGATGGAGTCACCTCCTGACTTGGTTGTGGTGGGTGATGAAGATCTAGCAGCTGTTAAGCATGAAATTGAATTCGGGAATGTTTATAGTTCAGTACGATATTTTAATAATGTTTCTAATATTGCCTCAGTTCCACGAAATGAAATTGTTAAAAAGTTAGGTGCCGATATTAGAAACGATATCAATAATCCACTTCAAGAAATTGTTTCCATGGTTTTTGTAGCTAGAACAGCTAAGGAGCTTTCTTCTACGACAGTACAAGCACTTGAAGCCATAGATAAAGCAGCCAAAGGTATTGCTCATACGGTTGATGGATTAGAAGATCGGATTCGTGGAATTAAATAGGGATGGAGCTGCTCTGTAGAAAGGGCACCTAAACCTAAACAAATTAGGGCATATTTTCTGATTTAATGAATATAAATGATTCCAATGAAATTCTTCCTTACTTAAAGTGGTTAAGATTGTAAGCAAACTTCGCCGATAACAATTATAAGATCTTTTCACCGGTGAACTGAAATTCCTTAAGATTTTTAGAATTTAAAAAACTGCCACCATCTTTTCAAATATAAACGTTATTGAAAGCAGTTCCTGGCAAATCGTCACAGTGGATCGGCTTTATTTATGTTTTTTCTAATCTGAAGTTACCGGTGGCGGCAAAGTTAAGAAGCCTATGTTTTAAGAATGAACAGAAAAATCACTTCACCGGTGAAAAGGCCTTATAATCGTTATTAGCAAAGCTAACTTAAGCTCTAACTTGGGTATCAATCCTTTTAACTTACGGATACCTCCATTTTTACAGAGCAGGACGGAGCCCAATTAATCTAATAATTAATTGGGCTCCGTCCCTATTTAATTATGCATCAACTTTCTAAACTTTATTCGTTTAGGCTGAATTGATTCTGCACCTAGTCGTTTCTTTTTATCCTCTTCGTATTCAAGGAAGTTGCCTTCAATAAATGCGACCTGGCTGTCTCCCTCAAAAGACATTATGTGAGTAGCAATACGGTTAAGGAACCAACGATCATGGCTGATGACCAAAACGCAACCGCCAAACTCTAAAAGTGCCTCTTCAAGTGCTCGAAGAGTATTTACATCTAAGTCATTAGTCGGTTCGTCTAAAAGTAAGACGTTTGCTCCACCTTTAAGAAGTTTTGCTAAATGAACTCGATTTCGTTCTCCACCAGAAAGAACGCCGACTTTTTTGCCCTGATCTGAACCAGTAAAATTAAATTTTGCACAGTAGGCTCTGGAATTAATATCACGATTTCCAACTTTCATGGTTTCAAGACCACCTGAGATTTCATCAAAGACAGTTTTATTCGAATCTAAGGTGTCACGCATCTGATCTACGTAGCCGAGCTTTACTGTTTCTCCGACTTTGAATGTTCCGGTATCTGGTTTTTCTTGATTAGAAATCATTTTAAAAAGAGTTGTTTTACCAGCTCCATTGGCTCCAATGATCCCAACTATACTACCCGGAGGAATAGAGAATGAAAAATTTTCAAATAACAGCTTATCACCAAAAGATTTTGTAACTTTATCTGCTTGGATAACAAGCTCGCCCAAGCGTGGTCCTGGAGGAATGAAAATTTCCATATCCAAGATTTTTTGAGTTGTTTCTGTACTAAGAAGCTTTTCGTAAGCACTAATACGAGCCTTGCTTTTTGCTTGTTGAGCACGAGGGGACATTCGGATCCACTCAAGTTCTCTTTCCAAGGTTTTTTGACGAGTGCTTTCCTGTTTTTCTTCTTGTTTAAGTCTATTTTTCTTTTGTTCTAACCAAGAAGAATAGTTTCCCTTCCATGGAATTCCGTGACCACGATCTAATTCTAAAATCCAGCCAGCAATATTATCTAGAAAATATCTATCATGAGTTACGGCTATGACAGTACCTTGATAGTCATGCAAGAAATGCTCAAGCCACTGTACTGATTCCGCATCAAGATGGTTTGTTGGTTCATCCAAAAGCAAAATGTCAGGTTTTTGAAGTAGTAGTTTGCAAAGAGCAACTCGGCGACGCTCTCCTCCGGATAGTTTTTCAACTGAGCTATCAGGTGGTGGTAATCTTAAAGCATCCATTGCCACTTCCAGAGTGTGATCAAGTTCCCAGCCATTTAAATGTTCGATTTTTTCTTGAACAGAAGCTTGTTCATCGATCAAGGTTTGCATTGCATCTGGATCTAAGTTCGGATCTGAGAATTTTTGGTTAATTTCTTCGAAGCGTTTTAATAGTTTGGAAATCTCACCTAAACCTTCCATGACGTTTTCTTTTACGTTTTTACTGTTATCAAGTTCAGGTTCTTGAGGCAGGTAACCAACAGTAGTTCCTTCAGCAGCCCTAGCGTCTCCTACAAAGTCTTTTTCAACTCCAGCCATGATTTTTAGAAGGGTTGATTTACCAGAGCCGTTTAGGCCAAGCACACCAATTTTTGCCCCATAAAAGTAGGAGAGGCTGATATCGCGTAAGACTTTCTTTTCAGGAGGATAGGTCTTAGAGACCTTATGCATTGTGTAGATGTATTGCTCAGCCATGATTATTACCTAAAAAAATATGAGGCGCTCACTATATAGTAACTTTCAAAAGTCTTTGCCGAAAAGCAAAGGGTTAAGAAAGTTACTATCCCCCGGAGGGATAATAAATAGTGTTTTTCATTTTCAAAAATCATAGTTAACCCTTCGGGTTAACAAGAAACAAGATTTAACTTAGTCTCCATTGCCATATCTTGTGATTCAGCAAAGACTTTTGAAAAACATTATATCTCCTTTAAAACTGATAGCAAAGGGGCAGGAATATGTTGATATGAGTTAGCTGGGCTATCTGCTAACTTGTCCTTGGTCTAGGTAAAATAAACGGAGGTGTTAGATCGTCGCCTCTAGCTTGAAGCTCCAAAGTGTTTAGCAAAATTGCAGGAGAAATCGTAGTAATTGGTATGAATCCAGATTCGGCACCACAATAACTATTGTTTATCTCCTGCTCGTCCCCAATTGCCATAATATTATTTAAAGCTTGAAGGGGAGTACCAACAAAATTTAAGCCGGAAACAGTAACTTCTTTAGCGTTAGGATAAATAATCGTGGCATAGGCTATTTCGCCTTGAAAGCCTTGGAATTCATGATGTGTAGTGCCAGTCTCACCACCATTTGATTCATAAATAATAATTCCGTAAGGTTTGCCTTGGGCTTTTATTTCCTCGATTAACATTTTTCGAAGCTCTTTTAAGGATTTTCCTTCTGAACTTTCCACCATGAATACGCCCATGCGGCTAATTGCTCGTTCATGTTTTTTACTTCGAGCATGACCATTGGGTTTAAAACCCTTTTTAAGATATGAGGCTCTTGTACTTAAGAATCCTTCTAAGATTCCATCTTGAACAAGTAAAGTATTCGCAGCGGGTGTTCCTTCATCATCATAGTCGTATGAACCAATACATACCTGACCTCTGAATTTTTTCTGTCGAGGATTATCTTTAATAGTTAATTTGGCATCTAAGATCTTTTTTCCAATTTGACCTTCGAATGTTCGACCCTCATAAGAAGATAAAAGGCGACTCCCTTCGAGTCTGTGTCCGAAAGCTTCATGAAGTAAAATTCCAGCAGGTAGTGGATATAAAAGGGCAGGTCCGGAAAAAGCTGGTATTTTTTTGGTACGGGATAAACTAATTAGTTTTTTATATTTATTTCTCAGAAGTTTTTTAAGTGTTCTCATGTCAGGCATCTCTTTTTGAGTTCCACAATTAAATACTAAATCTTGCTCTGGACTTGCTCCTTCTTTACTCATATTACGCATGGTGGCAATTAAGGAAAACACCTTTTCATGTTGAACAATTATTGAGCCTTCAGAATTGACAAATATTTTCGTGACATGCATTGCATCAAATTCAACCCAGCCGCCAACAACTCCAGGTAATTTTGAAATCCAGCGCGAAGCCTCGCGACAATATTTTACCCAGTATTCTTCATTTACATTTTCCGGACCCTTTTGCTCAATATGTTTTATGGCTGGCAATTTGGTGAATGAAACAAAATTTTTGTTCTGATCGATTGAATTGAGAGCTTGATGTCTGCGCCTCGTAAAGTCAGAAACAGCTTCACGATATTTTGCTTCGAGGAGTCTCCAAATACTCAGTCGTAAACCATCATAGCAAGTATCATCAATTGGAACGGTTACGTGATCGTAGGATTCATTCTCTTCGCTGTTGTCATCTAGACCACCATTCATTACTTGATCGTATTTATAAGAACCGACTCTAAGATCACATAAAATATTTCGGGTATGATCGGCTTTGCGGCGCACTACCGAACCACCTCGTGCCCAGGTGTTGAACCACTCAGTATCTCTTAGGAGCAAAGAGCAAAAATAAGTGGCAGGGAAACCTTGCAGATGCATCTTTTCAGCTCGTTTTATATCGAGATTTAGAATACGAATAAGTTTTTCTATGGTCTTATTGGGCAGCATATGAGTCCAGTTAAAGACGGAGAGCCTCATTATTTAGATGAGTTTTCTATAGGTATATTCGGCATAAATTTACCTAATAATTATAGATAGTTAAGTCGAATATTATCGAGGAGTTAGAAGCGAAATTGATACTTAGGGAATGGTAATATTTATTAGATCGCAGAAAGGTAATTAAAAAACATGATCAGCGTAGATCCCACCTGTAAAAAAACCTCCAAATGGAAGTAGAGGCATTGACGTGTAGATGAAAAGAGAGAATCGTCGTGCGATAGAATCTTGGCCTGTTTCGGGCTTTGATTCTACCGCACGACTGTGATCATCTCAGACGGAGAGGGCCTGCTTCGAGTGACCTCTGGCTCGCCTGACCGCCTTCATATCCATCATGGGGTGAGCGAGGTCGTGCTCGATGCTGTCCCGATGGTACTTGGTCTGTTGGTCGACCCGGATGGCGCGCCGATTGGAAGTCCGCCGCTGGATTTCTCCGATGGCGATCACGTGATCCAGATCGAGCCCTTCGGCCGAGGATCCTGCGTACCGAGAGTGTCTCTCGGCGCGATCGAGGATCTACTTGAGCTCCCGCCCTTCGATCTCACGACCCATGAACTTCTCGAGCTTCGAATGCAATGCGTTCTTCATGACTTCCCTCCAAGGAAGTGGCATTTCGCGCTTTCGCGCTTCTGCCATTTTCGCGGTTCATCTGCCATTCAACAGCGGAAGTGCCGTTGAATAAAGTCAATGAGTGGAGTGTTTCGCTCCACAAAAACCCTTTTTGATTAGGGATCTACACTGACCTTTTTGAGTTAAAAAATTACCCAAAAAGGTCAGTGTTGACTTTTGCTTCTACCAAAATATTTTTATGAAAAAGAACGTAAGATTAACTTATTAGAAAGTCCTATTACGCCCGATCTTCAGTCGGTCTTCCTACTACGTCCGCTTATGCGGTGCTAGGTAGGACAAGTCGAAGATCATGGCACTTTTAATGACATTAAATGCTGCTCAATTAAGTGTTATTAATTTATTTGCTTAAAATGTCTCTAGAATGAGCATTTTAATTGAAAATCATTACTTATATGATTGAATCAAGATGAGATTTTTTTACTACCAGCTCTGATATCGAGAGGATAATAGATGTCTAATTGCCACCTGTTGTTTGGCCCAAGCAGTATATGTCGAACCATCGATTAGTGATTTTGCACCTCTTGCGTATACAGTAAGTTCAAGAGTAGTGATCGTATTTCTAACATTGGAATTGCTCATGGCAACGACAGCTCCGGAGACATCAAGATATGCAACGGAGAATGTGGTGTTTGCTGCAACGATAGTTCCGACCTCTCCGTCATCGAAATATATGCCTGTCCATGCTGGGTTGGATGTATAAATTAGAACCTTTATTTGGCAAAGATAGCTGCCATCGGGAAATATCGGAGTTCCAGAATAAGTTGATGTAGCAAGTGTTGCAGTATATGGGCCACTTCCGAGAACTTTATTTATTGTTCCAGATAGTGCGTTTTCATATCCAGCTTGAATTCCGTTAATGGTAATGATGTCACCAGCGGATAAAAGAGAATCATTAATCTCAACATCCATTCCTGCGGAAGCGTCGTAATCTGCAACAAGAACAGTGCAGGTTGCAGAATCAGACATGTGTAATTGTAAATTTGAGCTAGTTGAATTTACTGCAAGTAGTGGATAAATATAATCATCAGCTAGGCCAGATGACATGTTCCAGTTCATTACATCTGGAATTTCGTTGCCAGCATTTCTGATATCAAACACCATCATTTGCAAGATTGTATTTGCTGTCTCATCGGCTTCAGTCTTTATGCGCCGATCGTGATAAGTTTGAACAGTACTGAAATATAATTTAGAGGCAGAAAGAATTACAATTGAGCCAACTACTAGAGAGACGAGTAGCTCAATTAATGTAAATCCCTTATGATTGAGAGGTATCTTTTTTCTCACTTTTTTTGCATTTTATAAATTTAAATCTGTCACAAGCATAATCTCAAAGTCTCAAGATTTGCCAAGGAGTTTTATTGAAGAACTCCAGTTTGATTAAGTGTGGCTGTAGCATAAGTGCTACCAGAGTAAGCAAAGGTTATGTTTGCAGTTGTTACAGTTCCTGCATTAACAATAGTATATCCTCTTGAGTTAAAAACAATTCTTTTGGAACCAGCAGTAGTAACATTTCTGGGCAATGTTCCTCTTGCTGTGGTTGTATCGGCATTGTCTGGAATATTGTAGGGGTAGTAATCAAGTCCTAATGTGTAAGAAGTGCTACTTGCTCCAAATGTTACAATGCCTCTCGCATTATTAGAAATAGCCATGGATCTTAGTCTTAAGAGATCAGCTTGAAACATTTCACGAGCAGCTCGTTTTGCATTGGCTTGCATTAATGTTGTCATACTAGGAGTTGCGATGAGAACGAAAATTCCAATAATCGAAAATACGACTATTAGCTCAATTATTGTGAAGCCTTGTTGTTTTGAATGATTTTTAGAGCTTTTAATGCTCATCTATAAATCCGATCTGTTTAGTTGAGTATCTAATTTAAGATCGTAATAATACTGACTAAACTTTAGATTTTAGATGGTGAGACATCACTTAAGGTTCATTTAGAGATTTAGAAATAATAACTATGCGTATTTACTAAGGTAAAATGCTAGTCACAATTTGCGCAACTGATACTAAATTGAGATTCGGTTGGAGTTTCATTATTTTTGGCCAGGGCAGAAGAAATCATACTAAATTCTGCCATTTCATACGGAGCAATTTCATCTGGACCTTTTAATTTTAGCTTAGCACCCTCGTTACTTGTAAAAATTAGAGCTGGTGTTTTTGCAGCAACTGATTTGTTGTTTCTTACAAAAACTTTTATTCTTCCAAGTGTATCTGGTGCGCTGATATCACTAATTTTTAGTTTTGCTGAGCTACAGTTCTGTTTAAATGGTGCAACTGCCCCTGCAAATCCATCAATACAAACAACGGATCCATCGACATCTGGACCAGCCTGGCAATTAATTCCACCATGTTTATCGCAGGTCATTCCGTTTACTGAGCCAACTTTAAAATCCCCTTTATTTAATTTTGGTAGATTTGCAAGTTGGGCTTTAGGCTCAGCAACTTTTTTATTAGAATAGTGAGCAACACCATCTTCAGAAATCCACTTATAGATCTCTTCGGCAGTAATATTAGAGACTAGAATCAAGGAGGTAATAAAAATCAAAATAATATTTTTCATTA
>Ga0163147_10003946_pt1 | contig 19289 bp, 17 predicted proteins | sample OliLakLV19MP6G1_FD_148597 | JGI IMG/M metagenome (GOLD analysis project Ga0163147, IMG submission 148597) | Freshwater microbial mat bacterial communities from Lake Vanda, McMurdo Dry Valleys, Antarctica- Oligotrophic Lake LV.19.MP6.G1 | ecosystem: Environmental > Aquatic > Freshwater > Lake >...
AAAGAAGCTTGCTCAAGACCTAATACCGCGTTGGTGGCCCGAGAGCCTTGGAGGAAAGCCCAAACGGAAGATACCTGATCCGCCTGCAGCGCCCCCGCCCGCTGTTCCACCGCCAGCTGTGGATCCGCCGGCCGAAGATCCGCCGACGGATCCACCGGCCGGAGATCCACCGGCCGGAGATCCACCATGTCCTCCCTGATATTGACCGAACGGCGCGAGGTGCCCTGTAGAATCGCGGGGCTTACCGCGGGACCTAGCGCTATGTTTCGCAGAGACCCTGGAGGACGCAGTACGTGATTGGCAGTCGAAAGGCTGCAGCAGCCTTTGCCAGCATGGCCATTCTCTGCGGAGGCTGCGCTCCAGCTCAGACAACAGGGGGACACACTAGAACGGGGAGGGAAGGTGCAATCGCAGTGGCGGTAAGGGCCAACCGACATGGGGTGGATGCACTTAACACCGATGAATGGTGTCCTCACTACTTGCCGCACGTGTCGCACATGCCCGTGGTGAAGCGAATCCACGCGACTTTGATGTATTGCGGCGACCTTACGGATAGAGGGTTTGATGCGTTGAGGGCAGCCGACAAGCGCTCCGCGCGGACACTCTTGATTATGTCTTCGGGCGGCGATGTGAGGGTGGGGATGGATTTCGGTGAGTGGGTTTACAGCCGCAAGTTGGATGTTGTTGTGGATACAGCCTGTGTCTCTTCTTGTGCCAATTACATATTTCCTGCCGCACGAAGAAAAATCCTCCTGCCGGGTGCAGTCGTTGTCTGGCACGGGAGTGCGCATCAAGTCGCACGCGACATCGAACAGGACACAGATCATTCCGCGGAGGAGCGGAATGAAGCTCTTGTTATCGTCCGCGCACTACGCGACCGGGAGGCAACTTTCTTTACACGGATCGGTGTGAGCGAGTGCATCACCCGATTTGGCATGGTGCAGACCGGTATACCGGGCCTTTACACAATGTCGGCCCAGGATATGCGTCGTTTCGGAATTACCAACGTGCAAGGTGGCCCATCGTCTAGTGACGGGATGAATACAGCCGCGGAGTGGATACAACAGAATGTCAACTGGGTCAGTGTTCCGCCAAACATTAACGCGTTCAGCGCTTGTCCTTGAAAACTAGGGGAACTGGAAGTTCCCCGTGAACCCTTCAATCACTTCGATCTCGTGAGCAATTCGGTCCGTGCAGCCGTCGAGCAGCTATCGGGCGCGAGCATGAGCGCAGGGCGTGCAGCCATCTCCGCCGCGCGCCGCGCGCTCACTCTGTGGCGCCGTAAGTTACCGGCACGCGAAGCCCGGCGAAGAGGGGCTCGGCCGCGCGGAGCTCGCGAGCACGGCCGGACTTGCATTTCTCCCGCTTTCGAGGAGCATCAAAACCACATCAAGATAGAAGGCGTCACCTACACGGACACGGATCCGTACGACGACGATCAAGATGTGGACGCCTTCGGAGACTTTGACGAGGTCACACGCACGGTGACGATCATGGATGGCAAGCTAACGCTGTCGCCGAGCAGCGGCTGCTACAACACGAAGCTAATGTTCATCGAGGTGACACCACTGAGCGGGGGCGGGGGAACGGCGACACCAGGCTTGGCCGCGGCAACGTATAAGTACGACGCCTTGGGGCGCAGGTTGCAGAAGACGGTCGGTGCCGTCGCGACGACGTTCGTGCACGACGGGGACCAGGTGGTCGCGGAGTACGAGGGCAGCACGCTCAAACGCCGTTACATTTACGGGACTTACATCGATGAGCCTTTGGCGGTGGTGACGGCGGCGGGCACGCAGTATTACCATCAAAGCCGGATTTACTCCGTGATGGCGCTTTCGAACCAATCTGGACAGCTTGCAGAGCGGTACGGGTGCACGCCTTACGGCAAGCGGCGTGTGGTTTCTCCAGGAGGTTCGACGTTAGCTGCGAGTGCTGTTGGGAACCAGGTGGGGTTTACGGGGCGGTATCATGATGGAGAGACGGGGCTGACGTACTTCAGGGCTCGGTACCAGGATGCGGAGTTGGGGAGGTTTGTGGGGAGGGATCCGATAGGGTATACGGAGGGGCTGCACCTATATGCCTACGTAGGAAACCAGCCTTCGTCATATGTTGATCCGACGGGGCTATTCTGGGGGGAAGTTGGCAAGATTGCAGTAGGTGCGGTCGTGGGCCTAATCGTAGATAAAATCTGGAACCAGCCTCCCGATTGCGTCGCGAACGCACCGAGTCCGCCGGAGAAGGAGCTTCGCAATTGCTCCATCAACTGCTACCTCTCGGCTCCGGCTGGAGACGAGCGGTGTTCTAAAGACCCTGGTCGGACAACCACCGGTCAAGGAAATGAAGGCAGGACCGTTGATAAGGATTGTGTGGGTGGTAAATGGAAAATCGTTGCCCATACTTCCTGGTCTCAGTGCGACGCAGTTTGCCCTCCTGGATTTAACCCTGGATGACTCGTGGGCGACGGCCGGAGATGACAGACGGTCTTCGGGCTGACGCTGTCCGCCGTCCGAACGATTCGAACGAGATCAGCGTTGACTCCAGAGTGCCGGGTTTAGCGCAGATGTGGCTGGTGATACTGCTGAACCTCGGTATCTCGGTGTCACTCATGGTTGTGCTCACCGTGGCACTCAAGATTGCCGATCTTCCAACTAGCCCAGTTACGATAGCTTGGGGGGAGGCTATTGCGAGTTTGGTCGCTGTTTCCATCACGCTACTTATCGGCAAACGTTGGGCGACGCGACCCTGGTCAGAAATCTTCCCGTTTGCTGGCTTCAGTCCAGCGTTGCTTCCGCCGCTTACCCTTGCCGCGATTGGCTTCACCGCAGTTGTCAGCGCCATAAGCGACGCGGTCCAGTCCTTGGTACCGATTCCCAAGTGGATAGAGCCTCTTACAAAGTTGTATGAGAGTGCGCCGGGCGCAACAGCCATTTCCACGGTCCTTATTGCGCCTGTCGTGGAGGAATTTCTCTTCAGAGGATACGTGTTGAGTGGGCTCATCAAGCGCTATGCACCACTCAGCGCAGTAGCGCTTTCTGCTTTGGGGTTTGCTGTCGCACACATGAATCCGTGGCAATTCGTTCCAACCTACCTCATGGGATTGATGCTTGGTTGGGTGCGATTGCGCAGTGGATCCCTGTTGCCGTGCTTGTGGCTGCATTTGGCCTTCAACGGTTTCGTCACAGGTGCCTTTTTCTTGGGGCTGCCGGGGTTCGGAGACAAGGAGCATGTGCATTGGGCTCTAAGCGCAGCGGGGCTAGGGTTGACCGCTTTCGGCCTCCATTGGGCCCGCCGGGTCCTCGTCCCTTCATTGTTGCGCACTTCTCTTCGTCAGCGCTGAGCCGGCGCTGTAACAACCCTCAGCACCGCACGTAGCTGTTACGCACCTAATTACCATCGTAAGCCAATGCCGAATTGGCACCGTATGATTTCGCGAAGAATCCCACGTATCCATCGCAAATCAGAGCCCGTCACGTCGTAGCAAAGAGGCGTTACCCTACGACGCCACGTGCCATCTGATCGCCCATGCGCTGGGTGGCGTTACGACGTGGTAGACAAAACGAAAGCGCCCCGCAGAGTTTCAAATCGACGGTTTTTCGTGCGGTCGCGGACGGCTTCGAGCAGTGTTGAAAGACACAGGTTTCTGGCTCGCCGCAGGAACCCTCGGAGGAGCAGACGATGAGGTCGAGCGCTTCGAGGGTAAACGTGCGGTTGCGCCAGGGCGAAGCGGCCGAGTTCGGCGAGGATGAAGGTGTTCATATCTTCGGCTGTGAGCTTGGGGACCAAGGCAGAATAGGCCACACGGCTTTTGATGTCCTCGTTGACGGTAAGAGCCAATTTTGTGAGCAATCCCGGCTGTGAAATCAGTTCGAGATTGTGGTTCTTTGGAAAGTCCTCGAAGAGTAGTCGAAGACGCCGTAGCGAGTCAACGTCCAATAAATGCGCGTCGTCGACGATAGGGGTCAGCATCTTGCCGAGAGAGTGTCCAAGATTTCCTGTTGTTGTCGCAACAGCGAGAGCCTCTCGTGAGAGAAAGGGTTCTGGTCTACCGCCGAATCGGGCGCGATCAAACCGGACCTGGATCTTGCGGCTCCGCACATCACGCGGTGCCTCGGGCTTGGGTGCTTTTCTCACACTTCGACGGCAAAATTGTTACGGATCATTTTAATTCTTGTGCATGCCGCTGCAGCGCCTCTTGTCGTTGACTGGGCCGGCAGCAGGAGCCTTCCGTTCCGCAAGTGCATGATATTGATCCAGCACAACGGGCGCATCGCTCTCGATCTTCTCGCTGGTGGCTTTCTATTGCTTCAACGATCAGCCCTCTCCGCCGCGCACAGCGCGCCAACCTTACGGCACCGTAAGTTACCTGCGAGCGAAGCACGGCGAAGAGGGGCTCGGCCGCGCGCAGCGAAGCGAGCACCGGCCGGCCTTACTTCTCGCCCCCTTTCGAGGAGCATCAAAAGACACGTTAGTCCACATGAAGCGCCTAAACCAGGTGCCCGCCGCGAACTGGGACCTGGCGCTTCCGAATGGCCAATACACGGTACGGCTAGTGATGGGCGACCCCAGTTTCCAGGATCAGACCAACCACATCAAGATAGAAGGCGTCACCTACACGGACACGGATCCGTACGACGACGATCAAGATGTGGACGCCTTCGGAGACTTTGACGAAGTCACACGCACGGTGACGATCACCGATGGCAAGCTAACGCTATCGCCGAGCAGCGGTTGCTACAACACCAAGCTAGCATTCATCGAAGTCACTCCACTGAGCGGAGGGGGCGGAAGCGCGACACCGGGACTTGCGTCAGCGACCTACAAGTACGATGTACTCGGCCGGAGGGCCCAGAAGACGGTGGGCTCGGTGACGACCACGTTCGTGCACGCCGGGGACCAGGTTGTCGCGGAGTACGACGGGACGAGCCTCGCACGCCATTACATTTACGGGACTTACATAGATGAGCCTTTGGCGATGGTGACGTCGGCGGGAACGCAGTATTATCATCATAGCCGGATCTACTCCGTCATGGCGATTTCGAACCAATCTGGACAGCTTGCAGAGCGGTACGGCTACACGCCTTACGGCAAGCGACGGGTTGTGTCGCCTGGTGGTGCGACGTTAGCTGCGAGTGCTGTGGGGAATCAGGTTGGATTTACGGGGCGGTATCATGATGCCGAGACGGGATTGACGTATTTTCGAGCTCGGTATATGGATGCGGAGTTGGGGCGGTTTGTGGGGCGGGATCCGAAACGTTACGCTGACGGCCAATCGTTGTACCGAACATATTTCATACCTAACCACCTTGACCCGACGGGAACGAAAATATGCTCATATCTCCTCGACTCCGTCGAAAGCTACGACGTTCAGGTGATAAGCAAGGCGCTAAGTCAGCCCTATTCGATCCAGTTTTTTGTAAAGGAGGAAGACTATCAAAAAGCCTCAAGCTCGGCGACGTTTTCCCTGGGAATATCAATTGAGGGAACTGGAATGTCGGCGGACAGCAAGTTTGAGGAAGGCCATATGTCCTCAATGGGGACCCTGCATAGCATCACCGCCAGCACCACTCTCGGCCCAGTTCCCAACATCATTGTTGAGACGAAAACCTTCCGTCAAGACAAGACTCTAGATTGCCAGTGGATCTGTGGATTCTGTGACTGCGGTGGGAAGATACCAGTGTGGGGCAAGCCGTATTTGGTTTCAATTGACACCCAGAATGACCCCGAGGCGCAAGCTGCGTTAGAAGCGCTGAAGCCAATATCGGAAGCGATTCTGAGGTCTCAGGTTATGTCCATCTTCGGCGTGACCGAAGTGTATCAGGAAGGATTAGGCTCGGACGTGCACTTAAACCCGGTAAATGATTAGAACTGCACTTCTGTGTATCGCGTTGTGCCTGCCCGCAAACGGAGCACATGCGGCTCCGCGACTCTTGTTCCGCTCGGAAGTTGTTGAGGAGGTTCCTTGGTATCCCACCACGGGCGATCCTTACGGGATTCAGCCGGAGTCGGCGCTAGGATCACGTGGAATCGGAGTGGCGTTTGTTCAGAACATGGCTGTTCAGGTTCTCAACTTATCTGATCACGTTCTTAGTGGGCGCCTGGAAATCGGGTATGCGGGAGGCTCATGGACGAGCCTGCCGCTCCAAGTGATGGTGGACAGTACTACGCGGCTTGTCGTTCCGTATGTGAAGCTAAAACCTGATGAGTGGAGGAGACTGGACCTTCGGCTAGTCGACGCGGCGGGGAATGTTGCAAAACAAGTGCACGTCCCAAACAGCGCGCGTGGCGCCGCCGTGGTGGTAGATCTCACCGAACAGGCTGACCTTCAGACGGTCCTTCGTTCCGCTGGCCGTCAATCAGGCGCGGGTCGGGTAATCATCAGTTCTCCCGATAAATTGCAGCCTCGGGCGCTCTCTGAAACATTGCCTGCGGACCCCACGGGCTACGCGTCTGCGATCCTCGTCATCGCCTCCATGGTCAGGATCAAGCAGCTATCTTCTGTTAGATTGGGTGCGCTTACCGATTGGGTGGTGTCGGGAGGAACTCTCGCACTTACCTTGCAGCCGGGTGACAAGGGTATTTCGACCGTTGAAGGATTGTTCGACGGAGCCTCCCATGCGCCACACTTGCTGCCTTCACGTTGGGGGACATCAACGCGTGCCGGACTGGGAGAGGTGCAAATCCTAGGCGTTAACTTGGATAGCGTTAAGATTCTAGAGGACGAGCCAACACGGTGGGAGGTCCGTGCCCTCATTCAACACGCTGCAGCGCGACGCCTCGGCTCCGTAGTCATGCCTCTCGGCTTGGTCGATCCCGATCACGTTGCCAGTGTGCTCGGCGAGGATGGCAGCGGGCCCATTGAGCGCAACGCGCTCATGGCATCTTGCGTTCTGTTGTTGGCGTACGCGATCACTCCTCTGGCCTTTTTCAGATGGAGAGCCCCGCCCAAATTGGGGCGGTTAGGGGGCGCTATTGTAGCGATGGCGTTGAGTTTCGTCTTCTTCATTGTCCACCGCGTAAAGCATGGCGGCCCTGGCCAGTCAGAACGACTATCGTTTGTCGAGGCGAGCGCCGGCCGGTCGAGAGCGTCGTTTACGAGCTTCCGGGCTTTATTTCCGACGCGCGCAGAGAAGCTAACGCTGGCGGCAAGCGTTCCCAGAAGCGTGATGGCACTCAGCCAGGCGTCGGCCAATGCCTCGTCCATTCTCATGCTCGATGACCCGCTAAGACCTCGCCTAGAGGTCAACGTGCGGCCGCAGGAGATCTTGAGGGTTACCGAATTTGGGATGACAGAACTTGGCGGTGGGGTTGAGCTCACCAATTCCGAACATTTGACCGTCACCAACAGAAGCGGATTCGATCTGATCGCCGCCGTGGTGCACGCGCCGGGCGCAGGAGGTGCGTTTTTTCCTATTATCAGGAATGGAGCTCGCGTCTCGATGAGCGAAGGCGTGCAGCTCGCTGACGTGAGGTTCCGAATGCCGACCACCGTTGGTCCGGCCGTGTCTGGGTTAGCCTTACCGCTGCGAAAGGCCTGGGAGGGTGTGCAGGAAATTGCCCGATCCGGCGCGCCGTGGTGGCCCAACGACGCCCCAGTGCTGATCGCCGAGCTGCGCGGTTTTGGCGTTGCGACGCACGATGGGGGCCTTCCCACGAAAGACCAACGCACCCTCGTTCGTGTCGTCGGGGCCCGCGCAACAGACGGCCGCGAGCCGTGAGTCTGAGACCGGCGTTCCACTTCAGCGCTAGCCTGGCGGGACTAAGTCTGCTGACAGCCGTAGGGGTCCGATTCGTGCGCTCCACCCACCTCTTGGGTGAGCTTGCTGTTGGCCCGTCGGCTTTTCAGGTCTTTTTTGCCGTGGCCGGCGTGGCTCTTGCGGCGCTCAATACTTGGCGAGGGGCAGCGGCCGCTCCCCCTGACTACGGTTTGGCGCCCAGCAAGTTAGTGAAGGGAATGTTCTTAACTGCGGGTGCTGATGTTGCTCGCGCCGTGATACTGCTCAGTCCCTTGGCGGCCTTCACGCTGTTGCTAGGGGGGGTTGTTGCCGGAGAGGTGGTGCTGGCACTCATTGGCCTCCTGGTGTCGGGTGCAACCGGAGCCGCGTATGGGCTTTCGCTAGGAAGTTGGATTCGGTCGACGGCAATCGCAGTACGTGTCGCGCTCCTCACGACAGTGCCGCTCGCCTGTTGGTCCTTTCAGTATTTTGGTTGGAACTTGTCCACGGTTGCACACAACCGCTGGCCGCCGGTCCCCGAGAGACAACTCATTTGGCTGCCGATCGCCTACATGCAGGGCGGCTTATCAACCGTTGACTGGCTGTTGCTTTTGGTGGCTCCCGCGGTATGCCTAGCCCTGGTGTGGCTTCTTCTCTTCAATGTTAGCGTGAAAGGCTGGACTATCGCTCCGGGGCCTCGACAGCCGCCTGAGCCCTTCACTCCAAGGCAGTGGGCGATTCTGTATGTCTCGATCGCAATCGGGGTCATCGCGATTGCGGTTCAGCTAGCACAAACCGTGATGAGCCACGTTGAGCCCCCAACGCTGCATATTGATTTCTGAGTTGTTGCGTACCTCTTTGTTGCGCACCTAAATACCATCGTAAGCCAATGCCGAATTGGTACCCTATGATTTCGCGAAGAATCCCACGTATTCATCGTAAATCGGAGCCCTTCACGTCGTAGCATAGAGGCGTTACCCTACGACGCCACGTGCCATCTGTTCGCCCATGAGGTGGGTAGCGTTACGACCTGGCGGACAAAACGAAAGCGCCCCGCAGGGCAGCAAAGGGCTGCACCCACAGGGCGCTCAAGGTCGCAGTCGCAGACTCGCAAGCTGTCACCTTGCGATGTTCAGGGGCTCACAGCGGCGTATCGAGCTCCCTTCGCCAATCGGGTTGAAGTGTTACGCACCTGTTACGCACCTAATTACCATCGTAAGCCAATGCCGAATTGGCACCGTATGATTTCGCGAAGAATCCCACGTATCCATCGTAAATCAGAGCCCGTCACGTCGTAGCAAAGAGGCGTTACCCTACGTGTTACGCACCTAATTACCATCGTAAGCCAATGCCGAATTGGCACCGTATGATTTCGTGAAGAATCCCACGTACCCATCGCAAATCAGAGCCCGTCACGTCGTAGCAAAGAGGCGTTACCCTACGACGCCACGTGCCATCTGATCGCCCATGCGCTGGGTGGCGTTACGACGTGGTAGACAAAACGAAAGCGCCCCGCAGAGCAGCAAGAGGCTGCACCCACAGGGCGCCGGCGGTCGCAGATTCGCAGACTCGCAACCTGGCAACTTGCGACGTTCAGGGGCTCACAGCGGCGTATCGAGGTCCCTCCGCCAATGGGGTTGGAGCAAGACACGGTTGACCTGTTTTAAGTCGACAGTCTTGATGCGGTCGCGCACGGCTTCTAAGAGAGATGCCACGCACAGGTTTCGTGCTGAGCGGAGAATGCCTTCAGACGATCGTACGATGAGAGCGAGCGCATCGTCAGCTACGCGGTATCCGGCAAGACGTCTTCGGAACATGAGGGTCTCGTTATCACTGGTGGTGGAGGGCTTCGATAGGGTCCAGCTTGCTGGCGCGAATGGCTGGATAAATGCCAGAAATCAGTCCAACTGCAGAGGAGACTCCCGTAGCGACGACGACGGAGATGAGCGTCACTACCGTGGGCCAACTCGCGTAGTCTGCCACGATCTTGGCAATGCCGATGCCCGCCACAATTCCCGCGAGACCCCCGAGCAGTGAGATCGAAAGCGCTTCGATCAAGAACTGAAACCGAATATCCGCGCGCAGCGCACCGACCGCGCGCCTCACCCCGATCTCACGCGTCTGTTCGAGGACGGACGCCAGCATGATGTTCATGATCCCAATACCGCCGACCAACAGCGAAATGCCGGCGATGCAACCCATCACAACGTTGAAGATCCGCTGTGTGGCTTGATTCTGTTCAAGCAAACGCTCGGGCACAATGAGTTCGTAATCTTTGGCTCCGCCGTGCAGGCGGTCTAAGAGTGTATCTAAAATCAAGGCACTTTGGCGCGGATCTGCGGCTTCCGTCAGTTGAACGATGATCTGCTCGTACGGCGACTCGATGGGATCGCGGTTGAACTTGGCAAGGCCAGTGGCCGCCGGCAAATAGATCTCATCCGCGCTTGAGCCAACGCTCACTCCCTCCAAAGAGGCGCCGCCGCCGGTGTCTCGCGCTAACACCCCCACCACGGTCAGCCAGACATCAGCGACGCGCAGGGGTTTGCCGAGTGCAGGCTGCGCGCCAAACAAGACCTGTCGGACCTTCGAGCCTATCACACAAACTTGTGAGTGTTCATCCTCGTCGAGGGCGTCGAAGAAGCGCCCTTCTTGCAAGATCAGGTTACCTGCTTTGGCGTGGTTGCGTGAGACGCCGAAGACCCTGGCGGGCACTTTGTGTGCCCCGGAAATCGCCTCTTGCGCCTTGATCTTCAGGCGCGGCACGACGCGCTCGATGCCAACGGCCGACTCCTCGATCGCTTGCACATCCCGCGGGGATAGACCGAGTGATTTCTTCCTGATTTTTTGGCGCTCGTCGCCTTCCGGGGTCTTGTCGCGAATCACGATATTTCGGATCCCAAGCTGGGCGATCAGCTCCAAAGATTGTCGCTCCGCGCCTGCTCCGATCGCTAGCATGGCGATGACAGCTCCCACTCCGAACATCATTCCGAGCATCGTCAGCGCAGAGCGCAGCTTGTGCGCCCGGAGATTCTCTAGTGCTCCACGGAGCGCGTCTTCAGTTCTCATGCCGCCCCTTCGGTCCCCGTGGTCCGGTTGGCCCGGTTGGCCCCCGCGTTTTGGCCGATGCTGCGCTATCGGTTTCTGCCCCCGGCGTTTCGATTTGGGAGGCGAAAGGATCAGTGAGCGCAACCTGGTCGCCCGCTCGAAGCCCCGCGCGGATCAGCACGCGGCCCGCCGTGGTGGCACCGAGTTTTACCGGCACTTGCACGAAATCGTGGTTCGGCTGCTGCCGAAATACAAAGAAATGCGCGTCCTTCTCAAACACCACTTGCCTGGGCAGCACCAAGCCCTGAACGCTACCCAGATTCAGCTTCGCCGAGACGCGTTTGCCAGGCTTGAGCAGGTGCGTATCCACTTCTGACAGTGAAAGAATGACGGTGAAGTACTGGGTGGGGACACCAGAGTAACGCCGTTTGGCAATACTATCGACGCGCTTCACTTTGGCGGAGAACAAGCGATTGGGTGCTGCATCGAGCACGAACGTTGCGCTGCGGCCCGCTTCAAGACCATCAGCGTCTGCTTCCAGCACGAACACTTCGGCTTCCATGGCGTCGAGCAGTGGAATTTGCGCGATCGTTTGCCGCGACCAAACCACATCCCCCACTTGCATCGCTTCCCCGGCCCAATTGCGTTCGAGGACGAACACCCCGTCGTTAGGTGCTAGGACCTCTAGCTTGGAAAGAGCTTTCGCCGCTTGGCGCATCTGAAAGGTGGCCTTGGTTTGGTCCACCGCGAGAAGTCCGAGCCTGGCCTGTGCGATTTGGCGGTCGATACGTTGGGCACTCTTCGCGTAGTCAACCTTTGAGGTCTGAAGCCCCTGGTTGATTTCCGACTCGACGATTTGATGTCTGGAAAATATCTCGGTGTCTTTCTGTTGAAATTGATTGAGCAGCCCCTGTTCGCGCTCTGCAATGGCCGTGGAGCGTACGCGCTCGGCTTGTGTAGCGTCGATCAGCGTGCGTTCTTTGGCGAGCTTGGTATTGGCATCGCGCCCGCTGAATTCTTCGCGCGCAAAACGCCGACGAAAATCGCCATCATCAAAACGCACGACGACAGCGCCCTTCTTCACCGTGGCTCCGTCTTCCTCAAGGAAAACGATCTTCAGCTGCTCCTGGAGATCACTCGGGGGCGTGATGAGCGTTGCCTTCACTGGCCTCAGCGCGCCGAGCGCCTCAATTTCACGGACGAGCGTACTAGGCTTCACTTCAAAGGTTGCGGTGTCTTGGGTTTTCTTGGTCGTGAGGGTGCCGCAAGCGCAAGCTCCCGCGCCGCAAGTGAGAAGAATGAGGGCGATCTTCCACGCCCGGCGTTGCTCAGTCTGTGGCACTGGGTGGGTTCTCGCTTTGATTTTTGAGCACTTGATCGCCAGCGGCAAGGCCGGACAAGATTTCCACTGTGCGATCGGTACGCTTGCCGAGCTTCACGAGGCGAGGCTCTACACGTTGGCCCGTTTTCACGTAGAGGACAGGCCCCCGCGGCTCAACAAACACCGTTTCGATGGGCACGTTGAGGACACTTTTTAGCCGGCTGGTTTCGATCTTTCCGCGAAAACGCATGCCAGGACGCACGTTGAGTGGGATCTGGGTGGTGAGCTCGATATCCACGTCGATCACCGTGCTCTCGCCTTCACGTCGGATCGCTTGGTGGAGCTTCTTCAGCCGCCCTTCATACGATTTATCGGGGTAAGCATCCATGCGCAGCGTGAGAGGCTGACCCGTGGCTAGTTGGCTTGAGTAGACCTCATCCACGCTCCCCGTCGCGAATAGGTTAGACAGGGTAACGACATCCAGGATGGCCTCGCTGCGCCAGGAAGAATCGCCTGGTTTTTTCTTCTCACCGTCGCGTCCGGCACGCCGGATCACGATCCCCCGACGTGGCGAGCGAACCGTCATCTGCTCGATACTGTTTTTCAACGTTTGTACCGCAGCGTCGGCGCGTGCTTGCTTGTTCCCTAAAATAGCCAGATCGGCTTGATCGCGGCTTTCTTTGGTTCGTGCGCGCGTCTGTCGAAAGAGTAATTCCTGCTCAGAAAGGTCGCGGTCCAGCGCAGCCTGCTTCAAGGCAAGCCCGGAGCTCAGCTCGGCGGGTTGTTCGGTCTTTAAGCGATTCTTCTGGGCGTTCGCTTCGGCTTCGGCGAGCGCCATGCGATCGTCGGCGGCAGAGAGTTGCACTTCGGCGAATCGACGTTTCCGTTCTTCTGCGGCACGGTTCGCGTCCGTTAGCGCGACCTCAAGCAGCTGCTCCAGGGGTTCGGTGTCAAACGCAAGCAGGCGGGTGCCGGGCTCGACGGCTTCGCCTTCTTCGATCACGTACACGAGCTTGAATTCCCAGAGGCTCGGAATCGCGGGCGGCCCGACCGAAATGGAGTCCGACGCGCGCATCTCGCCTTGAACTTCCACCTCTTGGATGAGGTCGCTGCGCGTCGCGCGGGCCCACTGTTCTCCGGGCTTGCTAGTGCTGCAGGCGAAAAGCGCTGCGAACGCTAGCGTCACGGCGAGTTTCGCGGTGAGTGAGGTTCTCGGCCCAAGGCTCATGGCGCCTCCCTCAGCCGAGTCCCGAGCGCCAGAGGGCCGGTGATAGAACAGGCATCGGCCGAGCAGAAATCAATGCCAATCTTGTGGACCGTGCCGGCCAGATCCTTCACCCAAAAGTCACCCGTCTTGCCGGAGAGCGCAACGCGCGGCAGCCTGAGTGCGGACGCTGTTTTCCGGGTGAGAACCTCTGCTCGCGCCGACATTCCTGGGCGCAATTGCGGAGTCGAGAGTGGAAGCGCCACGGTGACCATGAAGTAGCTGCGGCTTGAATCACGCGAGGGTCGCCGAGCGACGGGACTCACCGCAACCACCCGTCCGTCCAGAGCCGTGTCAGGATAAGCGTCGACAAAACATTGGGCTCGCATTCCGACTTGAACCTGGCCATCATCCACATCGCTCATTTGAGCAACGAAACGGTAGCCAGAGAGGTCTGGAATGGACGCGATGGTTGAGCCAGGGTGCGCGGTATCCCCTGCTTGGTAGTTGCGGCGCTCGCGCGGATGGTCTGAAATTAACACGAGGCCAGCGCGCGGAGCTCTGAGGGTCATCGCCAGCAGGCCGCGTTGGGTTTCTTCCAGGTCTTTCTGGCTCTTCTCGATCGCGATCTGTCGGACCTTGAGATCCAAGGCGCCAGCTCGCACGGCACTGGCCCGATCCTCACGTGCCTTGACGGAGCTGGCTTGTGCCCGCTCAAGAGCTAGTTGCTTTTCCTGGTAGACACGCAGCGGGAAAGCATCTTCTGGCACTGCCGCTTCCAGCTCGGCCTTACGGAGCCCAATCTCGGCGCGCGTCGCGGCAATGTCTTTCTCGGCCAGGCTTGTATCGATCGCGGCCTGCTGGCGGATTAACTCCGCTTCCGCGGCTTCGAGTGAGAGCGTGTTCTCGGAAAGCCGCCTCACAAAGGCCGAGTTATCGAACTCGACGACGACGTCCCCCGCATTCACCTTGGACCCATCTTCAATCAGATGGCGGATATTCACGGTCCACATTTCCGTCCTAGGAGCGAGCAGCTCCTCCGAGGTGAGCGCCTCAAGGCGGCCGTACAAGAGCAGCGTGCGCTGCAAGGGTCCGCGGGTCACTTCAACTGTTTTGGGTTGAACCGCTTTGGAGCCGATGCTGAGGCTTGCGTCCTTGGCGCAAGCGGCCAGCGCTAGACTACATCCGCACCAAAGGGCGCGCGTGTGGATCGAAAACAAAGAGCTAACGCTTCGCATTCCTAGGTCTCCAAGAGCGCTGCGGGCGCTGTCCGATCGAGCTGCGCGCTGCCGACAGCATCTGAAACGAGTAGCCCATCAGCGAGCCGGAGCACGCGTGGGCACTGCGCTGCGATGCTGGCTTCGTGGGTCACCAGCACGATGGTGTGGCCTCGGTGATGCAACGCATGAAAGAGGGTTAAGATTTCGTGTTCGGTGGTCGAATCCAGGTTACCCGTGGGTTCATCGGCAAGGAGCAGTGCGGGACGGGTGACAAGCGCTCGGGCGATAGCCACACGCTGCCGCTGGCCGCCGGAGAGTTGGTTGGGTCGATGGGTCGCGCGATGTTCCAGGCCGACGTCTCGGAGCGCGTCTGCGGCGCGCTCTCGCCGTTCAGACGGCGCAACGCCTTGGTAGATCAGCGGTAGCTCCACATTCTTTAGCGCGGTCATGGACGCTAAAAGCTGAAAGCTTTGAAACACAAAGCCGATGCGCTGGCTTCGCAGGCGAGAAAGCTGATCATCCGAGAGGTGTTCTGAGTGAGTGCCGTCGAACACGTAGCGACCTGACGATGGCGTATCCAGGAATCCTAGGACGTGCATCAAGGTCGTCTTACCGGAACCGGACGCGCCGATGACCGCCACGAATTCCCCACGTTCGATACGAAAGCTCACGCCACCCAAAGCGACGACACGCTCATCGCCCATTTGGTAGAAACGTGTGAGATTGTCGATCTCAATCAAGGGAGCCAAGGTCATGGTCGGTGGGGCCGGAAGATAGCCTCATCCATCCTGAGTGCTACACCAGCTCACCCGAAACATGCGACTCAGACAGCCATACTTCGGACATTAATGGCCTGGATCGATACTTCTGCCAAGGGTTGCGGGGCATGGGCGGCTTTAGACAAAAAACAAAGGACCCCGCGGTTGCGAGGTCCCAGACACTCAAAGCTTGCTGAAAGCGTCAGAGCGCCTTGTGGTTCTCACTCAGGTAGCTGGCCACGCCCGCGGCCGATTCGCTCATGCCTTTGCCGCCCTTCTGCCAACCCGCAGGACAAACTTCGCCATGCGCTTCGTTGAATTGGAGGGCATCTACCATGCGCAGCATTTCGTCGATATTGCGTCCAAGCGGCAGGTCGTTAACAACCTGATGCCGCACAATACCTTCCTTGTCGATCAGGAAGGAGCCGCGGAAGGCTTTGGTTCCGTCTGGAAGCTCGACGTCGTAAGCCCTGCAGACGGAGTGAGCCATGTCCGCCACTAGCGTGTACTTGACTGGCCCGATCCCACCCTTGTCGATCGGTGTGTTGCGCCAAGCATTGTGCGTGTGGTGGGAGTCGATTGACACACCGACCACTTCCACGTTGCGAGATTTGAAGTCTTCGATGCGGTGATCGAACGCGATCAACTCTGTGGGGCAGACGAAGGTGAAATCCAGAGGGTAGAAAAACAACACCACATACTTGCCCTTCGTGGCTTCAGAGAACTTGTAATCGCCCTTGATTTCGCCGTTGCCAAGTACGGCCGGAGTTGTAAAGTCTGGAGCTTTTCTTTGAACTAATACGCCCATGGTGTTCTTCCTTTTTTCTTGCGGGTTAGAGTTAGACTTAGTCGACTTATAGATCGGGTCTAAATCAGCGCAAGGGGGTGGAGTGCTTGACAGGACTCGCAGCCTGCGCCGCCTCCAGAAGTCGGTGGGTTGTCACCGCCAGAGCCGTCCATAGGGGCAGGAAGAAGCAGGCGAACTCCTTGTTCGACTGGAAGAACCACGGTGTTAGTTTCAGGACGACGGCGAGCACCGCGAGGCCCAGCGTCCATCTGAACACGGAGCGCGTCAGCGCCATCAGGCGTTGGCTACCCAACGCCAGGCCAAGGCTTGAGACGAAAGAAACCAGCAGCCACGGTGGGCAGAATGCGAGGTTCTCATTTTTGAAGGCGATCTGGTGGTTGGTAAACAGCCACAAAAACAACAGCACGACCCCAAGCAGCCCACACACCAGACTGAGCAACGCAGCCAGAGTTCCGAAGGTAACGCGAGCCATTCGGGATTTCATGGCCAGACTTCCAAGGCCAAACAGCACGCCACCCAGGCCGAGGCCTGCCAAAAGGAACCAAGGCCAGGTAGTGGGCGGTTCGTTGAGTGAGGGAGCACGTGTGGCCTGGTAGAAAGTCGACGTCTTCTCGACCAATGGGACTTCTAAAGCGCCCCGCGAGAGACTGTAAGAGGCCAAACTGTCCTGGACTCCGGCAGGAATGAATCCCTCCTCCCAACGGTTACGAGGCTGGTCGGCCTCCTGCGCCAGGCCGAAGTGGAGCCCTACGTAGAGCCAAGGCAGATCCGAGGCGAGCCGGAGCGCGTGCTGGCGAAAATTCAGCCGTGCAGGTTTCTGGAGCAGGGCCTTTTTCAACGCACCTTTGAGCGTGGCATCGATCGCATCTCGGACGCGCGTGGAACAATTGTCCTTGAAGTAGTCGTAGAGGTATTCCCGATTTTCCGGGCGTGCATTCACTTCAAGCCGCCGCCAAAGGTCGAGCTTCTCGCTCTGGCTGAGCGCGAGATCTTGGATGATGACACTTCGATCGTCCCGCTTGTAAGCGTGCAAGGTTTCCGCTGGGCGCGAAACAGATAACCAGTAATTGAATCTGCCCTGCAGAAATTTGGTGAGGAGCGAGGATGTTTCTCCACCAAAGGTTCCAAAATTGTAGATGGCCCCTCTGCCGTCGGGCAGCTCGACCCAAATCGCATCGTGCCCGAACTTGGCGAAGGGATGATCCCCAGGTCCGAAGGTGACCACGGCCACGCGCAGGTTCTGCGCCAATACCGGCGTGCGGTTGGCGCGAGGGTCGGCGGATGCGTTTTTCGCCCCGAACCAAAAGAGTAGCAACACTGCGACCAACAGCCGCAGCAGCCGTATGTGGTGCGAGGCGTTTGATCGCGGTCGAGGTGTGCAAATTTTGAGCACGGACATGCCGCCAGAACCTAGCAGACGACCAACCCGGCCCGAAACTACGGTCTAATTGTCGCCGAACAGAGTCTGGATCTTAGCGTCCAAGGCGATGGCAATCTTGTACAGGCTGGAAATCGACGGGCTCGACTCCGCCCGCTCGATCTGGGAAAGGAGCGAAATGCTGAGGCCGGTGCGCCGGCTCATTTGCTTCAGCGTGAGCTCCTTCTCCTTGCGCATCAGCCGAATCGTATCGCCGATGATCCGATGCAACTGTTCTTCTGGGGTCCGAGCGAGGCCCTTCTTCTTCATGACCCGCGCCAGCACCTGGCGGAATTCATCGACGTTGAACGGCTTCTTGATGTAGTCGACGGCGTCCAGCTTCATCGAAGCAACGGCCGTGTCCAAGTTCGGGTGCGCCGTGAAAATGACAACAGCAACATCACTGTCAATCGCCCGAATGCGCTTGAGAACCTCGATGCCGTCCATCTTAGGCATCATCAAATCAAGGATAATGACGTGGTAGGCGCCGGCGCGGACCTCGTCTTCAACCAACGTGGGGTCGCTCACTGCTTTGACAGTGAAGCCATCCTTTTCGAGCAACGTCTGCATGTACTCACAGATCGCGCGGTCATCATCAACGATTAGGATTTTCACGCTGGGTACTTCGATCGGCACGTTGATCTCCTCGGCTGAGTCGCGTTTTTTCGACAGCTGTGTGGCTGCGTCGGCTGGTTGCAGTAGCACTATAATAGATCTGGTTGCTTGCGCTACCGCTAGAATCTCTAAGAGCTGGAACGGAGCCCTTAGAGTTCCTGATTAGTCTTGTAAATTCGAGTATTTATCTACGAATTTCGCGGGCCTATCCGGACCGAAAAAATATCCCAAAAGTGTAGGAATGCCTCCGAGTACGAATGGCAACGTGGCCTCCTCTGGGCCGTTCTCCACATTGGGATATGCTGGTGCGCTATGGCCGAGGATCTTGCCAGCTATCACGAAGAGTATTTTACAGGTGCGCTGACTTCGGCGGTGGTGAGGATGGTCGAGCGCTTGGTGCGGGAGCAGGCCGTTCGGAGGCTGTGGACCATTGATCCCAGCATGTTCACCGACGATGTGGACTCAGCCAAAGCCATTCCTGGGCAGATGGGCTTCCTCAGAGCGGCGGAGTTCATGGCAACCGATTGGCCTAACGTCACGAGCTATGTTCGCCAAGTGTACCACTCGGGTGTTCGCAAGGTTTTGGTGTTAGCAAGTGGTGCTGAGTCGGCCAATGCGCGCGTGATTCTTGAGATACTCGGTCAGAATCCGGGCTTCCCAGAAGTGCGGGTGCTGGACGATTCCGAACCTGCAGCTGTCCTGGCATTTCAGGAATGGTTGGAACCCTCAGCATCGCTCGTCGTGGTGATGGCGAAGGGCGAGCTTTCGCCCGAGCTCGAAGCCTTGGAGGTTTGTTTTTGGCAAAAAATGGCGACGGGCATTGCTGAACCCCAGCGCGCTTTTGTGGCTGTTACTGAGCCGGGTGGACCACTGGCACGCCTCGCGCGCCGCCGCCGCTATCAACGGATATTCGAGAGCCCCACCGACATCACAGCGCGCTACTCGGCGTTTTCGTACTTTGGAGTACTGCCCGCAGCTCTTGCCGGTGCCGATGGTCAGCTGATTTTAGCCCACGCGCACAAGATGGGCGATCGCTGCTCGCCTGCGGTGCCCATTGAGCAAAACTCGGCGTTTCGGATGGCGTCGTTTCTCGGTGGCCTGCTCACAGTCGGCAAAGACAAGCTGACGCTGATCTTGGCTCCTGAGTTCAAGCCTTTCGGCCGCTACTTGGAGCAGCTGCTTGCGGGTA
>Ga0163147_10003947_pt1 | contig 19288 bp, 15 predicted proteins | sample OliLakLV19MP6G1_FD_148597 | JGI IMG/M metagenome (GOLD analysis project Ga0163147, IMG submission 148597) | Freshwater microbial mat bacterial communities from Lake Vanda, McMurdo Dry Valleys, Antarctica- Oligotrophic Lake LV.19.MP6.G1 | ecosystem: Environmental > Aquatic > Freshwater > Lake >...
ATGTCGGAAGGATATCTATTTTGTATAGCTAAGTCATCAATGTATAAGAAACGTTGTAACCTTTCATGGAGTTTGTCCTGGTATAGCAAAGAAAAATGATAGCCATCCAGCACAACCCATGAACACCCGGTCCTGCGGCTCCATGAGAGCGTTTCTTCAGCATCTTTTAAACTGCCCGATGAAGAAACAAGATTAATAAAGACAATACCTTCAGTCCTGAACCGAAACCTCAAGTGGACGCTCTCGATTCGGCCCAGAAAAACAGAAGTGCCGCCTCTTTTTATCCATGTCTGAGCCAAAGAAAGACAACGCATGACATGGCCGGATCCTATTTGTCCGTTTGCATCGGCTCTGAAAAGGATTGCAGACTTCCAAGTAGGCTCTAGCTTGGGCATATTTTTTCACGTGGAATAACTTACTATCGCGATAGACCCTTAAGCACAGATCTGGCGACATGATCCAATTCAGACTTTTTTAAACCTGGAAAAATTGGAAGGCTGATTTCAGAAGCATAAAAACTTTCCGCTTTCGGACAATCTCCCGGGGCTGATTTTAAAGTCTTTCGATAATAAGGCTGTAAATGAACTGGAATATAATGCACTTGTGGCTCTATATTCTGCCTGCGGAGGAAATCAAATAGGTCTCGGCGTGCGGGTTTGCTTCCTAAAAGCCTAAGAGGATATAGATGCCAGGCATGAGTCTTGTTTAAATAGTTCCCTTGCGGTAATTTGATTCTATCCTGTATATCCTCAAACACTTCGTTATAGAATTGTGCTACGTGCTCTCTTTTTTTAAGAAAAACAGATAATTTATCGAGTTGACTAATGCCCAGAGCGCATTGCATATCAGTGATTCGGTAGTTGAAGCCTAATGTTTCCATCTCGTAAAACCAGCCGCCATGTTTCTCTGTCAGCTCTTCGGTTCTTACCATTCCATGGCTTCGCAGCATCAGAAGCCGCCGATATAATTTCTTGTCATTGGTTGTTATTGCTCCGCCTTCACCCGTCGTAATATGTTTTACAGGATGGAAACTAAAGACGGTCATATCAGAATATTCGCAACTTCCGACTTTTTTACCGTTGTATGTAGCCCCCAGAGCATGACAGGCGTCTTCGATCACTGCTAATTTTTTTTTGGAGGCAATTTTTGCAATTTCTTTCATGTCGGCCGGTAACCCCGCATAATGGACAGGCAGCAGTGCTTTTGTCCTAGAATTTATTTTTGAAGGCAAAGCTTTGGGATCAATATTTCCATCCGTTTCCTTGATATCGGCAAAAACGGGTTTTGCGCCGCAGTACAGGAGCGCGTTGGGAGTCGCAAGAAATGTGATAGGCGAAGTTACTCCTTCATCACCTGGACCCAGCCCGGCGGCAAGGCATGCGAGATGCAATGCTGAGGTTCCGCTATTTACAGCAACCGCATACATAGCACCGCAATATTTAGCCAGATTTCTTTCAAATTCCTCGACCTTAGGTCCTTGAGTAATACGTTCGGAGAAAAGGGCCGCTATCACTGCCGCAGCATCTTTACTATCTATTGATTGACGGCCATAAGGGATACTTTTTAAAACAGGAGATGGTTTTCTCGGAGACATTTCTTAAGCGCCCTTTACCTAAAGAAGATTTATTAATATATTGGAAAGAGATTCAGCGTCCAGTTCGCGCGGATTATTCTTAACTCTGTCCGGCCGAAATCCCTCGCGCACGATAATCTCTATTCCAGATTCCGGGATACCTAATTTTTTAAGAGAGCGCTCTAAGCCCACCGTTTCCATTATGACTTCAATGCGTCGCGCCACGTCTTCGTAAGTCGACGAAAAAAATCTTGCCATTAAAGGCGCTCCCTTACTTCCAAGCACGTTTCCATTAAACCGAACAAACGAAGCCAAAGTCAGGGCACACGCATGCCCGTGGGCTATTCCGAAGTGCGTCGTAATCGGATAGGACACGGAATGCACCGCTGTCGTCCGGGCTTGAGCTATAGCTAGCCCGGCTTCGCAGCTTCCATAAGACATTAAAAGACGGCCTTCCCTGCTATGCGGTTCTTTGACTGTCTCTGTGAGTCCTGCCAAGATCATTTCAAGGGCACGAAGTGAGTGCGTCTGACTAACCGGTGTTGCAAGAACAGACCAAAACGATTCTATTGCTTGACTAAGAGCGTCAAAACCAGTTGAGGCCGTAACATAAGCTGGCATGGAATAACAAAGTTCGGGATCCACAACAGCGACGGTGGGATAAAATGACAGTGAAGTTATAGAAACTTTCTTCTTTTCCGCTGTTTCAAGGGAAGAGAAAGGAGTAACTTCACTGCCCGTTCCGGCGGTTGTAGGAATCGCGATAAGCGGCAAAGATCGAGCCGGAACTGTAAATGAATCGCTATTGATATAGTTATTTAGTTCATTATTTTCTGCGTAAATCAGATTAGCAAGAATTTTAGCAGTATCAAGGACGCTGCCACCCCCTATCGCCATGACTATATCGAATTTTCTCTCTCTCAATCGCAATAGTTCTTGCTGAATAAATTTTTGAGTTGGATTTGCCGGTACAGGAAGAGACTCTTCAACATCGTATTGCTCAAGCATCGCCTGTAGCCTAGGATAATACGGAGAAGCCCGGAACGATTTTTCACCCAGCACTAACAGAATGGCTTTGGGAGAATAGTGATTAATGACTTCGGGCAGTTTGGAAAAACATCCGTTTTCTATTAAAAGTCTGGTGGGATTCCAGTAGAAATTAAGCTTCATTTTCCCAGGACAGAAGTTTTGAATCTTTCAGTGATTTGGCTGGATGTGTATTTTGTTGTGATGCGAGGAACGTTCGGGGTAGGAAGACGATTGATTTTAACCCTTAAAAAAGCAGGTCCTTTACTAGCCAGTAAATGATCGAGTTTTATTTTTAGTTCAGCCTCATTTGTCGCCTGATCATAATTTTTATAACCGCAGGAAGCCGCAATCTTAACGAAATCTGTCGTCTCTGAGGTAGTGTCCTGGTCCCCTGTCGTCTCATAGGATTCATTATCAAGTAAAATATGAAAAAAATTGGCAGGCTTATAATAACCTACTGATGACATAGCGCCCATGTGCATAAGCAGCGCGCCATCCCCATCAAGAACCACTACTTTTTTTTCCGGACAGTTCATTGCCATCCCAAGCCCTAATGATGTTGCATGGCCCATTGATCCCTGCATATAGAAATTACTCTCAGTATCATTTACTGCAAAAAGCTCGCGAGAAGTCTTTCCGGTGGTAGCGATGACCAGCTCATGGCTGGTAAGTTTCTCGGCAATGATCTTTATTGCATCTATTCGTTTTAAAGGGTACTTTTCTTCATTGATCGGTTCTTTTTCAAATTCATCAATAGTTCCTTTAGGAACAAAAAAAACATAGGGCAATAATTCTTTTGCCATGTAAGAGCACGCTCTATCCATAGATTGGGAGAGCTGCTCAATATCTGAAGGAAGATCTTCCCAAACCACATTCAAAGAGTCAAGAAGACCGGCCATGCAAGCTCCTATAATTCGGTGCTGTGGTTCATCTGAAATACGATAAGCTCTTCCGCTGATAAAAATTAGAACTGGAAGCTTATAAATCATATTAAGAGAGGTCAGGGGATTAATTAAATTACCCAAGCCAGAGTTCTGGATCATCACAACTGCAGAAGTACCGGACAAATAAGCCCCCGAAGCACTCGCAAGGGCGGCTCCTTCATTAGGGACAATACAATATTGGAGTTTTTCGTCAGCAAGGACACAATTAATCGCTGCCTGAAAAAATGAACACGGAACACCAGAAAAAAATTTAAACCCATGCTCCTTAAGACATAAAACAAATTCTTCCGCGCTCATCATTTCGCTGCTAAACCCACTGGGTTCTTTACTTCACTACTATCAAAATATTCCTGTAAACGACGGTAATCATCTATTGAATGTATTTCCGACCATCCGTGTTCGACCTCAAGGCCATAAATCGGAATCCCCGAATCGATCATGAACTGAATAATATCCGTAAAAGACGCTTTAAGAACTGAAGATGCTTCATAAAAAGATTTATTCTGAAAAGCAGGGTGGGCATCGTCCCAAGCTTTACATAAAAGATTAAAACCTTCTCCTTGAAACAAGGCTAGTCCGACAAACTCACAAGTGGCTTCCTCGCGCTTTATCTTTTTACCAATAGCTTTTACAGGCTTAAAGGAATTGAGATTCATTCTGCGATCGTTGCTGCCCAGAGCAGGATCCTCTGCGACAACCAAATCCAGCGTTTTTTGCCGGAAAGGAAGGGTTTTAAAGGCTCGATCAATTACCAAGGTGATTGGATACGGACTGCTCATGAGCTGTGAAAGAATCTGCTTATCAAAAAGAATATCTGAATAGCATAAAATGGATTTTCCTCTTTGTATTTGTTCCCGCGCTGCCATAATCGAATAAGCTACATGAGATGAAGCGTACATGTCATTCTTGATAATAGTAGCTCCATCGACATTAATTTTTTCAACTTGGTAGCCTCCAACCACATAAATATCTGTGGCTCCGGCCGAGCGGAAAAGCTCTGTCTGATATTGCAGAATAGTTTTGTCTGAAATCTTAAGCATGCAAAGTGGTTTATCTTCCAATAGAGCTCCAAAATCAGCTTGTGAACGATGATCGCCCGCAGCCGGAATAAGAACGTTTAAGCGCTCCGTTTTATGAAAGCGCTTTTCATCCTCTTTAAGTGCTACCATTCCTTGAATTTCAAAAACCTCTTTCATCGAAGCTATCCGGCCTTCAACGTCAGCTGTAGATCCGCTGTTGATAATAGAAGTGAATGTTTCATCCATGGCACGTATGCAAGCTCTCAAACCGTGATTAGCATAAATGATCATGCGAAAGCCACGTTCCCCAAGCTCTTTTGCGGGAACGTCAAAATAAGTCGTCGGGATGGCTACCAGCGGAGTTCGTCCCTTCCAGCGTCGCGCGAATTCAAATATTTCATCAGGTGTTTTGGATTTTGAATGAATAACAATTCCATCTGCCCCAGCTTCTTCATAAGCCTTCGCTCTTTGCAAAGCTTCTTCGAGGCCCCATCCGGCAATTAAAGCTTCTACTCTGGCAAAGATCATGAAATCATCGGACTGCCGGACAGACACAGCGCCCTGGATTTTACCCATGAATTCATCGATTGGTGCAAGTTCTTGACGACCTGGAACAAAACTATTGACCTTGGGGAAGCGTTTATCTTCAATTACTACCGCAGCAAGTCCCGCAGACTCATACTTTTTCACCATATGCATGACGTTTGCAACATTTCCATATCCTGTATCGCAATCGCAAATTACCGGAAGGGACCCCGCATCATTAATAGCACGAGCGGCATCCAGATTTTCGGTCATAGTGAGGATGTTTGCATCCGGGACAGCATGTGTAGTCGATATTTCTAAACCGCTTGCCCATATGCCATCAAAACCGTTTCTTTCAATTAGCTTTGCTCCCAAGCCATTATGGGCCCCCATAATTTTCAAAACCGGCTTAGTCTTAAACAGTTCTCTCAATAAAATTGCCTTTTTATTCACGTTGCGATCCTTCCCCTTTAGAATAATAGTCATTGCTGTCTTCTATAATACGCGAAGCATTTTCCGCCCCGATCAACGTGAGTTCCTGTTTAGCATCTCCGGCTAAGTGCTGTCCGAATGTAATAGCGAGAATCTTTCCGAGATTAATTGGTTCAAGAGAGTAAAAGGCATGCGGTACAAAGCCTGGTATAAGCCATGAATCGCCCTGATGAAAGATTTCTTCAAGCGTTTCGCCTTTCCACTGCCATAAAAAGGCGACGGGACCGCCATGCAAAACTTGGGTATATTGATGAAAAAAATGTCCGCGATTCATAACCACGTCTTCCCTGCGTGTCAAATGCAAAAGAAGTTCCACGGGCTTAAAATTCGGAATCATTGAACTCATGACACGGTTCCAGTATGTGTATTGAAGTCTGCCTCCCCGATCCTGATCAAATTTCACGGCGTCTTTATTCCGGAGAAATTTACAGCCGCGGTCGAGGTCATTTTCCGCCGGCAAAAGATCTCTTACGCTGATACAGAAATATTTCGCTAGAAGTTCCAGTTCCTTCCAGTCCGGCTTGTCTTCACCTTTCTCGAGACATTTTATTCGTTGCTCTCTGATGCCAGTCTCCTTTTCGATCATTGCATAGTTATGTTTGATCTCATTGCGCCATGCATGAATCAGTTTACCGTACTCAGCATAAGGTGCAATAGCTGCCTTGGACTGTGCCATCTTTCCTCCTGTAAGTGCTTTACTCATCATTTATAGAAAGCAAACTTTTCAATCTCTCAAGGTCCTGAATAGTATCGATTTCACGCCATTCGCCATTAATTATTTTACATTCAATCGGAATACCGCGATCGCTCATATATTGAAGAAGGTCTGTAATATAAGCACGTTTAAAACTTGGTGCATTCTGGAAAGGTTTGCCGTCAAACTCCGATTTTGCAGTGTTATAATAATTTTTGATTGTGCGCGAGCCCGACGCACTAAGCTTGAGCATTCCCAGGAATTCGCCATTGGCTTTTTCGTGGTCGACTTTCAGTTTCCCAATATTTCTCAATCTAAAACCAGAATCAAAAAAAACTAATTCAGCTTCCGACATCGGGTGGTCTGTGCGACCCGCATAGTTTTTTTTCCAATTAGGATCTACGGCAATAGCTATGTCAGCGTTAGATTTTATAAGTTGCATAGGAATTGTTTCTTGAAACCAGATATCGGAATAACAAATGAGAACTTCTTCGATGAGCTCTTTCTCTGCGCAGATTAATGACTCCAGGATGTTATTAAGCGCATAATCTGTATTCCAGCAATAACGCACGTCCGTGCGCGTGAATTTATGTCCTTGATAGCCGCGGATAATAATAATATCAGTAATACCACAGCTTTGAAGAGCCTCAATCTGGGCATCAAGTAAAGTGCGTCCACTCCAAGAAATAGCCAGACATTTAGGAAGGTCTACCGTAAGTTTTCCAAGGCGGCTTCCCAATCCGGCAGCTAGGATAATGCCTTTCATTTTGCTGATTCCATATGAGAGAAATTTTATCCTGCTCCCCATTAACGAACGGGGCAATTTAAGTTAGTATTGGCTCCGAAAGGAGTCAGCCCATAAAACGTCGTCAGTGGTCCAGCCAAGAGAAACTCAAGATTGTTCTCGAGGGCCTTTCCGGCCAAATTGAAATCTTCAAGCTTTGCTCGAAATACCAGATCGCCCAAACTCAGTATTACCAGTGGCGCGATCAGCTGCTTAAATTCGGCGATCAAGCCTTTGAACAGAAAAACGTCACCAAGAAAGAACAGTTACTTGAACAGCAAAACGCCAAACTCAAACGCATCATTGGCGATCTCACCATTGAGTTAAAAAAAAACGACTACGAGCTATGAAGCGTCGCCAGTCAGAATCGGTCAAAAAGCGAAATCTCGAGCTGCTCACCCAGATTAAACAGCTCAAAACAGACTACCCGCTTTGGGGTTAGAGGCGTATTTGGAGCTATCTCAAATATCGCCAGTGTTTCACTGTGAACAAGAAGCGCATTTACCGGCTTATGAAAGAGACCGGCTATCTAGTCACCCAAAACTACAAACTTAAAGCCAAACGACACTCCACCAGACCAAAGCCAAGAGCTGATAGACCCAATCAATTCTGGGGCATCGACATGACCAAAATCAAAATGGCGACCTGGGGCTGGCTTTACCTCACTGTTGTCCTTGACTGGCATACCAAAGAGATTGTCGGCTACTCCCTCGGCATCCAATCCGAAACTGAGGACTGGCTCCTTGCTCTCAATCGCGCCGTCAATTCCCGCTTCCCTCGCGGTATCAAGGATTCTCTCAAGGAGCAATTGTTTCTAATCTCAGACAACGGCTGTCAACCCACTTCCCAGCGCTTCATGCAATCCTGCTCGATTCTGGGGCTCAAGCAGATCTTTACCACTGGGTGCAACCCCAAAGGCAACTCGGATACCGAGCGGGTCATGCGCATCATTAAAGAAGATATTGTTTGGTGCTACGAATGGGATAACCCTTTCTATTTTGAAATTGCTATCAACCAATGGATTGATCGATACAATTCTGATTTCCCGCATCAATCCCTTAACAACATGACACCAAACCAATTTTTCAAAAAACAACAAAACCAATCCGAGCCAACACTAACTAATTTTTCCATTGCTTAATGGGGAGCATTACAATTTTAAAAACGGATGAATATAACATAAAAACCAGTTTGAGGTACAGGCTTGGTTCCCCCCTATCTGGAATGTAGAGCAATATCTATCACAGAGAGGGCTTTCATAACTAATTAAACCAAAGACTGCCCTATCATTTTTAAGCTCTTAGAAGCTCTGAATTTGAACTGTATATGGTATTTACCGGGTGCTTCTATATAAACCCCCTGAAATAGGCCATAAGCCTTTAAAAGAGGCCGGACTCCTCCGTTGACATAAACGTGCCATCCTGGATAGTCCGTTTGCATAAAGATGAAAAAACCGGGTTGTTTTGTCTCGATATTCCAGATATTTTCTTGAGGCTGTCCCGTTTGCTGCTTAATAAAAACAGGTTCATAATTATTGTTTATATGAGCAGTGAGTGGCAGTTTAAGCGCCTCCGATTCTTCAAGTAGAAGAATTAACCTCGGATCGAAATGAGGTGTCATGAATTCCACTTTTAAGGATTCCCAATCCTTCAACGCTTTCCACTTTGACACAAAAAAGACAGTGTCAGTACTCTCCTGTATTCGGTAGATAATGATTTTGTTTGCCGACTCACTGTAAATTTGTTGAAGTTCCTCATGGACAAGAAGATCAGTAGAAATAATATGGCTTACACCCAAGGCCTTGATAACTTCTAATCGTGCAAGTATAAAATCAGCAGTTGGAGAAACGGAAACGTTCGAATCATTGACATCACCAAATTGACCAATCGTTTCGTAATAGCGGCTCATAACCAAAGGCGAATACGCTCCGATGGTATTAATTCCATACAGCATATTGGTGCTAGGAGCCAAAGGACTAGATTCTTCAGCTTTATGAAAAGAATACGTCCGGTTTAAAAGACCACTCTCCTTTTCCTTTAGAAGAACATCGATAGCCCTCGGTATTTGTTTTATTTGTTTATAAGATAAAAAATCGGCTCGCATGTCAGCCCAAGTAAATGCATAAACGTCCAGCACAAAAAGAAATATAAGCAGCGACAATGGTCTAGTGCCCGAGCGTTTGCGAAGCCAGAAAAGAAGGAACCAATGTATAATTAAAATAAATAGAATCCACAAACTCCAGAAATTGTTAGGAAGAAAAAGTTTGGTGGCAAAGTCAAAAATGTCCTGCAACTTTTGCAGATAAGTAGCCAGACTATGGGGATGGCCTGGCTTAGCATAAATAAAGTGTACAACCGCCCATTCCCCTAGCGTAGTAATCAAATTCCTTCCCCAGCGAAGCATAGAATAAGAAAAACCTGCGATTCCAAGAAAAAAAAATACAAAAATTAAAAATAAACGAGAGATTTTTTTTAAGATAATTTCACGGCCTGCATTCAGATTTAGAAGTTCTTGCAAGCCGATGCCTGCAAGCATTGCGAGTCCGAAATTAATAAAGACCAGAAACTTTGCAGGGGTCCTGAAAGAATAAAAATGGGTTGCTTTGATAAATAAGACATATAGCGGACTCCACCTGCCAAGAGCAAAAAGAATGGAAATGATGGTCATGGTGGACCAGATCCTAAAAGCTTTTGTAGCTCGAGCAGTCGGAGAAAAACAAGCCACCAAATATAAAAAAATGGGAAAAATACCGTTATAAAGACAATTACCTCTAAATAAACCCTGTGTGTGGGGAAATAGTACAGTCAAAAATGCGAATGGCGATAAAGATCCTACGTAAGCGTAATCCTCCTGTGGTGAAGATCTGTTTGATTGAACTGCTAATTGAAATGTGAGTAATATTTGAGGACTAGCAAGGGCGAGAGCCCCTAAAGCCGTTAATAAAAGAAAAACAATGACAAATAATTTACTTCTAATAGAGATAAGAGATTGTGGAGGAAAAATAAAGACTCTTACTAACGAGTAAATCACAAGAACGAAATGGGATAGAATCGATACCTGAAGATAACCAGCAACTAAAGATAAAGCGCCAGTGAAAGAAAGACCTGCTAATAACCATTTGGATGAAGTCTTTACATATCGCTCCAACAAAACCAGCTGAAGCGGAAACCAGCTCAATGTTTTCAGCGATGTAATATTGTAATAAGCTCCCCCATAAGCGGTACCAAATGTGAAAATACACGCGCAAAGAAAAGCTGGTAAATGTTTTAATCCCAGCTCTCTCGCATAGAAAAAAGTTGCTATCGCTGATAAAAGTAAATGTAGAACAACAGAATATGAGTAAGCCCAATGAAGAGGAAGTATTCTGGCCAGAATCAAATTGGGAAAATAGAAAATGCCAATCTGGCTTTCGGCAGCGATCGGAAATCCGCAATGAATGGAGGGAGTCCAGAAAGGAAGCTTCCCCCAGTTCCTCAGATTATCATGAAGCAGTGAAGACCAAGGAAAATGCTGTTCCCAATGATCGCCTACAAGAGGTGCTGTTTTAGCGAGGAAAAGGTCCGGATAAAAAACAAAGGTAAGCACGATCAATACGCCTACAAAAAAAAAATCTTGAGACAAAACCTTTCTTTTCATGATTGACTGACTCCTTGCTGTTCGGTTAAAAGCCGGGTCAGTTTAGGTTTGTTTAATTTTCGATCGTATTCCCCTAAGTAAAAAATCCGATCCGCATAAAAACGCATTAATTCTTTATTACTTTCCCCTCGATCATGCGCATAAAGGATTTTCCCTTTAAGAAAAGGATTATTTCGCACTGCATCCTCCTGTGAAAGGACAAGTTTATTTCCTATAAAACCGCGGATAAGTACGACCGCATTCTTCTTTATTTGATTATTTGCAGTTTTATAAAGAGACTTCCTCTCAGCAGAAGCTTCACGAGTAAAAAGAGCCTGCTTAATGAATAGATGAAAATTAGACACAATGGCCATAAGAATCAGGCCAACAAGAAACTTTTTTAATTCTGCGGATCCCTTATTCCACCAATTCCGGATCGCATCGAAGCTCGTCAAATAAAGAAGAACAATCCCTTCATAATAATATCGAGGGCCCCATTGATTCCCTCCCCACGAGAAATAAAAGAAATAACCGAGTACCAGATATAAAAATGAATATCTATAAAGATGATATGTAGAAGTGCCCTGAAGCTTCTGAGTTATCGACAGAACAAAAATTAGAATAATTAAGGGTGGGGCCCAATCCATAAGATAAAAGAAACGAGCTATTATAAATACTATCCCGTCTAAAGGCGTATATGCCTGTGAGAAACCTAAGTTTTCTCCCGGTTTATCATATTTATTGGGAGGGAGGAAAATATTGCCCGTAACATTATAGTTTTGATAAAAAACAATTCCTATGAACAGTATTATTATTACTGGGCCGAGGACATCGCTTAGGTGAAAAGATCGCTTACGGAAAATAATAAGACCATATAAGTAAACCAGAAAGGGAAACGTCATGGCAGACATTGTCAGGTAACGTGTGATAAGACCATAGCCAACTGCGGCACAGGCAATAGTCCCCCACATAAGACGTGAATCCGAGGTGCTAGCATCCATCCATTTGAGATAGCCGTAAAGAAAGATAGCTACCATAAGCATGCAAGTACTATGAGAAAAATATGAACTGCTGGTAAAAACAAAAAAAGGCGAAAAGGTTACCGAAACAATTGCCCAAAAAGCGGTAGCTTGTCCAAAAACTTTTCGGCCGCTCAGAAAAAAAAATAATAACGCTAATGATGAAATTAAAGGATTCAAAAAATCAGCGATATTTAAATGGAGTCCAATGGCCCAGATTAAAGGCCAACCTGGAGGATAAACGCTAAACCATTTCCCTCCTACATTGCCGACATGCACGACGTTAAAAGCATTTGAGATCGCGTGCGGTTCGACCCAGAGACGTCCTTTTCTAAGACACTCCGAGAGAAAATAACAAGAGTGCTCATCGGCAGAGCTTAAGAAGGAATTGAGAACTACTTGGTTTGTAAAATATGTAATTAATAAACTGGTTGGAAGAACTATCAAGACGATGAGGAGTATATAATTTCGTGATACTAAAAAAAAATGCTCTAACCGTTTTACAATGGCGGGACTTTCAAATTGAGTAAATAACAAACCACAAAGGAGCGAAAGGCCCAGTAATATTACGGTATCAAGACTTAAAAAAATATTATGATTATGAAAAACTTGAATCTTTGGAACCCAGAGTACTCCGGCAAACAAGAAAAAAGAAACTCCCGAAGCGATAATCTTTAAAAACATACAATGGAGTTCTCCATGCTGCGGTGCGGGTTATAAAAAATCCACGAGCGGTGTAAAATTCGAAATTCAGCATATCTTATAGGCTAGCGTAAACAAGAGTTAGTTCCCTGCCCTCTTAGATTTTTCCAAGGATGCTAAATCATGTTCTACCATCATTCGGATAAGTCCCTTAAAATCTACCGTTGGTTTCCACTTAAGCTTTTGGCGCGCTAAAGAGTAATCTCCGCATAAGGTATGCACTTCCGCAGGACGGTAAAAATTAGGTGATATTTTTACGTATTTTTTCCAATCAAGTCCGACGCAATGAAAAGCATTTTCGACAAAATCCTGGACTGAAAAGGTCTGCCCTGTAGCAATGACAAAATCCCGAGGCTTATCTTGCTGAAGCATCAACCACATAGCCTTTACATAATCTCCCGCAAATCCCCAATCCCTACGGGCTTTAAGATTTCCTAATTCCAGACTGCTTTTTAGCCCAAGCTTTATTTGAGCTACTCCATAAGATATTTTTCGGGTTACAAATTCTTTCCCGCGTCTTGGTGATTCATGATTAAAAAGAATTCCCGAAACGGCAAAGATATTGTAACTCTCTCTATAGTTGATGGTAATCCAATGACCATAAACTTTTGCAACTCCATAAGGACTCCGGGGATGAAATGGGGTTTTTAAAGTCTGCGGTGAATGCGGGACGAGCCCAAACATTTCACTGGAAGAAGCTTGATAGAAGCGAATTCGCCTATTCGTTAGTTTGATAGCTTCAAGCAGCCTGGTAACTCCCAACGCAGTGAACTCGCCCGTGAGCACAGGCTGGTCAAATGAAGTTGGCACAAAAGATTGAGCTGCAAGGTTGTAGAGTTCCTGAGGCTTTACTCTCTTTAGAGCGTTAATTAAAGATAATTGATCCAAGAGATCTGCTTGAATTATTTCAATTTTTCCCATCAAATGTTCGATCCGCTCGAAAGTCTCCGTGCTTGAGCGCCGTACCATTCCATAGACTTTGTACCCTTTCTCGAGTAACAGCTCTGCAAGATAAGATCCGTCCTGTCCCGTTATCCCTGTAATTAAAACTGTTTTTTTGTTTCGTAACCGCATGATTGTAAAAGCTCCGATTTTGAATGCTGTTAATTATCTGGCGTGATAAAAAAAATGGCGCCATTTATTGGTTTGAAAAGCAAATAATATACCGAAGTAAGCGTCTATTTTATATTCCGGTTCGCCTGGTTACTAAGCGGCTTTGGGAGTTTCCTTTAAATGATAAATAACTAAAGGCATTCCGTTAGTTTTTCGATTGTAGAGCTCTTGCCAGGTAAAAGGAAGACCCGTTAATGGATAAGTGTCATATGGCGAGTCTACTTGTAATGTTTTATAAGGAGAGAATGTGGCCACCCGCTCCATACCACTATCTCTTTTATAACGGAAATTTTGTTTCCCTTTAAGTTCCAGACTGCCCGTGAGAATAAGATACTGAACCCCTAGTTTTTTCAGATGATCAAAATCATAAGCAACGAAAGGTCCAGAGAAAAGAAAATGTTTCATTTCAGGTTGATCAGATAAGTAATAAAAATTATAACCTTTTTTTAGATGACGCTCTTTATTTAAGTGAAATGTAAGCCTTCTTGTTTGAGCTTCAGAAAAAGTTACGTATCCTTTTAATTCTTGTTGCCTCTTCAGAAGCTGCGACTCCGATTGCTGAAGTCTTGGCATGTAAAAAGGAATGCCGAGTCCCAACACACTTCCTGACGGAATATTTTCTTCCACCCACGTCCTTGCTTGGGTTCTGACGTCTTCCTTGTTAATAATCATCATCAAGAGAAATGTTTTCGCAAATGGGAAAGCAGTTGCAATGAGCACTGAAATGATAAGTACAGCGTTCTTCCACTTTTGCTGTGAACTCATCCAGGAAATAAAAATGCTCGCTAAAATAATGAGGAAAGGCATCATTGGAAGAACGTATCTGTCATAATGTTGCCCTTTCAAAACAAGAATTCCATAATAAGCAGTAATAAAGGAACTAAGGACAGCAATTTTCGTGGCCTGTTCGCGATTAAAATGCGGGGATAAGTATAAGCAAGCGCCAGCGAATGACATAAAGAGGCATGGTATTCCCAAAGAACCAAGAAGGCCGTAAGTTAGGTGATGAAAAAAAGATGTGCCCTCATTATGAGCAGTATTTTCGGCTCTCATTTCCGCGAGAAAAAAATTAAAGTCAAGAATGGCATAAGGATTAAGAATGAAAAAAACAAGAAAGCTGACTGCCCCTGCCTTGATTATGGCCACAACGCTTTGGGTAGCTTTCCCGGAAAACAAGACAGCTGTGATATACGGAATGATGAGAAAGATTCCATTGTATTTGACCGCCGCCGCTAAACCGATCAAGAAACCCGCTTGCAAGTGAGCCCGCCCATCAATAGCCCCACCGGTGCGGGAAAGCCTGAAAATAATAAAAAATGAAGCTATTAAAACGAGCACTAAAAGTATGTCCGGATATATATAGTGAGAATCCCGCACATGTAAAAAAGACAAAGAAAACATAAACGCTGATATTAATGCGGCCTTTCCTCCGAAATGGGCTAAAACCAGTTGATAAAGTATGAAGATAGACAAGGTACCAGGTATGACCCCGAGTACCAGACGTCCGACAATATAAAACAAGGTTGGATCCGAATAAAATAAACGCTCGAATTCCAGAACTCCACTAAGCAATCCGCTGAAGTACCCAGCTAAATATATGAATCCGTAGATTGCGAAAAGTAGATAACTGGCTAATGGCGGAATTCGAAAAAAATGAGGGTTTAGATCCCCTGAACCGTATGCCAAGGCATGATTTACTACGATGGGCTCATCTGCGTGATACAAATATGGTAAGCCAAAAGAAATACCATGAAATCGAACAAGGAAACCCAATCCCATAATAACTGCCAAAAAAACCATATTACGATTTCCCTGTGTCTTTCCTATCTGTGAAGCCATCGGATCCTAATAATATCAACAAACATTTTTATGGAATCAGAAAAAAGTTTGACACGCGATTGATCCACATGATGCCACCGAACAGGTTTTTCAAGAATTCGGTATTTAGATTTTTGGGCGAGATATAGAATTTCTACATCGAACTGAAACCCTCCGAGTTTTTGTTTAGAGAATAGATCTCTCGCTGTTTGTCGTCGAAAGCACTTAAAACCGCATTGAGAATCATTGATATCGCGGAAAGTCAGAAGACGGGCTATTTTGTTAAAGATCTTTCCCATCATTTCGCGGCAAAAGCTCTGTCGCTTTTCTATTTTGGACTCACGTAGCGCTCTTGAACCTATTACGATATCATAATGCTGAAGTTTCTCTAAAAAACCGTCGATTTCTTCTATTGGTGTTGAAAGGTCTGCGTCGCTGAAAAGCAAGAAATTTCCGGAGGCATTCAACATGCCATTTTTTACGGAGTACCCTTTGCCTCGATTGCGATCATTGCGTAATATTTTTGATGGAAGATTGTTTAAAAGCTTTTTAGCAATCGCAATAGAACGATCGGTGCTGCCATCATCGACCAAAATGATTTCCCAAGAATATGATTTTGTCTTCAAAAAGATAATTATGAGCTGAAGGGTTATGCCAATCCGTTCCTGTTCATTGTACATAGGAATGATGACCGATAAATATGGAGTAGAGGTCACACTATTTTCCTCCAATAATCAAGCATTTGATTAAGCGCGTTTATGGCGTCGCTTTTTGGTACCCAGCCCAGTCTTAATATTTTTCTGTTGTCTCCGCAAATCTTAGGCGGATCTGTTTTTCTAACTCGCTTTTTTTCCACAAATATCTTAGCGGGCTTTGTCGAAGCCATTAACAGACTGTCGGCTAATTGCTTTAGTCCAGCCGTTTTGCCTGTACATATGTTATATATTTGCCCGCTCTTACCTTTACGAGCCAAAATATAATAAGCATTTACTACATCCGAAACATTAAGGATGTCCCGAAAGGCATCAAGATTTCCCACCCGTAGTAAGGGTTTAGCAAATTTTTTTTCTATAAGTGCTATTTGTTTACACCAATCCGAAAAAAGAAGTTTATCACTTTGTCGTGGACCTATATGGATGAACGGTCGAGCTATAACCACATCAATTGCGTATCGCGCATGGTAATTCAAGCAAGAAAGCTCCGCAAGCGCTTTACTAAAAGCATATGGATCTTCTGGCAGAATCGAAGTATCTTCTCCAACCTTATGAAGTAAACGAAGATTTTTTCCATAAACTAAATTGGTAGAAGCGAACACCAGGCGAGATGTGAGAGTCGCTTTGAGCATGGCATTCATCAAAGAGACAGTTCCCCCTGTATTCACGGAAATGGTGCCAATAGGGTCTTGCCAGGCAGCGCGGGGAATACTTTGTGCAGCGAGATGGAAAATCACATCCGGTCTCACTTTTCTAAGGACTTTACTTAGAGAGCGGGTATCGGTTATTTCTACTGGAAAAACTTTTATATTTTTAGAAAAACAAGGCTTTTGAGAGCGATATTGACCGCTTACTTCACAACCTTGAGTTAATAAAAAATCAGCGAGATGTCCGCCGACAAAACCACTAATGCCTGTAATAAAGGTCTTAATCTTTTTTTTTCTATCTCGAGTCCCTATTTTGCTTTTTTGGGAGCCGTGAAAATTCAAGCTCATTCAGCTACCTTAATCTACTCATTCAAACGTTCTTTAAAGTAAGCTATAGTTTTAACAAGCCCTTGCTCAAGCGTCGTATTGGGTGACCAGCCGAAATTCTGTTTGGCTTTTGTGATATCGGGCTGGCGGACTTTGGGGTCGTCTTCAGGCAGCGGTTTATAGTCAATCGTACTGCGGCTGCCGGTCATGCGGATAATGGTCTGGGCAAGCTGCAAAATGGTCATTTCGTTCGGATTACCCAGATTGACCGGAGAATTGAGATTAGAAAAGAGCATTTTTTCAATTCCCCAAACGAGATCATTAATATAGCAGAAGCTTCTTGTCTGACCCCCATCCCCGAAAACCGGAATGCTTTCATTCTTTAAGGCGGCGCTGATGAAGGCCGGTATTGCCCGGCCGTCGCGCAGCCTCATTCGGGGGCCGTACGTATTGAATATTCGAATGATCTTCGTATCCACGTTGTGAGCGCGGTGATAAGCCATCGTCATCGCTTCCGCAAAACGTTTGGCTTCGTCGTAAACGCCGCGGGGACCGATAGGGTTAACATTTCCCCAATAGTCCTCTCTTTGAGGATGAACCAGAGGATCCCCGTATATTTCCGATGTGGAAGCTAATAAAAAAACAGCTTTTTTCGCCTTTGAGAGGCCAAGGGCATTATGGGTCCCTCGTGAACCGACTTTCAGGGTTGGAATAGGATGGTTAAGGTAGTCAATCGGACTGGCGGGAGAGGCGAAGTGCAAGACGTAATGAACGTCGCCGAGATACTCGATCGCATCGCTGACATTCTGGGCGAGAAATACAAATCTCTTCTCGTTCTTCAAATGGACGATGTTATCAAGGCTGCCGGTAAGAAAATTATCGACGCAGACGACCTTGAGCCCTTTAGCGAGAAAATATTCACAGAGATGGGAGCCGATAAAGCCAGCGCCCCCTGTAATTAGAATGACCTTATCTGCCATGATTCAAACCCGGTTTATACAAGGCTCGCAGCCTGTAATTGTTCCCGAAGGAAGGTTAATTGACCTGCCGACCGATACCGTAATATTTAAATCCCAGCTTTTGCATGGCAACCGGGTCGAACATATTCCGGCCGTCAAACAATATCGGCTGAGTGACGCCTTTGCGTATGCGAGCCCAATCCAGTTTTTTAAATTCGCTCCAGTCCGTCAAAACAGCGACAGCGTCGGCCCCTTTGCATGCGTCATAAGCCGTTTTTTTGTAAACGACGTTTTTCATACAGATTTTCGCGCGTTCCATCGATTCAGGATCATAAGCATGAATTTCAACGCCCTCTTTTTGAAGCGCGTTGATAATGTCAATGGACGGAGCAAAACGCATGTCATCCGTATTGCCCTTAAAGGCCAGACCAAGAATTCCGATTTTCTTTCCTCGGAGATTCCAGAGAGCTTTTTCTATAACTCTGACGAAATAGGCCTTCTGACTCTCATTGATATCGAGGACTTCTTTCAGCAGATTAAACGAAACACCCAGACTCTGAGACATGTGAAGGAAAGCGGCGAGGTCTTTAGGAAAGCAGAATCCCCCGAAACCGATTCCTGCTTTGAGAAAGCTGGAACCGATCCGTGGATCGAGACCCATGCCCCTTGCGACTTGCTCCACATCGGCGCCTGCCGCATCGCAGACGCGGGCCACGTTATTGATAAAGGAAATCTTGGTTGCGAGGAAAGAGTTGGAGGCATGCTTGATGAGTTCCGCACTCTTGAGATCCGTAACGACCATGGTGGATTTGAGAGGAGCGTACAACTTGCGGAGGATTTTTTCTGCGCGGGCACTCGATACGCCGACAACAACGCGGTCAGGCTTCAAAAAATCCTCGACAGCGGAACCTTCACGTAAAAATTCCGGGTTCGAAGCTACATCGAATTCCACCCCTTTTTTATGCGTCTCCTTAATCGTCACGTACACCCGCTCGCCGGTTTGTACCGGTACAGTGCTTTTTTCCACGATAAGGCAGTAGCGCGTGAGATTTTTTGCGATCTCACGGGATACATTTTCAATATAGGAAAGATCCGCGCCGCCGTCATCGCGGGGAGGCGTATTTACGCAGATAAAAAGAACTTCGCATTGCTTCATTGCCTGTGCGATGGAGGGGCTGAAGATAAGACGCTTTTTCCGGACATTGTCGTGGATCATTTTTTCGAGACCGGGTTCGTAGATGGGGCACTTGCCCTTTTTGAGAGCCGCGAGTTTCTTAGGATCGTTGTCGACACATATAACCTTATTTCCCAAGTG
>Ga0163147_10003955_pt1 | contig 19260 bp, 15 predicted proteins | sample OliLakLV19MP6G1_FD_148597 | JGI IMG/M metagenome (GOLD analysis project Ga0163147, IMG submission 148597) | Freshwater microbial mat bacterial communities from Lake Vanda, McMurdo Dry Valleys, Antarctica- Oligotrophic Lake LV.19.MP6.G1 | ecosystem: Environmental > Aquatic > Freshwater > Lake >...
CCAAGATACTGTTAGATAAAAAATATATCCAGCTGTGGCAAGACCAGCTTCAAAATTATCTCATTCAATTGGAAGTGGACGACAAGCAAAAGTACATTGGTTTATTGACCGATGGCATCCGTTTTGAAGCATATCGGTTGGTCAATGACCAAATCGAAAAATTCGATTCGTTTAATCTGGCTGAATTAGACCCCATCAGCGCCTATATTCATTTGGATGCCTATCTCTTCACCCAAGTGCAACGCCCCCCTAACCCAGAAGATGTTGTGAGACGTTTTGGGAGCAATAGCCCAACCTTTAAGCAGATGGAAAAAACGCTCCTAGACCTATTGGCAAAAATTCGCCATTCCCCAAAACTCGATACATGGCGGGTGCAATGGGCGCGATTATTGAGCAAGGTGTATGGCTCAGATATTACCACCGATGACCTGTTCATCCGCCACACCTATTTGGCACAATTTGCCCGCCTCATTGGGTATGCCTCGTTGCTCAATAGTCAATCAGACATGCCTAATACCCCTCATGCACTCGAAGCAATCCTCAATGGCTCGGCATTTGAGCAATTTGGCATTGGCAATATTGGCGAAAATGATTTTTATAGCTGGGTCTTATTGCCAGAAATTCGGGATGAGGCACTGCCTATCTTTTTTACCCTGATTAATCATCTTGTGGTCTATGACCTCTCGCGCATTGACCAAGACTTGCTCAAACAACTCTATCAGAACCTCGTAGACCCGTCTACTCGTCACGATTTGGGCGAATATTACACCCCCGATTGGCTGGCAGACCTCACCCTAGCCGATATTGATTATAACGCCCCACAAAGCCTATATGACCCGGCTTGTGGCAGTGGCACATTTTTATTCACCGCCATTAAACGGCTCATCTCATCGGGTTTGCGTGGCGAAGAGCTGGTCAAATTTTGCATGAATAATGTCATGGGGACGGATGTACATCCACTGGCGGTGACGATTGCGCGGGTCAATTATTTGCTGGCGCTCTCTAAAGAAATGCAGACAAACACACCACACCGAGATGGTTATTTTATTCCTGTCTATATGGCAGATGCCATGATTAAGCCCAAACAAGGTCAATCTGGCATGTCGCTCAGATTACCCATCAATGGCGAACACGACGAAGCCTTTGAAATCCCGTATGAAAGTACGCTGGATTCTAATAAATTCAGCGAATTAGTGAATAAACTTGAAAGTTATTCAGAGCAAGCCTATAAAGCTAAATCATCCCCTGAATATGCACACTATTTTGAGCAGTTATTGCAAAACACCTATGGATTATCATTTGAAGCAAGCCAAATATGGCGACAAAATTTTATCTTGCTCACCGACCTCAAAATCCAAGACAGAAATGGCATTTGGGCATATATTCTTAAAAATTTGATGTGTCCCATGATTTTTGCCCAAGACAAATTTGATGTGGTGGTGGGCAATCCGCCTTGGCTCAGTTACCGGTATGTTCGCAATGCCGATTATCAACAAGATGTCAAATCACTCTATCAGCATTATCAATTGATTAGAAAAAAAGATGTCAAATTGTTCACCCAAATGGATTTAAGCACCCTGTTTTATGCCATTGCCCGTGACCGTTATCTCAAACCAAATGGCAAAATTGCTTTTGTCATGCCCCGCGCAGTCATTACAGGGGCAAAACAACACCGCCCATTTCAACAAATGGGCTTTAGCCGTGTATTAGACATGGAAAAAGTGTCACCACTATTTAATGTACCGTCTTGTGTCATGATTCAAGATGGGGATTTACATACCGATGCGATACCCAGCATTGCCTATAAAGGCAAATTGCCCCAACATGAGATGGAATTAGATGATGCAAGACCTTATTTAACATCAAAAGAAACAATTACTAGCTTTGTAGATTCCAACATACGAAGTCCACATTATCACCCTAAATTTAACGTCGGTGGTAGTATATTTCCGCGCACACTCAGTTTTATTGCCCGCCCAAAAGCCACTATACCTAGCAGTCCTTTTGTTATCACAGACCCAAGTATCGTAGCCGACTCACATGCACCATATAAAAATATTCAATTAGAGGGTAATTTAGAAAGTCCCTATATTTTCACCACCCTCCTGAGCAAATATCTATATCCATTCGGCTTTCACAAACTAAACACAGTGGCACTACCCCTTGTGATTGAGGATAACAAATTGCAATTTATATGGGGAATGCAATTTGTAGAACGTGATACATTATGGGCTAAAGATTGGTTTGAGGCGGCAGATGCAAAGTGGAACGAACTAAAAAAAGAAGATTCTAAAATGACCCTCTTAGAACGCTGGGATTATCAACGCACTCTAACCAACCAGAATATCAAAGCACCATATAAGTTATTATACAATGCCAGTGGGACAAATATCGCGGCATGTGTGATGAACATTCCAGAGACCGATTTATCGGTATATAACTTGCCTTCAATGGGGTTTGTCATAGATATTAAGACATATTATTGCGATACAACCACATTAGATGAAGCACATTATTTGTGCGCCATCCTCAATGCCCCTTGCACCAACCAAGCCATTAAAGCCTATCAGTCGCAAGGGTTATTTGGTGAAAGAGATATTGGACGTACACCGTTTGAGGCGTGTGCCATTCCGCCATTTGACCCAACCAATGCCGACCATATCGAACTTGCCCGCCTGTCAAAAGAGGCGCATGAGGCGACACTATTCATCAGGACAGCCGAAATTAAAGGGGGCATTGGTGGGATGAGGCGGTTGGCACGAGAATCGGCAGAAGCGCAAATTAATGCCATAGACCTCATAACCCAAAAGGTGTTAGATTTATAACCCAATATCCCACGCAAACAATTCTGCCATGAAGTGATGGGCGGTCAAATCCAGATGAATGGGCGTGAGGCTCACATATTGGTTATGCACCGCCCACAGGTCTGTCCCCACTTCATCGAGCCTGCCTGCGGGTGGGTCGCCGACAATCCGATACACATCACCGTCTTGCTCTAGGGCATCGAGATATTCACGGATACCCTGCCGAGTCACCCGTAACCCCTTAAGTTTGTCGCCAGAGGGGATATTCACATTGAGAATCGTATGCAACGGAAATTCACGCCGAAACACCCACTCCACGACTTGTTGTGCGACTTGGGCGGCAATTTGATAATCTTCCACCGAATTAGCATTGTGGTCATCCAACGAAAAGGCAATAGCACGAATCCCGTGTAATGACCCCTCTAAGGCGGCGCTGACAGTACCACTATAGGTCACATCCTGCCCCATATTAGACCCTCTATTGATGCCAGAGACAATCAGCCGTGGGGGCCACGGCATCGCGCCTAATGCGGAGAGGGCGATACAATCCGCGGGTGAGCCACTGATAGATAAGGCTTCTGTGCCATCTGCCATGTGGGTTTTTTCAAACGGGATGTTGGTGAATAGCGTCTTTTTATGCCCACCAGCACTTTGGTTAAATTTGGGGGCAATGACCTGCACCTCACCAAATTTTTTCATGGCTTGGGTCAATGCCAAAATACCGGGCGCATGGACACCATCATCGTTTGTAATTAAAATATAACTCATGTTCAAACACTCCAATATTGGATTTATCGGTTTTATCAACATTTACCCACAAATGTTAATCGGATTTCGGCTATAATCAAATTGGGAATATCTCGATAAGAAGTTTGATTCCCATTTCAAATATCCATCGGTGAAGAAAGTAAGCCACCATGTCCGATGACCAAAATTTTAGAATGAGTTTACTAGAAGGCAAAAACCGCTTTAATAATGCGCGGGCGCGTGCCTTTTGGAAAGAAATGATTAACTTCATTCGCGGAAAGCCGATGGAGTTATTGAGCTTCGATGATATTCGCAGTCGGTTGCGTCTGCGTGAAGAGAGTTATAAGGGCTTGCAAGATATTCCTGTAGATAAAATTGTGGGGAGCGTGGGACGCTACCGCGAATTTACCCGTGACTTTTTGCCAAAAAGTGCTGGCTTGCAAGAACGTTGGAGCAGAGTTTATGCCCAAGCCAATAGCCTCGTAGGGCTTCCGCCGATAGAAGTGTATAAGGTGGATGACCTCTATTTTGTGCGTGATGGCAATCATCGCGTGTCGGTGGCGCGTCAAATTGGTGCAAAGACCATTCAGGGGCATGTGACCGAATTGCCCACCACCATAGATTTGCGTCCCGATATGTCGCCATCCGACCTCGATGATGCGGTGGCATATGCGGCATTTTTAGAAGAGACGAGTCTCCCCAAAACACGTCTGCATCATCAACCCCTCAAATTGAGCGAGCGGTCACGTTATGCCGATTTGCTAGGGCATATCTTTTTGTATCAGGCGTTGTTATCGCATGAGCAAAATACCGATATAGACCTGCCTGCGGCGGCGGCTCATTGGTATGATAACGTCTATCGCCCTGCTATCACCCTCATCCGCAAATACGAAATGACTGATATTTTGGGTGGGCGTACCGAAGCCGATTTATACCTATGGCTGGTTGACCATCTGCGTGATTTGCGTGAGCAACTCGGTGATTATTCGCCCTCGCATACTATCAGCGATGCCATAGAGGACTTCTTAGAAAAACGCAATATCCCTATCCCAGACGAATTGCGTCAAGAAAAAGATTCGTCAGTGATTTTATCGCGCACACAAATCATGCGGGTGGTGGAGCTAAAAAAACAACAAGAACAAAATCTACTCAATGGGTTAGCCGATAATAACGATGAATACACTGACAACGATATATAAATCACTCAGCGAGATGAGGCGCGTTTGGTGGGGATTGGTCATCTTCTTATGGATGGTGTTCATCGTCAACAGTTGGGTCTTATTCACTTTTGCCGATGTAGGCGCGTTTGGACGCTACGATTTTATTGCCTATGCCAAAGGCGCACAAGCATTGGTAGATGGCATATCGCCTTATAGCCCACAATTTGACCAACGACATTTGTATCTCTATCCACCCCTATTAGCGCAACTCTTAGCGCCATTCATCGGCATACTCGGAGAACCATCCACCGCCAGTTTGTGGTATTGGCTCAATGTGGGGTGTATTGTCGGCATCATTTTGCTCATGCGCCGTTATACTGCACCGCAACATCATATTTGGCTATGGGTGTTCCCTGTGATATTCTTCCCCATCACCAATACGTTATATCTTGGACAAGTGACCATCATTCTCGCTTTTTTATTCATGCTCACATGGCATGATTATCATCAAGAAAAACACATACGGGCGGGGATGTGGCTGGCTTTGGCGTGCTGGATAAAGGTATTCCCCGTATTTATCGTGTTGTATTTCATTTTACGGCGCGACTGGCGTGTAGTGCGTGGGGTGGTCATCGGCGGGGTGGCATTGGGGATATTCCAGATACTTGTTTCTGGGATAGATATGATGATAGAAGCCTTTCAGGTGATGCTAACACTATTTGCCTATGGGCAAGAGGGCGGGTCGTTTCAAAATTCGTCTATCTTAGGATTTGCATCGCGCTTATTTACAGAGCATGAGAAAATTGAGCCGTTGGTGGTGAACCATACGCTGTTCCAAATTACCCGTTATGGGGTGATGATATTCACCATCGTCATGACATACGGCATATCATTGTGGCACGGGCGCGATATGGGACGTGGGTTTGATTTGGGCTATGGGGCAACGCTTATCATGGCACTCTTGGTAGGGTCTACCTTGTGGGTAACGGGGATGCCACCCTACTTTTTGGTATTTTGGTTGGTATTTCGGTATAGCGGGTGGCGCGATGCGGGGATATTGATGGTGTCGGTCATCGGGTTAACGCTATATCTGAGCATCGTGGTCAGATTGGGCGATACACGCCTGCCGTGGTGGTCGCTGTATGCCGTTGGATTTTATGCGTCTTATCTGTTGTGGGCGCTGGCGATAGGCAAGATTGCCCGCCGATGAGCCGTTTACAGGCGATTTGGGCGCATGGCATAATATAATTTGATGATAGGGAGAATTTGCCGTGCTACTCACCAAAGCTCAAATTGAAGCATTTAAGACCACCAACCTCAATCGGGTTTATGAAGCCATTAGAAGCGCGAAATCGGCGCGAGATAGTGTGCATTTACTCGAAAATTTAGGACATCTGCCAGATGGCTTTGATGGTCAGGTCTTATTATCACTGATAGAACACGATAACAGCGATGTTCGCGCATTGGCGATTAAAAATCTCGGCAAATTGACCGATATGGCATATCTTGAGCCATTTCATCAAAGTGCCATACATGATACCGATTCATTAGTCCGCAGAGAAGCCGTTTCTGCCATTGGCAGAATGCGCGATGCGCGGTGTGTGCCAATGTTGTTATCCTTTTGCGATGACCCAGACCCCAAAATCGTGCTACAAGCAGTGCGCGGATTGGTCATTTTCAAATCACAATCCGCCGTCATGACCAAATTACAAACCCTGTGCAATCATCCCAATGAGACGGTGAGCGCGTTTGTATCCAAAGAATTAGGGCAATCCACCACCAAAACGACTATTCCCCATTCGCTATCACCCGAATGGATGCATAATCTGGCGATATTTGGTGATGTTCAACAAACATTACCCCATATTCCAGATGAAGCGGTGCATCTCACCTTTACATCGCCCCCCTACTATAATGCGCGGGATTATTCCATCTATCCCAGTTATACCGCCTATCTCGATTTTTTGACCGATATTTTCGCCCAAACACACCGTATCACCAAAGAGGGGCGCTTTTTGGTGGTGAATACATCGCCTGTGATTGTGCCACGAGTGAGTCGCGCCCATGCCAGTGTGCGCTACCCCATCCCATTCGATTTACATGCCCGTTTGGTGGGCATTGGCTGGGAATTTGTGGATGATATTGTATGGGTCAAGCCAGAAGCCAGCGTCAAAAATCGTAATGGTGGATTTTTACAACATCGCAAGCCATTAGGCTATAAACCCAACACCATCACCGAATATTTGATGGTATATCGCAAAAAAACCGACAAACTAATTGATTGGAACATGCGCCAATACGATGAACAAGTCATCAACGAGAGCAAAATCACAGGGGATTATGAGACCAGCAATGTCTGGCATATAGACCCCACATTTGATAAGGTGCATAGTGCCGTATTCCCAGCCGAATTGTGTCGGCGAGTGATTGGGTTCTATTCATATATGGGTGATTTGGTTTTTGACCCATTCGGTGGCAGTGGCACATTGGGCAAAGTAGCGATGGGCATGGGACGCAATTTCTTTTTGACCGAACAAGACCCGACCTATTTTGAGCGCATACGGGATGTTTTGGCAGATACATTCTTCGTCAAAAATCGCTTTATGACACTAGATGAGATGGCAAACATGCTAAAGGAATTATCGGAATGAAATTATCTCCCACCGATACTCAGCGCGTTATTACACATCTGCTCAAAAATGAAGACCACCGCACGGTTATTTTGGCACTTATTAACGCCGAATTTTTGGAATATGCCATTCAATTTTTTATCAAAGTGGCAGAAGCCAAAATGCGGAATATAGATATTGATGGCGATTGGTATAAACGTGAATTTATCACCAATGAAGACCTATCCACCAATGATATGATTATTAATGCGGGACTCAATAAAAAAACGGTGGAAAATATTTATAAAACTGCAAATCGTCAACTGGTTATCGAAATCGTGCCAAAATATTATGATGAATTGTTGGCAGTTATTCAGACCCTCACATCACAAGATAGCGAAATTGACCTCACTCTTAATATCAAATTTCGCGGGACAAGTATAGACCTCACCATCAACGAAAGTCTAATTGTCATCAATACTCTAGCGGTAAAACGCGCACAATTACGCGGTGGCGCGTGGAGTACATTGGGCAAACAAATCGAAAAACCCCTCATGCTCACACTCTGCGCGTTATTTGGTGTATTATCACCCGATTATTATCGGCTGGTGGGCAAAACAGGACAGGGACGCGAGGTAGATTTTTATTTACTCAATGAAGATAAAGAATATCCGTGTGAAATTAAATTGATGGGCAAAGGCAATCCAGAGGTTGCAGATGCTATTTTTGCCCGTCAAAGCGCCGTTTTTATTGCCGACAAACTCTCTAATCTCAATAAATCGCAATCCGACACATACGCGGTGTTATGGGTCGAATTGAGCGCCCTACAGGGTTATCAACGCTTTTATACCATCTTGCAAACGCTCAATATTCCGTCAAAACCATTTAATGGGAATTTAGATATTGCCCTACCCGCCATTTTTGCCACCATTTTTGAATAAATCGGATTCTCCTATGACCACACGCCTCACTATCCGCCCCATTGTGATATTCATCGGCATGATGCCCCTGGTGGCGCTCATCGCCTTTATGCTCGCATACGGAAAATCGGAATATCCGTTTGGTGATACCAATGTGACCAGTGTCCTCACGGCGCTCAAAACAGCAGACGGGTCACTCACTGCCCAAGATTTACTCGCCATTCATTATGGACACCGCATGGTTTTTTCGCGTGCGCTCACGGCACTTTCCACCGCCACGCTCGATTGGGATACACGGGTTGAGGTGTGGTCAACTGTCGTGTTAGGGGTGCTGAATTGGCTCATCCTGATAACGATATTTGCCCGTTTTCATCCGCAACGCGCCCATTGGGTGATATTGCCTGCGGGACTTTTTATCCTCACCACCGACCAAGCCATTAATTGGTTGGCAGGGGTGCATAATGTGTGGCACTTTGCGCTATTTTTTAACCTGTTAGCGGTGCTATCGCTCACCTACACAGGCAAAAAATGGCGTTCTGTGGGGCTATCGGGGTTATTCGGGTTATGCGCGACATTTTCGATGGCGGCGGGCTTGGTGGTATGGGGTGTATTGATTATCGCACTCATCAGCCTGAATTATCGAGATTGGAAGCACTATCTATTTATCATTGGCGCGGGCGGACTGGCGGTGATGTTGTATTTTAGCAATACGGGCATGGGTGGAGGCTGGTCATCACCCGAATATGGGCGTGTATTACCACCAGACCCGCTCACATTTATCACCTTTGGGCTAATTTTGGTGGCGCGTTCCGTAATCAATAACCAGCAGGAATTTTTTGCACCGTTCATCGGCGGTTTGGCGATTGCCGTGTTGCTCATCAATTTTGCCATCTACTACCAACGGCATAAGACCCTCACAGGCATGGCGATATGGTTGCCGATTGTGGCGTATAGCTTTGGCAATGCGTGTTTATTGGCGGTGAGCCGATATTATTATTTTGGGATGACCATCGCCCAGACAGAACGTTATTTACATCCCACCCTGCCGTTTTGGGTGGCGTTATTCGCCGTGTGCCTCATCAACATCAGCACCAAACGGCTGGTTTCTGTGATGAATATAGGCTTTATGGTGGGGATAATTGGCTTACATCTCATCACCCTCAGTCGAGAATGGGCGTATCTGGAATTTGATTTGCCCGTAGACGGTGTACAGGCACAAAGTGACTGCCTCGCGCAATTCCCCGTGACCGAGTATACAGGTTGTTGGGATGCCGCACGACATTCCCCCAACATCACTAATATGCACCTGACCGCCGCGTGGCGCTTGGCGGGGTATGCCAGAATCCCGCAGGCGATGATTGTATCGGGTTATGCTGACGAAAAAATTATCATCAACACCGAAACCGCATGGCAAGGCGTTCATATCCGTGACTTTTTGCTGGATGGTGCAGATAACAACAACATTCTGCACATCGCTACCGATGGTCAACAAGCCGTTTTCACGGGTGACATCAGCCGAATCCCCGCGCCACCACAACACGCCCTATTCGGTTATACACCCGATATTTTGCTCGATTTTGTGGCGGGTGAATCGGCATTCTGGTATATCACCCGTCCACAACTGTATGCCGATGAAACCCTATCCGAGTATCGCGCCCTCATAGAAGGCAATTTTGCCCCTGCCTATCGTGAAACCACACCGGACAATGTGATTATCACCCGTTATATCCGTCCATTCGCCACACAACCACGCGCCAATTTTGGGGATATAACCCTCATGGGGTGGCAATTTATCGGGGATGAAAATTTTGAGGCGTGCGCGACCATCACCCTACAAACCGTATGGACGGCAACTATCGCCCAAACGCAAACCATCCATTTATCATTGGCGCTGGTGGATAACCCCATCACCCGCGCTGTTATCAACGCTGATGCGCCCATATCCCCCATACCCATTCAATTTTGGGATGTGGATACACCTTATTATGATGAGCGCAGACTAACACTCCCCTGTGATTTGCCCATTGGCGCATATTCGCTTACACTCAGCTTGTACGGAATCAGCGATACGGGCGACATTCTGCCCAATTTGCCCGTCACCAGCGATACGATTCGCACACAAGGGCATTTGCTTATCATTGGAAATTTTGAGGTGAAATAACCATCATGTGGCGCAAAATTGCCGTATACCCGATTGCACTCATCCCCATTTTGGCGGTCATCGTGTTTATTTCTTTATACGGTATGTCGGGCTATCCGTATGCCGATACGACCATCGCCAACGGCGACACGGCAATTCTCGCGCACGACAACACGCTCACCCTCAACGATTTATTAACCCCGCATTATCGCCATCGGGTGATATTCACACGGCTCACAACGGCATTGCTCACCGAAATCAGCGCGTGGGATGTGCGCTATGAGGTCATGCTCACAGTGGCATTGGGGGCAATCAATTGCGGGTTACTCGCATCGCTGTTATGGCGGTTTTGGGGGAAATCCGCGCCGTTTATGCTCCTCATCACGACATTTTTTGTCATGAACCTAGACCAAGCCGTGAATTGGCTGTCTGGATTGCAGACCAGTTGGCAATTTGTCTTGATGTTTAGCCTCATCACCATTCGCCTGAGTTATCATCCCAAATGGTGGGGATTTATGGGCGCGGTCATCAGTGGGGTGTGTGCTACCCTATCATTGGGCAATGGCATTATCATCTGGGCGGTGCTAATTATCGTGTTATGGCTCAATGGCAACCGTGCCTATTGGCGCTATGGGATTATTTTAGCGATGAGTGGTGTGTTTGCGCTCATCACCCTAAAAAGTGGCTTGAGCATTGCGGGGAATTGGTATAACGCCCCACAATTCGCGGATATAGCAGAAATCATCCGTCTGGGATTGGTGATGATAAGCCGTCCGATCGCCAGCAACATGACTTATTCCCCCATTCCAGATACCCCTCAAGTGGTGTATTTTGCCAGTGTCGAGATGACAGCATGGCTCATTTTGCCCGCATTGCTTGGAATCGGCATATTAGGTTATACCACATGGAAAATCTATCGGCGGGATGGATTCAAAACGCTGGCGATACCAATGGGAATCACGGTTTATGCGTGCGGGTCAATCGGCATGATTGCGATTATCACCGTTTTGCAAAACCTCGCAGACCACACCGATAACACCATTTTGGCGCTCAATGAGCGATACTTACCCCTATCCCTATTATTTTGGTTAATCGTTATCAGCCTGAGCGCGGTGCATATCACCTATGCACCGCGCTCAGAAAAAATCATCCTCAGTTTGATGATGGTGATGCTACTCGGTTTGCATGTCAACACGCTCATCACAGAAATCCCGTATATCAGTTTTAACGAATTGGCGTTCCCGTTGGATGATGCCCAGAAAAATGGCGAGTGCGCCCAAAATTATCCCCTCACAGGTGATAGGACGTGTATTTATGCCGAGTGGATGACCGATTGGGATAACCTAGACCAATTGGCACATCGGCATTTGGCAGGTTATGCCCATTTGCCCATACAAACCGTCATAGCCCGTTTTGACACGTATGATGCAGTAATTCTCAACAGCGAATCGGCGTGGCAAAGCTTGCACCTGCGTGATTATTTCTTGGCAACGATTCCGCATGAGTCAGTTTTTCATCTCGCACCCGCCACCGATGACAATATGCTGGCGGATATTCAACAATCCCCCAACCCGCCACAAGTCCTCTGGTTGGGGGATACACCCGCATCGCATGAGGCACTCACGACATTTTTGGGGGATAAAAATGGTGTGTGGTATGTTGTGCGTCCACCGTTGTATCAAGGGGAGGCACTCCCCGCTTTTCGTGGGGATATAGAGGCACACTTTGTCCCTGCAGGGTATTTTATCACCCCAGAAAATATTCAAATCACCCGTTATATCCGTCCATTCGCTACAAGACCACACGCCACTTTTGGGGATATAACCCTCATGGGATGGCAATTTGTGAATGACACCGATTTTGGTGCATGTGACACTGTTGTGCTACAAAGCGCATGGCAGACAACCCGCACACAATCACAAACGATTCATCTGTCATTGGCATTGGTGGATAACCCCATCACACGCGCCATTATCAACACCGATGCCCCCCTATCGCCCATCCCCGTCCAATTTTGGGAGGGGGATAATGCCTATTACGATGAACGCCATTTGACGATTCCGTGCGATTTGCCCAGTGGAAATTATGCGCTTACGCTCACGCTATATGGCATCACTGATAGGGGGGAAATTTTACCTAATTTGCCCATTAGCGAGACCAGCATCCCCTTTGAGGGGCATTTATTGACGGTTAGCGCGGTTGTTATCCCATAAAAAATTGCGGTAGGCGCTATAAAAGTGTATACTCTCACTATTATGTTTTTTCATTAAGCATCTTAACACGAGGGTAAGCCAATGGCTGAAACTAGCTCCCATGAAACAATCGTGAAGGACATCAAAGCCCTGCCCGTGATGTTGCCCGGTAAATTGGTCGGGCGCGACGCAGTGTTGCAACAAGTCTATAATGAACTAAAAGAAAATAATGCCGTTTTATTGTATGGACAAGCAGGTGTAGGCAAAACAGGGCTAGTTGCCGCGCTCGCCAATTTATATACCCAACAACCGGGTGGTGTGCTGTGGATGAATGTCAACATGCCACGCCTAGAAGAACTGATTGTGCGTGTGGGCAGGGCGTATGGACTAGATGAAGTGGTCAATAGCGATTCACCGATTAACCTCATGGGGTCCGTGGAAACAGCCTTGCAACGGAATCGTCCCTTGGTGGTGATTGATGGCAAAATTCAGGCAGATGTCGCCAGCCGCTTTGTGACCCGTTGTGCCGAAGAAGTGCCAGTGGTCATCATCAACCCCGATTTGCTAGAGGGTCCATGGACACCTGTCGAAATCGCCAAATTAAATCCCGATGACGCGGCGGCGCTGTTTAAGCGTGAAGCCCGTCTGACAACGTTTGACCATGATACCGATGTGTTTGGTATCCTCAAATATATCGAAACCACCCCACTCGCCATTATCATCGCCGCCCGTGCGATGGTCGCAGGCAAGCAAACCCCCGATGTGTTTATTAACACCCTCAAGCAAATTGCGGGTGCAAACGGCGCATCTGTCACCAATGCCTTTAATGCCAGTTTCCGCGCCCTCAATAGCGCCCTACAAGGCGTTGCGCTCATGCTTGGAGCGGTATTTAATGGCGGGGCATCGGCAGAATTTATGAGCCTGCTCACCAGCGCCCCTGTGGAATCTATTCAGCAGGCGATGAATGTGCTGGCGCAACTCAATATGGTCGAAAAAACCGAGCGTTATGGCGCACCGTATTATCATCTACACACCCTCATTCAAGATTTCACCGCCACCCGCCTCGCAGACAAACTCGACCCCCTACACGAAAAAGCCCGTGACCTGATTGTGGCGTATGTGCAAAAATATGCCAATGAATCGGGGACATCCTATAACAAACTCGCCACCGAGATGGAAAATATTCTGGCTGTGGCGCGGTGGTCTGCCGATAAGGGCGACCTAAAAATTGCCAATGACCTCGCTACCAGTTTACTCCAAGCGGGGAGTTTTGTCCGTGAGCGTGGTTATTTATACGAAGTATTGCAATTGCGCTCCGTTGGTACAGGCTTCTCTAAGCCATTTCCCGCCTATCAACCAGAACCGTCTGTCGCGTTTGATGATATGGAAGAGGATGAAGAGGAAGAATACGACCTCGAAGAAGAGGAAGCATTCGACTTTGATTTGGATGAAGAAGAGGAAGCCGATGACGAAATTGCCACACCATCATTTTTATCCTCATTTGGGGATGAAGACGATGATGATTTCCGCGTCCCACCACAACCTGTTTCATCCAGCGCCCCATCATTCGATTTATTTTCCACCGATTTGGGCAAATTGCGGACGATGCTCGCCCAAGTGAAACAATCTGGCGAATCTGACAAACAACTTCAAGTCCTAAAAGCCATTGGCACAGTTCAAATTGATGGTGGGATGCAAAATGAAGCCATCGCCACCTATGGCGAGATGTTGACCGTCTATGAAACAGTAGACGACAAAAAAGGCTTGCTGGAAACACTCGACATGACCGCTTCGTTGATGGTCAAAACAGAAAATCTGCAACCTGCCGTCATGCACGCCTCACGCGGGGTACGCCTCGCAGAAGAAATTGGCGATGCCGATTCGCAAATGCAACTGCTCATCACACTTGGCGATGCACACCAGCAATTGGGCGAATCTGGTGTGGCGATAAAAGAATATTCCCGCGCCCTAGAGATTGCCCGTGTGCGTGATGACCGCCAATATGAAGCACTCATCTTGTATAAAATGGCATATACCCAATTGGATGAAGGCGATACCCAAACCGCCATTGATAATTGGGAAGATGCGCTCAAATTGTTCCGTTCACAAAATCGGCGCGATTATGAAGGGCGGACATTGGGTGCATTGGGGAGTGCCTATGGCGATTTACGCCGTTGGGCAGAAGCGGCAAATTTTCACACCGCCGCCTTGTATGTCGCCCGTGAGATGAAAGATAAAGATGAGGAAGCCTTGCAACTCACCAGTCTCGCTTATGCCGCCAACCAAGCGGGGCAAATGGGCGAGGCATTGTTGCGCTATCGCCAAGCCTTGCATTTGGCGTATGTGGCAGATAACGCCGATAATATCGTCAGTCTGGTGGTAGAGATGTCGCGCTTGTTGCTCAACAGTCGTGCTTATGTCAATATCGCGGAACTCGTGGTCAATGATGCGCTCAAATATGACCCCAACGACCGTGACCTCAAACAACTGAAAGAACGCATTGTCACCGAAAAGCAACTAGCAACCGAAACGGGCGCAAAACTCAAGCCTGTGAATGGTAGCGCCGAACAATACGCACAAAATGCGTATCAATTGCTCGAAAATTAACCATCCTATACAAGCGGGCATGTGTATGATGCCCGCTTCTGCGCTCAGATAATTTTGTCAAATTCAATATCGGTGTGCGTTTCGATATACAACAACCACCCCTTCACGGTCAAATCTCCCCACCCTTTATGATGCACCACCACAGCATTCCCAAAATTTGCCTCTGCTAACCGTTTCGCCATCGCAATGGTTTCTTGACGTGCCTGCTTAAATAGGGGGAGTATGTCTTCCCATGCGGTATCTTTTGGTGGGCGATAGGGATCATAATCCTCTGCACCGTCTGGCTCACCAAGCATGGTAGCGAGTTTTTTCTGTGACCAAATTTCGATGCCGATGGTATGCGTCCATATCGCATGGTATTTATCGGTATGCCGTTTGGCAAAGGCTCTTTCTGCTTTTTTCACCCCTTTTTCGAGGGCGGATATGAGACTTTCATAGGAGCGATTGGTCGTGCGGATATTCACCCACCAACGGGCGATGGGGTCAAAGGGGAAGGTCGTCATTATTTTGCATCCTCAACAATAATTTTTATTTTGAATCACGTTTTTTATCACAACATGCCCTATAATATAGGGTATAAGTTGAAGGAGCAAATAATGACAGCTATTGAACAAGAAATATTGTTGTTAATTGAGCAGATGGATGAAAGTCAGCAACATCAGTTATTAGATACTGCCCGTCATCTCATTCAGAAGCCTCATCGCTATTACACAGCAATCGAATTATTAGAATTGCCAGAAGAAGAACGTGAGCGATATATGGCTTGGTCATTTGCACAAGCAGAAAATATGGATTTTGAAATTTTTGAAGCCTATTCAGAAGGAGATAGTGATGATGATGCCGTGTATTTATGTGCAACAGACTGTCAAATACAACAATCATCCAAACCGATAAAGAGGATTTCTGATAAATAATGAAACAATCAGAAGCCATCATCGAGCGTGTGCGCCGTATCAACCCTGCCTATCAACATTTAGAATTGGCGGTGGATGATAACCTCAACCGCATCAAACCGGGTCAGTCGCTCCTTGTCAAAATGCGCGGGGATTGGCATCCGTATTTGCGTGAACAATGGCATCCTGTGAGCGTGGCAGGGACAAAATTGCTCATAGAACGTCCCGCCAACGAACATTATGAGGTGGGTCAGGTCATGGATGTACTCGGACTCATTGGGCAACCAATTCGCTTTCGGCGCAATCTTCGCAATGTGTTGCTGATGGCATACGATACTGCCCCTACACCCCTTTTGATGACCATACCGTGGCTGATGGGCAACCGTGTGAGCGTGACGATGGTATTACTTGGCTCGGCAAAATCGTATGACACACAACATCTCAATCCAGAGGTAGAAGTCATACAAGGTGAGGATGACATCAACTGGCAAAATCAGGTGATGACAGTGGGATGGGCAGACCAAGTGTTGGTGGTGGTGAATACCGATGATGAACTCGCCAGATTCAAAAAAATTGTGACACGGTTTGAAGAACGCCGTGCGATTATCCCCCAAAATTATCTTTTTGGTGTGTTTACGGGCATATTGCCATGTGGGATAGGCGCGTGCCATGCCTGTATGCTCCAAACCCGTCAAAGCTGGTCATTGGTATGCACCGATGGACCCGCATTCGACCTAACCCAACTCACATTAGACTAGAGGAACGCGATATGGCAATCGAAATCACCCGTGCGGGGAAAAATGCGCTCATCCTAGAAACACCTGTGATGCCCGCGGCTGGCACATTCGGCTTTGGCGATGTGTATCGTGACCTCATCAATTTTGAAAAATTGGGCGCATTGGTCACAAATCCTGTCAGTTATGAGCCACGCAATGCCGCACATGGGGTGCGGGTAGTCAGGCTGGATTCTGGCGTATTGCTCCATACAGGCTTACCTAATTTGGGGATTAACAAGGTACTACGCAAATATCGCAACCTGTGGGGGATGCTCCCCTTGCCCATCATCGTTCACCTCATTGCCACCACCCCCGACCATGTGCGAAAGAGTGCCGCACGGTTGGATGAAGAAGAGGGTGTAGATGCCCTGGAATTGGGCTTGAACGATGATATTTCGTTGGATGATGCCGCCGACATGATACACGCCGCCACATCCCGTAGCGAAAAACCCGTGATGGTGCGCCTGCCCACCACCGATACCATGCGCCTCGCAAAAATCGCCATCGAAGAAGGGGCGAGTACGCTGGTAGCGTGTGCGACACCGCGTGGCACAGCCCGCGACCCGCTCACAGGCAAAATGATTAGTGGGCGTATTTATGGTCCAATCATGAAACCGATGATTCTGCGGATTGTGGCGCAACTCGCAGAAAAATATCCAGAAATCCCCATCATTGGCTCTGGCGGGATTCATTCGCCACAAGATGCCCGTGATTTTATCAGTGCAGGCGCAAAAGCCGTGCAGGTGGATACGCTCACATGGATTCAACCTCATCTCCTCGAACACATCGCCCGCGATTTGGGTGGCTGGATTGTCACCCGCGAGAATGGCGCATTGCCCGATGAATGGCATCCGAGCATGGGCGATACCGAGAAAAAACGTAAAGCCGATACTGGTTATGACGAAGATGCGCTATTGGATGAATTGCGCCGATGAACCTATCTTCACATGCGCCGATGCTGGCAAAATTGACATGGATAGACCCTACCACCGAGATGATTAAGACGCATATCCTCATGGAAGGCGCGACAGTCACATTAGGGCGCTCATCCGAAAACGACATCGCCATTTTGGATAAACACGTCTCACGACAACATGCCGTCATCCGTTATCAGGACGGGGTGTTCGTGATTGCCGATTTGCATAGCATCAATGGCACATTTGTGAACGATAGACAGGTCATAGACCCCTTTCCATTATTTTTTGGCGACCAAATTCGGCTGTATGTCCCGCTCATCACCTATACATCCGCCACACCGCAAGAGGCACAAACCGCCCATGAAATTGGCAATATCACGGGCGGTATGGCATCTATTGGGCAGGGCAAACTGATTATCACCACAGGGTCACAAGAGGGGTTGGTCATTCCGTTGGTACTGGATTCGATTTATGTGGGACGTGCTGTGACCAATGCCACATGGGAGATTAGTCTGCAAGACACGGCGGTATCGCGTCCACATGCCCGTTTGCAACGGGTGGATGGTGGCTGGGTGATTACCGATATGGGCAGTGTAAATGGCACATTGCTGAATAACGCCTTTTTGACCGCCAACACCCCGTATGCCCTGCATGATGGTGATGTGCTGGTGATTGGACTCACGACCATACTCTACCGCGCGGGATAAAGTGCTATAATTCAAAATAAATGGAGGTATCCATGACCGCTTTTGAAGAAATTATCCAACTAACCGAAAAACTTTCTCCAGAAGAAAAAAAACACTTGGTTACATATCTGAATGTATCACTCAATATGACCAATGACCCCGAATTAGAAGCCTATAAAGCCATGCCGTGGGCAGATTTTTTGGTGCTCACATACGGCAGTTTGGCAGATGACCCCATTGAGCGTAATCAACCATTCTATCCTGATGAGCGAGATGAAATCGAATGAAATATTTACTCGATACTAATACCTGTATCCGCTATATAAACGGACGCGCTCCATTAATCCAGCAAAAAATGAGCAAAATAGCCGATAGAGATATTGTGGTATGTTCTATTACACGCGCAGAAATGGCTTATGGTGTTGCTAAAAGCCAACATCCAGAATTATCGCTGCGAAAACAAATCGGGTTTTTGAGCCGATTTGAAAGTTTACCATTTGACGATGCTTGTACAAAACAGTTTGGTGTTCTCCGCGCTAGGTTAGAATTGGCAGGTACACCAATTGGCGCGTATGATATGCAAATTGCCACTATTGGGCAGGTACATAAATTGATTGTGGTAACACACAATACCCGCGAGTTTGGGCGTGTGTTGGGCTTACAAATTGAAGATTGGGAAATCGCATAAAGAGAAAAGGGGTTTTATGAAAATTTATGATGAAGCTATCAATCTTGTTAATCGTCTGACACGGATCGAGCAATTGCAACTACGTCAATATATCGATATTCTTCTAATGGAACAACTAGTT